>ENA-OXEN01000482-OXEN01000482.1-human-gut-metagenome-genome-assembly--contig:-NODE-482-length-9907-cov-15.986196_pt1 | contig 9907 bp, 12 predicted proteins | sample MGYA00249358_ERZ652249 | MGnify/ENA primary metagenome ERZ652249 (study PRJEB26925, sample SAMN05826761) | human gut metagenome | biome: ENVO:2100002; feature: ENVO:00000062; material: ENVO:00002003... | reverse complement strand
TTTACAATTACTACAAAATCGCTGACAACGTGAGCGTCCTCGGTCACTTCAATTATGTGATGAAATTCAGCATGTTCAAGACCTTTGGAGCAAAATACAAACTCCACATCAGCGGAGTTCGTAAGAAGTATGGTTACAAGCGGTTTGGTGTGAAATATCAGACCAAGCAAGGTGAAAAAACACTGTATTTCTATGAGGACGGCTTTAAAAAGGTGAAAAATGCTGTTGCAAGTCCAGAGGTCAATTCTATTCCCAAGGTATATCGCAATAACAACCCTACCAGTCTGCTTTCACGGCTGAGAGCCAAGCACTGTGAATGGTGCGGAGCAACCAACGTGAAGCTGGAAATTCACCATGTTAAAAAGCTCAAAGACTTAAAGGGGAAAAAGCGTTGGGAACGGCTGATGATAGCCCGAAAACGTAAGACACTTGCATTGTGCGTGCAGTGTCACGATAGTTTACACGCTGGAAATTTAGACTGATAGATAAATGGAGAGCCGGATACATCGAGAGGTGTAAGTCCGGTTCGGGGGCGAGTAGTTGGAAATCTGCCATAGTAATATGGTAAGGCGCTGGCTACTTAGCCTACTTAAGATTTTAATGGCGGTGGTCATCGGCGCTTTGGTACTGGCCGGATTGTATATGCTCTTTGATAAAACGGTGCTGCCTACCCTCGTTCAGCGCATTAAGGATATGTTCAACTATGCCGGATAAGCTGGCCGCTGTGCAGGCGGTCTTTTTTGTTGCCCTATTGTGTGCGACATCGGTAACGGACTTGACAAAACGCATTGTTCCAAACTGGATATGCCTCGGAATTGCAGGCGTTTCCATAATAGGGTTTACACCGGTCAAGCTGCTGGGAATCCTCATTGCCCTGCCGTTCCTGCTGGTCGCTGTGTTCTTCGGCGGCATGGGCGGCGGCGACATCAAGCTGGTGGCAGCCTGCGGTCTGGTGCTGGGGCTGCCCAAAGGACTGCTTGCGGCGATGGCCGGACTCAGCCTGCTGCTCATCTATGTAGCCATATACCGGATTGTTTGCAGGGTGCAAAGGCGGGAGGCAAAAAAAGCCTACCCCCTTGCGCCTTTTTTATCGGCGGGCTGTCTGCTCGCCTATTTCATTTCGTGAAAAGATGGATTGAATGAGGAAGTCAAAGAAAAGAACAATTGTAAAACTGTTGTGTGTGGTGCTGCCGCTTACCGCTGCGGCTGTCGTCATTTCACACGTTATCCGCAGATATAAGATCAGAAAATATGCTGTGCAGTAATCATCTTTTATCAATCAAAGGAGGACTTGAGCCATGAGTTTTTTCAAAAATAGAACGGTCATCGGAGTGATCTGCATCGTGCTGTCACTTCTGATTTGCTTTGCGGTTACGCCGCTGTTCAACCAAAGCATCAGCCAGAAAACTGAAATTGTGCGAGTAACCAAGCCCATCAAAATCGGGGAGGCCATCACCAAGGACATGGTGCAGGCCGTGGAGGTGGGCGGTTACAATCTGCCGGAGGACGTGGTCAGGCAGATGGACACTGTCATCGGTAAATTTGCCTCCGCCGACTTAGCACCGGGGGATTACATCATCACCTCCAAAATTGCCGATGCCCCTGCTGCGGAGAACGCCTACCTCTACAGCCTGACCGGAGAAAAACAGGCCATCTCCGTATCGGTCAAGAGCTTCGCCGCAGGGCTGTCCGGCAAGCTGATTTCCGGGGATATCGTGTCCATCGTTGCGCCGGACTACAATAAACAGGGCGTGACGGTGATCCCGCCGGAGCTGCAGTATGTGGAGGTTATCGCTGTCACTGCAGGCAGCGGCTATGATGCAAACACCGGTGAACAGAAAGAAGCCGAGGATGCGGATGAAAAGGAGCTGCCTGCCACCGTTACGCTGTTGGTCACACCGGAGCAGAGCAAAATCCTTGCGGAGCTGGAAGCGGACGGTACCCTTCACGTGTCCCTTGTTTACCGTGGCAGCAAGGAAAATGCGGTGAAATTTACCGAGGCGCAGGATTCGGTGCTTTCCGAGCTGTACCCGGAGGAATCGGAATCTCAGGAAAGCGAGGATCAAAGCCAGCCGGAAGCGCCTGCGGAACCACCGGCAGAAAGCGGGGCTGAGTAAATGCTGAACTTCAAGAAAGGCGGCTTGTTCAGCCGCAAAAACCATCCTGAACCGCAGGACGTGGAACCGGATAACACCGCACAGGTGCTGGCGGTTTGGGGCAGTCCCGGCTGCGGCAAAACCACCGTGGCGGTGAAGTTGGCCAAATATCTGGCAGACAGAAAAAAGAATGTGGTGCTGCTTTTATGCGACTGCACCACCCCCATGCTTCCCTGCATCTGCCCTCCCGGTGAGCTGGAGGGTGATCATTCGCTGGGCAGCATTCTGGCGGCCAATTCCATCACGGAGTCCTTAGTGAAAAACAACTGCAACACCCATAAGCGGATGAGCCATCTGGCGGTCATCGGACTGCAAAAAGGAGAAAATGAAAACTGCTATCCGCCGGTGAATGAGAAGCTGCTGCGAGAGCTGATGGACGTGCTGCGTGATATGGAAAGCCATGTCATCATCGACTGCGGCAGCGCCATCTATTTTGATGAGCTGTCTACCATCGCCATTCTGGAGGCCGATGCGGTGCTGCGGCTTATAAACTGCAATTTGAAATCGGTCAGCTACCTGTCCAGCCAGCAGGAATATCTGCGGATGGCAGGCTTTGACTCTGACAAGCTGTACAAGGCGGTCAGCAACGTGAAATCCAACGAAGCCAGCCAGAACATGGAGCAGGTGCTGGGCAGCGCTGTGTTTACCCTCCCGCACTCCCCGGAGCTGGAGGCGCAGGTGCTGGCCGGGAATCTGTTCGCCGATTTATCCCTGAAAGACAGTAAAGGCTTTCGCAGGGAAATTGAAAAAATCGCAAGGGAGGTGTTTGAGGTATGAGCAGGCATAATCTATTTTTTACTCCGGAGCAGGAAACCGGGAATTTTCACAGTGTGCTGCAGCAGGTGCAGGAATATATCTCCAGTCAGCACAGCGAGCTGCTGTCGGACGGCAATGCCAACCAAGCCAAGGCCAATATCAAGCGCTACATCGCCAAGTTTGTGCAGGACAGCCGTGTGGCGGTCAAAGACATGACCCCCCAGCAACTGGTGGATGCCCTGTATACGGAAATGGCTGAGTATTCCTTTCTCACCAAGTACATCTTTGCGGACGGCATCGAAGAAATCGACATCAACAGCTGGCGGGATATTGAAATCCAGTACGCCGGTGGGCGCTGCGAAAAACTCACGGAACACTTTGACAGCCCTGAACACTGCATCAATGTGCTGCGCCGGATGCTTCATGTGTCCGGCACGATTCTGGATGACCAATCCCCGCTGGTAGTCGGCACTCTTGCGGAAAACATCCGGATTGCAGTCATGAAAAGTCCCATTGTGGATGCCAGCGTAGGTGCTGCCGCCTCCATCCGTATCGTCAATCCCAATCACATGGAAAAGGAAGATTTCATAGATGGCGGTACAGCAACCGCTGAAATGCTGGACTTACTCTTGGAGTTCATCCGCTACGGCATTTCCGTGTGTATTGCGGGGGCTACCAGCAGCGGCAAGACCACGGTGGCAGGCTGGCTCTTAACCACCATTCCCGATAACAAGCGTATTTTCACCATTGAAAACGGCAGCCGGGAGCTTTCTCTTGTTAGAGAAAAAAACGGTGAGGTAACCAACTCTGTGGTGCATACCCGCACCCGCAACAGCGAGAATGAGCTGTACCGCATTGAGCAAATCGATCTTGTGGACATCTCCCTGCGTTTCAATCCCGATATTATCGTGGTCGGCGAAATGCGTGGTGCGGAGGCTAATGCCGCACAGGAGGTAGCCAGAACCGGTGTGGCGGTGGTCACCACCATCCACTCCAATTCCTGCGAATCCACCTACCGCCGCATGGTTTCCCTGTGCAAGCGAGCCGTGGATATGTCGGATGAAACCCTCATGGGCTATGTGACCGAGGCTTATCCCATTGTTGTGTTCTGCAAGCAGCTGGAAAACAAGCAGCGGCGGCTTATGGAAATCATGGAATGTGAAATCCTGCCGGACAATAGCCGGAATTATCGTACTCTGTTCCGGTATGAGATTACTGAAAACCGTTATGAAAACAATGAGTTCCATATCAGCGGCAGCCATATTGCAGTCAATCCCATCTCCGACAGTCTGTGCAAACGGCTGCTGGAAAACGGGATGCCGCAGAAGCGTATCAACCTTCTGAAGAAAGGAGGGCAAATATCTGTATGACAACCATTCAACTTTTGGCTTGTATCGGCATGATTACAGGCTTTTTTCTTTTACTCGGCCTAAAGCCGATGGAATTCACTGATGGGCTGTTTTCCTTTCTCACCAGAGAAAAGAAGTCCCTCAAGGATGAAATCAAAGCCGCACAGCGCCGACAGAAGCCGGGATTCCTGAAACGGCAAATCCAGATGGCGCAGGAGGTGCTGGCCATGACCGGCAGGAGCAACCGTTTCTCTCTGGTTTGCGCCTGCTCCCTGCTGCTGTTCGCTATCGGTGCCGCTATCGCCATTGTGCTGGGCAACTTCTTTATGGCTCCGGTCATGGCGATGGGCTTCATGATGCTGCCCTTTTGGTATGTGCAGCTCACCGCCAGTCATTTCAAAAAGGACATTGCCGCCGAACTGGAAACGGCACTCTCCATCGTCACAACCGCATATTTACGCAGCGAAAACATCCTCACCGCTGTGGAGGAAAATCTCATCTATCTGAATCCGCCGGTGCATCAGGTATTCAAGGATTTTGTGCTGCGGGTGAGGCTCATTGATCCCGATGTGCTGGAAGCGATCAAGGCGCTGCGCACCAAAATCGACAACGAGGTGTTCCGGGAATGGTGCGATGCCCTGTGCGACTGCCAGCATGATCGCAGCCTGAAAGTTACCTTGACACCCATTGTCAGCAAGCTCAGTGATATGCGGATCGTCAACGGCGAGCTGGAATACCTCGTGTTTGAACCCCGCAAGGAATTTATTATCATGGTCATCTTCGTCATCGGCAACATCCCGCTCATGTATTTCCTGAACAAAAGCTGGTACGACACGCTGATGCATACGCCGCTGGGTCAGATAATTCTGACAATCAGCGCCGCCCTGATTTTTATCTCTACGGCCTGCGTGCTTCGGCTCACCAAACCCATTGAGTACAGGAGGTGATGGCGATGGGATTACTGTTTTTATTCGGAATCACCTTAGCAGCGGGGCTGTTCTTTCTTCTTTTGGATCTGCTGCGCCTGCCGTATCTCAGCACCGCCAAGGCCATGCTAAACACCACAAGGTCGGAGAAAAAAGCGGCAAGGAGCTTGGAAACCTATCTCATGACTTGGGCGGTAAAGCTTGCCAAGCTCATCCGCATGGACGAGTACCGCAGGCATAGGCTGAAAAATGTGCTGAAAGCCACCGGCATGAACATGGAGCCGGAGGTCTATCAGGCCTATGCGCTGGTGAAGTCCGGCGTAATTCTGCTGCTGGCGGTTCCGGCAGGCTTTGTATTTCCCTTGCTGGTGCCGGTGGTGGTGTTCCTTGCGGTCATGGTGTATTTCAAGGAAATCAAAAAGGCAGACGAAAAGCTGTCCACCAAGAGAGCCTCCGTAGAAAAGGAACTGCCCCGCTTTGTTGCGAATATCGAACAGGAGCTGAAAGCCTCCCGTGATGTGTTGGCCATCATAGAAAACTACAAGAAAAACGCCGGGGAAGCCTTTGCCGGGGAGTTGATCATGCTGGCAGCGGATATGCGCTCCTCCAGCTACGAGGCTGCCCTTACCCGGTTTGAGGCAAGGCTCAATTCGCCCATGCTGTCCGATGTGGTGCGAGGCCTCATCGGTGTGCTGCGTGGAGATGACAGCACGGTGTATTTTCAGATGCTGGCGCATGACTTCAAGCAGCTGGAGCTGCAGCACCTGAAAGGTGAAGCACAGAAAATACCTCCAAAAATCCGTGTGTTTTCCTTTCTCATGCTGATGTGCTTCCTCTTTACCTATCTGGCCATCATTGCCTATGAGATTATCAAGTCCCTCGGCGGGATGTTTTAAGGGGGGATGAGCATGAAGAAAATCTTACAATGCAAACGTGGCGAGGGATATATCGATGTGTGTGTTCTCGTCCTCTGCGCCATGCTGGTGATTGCGCTGGCCGTGCAGGTGCTGCCGGTGTTCATCGCCAAACATCAGCTGGACACCTACGCCACCGAGCTGTGCCGGGAAGCGGAAATCAGCGGCAGGGTGGGCAGTGAAACCAGCCGCCGTGCTGCGGTTCTTACTGAGCAGACTGGGCTGAGTCCCCGGATTTCATGGTCAAAGACCGGGAATATCCAGCTGAATCAGGAAGTGACCGTGACCCTGACCTTGGAAAGAAACATTGGGCTGTTCGGTGGCTTCGGTTCGTTCCCGATCACCCTGCGCTCGGAGGCCTCCGGGAAAAGCGAGGTGTATCACAAATGAGTGGCGAACCGCCACGGGCAATTCGCACACGAAACGGCAGCACGCATTCGGCCTTCGTGCCTGCATCCAAAGTGAGGTGATGAGCTAAAATGCTAAAACGAATCAATCGAAGATTGCGTGACAAGGCCGGGAACGGCTTCCCCTTAGTGGTAGCCATTACGCTGGCGCTGGTGATTATCCTGTGCGGTGTGATGGAGTTTTTCCGGCTGAATATCATTGCAGGAGGTGTGAAAGAAGCTCTGCAGGATGCCATTATCGTGACGGTCAACGACAACTATGCCGACGTGTATCACGGTGTCCGGGAGGGTTACAGCGGCGGCTACCAGCCGGACGGCTCCTCCTTTTCCTACAGCGTGAACACCGGCGATATTTACGGTTACATGGACGGTGTCCTCGGTACAAAAAATGTCGGGGGTAGCCATGTAAAATATGATGGGGATGCTTTGGAGTACAAACTCTCCGACTTGGATGTTACAATCCGAAATGCGCCGCTGGCTCCGTCCTCCCCTAAAAACGTACAACGTTTTGAAGCGGATGCGGTGATTCTTTTGGAGGTACCGGTCTATTTCGGAGGCAAGGAGCTGGCTCCCATGAAGATCAAGCTCAAGGTTCAGGCAGGATACACCGAGGTGTTTTAACTGTTCGGGAAATTGTCTGGACTTCCGAAAAAAATTGTAGTATGGTGAGAAATACAAAGAGGTAACATTTTACACTTCTCAAAGGAGGTTGTTTATATGAGTGATAAAACCAAAAGGAGGCTTACCATTGCGGGTGCAGCGGTGATTTGCATAGCGCTGGTGGTTGCCATCGGGATACGATTTGCCAAGGAACCCGTAAGACCGGATGTTTCTTCACAGGAACCGGTCAGCTCTTCGGATGTGGTTCCTGAGATACAGGATAAGACAGAGAAAAAAGAGGTGGTGGTTTCCCCTCAGCCTGCATCGGAACCGGAAAGCTCGGAAACGCTGCCGCCTCAGACAGATCTACCGGAGCAGAAGCTCCAGCCCGATCCGGTAAAGCCGGAAGCTCCCGCAAAGCCTGAGCTGCCAAAGGATGCGGATACCACGAATCCGTCCAAGCCTCCGGATTACAAGCCGGAGGACACGGAAAAGAAACCGGCTGCGGAAAGCAAGCCGCAGGGTGGCGGTGGCCTGCCGGGATTTGATAATGTGCCGGACGGCGGTGCCAATCAGGTGATAAGCGCTGACGATATGTATGAAAACGGCAATAAAATCGGCGAAATGGATTAAAAAATATTTGCAACAAAAAAAGTACAGTTTATGCTGTGCTTTTTTTGTTGCGGAAAGGAGAAAAAATGAAACGATTGCTTTCTACTTTTTTATCGCTGGCTTTGCTCTTTTGTCTGATTTCGCCTGTTTCCGTTTATGCCGTTGGTGATGGAAATGTGGATGGAGGCGGCGGTGGCATGGGAGATGGCACCAGCACCAACTCGTGGTCTCCGGGTAATGAGGGTGTGCGGGTGACTGTCGTGAGATCTGATGATCACGCTATTGTCACAACTCCGATTGACTTAACAAACAAACCGCCGAACTCATCAATTTACAATTTCGGAAAGGTCAGTAAGCTGCAATATAACGGTGGCAGGTCACTATCACCAGTCAAAGGCGGTTATGTTGCAATTAAACCAACACAGTCTATCCCTCGCATTATCAGTACCAACGGAAGCAACAACATTGAAGCCATCAAAAGCTATTTTACGGATGAACAGGTGATTCGAAGCATTGCCGGTCTCACTGGAATGGACTTCGACGTGTTAATCGGTGGCGAGTACAAGTTACTTCTGGAACCCATCGCCTATTACAAATTCGAGGGTGTGATGATAGCCACCACAGCCACGGAAGCCGCCATGTATGACGAACAGGTCGGCGGTCTCCTGCGCAGGAGGATGGTATCCCTATCCCATAAAAATCTTCCGCTGGCCATGTTCTTAGAGGTGGCGGATCTCGGCTATCCAGTATGGTCGGGAAGCCGAAGCAAGGCCGCTTCCAATGCAGAAATCAAGTCCTCTCTCGGTCTTGGTATCGTGCGGTTTAAGGATGTGCCTGCCGAGCCGCCCAATGTTTCGGTATATGACTACGAATACCGGGTCAACACCGAGGTTATCACAGCAATTACAGTCAGCGGCGGTCAGAGCGATCCAGATTATCCGGTATCGGCAACCTTTTATGTGAATGGCAGAAGCCATCGGGTCAGCAATATCTATTACCCGGATGGTGACAGTCAGTTGGCGTGGATACGCTGGACAACACCGAGTACCCCACAGCATATGACCATCACGGTTTCTGTGTCCGGAGGCGGCAGCTCCAGCAAGGCGACAATTAACGTAAATATCGTTGACCTTGATAAGAATCCGCCGCCCAATCCTGTAGCAGATGACCGCAACGACAGCTTTAGAAAATCCGCTGTTCCAAACAAGGCGCAGAAAACCTCTACCAGTTGGACGGTGTGGCGTCCTTGGTGGCAGGAGCATTGGGTCTGGCACAGTGACTGGAACTGGTACAGCGATGGTGACGGAGGCGGCCATTGGGAGGATGACGGCGAATGGGTCGATGAGGGCTGGTGGGAGTTTGACCTTGACCGCTATCAGGCCAGCCTGTCGGCAAGCATGGCAATCAAGCCCGATGATAAAAGCCCAACCGCCAGCGGAACGGTCATGAAGTCCGGCTATGGGATCAATGAAACGGTTTCTGCCAGAGTCAGCACCAATCAATCTTCGGCGGTAATCGGAGCGCAGACTGCGGTGACCTACTTCCCGGAATTTGGGTACCAAACCTACTGGCGGCTACTGGAGCGCATGAGTTCCGGCTACAGTTCCCGGTTTGAGTTTCAGAAGAATCCCTACAGTACGTATAACCGCAGGACGCATTTTTCACCCATCTGGTTCCCGGACGGAAGCTACGAGCCATACACATGGCTGATTGATTGCTGGTCACCCGCCGGGATGCTCTCTATGAACCTCACGGACAGCGTGACCATCCGGGATAATTTATGGACGGACTGGCATATCGCGCCGCAGAAACCCCATTAAAACAGAGAAAAAACAAGACCGCAGCCAATCGAAAGCTGCGGTCTTGCCATTCTCAACCCTATGATGAAAGGTGGAAAATCAATGAAATCGAAACGAATTGCAATGCTCCTGTGCATAAGCTTACTGCTGTGCCTGATATTCAGTACAACGGCCTATGCAGCAGGAACGGGTGATGTGGCCGGTGCGATTGAGGGAACGTGGACAACAGCATCCCAGCAGATTAAAACCGTGGTCAACAAGGTGGTGTTCCCCGCCATAGACCTGATTCTGGCCGTGTTCTTCTTTGCCAAATTAGGCACGGCTTATTTTGATTGTGCGCCCGTAAAGGCACTGTAATAATTCTGGATCTGGCAATCCAGCGGGTAAA
>ENA-OXEN01000481-OXEN01000481.1-human-gut-metagenome-genome-assembly--contig:-NODE-481-length-9914-cov-19.108327_pt1 | contig 9914 bp, 6 predicted proteins | sample MGYA00249358_ERZ652249 | MGnify/ENA primary metagenome ERZ652249 (study PRJEB26925, sample SAMN05826761) | human gut metagenome | biome: ENVO:2100002; feature: ENVO:00000062; material: ENVO:00002003... | reverse complement strand
CCAGACGATTCCCAGACAGTGCCCATGTTGCATTGAAACTGTTGCTGTTATATGTAATCACGGCCGAACAAGCTGCATAACTTAACCTCTTTCTTCTTCTCTCCTTTCTCTCCCCGGCGCCCATCACGCCGGGGTTTCTTTTTTGCGGTGGGTACAGCCGTCTTACTCGGCCGCCGCCTTCATGGCCACGGCGCCGACGTAGTAGACCGGCTTGTCGAAGTTCGGCTGGAACAGGAAGTCCACGTTGGCGAGCTGGTCGATGGTGAAGCCGGCCTGAATCGCCATGGAAATCACGTTTGCCGCGCCGGAGATATCGGCCTTGGAACAGAACTGGCCGCCCTTGACCTTGCGGGTTTCCGGGTCCCAGGTCAGAATCGACGTGACTGGGGTGGTGGTGAGCATGAAGTCCGGGCGATAATCCTCGGTGAGCGAGGTCTCGCGGACCGTGAGCCCGCGGCGTTCGGCACCGGCGCGGGTCAGGCCGGAGGCGGCGAGCGAGAGATCGTACAGCTGCACGGCGGACGTGGCCTGCGTGCCCATGTACTTCACGGTCGGCGTCTCGATGTTGCGGCCCACCAGCAGGCCCTGGCGCACCGCGTTGGTGGCCAGCGGAATGTAATCGTGCTGGCCGGTGGGGTTGTAGAACACGGTGGCGGAGTCGCCGGCGGCGTACACGCCCGGCGCGGACGCCTGCATGTAGTCGTCGACCACGATCGCGCCGTTCGGCAGCATGTCCACCTTGCCCTTGAGCAGGTCGGTGTTCGGCAGGAAGCCGACGGCCAGAATCGCCATTTCGGCCGTGTACTCGCCCTTTTCGGTGACCACAGTGACGGTGTCGTCGTCATTGTCGCGGAACTCGACCACCTTCTGGCCGAGCGCGAGCGTGACGCCGTGCTCCTCGAACGCGGCCGCCACCTGATCGGTGATGGTCTTATCGAAATTATTGGCCAGCGGGCGATCAAGGCCGTCGACCAGCGTGGTCTTGACGCCGGTGACGCTGAACTGCTCGGCGATTTCCGCGCCGATATAGCCCGACCCGATCACCACTGCCGACTTGGCGGTTTTCGCCTTTTCCTTGATGGCGATGGCGTGATCCCAATTCTTGCACAGCAGCACATGCGGGCTGTCGATGCCGGGGATCGGCGGGATGACCGGGCGCGAGCCGGTGGTCACGACCAGTTTGTCGAAAGCGAGGGTCTGTTCGGCGGGGTCTCCGGCCTCGTCCAGCGCGCGGTAGGTGAGGGTTCTGGCGTCGAGGTCCACGGACGTCACGTCGGTGCGCATATGCATGGTCGCGCCGGCTTCGGCCAGAGCGGCAGGGGAGGAGTAGAACATTTTCTTCGGGTCGGATACGTGGTCGCCCACCCACAGGGCGATGCCGCAGGAGAGGAAGGACAGCGTACCGTTGCGCTCGAAAACATGGACGGTCCAATCGGGGTGCTCGGCGAGAATCGAGGTGGTGGCGAACGTGCCGGCGTGCGTGCAGCCGATGACGGCGACTGTGGTCATGAATGCTCCTTTGCTTGTGGCCATGGCGTCTGATGCCATTGCCCTGAATCGTAGCGTAGAAGTATGGAGAACGCCGTGGCGGCAAATGTGAGGAAGATCACGTTATCGGTTTGATTCGACGGGGGGTATGGGATCCGTTGTGCACGGTGATCAAAGTTCGGCTGGGGTGCATTTCACGGAGTCGGCACATGGCTTATGGCAAACTGGACGGTAGCATTTTTTGAATCTTGATTGATTGAGGAGAGTGGCGTGGCTGAGAATCCGGATGACGTGTTGCATGTCGAGGGCGGCAAGCCTTTGAATGGCACGATCAAGGTGCGTGGCGCGAAGAACTTCGTGAGCAAGGCGATGGTCGCCGCGTTGCTGGCACCGGGCAAGTCGGTGCTGAAGAACGTGCCGGAGATTCGTGACGTGCATGTGGTGTCCGATTTGCTACGTCTGCACGGCGTGGACGTGGATGTGGACGGTGCGAACGGCATTGTGACCATCGACGCCTCGCGTGTGCAGCTGGCCGATGTGGCCGACGTGGATACACTGTCCGGTTCGTCGCGCATCCCGATCCTGTTCTCCGGCCCGCTCGTGCACCGTTTGGGTGAAGCGTTCATTCCCGCGTTGGGCGGCTGCGCGATTGGCGGACGTCCGATTGACTTCCATCTGGAGACGCTGCGCAAGCTGGGCGCCACGGTGGACAAGGAACACAAGGACGGCATCCACATCACCGCGCCCAACGGCCTGCACGGCGCGAAGATCCACCTGCCCTACCCGTCGGTGGGCGCCACCGAGCAGACTTTACTGGCGGCCGTGCTGGCCGAGGGCAAGACCGAACTGTCGGGCGCGGCCACTGAGCCGGAGATCATGGATCTGGTGTGCGTGCTGCAGAAGATGGGCGCAATCATTTCTGTGGACGTTGATCGCACCTTCCGCATCGAGGGTGTCAAGGAACTGCAGGGGTACACGCACACGTCGCTGACGGATCGCATCGAGGCGGCGTCCTGGGCGTCCGCCGCGCTCGCCACGCACGGTGACATTTTCGTCAAGGGTGCCACCCAGCCGGAGATGATCACGTTCCTCAACGTGTTCCGCAAGGTGGGCGGCAAATTCGAGGTGACGGACAAGGGCATTCGTTTCTGGCATCCGGGCGGGGACTTGAAGCCCGTGGCGATCGAGACGGACGTGCATCCCGGGTTCATGACCGACTGGCAGCAGCCGCTCGTGGTGGCCCTGACCCAGGCCAACGGCCTGTCGATCGTGCACGAGACCGTGTACGAGAACCGTTTCGGCTTCACCAAGCCGCTGGTCGAGATGGGTGCCACCATCCAGTTGTACCGCGAGTGCCTGGGCTCGCTGCCGTGCCGTTTCCGGCAGCGCAACTACAAGCATTCCGCCGTGATTTTCGGACCGACCCCGCTGACCGGACGCGACATCGACGTGCCGGACCTGCGTGGTGGGTTCAGCCATCTGATCGCGGCCTTGGCCGCGTCAGGCCCCTCGGACGTGCACGGCATCAGCCTGATCGACCGAGGCTACGCCGACTTCCGCGGCAAACTCGAAGCGTTGGGTGCCGACTTCGATTAATTCGGCCGTTCCGCGGCTCCCCTCTTTGAGGGGAGCCGCGATTTTGTTCTACAACAGCCCGTCCGCCTCAAGTGCGGCGGCCATGCGGTCGAAGCATTCCTTCAGTAGCGGGTAGGGCATGGCAAAGTTCATGCGTACGCATCCATGCCCGACCTCGCCGCATTCGCGGCCGTCCGTCAACGCCACATTGGCTTTCTTGAAGAAATAGTCGGCCGGGTCGTCGATGCCCAGTGGCGAGAAATCCAGCCACGCGATATACGTGCCCTGCGGCTCCACATAGCGCACCTTGGCGAATCTCGTGCGCATCTGCTTGTTGACCAGCGCGATATTGCGCTCGATGTACGCCATCACGCCCTCGAACCATGCCGCGCCGCCGTCATAGGCCGCAGTGGTGGCTATGGCACCGATGGTGGCCGTCTGGTGCTCGGACCATTCCGCGTTCCTCATCCACAGTTCCAGATCGTCCGGATTGGTGAGAATCACCTGCGCGCACTTGGTGCCGGGAATATTGAACGACTTCGAGGCTGAAGTGGAGGTGAAAGCCTGCATGGCCGTCTGCCGGTTGATTGAGGCGAATGGCACATGCGTGTGGCCTTGGTAGACGAACGGCGCGTGAATCTCATCGGAGAATATACGCACGTCGTACTTGGCGGCCAGGTCGGACAATCGCAGCATTTCCTCGCGCGTCAATACCTTGCCGATCGGGTTGTGCGGGTTGCACAGCACGAAGGCATGGCAGCCGTTCGCGAACGCCTGCTCAATGGCGTCGAAATCGAACAGCCATTCATCATTGCGCCCGCTGCTCTCGCCGGCGCCCTCGCACAGCATCGGAATCTCAAGAACCTCCACGCCATACAGGCGCGGCACGCTCAGGAACGGCATATAGGCCGGAGTCGGCACCACGATGGAGTTGCCGGCGCGCACAATCTCGCGCAGGAACACTTCGAACGCCTCCAGCACGTCCGGCACCGGACGGATGCACGTCGGATCCACATCCCAGCCGTATCGACGCTGCCATGCGGCGCACGAGCGGGCGACCTCCTTCTTCCACGGGTCGGGAATGTAGCCGAGCGCGCCACGTTCGGTGGCCTCTTCGATGGCTTCGGCCACGCACGGCGCCAGACCGTAATCCATCTCGGCGATGAATGCGCCGATGCAGCCGGGGTAGCGGGTCCATTTGTCCGAACCGACCTGCTTCAGATCTTCGATGGTCGTCACGTCGATGTGATTGGCATCAAAGCAAGAGGCACCGGCGGTTGCGCTGCTCAAAGTCGTTGACTGGGAAACGTTGTTCATGCTCATAACATGTCATTGTTCCTGGTACAGAAGGGCTGCTCAACGGTCTGGCTCCCCGAAATCGTGATGGCGTTCGCAAGCTTGCTTATCGCTGTCCGACTACTTGGCACTCAAATATTTGAGTGACGTGCGCTCGAGCTCTTCGAGCAATGAACCGAGCGCGGGACGATGGTCGCCGGCACGAGTCACGATGCCGACCTCGCGCGCCGCAAAATCGTCGGCGATGGGACAGGCCACCAGATCGCCTTGCAGATTGATATGTGTATCGAGCGCCGGCACCAGCGAGACGCCCATGCCAACCTCGACCAGGTTCTGCGTGGCCCAGTAATCATCCGTGCAGTGGCGGATATCCGGCTTGAATCCGGCACGGGTGGCCAGTTTCACCAAATTTGCGCGGCAGGTGGGGCAGCCGGCGATCCAATGCTCGTCTTTGGCGGCGGACAGCGGCACGGGTTCGCCGGTCTCCTCGAATCGTTTGGCGATGTCGCTGGAGCGGCGGACCAACAATCGCATCGGATCGTAACCCAGCGACTGGAAGGTCAGATCGTCGCCGATGTGCAGGAAGTTCGGGATGCTGCTGTACCGGAACACGGCGGCGGCATCGGCCTTGCCTTGGGAAATCAGACCGATCGCCTCCGGCGGCTCCATCTGAATCAGGCTCAGCTCGATGTCCGTGAACATACTGAGCTTGACCACGGTACGGGCCGCGATAGTAGAGCAGATTGACGGTGGGGCCACCAAATGCAGGTGAGCAAACCGATGATGCCGATAATCCTCGACCTCACGGGCCGCCCGCTCCAGCCGATCGGCGATGGCCTCGCCGTGGCGGGCGAGCATCGAACCGGTGGCGGTGAGTTCCACACCATGCGAGGTGCGTTGCACCAGAGTCGAACCGCACTGTGCCTCCAGCTTTTTGATCTGCTGGCTGATGGCCGGCTGCGACCAACCCGTGGCCTTGGCCGTGGCGGAGAACGAACCATACTGTTCGATCTGCCACAACGTGACCAATGATTGGGGGTTGAGCCCGGCCATATGCACCTCTTTCGCACGTCGTTCCATTATGGCCGCCGACAATGACCGGACGCGGCACGGTGTCGCCGTTCTCAGTATCCTTAGAAGAATGAGCCCTGAAGCCTTAAGTGAACTGATTTCCAGCATTGCCCACAACCTCGTCGCCGCCGGCCAGGCCGGCGCGTTGACCGACGAGCTGATTCCGCCCGTCGACAAGCTCGCCGTGATGCGCCCGAAGGACCGCGCGCATGGCGACTGGGCCTCCAACATCGCCATGCAGCTGGCCAAGAAGGCCGGCATGAAGCCGCGCGATCTGGCCGAGCCGTTCGCCGCCGCGCTCGCCGAAGCCGACGGCATCGCCAAGGTCGAGGTGGCAGGCCCCGGCTTCATCAACATCACGCTCGACTCCGCCTCGGCCGCCGCCGTGGTGGACACCGTACTCGCCGCCGGTGCCATGACCGACACCGACAAGCATCTCAACAAGGTCAACGAATACGGCCGCAACGCCCATCTGGGCGGCCAGACCCTGAATCTCGAGTTCGTCTCCGCCAACCCCACCGGTCCGATTCACATCGGCGGCACTCGTTGGGCTGCCGTCGGCGACGCCATGGCCCGCGTGCTCGAGGCCAACGGTGCCAAGGTGGTGCGCGAATATTATTTCAACGACCACGGCGAGCAGATCAACCGCTTCGCCAAGTCGCTGGTCGCCGCTTGGGCTGAGGCCAACAACCTCGGCGAGGCCGGTTACCAGACCGAAACCCCGTGCGACGGCTACAAGGGTGCCTACATCAACGAGATCGCCGCCCGTGTTCAGGCCGAAGCCGAGTCCGACGGCGTGGACCTGACCGCACTGGCCCACCAAGATCAAGGCCTCAACGACGACGGTGAACCGCTCGGCGAGGCCGACACCGAAGTGCGCGAGGAATTCCGCAAGCGCGCTGTGCCGATGATGTTCGATGAGATTCAGAAGTCCATGAAGGACTTCCGCGTGAACTTCGACGTCTGGTTCCATGAGAACAGCCTGTACGCCGACGGCAAGGTCGACGCCGCCATCGAAGAGCTCAAGTCCCGCGGCGACATCTTCGACAAGGACGGCGCCACTTGGTTTGAATCCACCAAGCACGGCGACGACAAGGACCGTGTGATCATCAAGTCCAATGGTGAGTTCGCCTACTTCGCCGCCGACATCGCCTACTACTGGGACAAGCGCCATCGCGCCGAAAACCCGGCTGACGTGGCCATCTACATGCTTGGCGCCGACCACCACGGCTACATCGGCCGCATGATGGCCATGTGCGCGGCCTTCGGCGACGAGCCCGGCAAGAACATGCAGATTCTCATCGGCCAGCTGGTCAACGTGATGAAGGACGGCAAGCCCGTGCGCATGTCCAAGCGCGCCGGCAACGTCGTGACCATCGACGATCTGGTCTCCGTGGTCGGCGTGGACGCCGCCCGCTACTCGCTGGCCCGCTCCGACTACAACCAGAACTTCGACATCGACCTGGCCCTGCTCGCCTCGCACACCAACGACAACCCGGTGTACTACGTGCAGTACGCGCACGCCCGCTCCAAGAACGTGGACCGCAACGCAGCCGTTGCCGGCATCAGCTACGAGGGTGCCGACCTGGCCCTGCTCGACACCGAGGCCGACGGCGAGGTACTTGCCGCCCTCGCCCAGTTCCCGAGCGTGCTCGCCACTGCGGCCGACGACCGCCAGCCGCACAAGGTGGCCCGTTATCTCGAAGAGCTGGCCGCCACCTATCACAAGTGGTACAACGTGGAGCGCGTGGTGCCGATGGCCCTGACTGATCCGGAAACCCGTGGCGACGATGAGGCTCGTAAGGCCTTGGAGATCGCCAAGAACCCGGAGCCGGCCCGTGCCGCCGCCCGCCTGAAGCTCAATGACGCCGTCCAGCAGGTCATCGCCAACGGCCTCGACCTCCTCGGCGTCACCGCCCCCGAAAAGATGTGATTATGCCTATTTCTCCAATTTGGCCGGCCGCTACGGCTGTGAATGCCGAAGGCTCCATCGAATTTCATGGTCGTACCGCCGAATCGCTGCTCGACGAGTTCGGCTCGCCGCTCTATCTCATCGACACTGATGAAGTAGTCGCACGTGCCAGGCACTTCGTGCGCGCTGCCGCCGAAGCATTCGACACCTCCACTACGCACGTGAGCTTTGCCGGCAAGGCGTTCCTGTCCAAAGAAGTCGTGCGATTGGTCACCGAGGCCGGCATGTTTGTGGACACTTGCACGATGGGCGAGATGAAAATCGCCCTCGCCGCTGGCGTTCCCGGACGTCGTCTGGTGCTGCACGGCAACAACAAGTCCGATGAGGAAATCGCGCTGGCCATCGAACAGGGCTTCGCCAAAATCGTGATCGACGAGCCCGACGAGCCGGAGCGCGTCGCCGCCATCGCCCGCAGGCTCGGCAAACGCGCCCGTGTGATGCTGCGCGTCACCGTCGGTGTCCACGCCGGCGGCCACGAGTACATCTCCACTGCTCACGAGGACCAGAAGTTCGGCGTGCCGCTGCTGGCCGCCGGGGCCGACGCCGCTGTGTTCGACGTGCTGAACGCCCTCAAAGACGTGACTCCTGCCGCTACCAACGCGCGTATCTCTGCGACGCATTCCCCGGAAAATGGCGCGGAAAAGACCGAGAAATCAGAGCGCGAGCTGCACTACGACGTCAAGTACCCGTACGACCTGAGCCACGAGGAAGTCTCCGACACAGACAAGGCGCTGGCCGCCGCGATGGAAGCCATTGCGGACGGTCCGTCCATCGCCGTGCTCAAGACCATCCTCGCCAACCAGGACGTACTCGAACTGGTCGGAGCCCACTCGCACATCGGCTCCAACATCCACGATGCGGAGGCTTTCATTCACGCGGCCAAGCGCATGATGCTGCTGCGCAAGACCCTGTGGGCCACCGACGCCTACATCTTGCCCGAAATCGACCTCGGCGGCGGCTACTCCGTGGCCTACACCGATGGCGAAGATTCAATGGACATTGACGTGGAACTCACTCGCTTGGCGGATGCGGTCAACAGCACCAACCGTGCGCTCGGCATGCCCGCGCCAGCCATCAGCTTCGAGCCGGGCCGTTACATCGTGGCACCCGCCGGCGTAACCCTGTACCGCGTGGGCACCATCAAGCACGTGCACTTGTCCGATGCCAAAGACAGTGCCGGCAACCCGATTGCCGAGCGCGTGTATGTGTCTGTGGATGGCGGCATGTCCGACAACATTCGCCCGGCACTCTACGGTGCCGACTACACCGCGCGTCTGGCGAATCGCACCGGTTCCGCTGAAACGATGCTTGCCCGTGTGTGTGGCATGCACTGCGAATCCGGCGACATTGTGGTTCACGAGGTGCAGTTGCCCGCCGATTTGAAGCGCGGTGACATTCTCGCCGTGCCGGTTACCGGCGCATACGGCCGCACCATGGCCAGCAACTACAACCAGGCGCTGATTCCGGCGGTGGTTGCTGTCAGCGAGTCCGGCGCGCACGTCATGCTCCGCCGCCAGACCGTAGACGACCTACTCAACCTCGACGTCAGCGAGTAATCAGCGTGCAGAGGTGAGCGCCTGACAGTCTGTAATGTGCGGCCAAAACCGTCATAATACGAAAAGGGCCGTCAGCTTGATGAGTACTTTCGGTCTGCTGTCGGAAATAATCCGTAAAATAGGCGTGGGATATAGAAAACTTTTTGGAAGGACCCTGAATTGGCTCACAACAGCGAAACCCCGATTCGCGTAGGCCTGCTTGGTGCCGGCACCGTCGGCTCCCAGACCGCCCGCCTGATTGTCGAGCAGAAGGACGAACTGTCCGCTCGTATCGGCCGCCCGATCGAACTGACCGGCGTCGCCTGCCTCGACCCGAAGGAAACCGAGAAGTTCCCGTGGATCGACCAGTCCATCGTCACCACCGATACTTTGAGCGTGGCCACCAACTCGGACATCGTCATCGAGCTCATCGGCGGCACCACCGTGGCCCGCAAGTTCGTGCTTGCCGCCATCGAATCCGGTGCTTCCGTGGTCACCGCCAACAAGGCGCTGCTGGCCAAGTACGGCCCGGAGATCTACTCCGCCGCCGAGGCCAAGGGCGTCGACATCTACTTCGAGGCCGCTGTAGGTGGTGCGATTCCGTTCCTGCGCCCGCTGCGCGAGTCCCTGGTCGGCGACAAGGTGACCAGCATGCTCGGCATCGTCAACGGCACCACCAACTACATTCTCGACGAGATGACCACCAAGGGTCTCCAGTTCGACGACGTGCTCAAGGACGCCCAGGCCAAGGGCTACGCCGAAGCCGACCCGACCGGCGACATCGAAGGCTACGATGCTGCCAACAAGGCCGCCATCATGGCCACCCTCGGCTTCCACACCTCCGTGACCATCGACGACGTGTCCGTCGAAGGCATCACCAAGATCACCGCCGACGACATCGCCGCCGCCACCGCCGAGCACAAGGTCATCAAGCTGCTCGCCGTGGTCGAGAACGGCGCTGTCTCTTATACACATCT
>ENA-OXEN01000479-OXEN01000479.1-human-gut-metagenome-genome-assembly--contig:-NODE-479-length-9967-cov-13.454096_pt1 | contig 9967 bp, 7 predicted proteins | sample MGYA00249358_ERZ652249 | MGnify/ENA primary metagenome ERZ652249 (study PRJEB26925, sample SAMN05826761) | human gut metagenome | biome: ENVO:2100002; feature: ENVO:00000062; material: ENVO:00002003... | reverse complement strand
TGCGATGCTTCTCGCTCATGAGAGTTTTGTTGACAAGCTTCATTCCGTCTCTAGCACCGCCGAGATGCTCGCTTTGTTGGAGTCCGATCCGGACGACTACGACGACTAAAGCATGACGTTTTGCGTCGAAAGGGGTGCGATCGAGCGCATCAACGCCTGCCGAGCGTATCTTCGCCCGTTCGGGTTATTGGCGAGTAATAAATAGGCGAAAACGAAAGGGGATTCCCATGAAGCTTGTAGGAGTTTGCGCGTGCACGAGCGGCATCGCCCACACCTATATGGCTAAAGAGAAGCTGGTCAAAGCCGCCCAGGCTCTTGGTCACGAGATCCACGTCGAGACCCAGGGAACCATCGGCGTCGAGGATGAACTCACACCCGAGCAGATCGCCGAGGCGGATGCCGTCATCCTGGCGATCGACATCAAGATCGACACCTCCCGTTTCAAGGACAAGCGCGTCATGGAGGTCCCCACGGGCATCGTCCTCAAGGCGCCCAAGCAGATCATCCAGAAGATCGAGGAGAGCTTGAACTAATCAGGCCCAACGCATTTGTTGCCATTTCGTCTCGTCGGGGCGAAGTAAACGTACATTAATGAAAGGGGAATGTATGAAAGGCAAGTTCACCTTGGCCGAGATCAAGAAGCACGTGCTGACAGCAATCAGCTACCTGCTCCCTCTGATCGTCGCCTCCGGTCTGCTCATCGCGGTCGGTAACCTCATGGGTGGGCAGGTCATGTCCTCACTCGACGACCTGACGGTCCCGAGTGCCTTCACCTCGCTTGGCGTGCTGGGCATGGGTCTCATCCCGGCATTTATCGGCGGTTACATCTCGTACTCTGTCGCTGACCGTCCCGGCATCGCCCCCGGCTTCCTGATGGGTTGTATCGCCTCCTTCCTGAACGCCGGTTTCCTCGGCGGCTTGATCGGCGGTCTGCTCGTGGGCTATATCGCGCTGGCAATCGAGACCTATGTCAAGGTTCCCAAGTGGGCCCAGGCCCTCATGCCGATGATGATCGTCCCGACGCTCTCCTCCATGATCGCCGGCCTCATCATGTACTACATCCTCGGTGGCCCGCTGCAGAGCTTCACCGTGGCCCTGACCAACTTCATCACTGGCCTCGATCAGTCCCAGAAGGCTCTGTACGGCTTCGCTATCGGCTGGCTCGGTTGCCTTGACTACGGTGGAGCCATCTCCAAGGTCCCGAACCTGATTTGCGACGGTCTCATGGCTGACGGCGTGTACGGCCCCGAGGGCATCAAGGTCCTTGCTGCTATGGTTCCGCCCTTCGGTGTCACCTTTGGCTACCTGCTTTCCAAGGTCGTGAAGAAGCCTATCTTCAAGTCCACTGAGGTCGAGAATATCAAGGTTGCCTTCCCCATGGGTGTCTGCATGATTTCCGAGGGCGTCATCCCCATCGCGATGAACGACCTCATCCGCACCGTGATCTCCACTTCCATCGGCTGCGGCGTCTGCGGCGCGATCGTCTTCTCCATGGGCGTCGAGTCCATGGTTCCCTCCGGCGGCGTGTTCGTCATCCCGGCAATGACCAACCCACTGTGGGCCGTCATCGGCCTGCTGGTCGGCTCCTGCGTCACCGCCATCTTGCTGGTCCTCCTCAAGAAGCGCCTTGCCCCGGAGGAGATCGACGACCTCGGCATGGACGAGGACGTCGAGGAGGTCGAGGTCGACCTGTCCGGCTTCTCCCTCTCCTAATGGCGTCAACCCGATAGCTGCCCCCTAGGGCGGGGGCGAACAGGCCCCCGCCCGACCCATACGCAAACGAAAGGAAAGCGCTCGATGTACGAATCCATGAAAGGTATGCTCGCCAAGGCGAACGCCGAAGGCTATGCGGTCATGGCGATCAACGCGTTCAACCTCGAGACCGCGCGCGGTGTCATCACCGCTGCCGAGGAGATGAACGCACCTATCATCATCGACCTGCTCCAGGACCACGTGAAGGCGTACTTCGATTGCGATATCCTCACGGCCCCCATCATCAAGATGGCCCAGGCGGCTCACGTCCCGGTGGCCGTCAACCTCGACCACGGGCATGACATCGCGCATCTCAAGCGCTGTCTTCATGAGGGCTTTTCCAGCGTGATGTGCGACGCCTCCGCCTACTCGGATGAGGAGAATGCCCGCATCACCAAGGAGATCGTCGAGCTCGCCGACATGTTCGGCGCCTCTGTCGAGGCGGAGGTCGGAAACATGGGCCGTATCGCCGATGACGGCGTGATGCTCACCGACGCCGCCATGTACACGGACCCGGACGCCGCCATCGACTTCATCAAGAAGACCGGCGTGACCGCTTTGGCGATTTCCTATGGTTCGACCCATGGCGATTACCCCGAAGGGTATGTGCCGGAGTTCCACTTCGACATCGTCGAGAAGATCAAGGACGCCACGGGCTGCCCGCTCGTTCTCCATGGCGGCTCCGGCGCCGGCGACGAGAACATGCGCCGCTCCGTCGAAGCAGGCATCAACAAGATCAACGTTGGAACCGACTACATGATCGCCCAGCGCGATTTCATCGCCAACGCCCTGGCCGAGGACCCCTCTTGCGATTTCCCGCAGCTCATTCAGGACAGCTGGCGTGCCGGCGTGGAGACCATCAAGCACTACATCGAGCTTTCGGGCTCAGCAAGCAAGGCGTTCTAAATCCCACGAGCGCTTTAGGCGCGGGATTTGAACATAGCAATGTAAGACACAGGCAACGTTTCAAAACAAAAGGAGAACACAATGCTCGTCAACATGAACCAGATGCTCGCTATGGCTAAGGAGAAGCACTTCGCCGTCGGCGCCTTCAACGTCTCCGAGTCCAACCTCTTCCGCACCGTGGTCGAGGCCGCCGAGGCCAACGATGCCCCCGCGATCATCGCCGTGCACCCCACGGAGCTCGACTACTGCAAGGATGACTTCATCAAGTACGTCGTCGCCCGCTGCTCCAACAGCCCGGTGCCCTTCGTGATCCACATGGACCACGGCGACAGCATCGAGAGCATCATGCGCGCCGTCCACTGCGGCTTCACCTCCGTCATGATCGACGGCTCCTCTCTGCCCTTTGAGGAGAACATCGCCAAGACCGCCGAGGTCGTTCGCTACTGCCACATGGTGAACGTCTCCGTCGAGGGCGAGCTGGGCACCATCGGCGACACCGGCACCTCCATCGAGGGCGGCATGTCCGAGGTCATCTACACCGACCCCGAGGACGCCAAGAAGTTCGTCGAGGCCACGGGTATCGACACCCTCGCCGTCGCCATCGGCACCTGCCACGGCCTGTACCCCAAGGGCGTCACCCCGAAGCTGCGCATGGACGTGCTCGAGGCCATCAAAGAGAAGGTCGACCTGCCGCTCGTCCTGCACGGTGGCTCCGGAAACCCGGATTCCGAGATCGCCGAGGCCGTGAAGATCGGCATCCAGAAGGTCAACATCTCCTCCGACTACAAGAGTGCCTTCTTCCTCAAGGCCCGCGAGATTCTCTCCCAGGAGGGATCCGGCTGGGATCCGAACAACCTGTTCCCCGAGTGCATCGAGGCTGGCAAGGCCGTCATCAAGCAGAAGATGGAGCTCTTTGGCTGCGTGGGCGCTGCCAAGTACTACCGCGAGGCCGGCGTCGTCCAGTGGCGTCAGGAGCTTAACTAGAGGATAGGGACAGAGCTACTGATTCGTCTTAAACATGCTCGAGGGCTCGCCATCGCGCGGGCCCTTTCGCATCCTTACCCGCTCTTTGTACACGTGCGGAATTGACCGGGGGGGGGGGCAGTGTTTCAATGAAAAAGTATGAGCGAAACGAAAGGTGGGTGTCATGGAGCCCAAGGGAAGCGTCATCAACGAAATATGCTCTCTATACGACCAGCTCAGTGATGGAGAGCGTAGCATTGCCGATTATATGATGGCGAATCCCTTCGATGTCGCCTCTATGACAACGCGCGATATTGCGCAAGAGAGTGAAACATCCGCTGCGAGCGTATCGAGATTCGCACGGCGTTTGGGGTATGAGAGCTTCTCTGCGTTGCGCCAGGCGCTGCTGCGCGATGAGGCGGCATACGACGATCGCGGCCAGCTCGCCATCATTTCCATCGATGCACCCGCTGCGGCTCTCGAAACCGTTCTGATGGTGAAGAATCGAGAGTTAACTGACACGTTGAACCTGCTTGATGCTCGCGAGCTTGTACGTGCGGTGCACTTGCTTGAACGCTCTGTCTCAATTACGTTCGCTGCCGTGGGAAATACCATTCCGGTGGCCCTATCGGCGTCGTTCCTTCTTGGGCAATTAGGGCTTCGCTGTGCATGTGCGCCCACAACGGAGGCGATGATGCTCGACTCGTTGTCGCTGACTCCGCGCGATGTGATCGTGTTCCTGTCCAAGTCCGGGCACTCCAAGCGCCTGAACAAGATGATGGACAACGTTATCGATTCTGAAACACCTACGATTGTGATTACGAACCAACCGTCCTCGCCGCTTGCGCGTCGTGCGACGTGTGTGTTGCACGCTGCGACGCACGACAAAATGCTGAGCACGGAATTGCCGTTTTCCCATAATTCGATTAATTACATTATCGAGGTGCTGTTTTTGCTGCTCCAGTCCGAGATCCCTAACTTTCGCGCACATGCAGGTCTGCTATGGAAGGCGCTGGGAGAGGATAAGGGAGTTGCAGGCGAGGTCATGTAGGCGGGGTGGGCAGCGACGCTGCGCGTTGCCGTGGTTTGTAGCCGGGTGCTTGCCGAGGGTGGGCAGGTGAAGATGCGGGGCGGATTCGCAGGTGACGACTCGCTTGCGGCGTGAAGCTGTTGGTCGGGTGCGGCCGGCCCATATGAAGTTGAGCCCTAGAAGCCCTTTTAGGGCGGAACTGCAAAGCGCAGTGCGCTGAACAATGCGTGCCACGACAATCGATGCGGAGCAGCGGGTGATGCGCGCGAAGCGAACCACCAGTTGACGTGAGCCGCTGTGCAGCGTGAGAGCCTTCGGGCGATGTGCGTAAGCGGCCGTTTGAAACGAGCCGTTTCGTTTCAAACGGCCGCTTACGCACAGAAATGGCCATGGTAATGTGCTTTACCAATGGTTTGAAAAGATATCGATGGTTTCAAACGGCCGTTTGCGCACAAACGGCGACCTTGCGTGCCGGCTGCGGCCCAATGCACCGACGGGCGACCCCGCGTGTCTCTGGCAACCCAGCATTCTGGCGGCAGCCCTGCATTCCGGTGGCAGCCCCTCATTCCAATGGAAGCTCTTCGTTCCGGCGGGCGACCCCGCATGCCGACGGATGACCCCATTGCAACATCTTTAAGAAATAGCTCCTAATACAGGCGCTCTTGTGGATGGTAGCCTCGGGGGTCCACCAAGTTCCCGCATAGTTATTTCAAGCACTGCATGGTGATTTCGGGCGTCAATATCCTTGCGCGCGCAGCTTTATCGCGCATGGGCCTTCCTGCGCATCGGTCTCCTCGTACGTGACAGCCTCGGCAAATGCCGACATCTTTGCGTGACGGCCTCAAAAGGCGATGTTCTCACGAATTGCCAATCGCCCGCCAACCCGGTATCTCGCCCACTTCGCCGCCAACCTGCCCACCCATCCGCTCATCTAAGCGGGTGCGTAATTTCGATTGATGGGCTATCGGCGACGGACTCAGGGCTTCGCCGTTCGCATCTCTCCGACCGTCTGGCCGACGTCGCGCGCCGGCTGCGATGGGCGCAGGGCTTCACCGTGCCCACGTTCCCTTAAGTTCCGCTCCTCATGCGAATCCCGGCCGTTGGCGAGCGTAAACGCACCGTCCGCCGATATGCATGTCGTGCTGCACTGCCGCCGAGCTGGGGTGTCAGACTACTCCAGAAATAGTGTAAGACGATGCCGTTTCCCAACCGTCTACCGTAATGAGAAGAGATGTTCGAAAGGCGGTATTGCATCGAGGGGGCGTTGCATGGGGGAAGCACGGCGGAAGATGCTGGACAAGCTCGCCAAACTTGAGGGGGAGGGTCTATGGCTGGTGGCAGAGAGCCATGCCGAGGGGGAGCTGCTGCGGAGATTGCGCACCCAGGGCGAAGTGGTCAGCCCGTGTCGTGGCGTGTATGCGCGCGCGGAGTCGTATCGGGCCGCCACGTGTCGTATACGTACCTACCGGCTGATTAGAGCGCTTGGGAGGGCTCATCCTACCTGGGTGTTCTGCTGCTATTCAGCGGCGGTTATGCACGGGCTTCAAGTACCCTATGCGCTGCTTGACAAGGTTCACGTCATCTCAACGGGCAACGACGGGGCGGACGGCCGCATTGCGCGTCACGACATGCACGCGGAGGGCGGCGAGGTTACATCGATCTTTGGAGTCCGCGTGACCTCGCTTCGAAAGACGCTCATCGACTGCCTATGCGCGTCCACGTTTTCCCAGGGGTTGCCAATTGCGGATTCGGCTCTGCATTGGGGTTTGGTGGGTAAGGAAGAGATGATCGGCTGGCTGCACGAGGACGGACGGCGGAGGCGCGGCGTGCGTCAGGCGAGGGAAACGGCGGCGTGGGCGGATGGGCGAAGCGAGAACGGCGGCGAGTCGGTCGCGCGTGCCACGATGATCGAACTCGGATTTGAAGTGCCGGAGCTGCAGGTTGAACTTTTCGATCCTATGGAGCCGAACAATCCGAAGCGCGGGGATTTTGGCTGGCGGCTCAATGACGGTCGCTGGATTATCGGCGAGCTTGATGGCCTTGAGAAGTATCGCGGACGGGGCGGGGCTGCGGGCACTGTCGAGGCGGCGATACGGGCGATGGCCAGGGAGCGCAGGCGCGAGGCGCATATCAACCTTACCAATGCGACGGTGGTCCGCTTTTCCATGGACGAGGTGCGCGACACCTCCTATTTCGAACGGTTGCTCGCGAGCGCGGGCGTGCCCCGTCGGCTCGAGCCATCAGTCCGCATCGGCACGTAGCGGCGCATTGGCTTGCAGCTCCGCGCTGGCAGCGTCGAGACGTGCCGGCTTATGGGGCTGTGCCGGCTTGCAGTGCGATGTGGGCCAGCGGCGGCGTGTCGGCCTGTAGTGTGATGTGGGCCAGCGGCGCTGTTTCGGCTCGTAGTTTCGCGCCGGCAGTGCTGTGGTGCGCCTGCCTGCAGTGCCGTGTTGGCGCGCCGTTTGCGGAAATGTCACCTTTGGCAACGCGCCTTAACTTGAGACGGCTGCTTACGCACAAAAGCCACCTTTGGCAGTGCGCCTCAACTTGAGACGGCTGGTTACGCACAAAAAATGGCATGGTAATGTGCTTTACCAATGGTTTGAAACGCGCTGCTTCGTTTCAAACGGCCGTTTGCGCACAAACGGACAACCGGCGACGCGGCGCGTCGGGTCCCAGGCGATCTGACGAGCACCGGCTGGCTGGAGCGCCGCCCCCGTCGGGCCATCCGATCGCACGACAGTTCGTCTCTTCGGCCACCACGGCCCCACTCGACTCAGCTTTGGTATGTTACGAATGTATAAAATGCATGCAAAACTACTAAAAACAAAATATAACGTGCCAAAATCTCGAAACAATGTAAATAGATTGTTATCGAATGCAGTCTATAGGACGGATGCTGGTTTGTCTGAGCAACGGGCGAAAGGCGGATGCCGGTTTTGCCGGGGCAGCAGGCGAAAGGCGGATGCCGGTTTTGCCGGAGCAACGGGCGAAAGGGACCTGCCTGCCGGGGTAAACCTGCTGTTCGCAACGGCAGATCGCGCGATACGTGGGGAAGTGGAGCATATGGCATATCGGGTTGGAGTCGTCGGTGCGGCGGGATACGCGGGGGCGGAGCTGGTCCGCTTGCTGCTTGCGCACCCGGATTTCGAGCTCGCGGCAATCACGTCGAACGCCGATGTCAACGTGAGGCTCGCCGACGTGTACCCGGCGTTTGCGGGCGAGACCGACCTTGCCTTCACGGCGCACGACGACCCCGTGCTGGAATCGCTCGATGCGGTCTTCCTGGCGGTTCCCCACACGGCGGCCATGGGCATGGTGCCCGGCCTCCTGTCCCATGGGGTCTCGGTCTTTGACTTGTCGGCGGACTATCGCCTGGACGACCCTGACGTGTACGAGGCGTGGTACGCGACTCCTCACACGTCTCCCGAGCTGCTCAAAACCCGTGCGTTCGGTCTGCCCGAGCTGTACGCCGAAGACCTGGCGTCGGCACGCGCGCAGCACGTCGCGGGGGAGCCAGCGTTAATCGCATGCGCGGGGTGCTATCCCACGGCGACGTCCTTGGCTGCGGCGCCGGCGCTGCGGATGGGATGGTGCCGGGCGCAGTCCCTGATTGTGGTTGACGCCATTTCGGGCGTCACGGGCGCCGGAAAGGGCTGCACGAGCAGGACCCATTTTTGCTCGGCGGATGAAAGCGTCGAGGCGTACGGTGTGTGCAAGCACCGTCATACGCCCGAGATCGAGCAGATCTTGGGCGCACGCGATCGGGTGATCTTTACCCCGCACCTCGCGCCTCTCAAGCGCGGATTGCTCTCCACCGTGACGCTGCAGCTCGATGAGGACGCCCATGCCCTTTCGACCGAGGACGCCGTTTGCGCGTATGAGGAGTTCTACGCCGCATCTCCGCTGGTCAAGGTGTTGCCGGCGGGGGCGATGCCGAGCACGTCGTCGGTCGTCGGCACCTGCTCGTGCCAGATTGGCCTTGCGGTCGACAAGCGCACGGGCGTGTTGGTGGCCACGGCGGCGATCGACAACCTGTGCAAGGGCGCCGCGGGGCAGGCGGTCCAGTGCGCCAACATCGTGTTCGGCCTGGATGAGCGACGAGGCCTCCCGCTCGTCGGCATGCCGGTGTAGGTTGCCCATACGGGATGGCACCGCGCGGTGCCGGCATCCCCGGGCGGGCATGCGCCAGGTCGCCGCATGGGGACCGGTTGTTGCATCGGCGATTCGCAAGCAAGATCTCGAGGCGCGACGCGTGTTGTCGCAACGACGCCTCTCAACAATCACAGGGAGCATTTCATGGACACGCAGCAACGTGAAGATATGAAAACGGACGAGCCGTTCCAGATGAGCCCCATCGAGGGCGGCGGCGTCACGAGCGCGGCGGGCTTTACGGCCGCCGGCGTGCACGCGGGTTTTCGCAAGAACCCTGAGCGCGCCGACCTCGCGCTCGTTGCGGCCGAGCATCCGGTGGCTGCGGCGGGCACGTTTACCACCAACCGGTTTTGCGCGGCGCCCGTGCAGGTGAGCCGCGAGCACCTGGGCGGCGCGGGCAAGGGGTACGGGCTCATGCGCGCCGTCGTGGTCAATTCCGGTAACGCCAACGCGGCGACGGGCGCGCCGGGTCTCGCGGTCGCGCATAAGACGTGCGAGGTCGTTGCCCGTGAGCTGGGGTGCGCCCCGGAGGAGGTCCTCGTCGCGTCGACGGGCGTGATCGGCGTCCCGCTCGCTATCGCGCCGTTTGAGCAGGGCGTGCCGCAGGCGGTGGCGTCCCTGTCACGCGAGGGGGCGCACGCGGCGGCCCGCGCGATCATGACCACGGACACGCGCGCGAAGGAATGCGCCGTTGCGTATGCGAGCGAGGCACCGGGATATGAGGGCGCGCGGTTCACCGTGGGCGGCATGTGCAAGGGCTCAGGCATGATCATGCCCAACATGGCGACGATGATCGCCGTCATCACCACCGATGCCCCCGTGGCGCCGCGCGCCCTGCACGCCGCCCTCGCATCGGCCGTACGCATGACGTTCAACAAGGTGACCGTCGACTCGGACAGCTCGACCAATGACACCTGCGTCATGCTCGCCTCTGGAGCGGCCGCTCCCGCCGCGACGCCCATCGAGGAGGGGACGCCCGCGTTCGCGGAGCTCTGCCGCGCCGTCCGCGCCGTATGCGAAACGCTCGCCCGCGCGATCGCCGCAGATGGCGAGGGTGCGTCCAAGCTCGTCACCGTCACTGTGCGCGGGACCGCGACGGATGCGGACGCGGACACCGCCGCTCGATCCGTGGCGAATTCTCCTCTGGTCAAAACGGCCATC
>ENA-OXEN01000478-OXEN01000478.1-human-gut-metagenome-genome-assembly--contig:-NODE-478-length-9968-cov-14.030969_pt1 | contig 9968 bp, 5 predicted proteins | sample MGYA00249358_ERZ652249 | MGnify/ENA primary metagenome ERZ652249 (study PRJEB26925, sample SAMN05826761) | human gut metagenome | biome: ENVO:2100002; feature: ENVO:00000062; material: ENVO:00002003... | reverse complement strand
CATGCTCCTGAAAGCATGGGGAATTCTGTGTCTATCAAAGGGCAGGGAACTTTATTTTGCTCTCTTTTCCTTTACGGCAGCCTGTGCGGCAGCCAGACGTGCGATCGGCACGCGGAACGGTGAGCAGGATACGTAGTTCAGACCGACGTTGTGGCAGAACTCGACGGAAGTCGGGTCGCCGCCGTGCTCGCCGCAGATGCCGAGGTGGATCTCGGGTCTGGTCTTACGGCCAAGCTCAACCGCCATCTTCACCAGCTTGCCTACGCCGTTCTGGTCAAGGTGGGCAAACGGATCGGACTCGTAAATCTTGTTCTCATAGTAGTAGTTCAGGAACTTACCGGCGTCGTCACGGCTGAACCCAAAGGTCATCTGGGTCAGGTCGTTGGTGCCGAAGCTGAAGAACTCCGCTTCCTTGGCAATTTCGTCTGCGGTCAGGGCGGCGCGCGGAATCTCGATCATGGTGCCGACCTCGTATCTGAGGGATATGCCGGCTTCCTTAATGATCTTATCGGCGGTCTCTGTAACAACATCCTTTACGAACTTCAGCTCTTTCTCCTCGCCCACCAGCGGAATCATGATGCGCGGCTCGGTTTTGAACTCAGGATGCTTCTTATTGACTGCAATTGCGGCGTTGATAACGGCCGTTGTCTGCATTCTGGCGATTTCCGGATAAGAAACGGCAAGACGGCAGCCGCGGTGGCCCATCATCGGGTTGAACTCGTGCAGGCTTGCAATCACGTTCTTCAGGTCTGCGACGGTAATGTTCAGCTCGCCGGCGATTTCCTTGATGTCCTCTTCCTTGGTCGGCAGGAACTCGTGGAGAGGCGGATCAAGGAAGCGGATGATGACCGGACGGCCTTCCATCACTTCGTAGATGCCTTCAAAGTCGCCCTGCTGGAACGGGGTGAGCTTGACCAGCGCCTTTTCACGCTCCTCGGTGGTCTTGGCAACGATCATTTCACGCATTGCCTTAATGCGCTGACCCTCAAAGAACATGTGCTCGGTACGGCAGAGGCCGATGCCCTGCGCGCCGAAATCACGGCCCTGTTTCGCGTCCTTTGGTGTGTCGGCGTTGGTGTAAACCTCTAGCTTGCGAACAGCGTCGGCCCACTTCATGAAGCGGTCGAAATCGCCGGAAATGCTGGCGGCAACAGTCGGAATCGCTTCCGCGTAGATGTTGCCGGTGGAACCGTCGATGGAAATATAGTCGCCCTCTTTCACGGTCTGGCCCGCGAGGGTAAATTGCTTTGCGTCGTAATCGACAACGATTTCGCCGCAGCCGGATACACAGCAGGTACCCATACCGCGCGCAACAACCGCCGCGTGGGAGGTCATGCCGCCGCGTACGGTGAGGATCCCCTGTGCGACCGCCATGCCTTCGATATCTTCCGGAGAGGTCTCCAGACGGACAAGAACAACCTTCTCGCCCCTATCGTGCCATTCCTTCGCGTCCTCCGCGGAAAATACGACCCTGCCGCAGGCAGCGCCCGGGGAAGCCGCAAGTCCCTTGCCGATTGCCTTTGCCTTTTTAATGGCGGCAGCGTCGAACTGGGGATGGAGCAGGGAGTCGAGCTGTTTCGGCTCCACTCTCAGCACTGCCTCTTCTTCGGTGATCATTCCTTCGTCAACCAGATCGACGGCTACTTTCAGGGCCGCGGCCGCGGTTCTCTTGCCGTTTCTGGTCTGGAGCATGTAGAGCTTGCCGTTTTCAATGGTGAACTCCATGTCCTGCATATCGGTATAATGTTTTTCAAGGTTGTTTGCAATCTCAGCGAACTGATTGTAAACTTCCGGCATATCCTGCTGGAGGTGGCTGATCGGGAACGGGGTGCGGATACCGGCGACAACATCTTCGCCCTGTGCGTTAATGAGGTACTCGCCGAAAAGAGCCTTTTCACCCGTAGCCGGGTTGCGGGTGAACGCAACGCCCGTACCGGACTTGTCTCCGGAGTTGCCGAACACCATCGCCTGCACGCTAACGGCGGTGCCCCAGTCGTAGGGGATTTCGTTCATGCGGCGGTATACGTTCGCGCGGGGGTTGTCCCAGGAACGGAATACGGCTTTGACGGCTTCCATCAGCTGAACCTTCGGGTCGGTCGGGAAGTCTTCGCCTTTCTGAGCTTTATAGAAAGCCTTGAATTTTTTAACAAGGTCCTTCATATCGTCCGCGTCAAGCTCAGTATCCATCTTAACGCCTTTTTCCTGCTTCTTCGCCTCAATGATCTTTTCAAACTCTGTTTTGGAAAGCTCCATAACAACATCGGAGAACATCTGCACAAAGCGGCGGTAAGAGTCATAAGCAAAGCGCGGGCTGTTCGTCAGCTTTGCAAGTCCTTCCACAACGGTGTCGTTCAGGCCGAGGTTCAGGATGGTGTCCATCATCCCCGGCATGGAAGCACGGGCGCCGGAACGTACGGAAACCAGCAGCGGGTTTTCCGGATCGGCGAACTTTTTGCCGCAGACCTTTTCCATTTTCGCGAGGTATTCATAAATTTCAGCCTGAATATCGGCGTTGATTTCGCGGCCGTCCTTATAGTATTGCGTACAGGCTTCGGTGGAAATCGTAAAGCCCTGGGGAACAGGCATCCCAAGAACGGTCATCTCGGCTAAGTTGGCGCCTTTGCCCCCGAGAAGCTCTCTCATTTTCCCATTGCCTTCGGAGAAAAGGTAAACGTACTTGTGGCTCATTAACAGTACCTCCTAATTAAATGTTGGTTTTTACGAGCTATATTAATTTGTAATTTTGTAAATAGTCGCTCAAACTGTATTATAGCAAAAAGAGTTGGAAATTACTATATGTTTTTTTATAAAAGCGCCTGATATTTCAAATTATATTTTGTAAAAACAGAGTATCTTTCACAAATCATCTTCAAAAGTTGATTTATATCTTGAAAATTCTGATTCTTATGAGATAATAGAGATAACTTTAAAATGTGTTTTTATGCTCAAGCGCTAACGCTATAGATAATCACGGAGGAAACAACATGCCAGAGGAATGCTGTGCAGTAATTCTTGCCGCCGGCGAGGGGAAACGGATGAAATCCAACCGCCCCAAAGTGCTTTCACCGGTACTTTTCAAGCCGATGCTGCAATGGGTGATTGATTCCGCGCACGGCGCGGGAGTTTCCGGTATCTGTGTAGTCACCGGCTATATGCACGAGGAGGTCGAGCGGTACCTTTCCCATCTGAACGGAAACGGTGCCTTTGCCCCGATTTCCCACGTTCTTCAGCCCGAGCGCAAGGGCACCGGCCACGCCGTCATGATGGCCGGGAGCTTTCTGCGCGGCCACCGCGGGGAAAATGTTTTGATTTTAAATGGAGACGCCCCGTTTGTGGGTTCCTCTGTGATCGGCGAAGCGCTGAAGGACCACGTTGAGAACGGCAACGCGGTTACCGTCATTTCCGCCGTTCTGGACGACCCCACCGGGTACGGCCGCATTGTGCGCGACCCGGAAACCCACCTTATCAGCGCGATTGTGGAGCAGAAGGACGCTGACTTCGCAACCCTTTCCATCTGTGAAATCAACTCCGGCGCATACTGGTTCCGTGTGGACGACCTTCTGGATATTCTTTCCAAGATTCAGAACAATAATGCGCAGGGTGAATATTATCTGACCGACGCGGTCAAACTGCTGATTGAAAACGGCAAAAATGCCGGAGCCCACACCACCGGTAACGCAAATGCCGTACTGGGCGCGAACGACTGCCTGCAGCTCAACGCGCTGAACTCCGTCGCCCGCGACGAAATTCTTTCCCGCCATATGCGCAACGGAGTGGAAATTCCGTGCCGCGACGGCGTGATGATCGGTCCGGACGTGGTTATCGGCAGCGATACCTGTATCTTACCCGGCACCATTTTGCGCGGAGCAACCGTGGTCGGCTGCAACTGCACTGTGGGGCCGCATTCTTTTTTATCGGACTGCCGGGTGGGGGACGGCGTGCAGTTGATTTCCGTACAGTGTGAAAACTGCGTGATTCCATCAAACAAGGCCGTTGCGCCTTTTTCTGTTATTAACCAGAATATAGTTTGAGTCAACAGAATACAGGGGGATATGCAAATGAACTTTCATGGCAAGGATATCAAAATTTTTGCTGCCAACGCCAACCAGCGCGTAGCAAAACAGATTTCAGAGTGTCTGGGCCTTCCGATGGGCAAAAATGAGGTTTCCACCTTCAGCGACGGTGAAATATCGCTGTCTCTTTTTGAATCGGTCCGCGGTTCCGACTGCTTTATTGTTCAGTCGACCTGCGCCCCGGTCAACAACAACCTGATGGAGCTGCTCATTATGATCGACGCGATGAAACGCGCTTCCGCGGCGCGCATCACCGCCGTCATGCCGTACTTCGGCTACGCCCGTCAGGACCGAAAGGCAAAAGCCCGCGACCCGATTTCGGCAAAGCTCTGCGCCGACCTGATCACCACCGCCGGCGCCGACCGGGTACTGACCATGGATCTTCACGCAGCCCAGATTCAGGGCTTCTTCAATATTCCCGTAGATCATCTTCTCGGCGCGCCGATTCTCTCCTCTTTCCTGAAAGAGCGCATCGGCGACGAAACCGACGATTACGTGATCGTATCCCCCGACCTGGGCTCCGTTACCCGCGCGCGCAATTTCGCCGCCCGTATCGGCTGCCCGCTCGCGATTGTGGACAAGCGCCGCCAGAAGGCCAACGTGTGCGAGGTCATGAACATCATCGGCGACGTAAAAGGCAAGAAGGTCGTGCTTGTCGACGATATGATCGACACCGCCGGAACCCTCTGCAACGCGGCCCGCGCCATCATGGACAAGGGTGCGAAGGAGGTCAACGCCTGCGCGACCCATGCGGTCCTTTCCGGCCCGGCCATCGAGCGGATTAAGGAAAGTCCCATCAAAGAGCTCGTCCTGCTCGACACCATCCCCCTCGCTCCCGAAAAGCGTCTGGACAACTTTACGATCCTGCCCGTCGCCCCGCTGTTCGCGGAGGCAATCGAGAGGATTTACGAAGACAAGCCCGTTTCCCCCATGTTTGTCTGATTCCCTGATTATCTAATAAAAATGCAATATCAGGCAGGGTAGAGCAATCTATCCCGCCATGTTGCTTACCCCTGCCCTGAATCGGGCGGGGTACCGGCGGAAGGGCTTTCCGCAGCGGCTTCTTTCGGTGCAGACCTGATTCAGGACAGGAAAAATGAATAAGGGGGTGCCGGAGGAAAGCGGAAATTCCCCCGCCATCAGATTTGAGGTTACGGAACATGTTTAAAAACATCTTTGCAAGAAGCGCCGGGCCGGCCGGCCCGGTCGAATACATTGTCGCCGGTCTGGGCAACCCCGGCGGCAAATACGAGGGCACGCGCCACAACGCGGGCTTTATGGCGCTTGACTATATTGCGGAGAAGGCCGGGGCGCGGGTCGACCGTATCCGGTTCAAGGGGCTGACCGGCACCGCCGTGATCGGCGGGAAAAAGGTGCTTCTGCTCAAGCCCTCCACCTATATGAACCTGAGCGGCCAGAGCGTGACCGAGGCCATGGCCTTTTACAAGCTGCCCCCGGAAAAGGTGATCGTCCTTTTCGATGACGTTTCGCTGGAGCCGGGCCGCATGCGCATCCGCATGAAGGGCAGCGACGGCGGCCAGAACGGTATGAAAAACATCATCTATCTGAGCGGGAGCGACCACTTCCCGCGCATCAAGCTCGGCACGGGCGCAAAGCCGAACCCCCAGTGGGACCTTGCCGACTGGGTACTTTCCAAATTGACGGAAGCGGACAGAAAAGCGCTGTACGAGGCGATTGACCACGCCAACTCCTCTGTGGAGCTGATGGTGCAGGGAGACGCCGCCGAAGCGATGAACAAATATAATTCCTAACGAACGCATATAATAAAGAAGCAATGAAAAGAATGGAAAAGCGTAATTTTCCGATTCCTTCAGAATAAGGGAGATTTCATGAAATTTCTCACCAATGCAATCAGCGGCCTCAAGGAGTTTCAGGAGCTTGAAGCCGCCGTCAAAACTTCTGCGCTGCCGGCGGCAGTGACCGGGCTTTCCGGAATCCATAAAGCAAATATCATCTACTCGCTCTGCGTAAAATCAAAACGCAGGGCTTTTGTTGTTGCCGGTGACGAAAACGAGGCCCAGCGCCTGTGCGACGACCTTACCGCCATGGGCATGAAGCCGCTGTTTTACCCCGTGCGCGACTTCAATTTCCGCGACACCGCCGGCAGCAGCCACGAGTACGAGCATCAGCGCCTGCAGGTGCTGGAGCAGACGCTGAACGGAACGTGCGACGCGGTCGTCTGCTGTATGGACGCGGCGCTCCAGTACACCATCCCCCCCGCCGAGCTGAAAAAACGCACCGTCACCCTGAAGGCGGGCGATACCGTCTCTATGGAGCAGGTGCTTGCCGCCCTGACCGCCTGCGGGTATGAACGCGCCGTTCAGGTGGACGGCACGGGCCAGTTCTCCCAGCGCGGCGGTATCCTGGACATTTTCACCCCGGACGCACCCAACCCGGCGCGCGTGGAGTTCTGGGGCGACGAAATCGACACGATTTCGCTGTTCGACCTGGAAACCCAGCGCCGCACGGAAACCGCGGAGCAGCTCGTCATCGCCCCCGCGGTGGAAGCGCTGATCGACAACCCGGGGCTTCTCGCGGACAAGATCATGAAACACGCGTCCACCCTGCGCGGAAAGGCGGCTCCCGCCGCCAAAACCGTTTTGACGGAGCAGGCGGAAAAGCTGGAAAACGGCGTCCGCATCGGATGCGCGGATAAGTATATCTCCCTGCTGTACAGTACCACGGCGACCCTGTTCGACTATATGGACCCCGGCACCCTGCTGTTCGTCAGCGAGCCGGTCAAATCCAAGGAACGGATGCGCAGCACGCTTTGGCAGTGGGGCGAGGACGTCAAAGAGCTTCTTCAGGAGGGCACGCTCTGCCGCGGGCTTGACACCTTCAGCGGGGATTGGCCGTACGCGCTCAACCTGTTCGAGCGGCGCGGGGCGGTCTATCTGGACACCTTTGTGCGCGGCAGCTACGAAACGCCGGTACGTACCCTGATCGGGATGACCGTACGCCAGCTTTCCGTATGGGGCGGCAGCACCCAGCTTTTGAGCGAAGACGTGCAGAACATGATGGCGACCAAATGGGCCTGTGTGGTACTCGCCGGGAGCGAGCGCAGCGCGCGAACCACCGCCGCCGATCTGCAGGCGGCCGGGCTGCCCGCGGGTTACGTGGAAAACCCGGAAACCGTCCAGCGCGGGACTGTTGTGGTCACCACCGGGGCGCTTTCCGCCGGGCTGGAATACCCCGGCGCGTTTTTCGGCCTGATCACCCACGGCCGCCTGATCACCGCGCCCGCCAAAAAGGCCAAGCGAAGCAAGAACAGCCAGGAAATCTATAGCCTTGCGGAGCTGACTCCCGGCGACTACGTGGTGCATGCATCCCACGGTATCGGCGTGTTCGAGGGCATCCACAAGCTCGACATGCACGGCATTGTCAAGGATTATATCAAGCTGCGGTACGCCAGGAACGACACCCTGTACGTCCCCGTCACCCAGCTGGACATGGTTTCCAAATACATCGGCCCGCGCGAGGACGCGACCGTCAAGCTGCACCGTCTGGGCGGCGCGGAATGGCAGAAGGCCAAGGCGAGGGTCCGCGCGGCGGTCAAGGATATGGCGAAGGAGCTGATGAAGCTCTACGCCGAACGCATGCAGGCACAGGGACACGCCTTCCCGCAGGATAATGAGTGGCAGCGCGATTTTGAAGCGCATTTTGAATACGACGAAACGGAGGCACAGCTCCGCTGTATCGACGAGATCAAGAGCGATATGGAGCGGGAAGCCCCCATGGACCGGCTTCTGTGCGGGGACGTGGGCTTCGGAAAAACGGAGGTCGCCCTGCGCGCCGCATTCAAGTGCATCACCGATTCCAAGCAGTGCGCCATGCTCGTGCCCACCACCATCCTCGCATGGCAGCACTTCCAGACCATCACCAAGCGCATAGAGGGCTTCCCGGTCCGGATCGAGTTGCTATCCCGCTTTCGCACACCCAAGCAGCAGGAGGAAATCCTGCGGCGGTTGAAGCGCGGGGAGATCGATATGGTGGTCGGCACGCACCGCCTTGTCTCCAAGGACGTGAAATTCCGCGACCTGGGACTGGTCATCATCGACGAGGAGCAGCGCTTCGGCGTCGCGCAAAAGGAAAAGCTCAAGGCGCTGTGTAAAAATGTGGACGTCCTCACCCTTTCGGCAACGCCGATTCCGCGCACGCTGAACATGGCGCTGTCCGGCATCCGCGACATGAGCCTGATCGAGGAGGCACCGCACGACCGCCACCCGGTGCAGACCTATGTGCTTGAGCACGACAGCGGCCTGATCAACGAAGCCATCCGGCGCGAGCTGCGGCGCGGCGGGCAGGTTTACTACCTGCACAACGACGTCGCCACCATTGAGCGCACCGCCGCCCGCCTGCAGGCGCAGATTCCGGAGGCGCGCATCGGCTTCGGCCACGGCAAAATGAACGAGCAGGAGCTTTCCGAGGTCTGGCGCCGTCTGATCGAGCACGAAATCGACGTGCTCGTCTGCACGACGATTATTGAAACCGGCGTGGACGTGCCCAACGCCAACACGCTGATTATCGAAAACGCGGACCGGATGGGCCTTTCCCAGCTTCATCAGATTCGGGGCCGCGTGGGGCGGTCCAGCCGCCGCGCTTACGCTTATCTGACCTTTACGCCCAACAAGGTGCTGACGGAAATCGCTCAGAAGCGGCTTTCCGCCATCCGCGAATTCACGGAATTCGGCTCCGGCTTCAAAATCGCCATGCGCGACCTTGAAATCCGCGGCGCCGGGAACATTCTGGGCGGCGAGCAGCACGGCCATATGGAAGCCGTCGGCTACGACATGTACCTGCACCTGCTGGCGGAGGCAATCAGCCGCGAAAAGGGCGAAACCCCGCCCGAGTATGACCGGGAATGCCTTGTGGATATGCAGATTCAGGCGCATATTCCGGAAAGCTACATTTCCAACCTCAGCCAGCGGCTGGAGATTTACCGCCGCATCGCGGACATCCGCACCCGCGAAGACGCGCTCGACGTGACCGACGAGCTGATCGACCGCTTCGGCGACCCGCCGGAAAGCGTGAACGGCCTGATCGAGGTCGCGCTCCTGCGCAATCTTGCTTCCCAGCTGGGGATTTATGAGATTAAACAGCAGAACGACGTTCTGCTCCTTTATAAGACAAACATCGACATGAAGCAGGTCGGTTCCCTCATTTCCTCCATGCGTTCCCGCGTGATGCTGAACGCCGGAGCGAAACCGTACATCAGCGTCAAAATCCTTCCGGGCGCCACCCCTCTGGACACCCTGACCGAAATTCTCAACACGATCAGCGAATAACGTCATACCGCGCAAAAACTCACCGGTTTCCACCAAGGTTTCACACAACCTTCACAAAATCACCGGGCGGCGTACTGGACAAGCCGGACGGATAAGAGTATAATGATTTGGTGAAACTTGAATCAGATCTTGTTGACAGACGAGGCCCCGGCACCTGTTCAAATTTGGCTGCGCACAAGCGCATGGAGGTAGTTATGTTAAAGAAGTCGAAAAAGGTGGTCGCCGCAGTACTGGCCGTTGCCATGATAGCGGGCATGACCGCGTGTAAAAGCGACAAAAGCTGGGCGATGAAAAACGACAGTTTGACCGCTCCCATCGGAGTATATATCTATAATCTGTATTATGCTTACCAGAATGCGCAAGCCCTGGCGACGGACACGTCGAAGCCGCTTTTGGAACAGAAGATCGACGGCAAGGACGCGGAAGCCTATATCAAAGAAAAAGCGCTGAATTCCACAAAGATGCTCTTTGTGATGAACGATAAAATGAAGGAGCTCGGCCTTTCCCTGACCGCGGACGAAACGAAAGCCATCAGCTCCAGCACCTGTCTCTTATACACATCTCCGAGCCCACGAGACATGCGCAGATC
>ENA-OXEN01000476-OXEN01000476.1-human-gut-metagenome-genome-assembly--contig:-NODE-476-length-10000-cov-12.137456_pt1 | contig 10000 bp, 2 predicted proteins | sample MGYA00249358_ERZ652249 | MGnify/ENA primary metagenome ERZ652249 (study PRJEB26925, sample SAMN05826761) | human gut metagenome | biome: ENVO:2100002; feature: ENVO:00000062; material: ENVO:00002003... | reverse complement strand
CAGGATCTCCCCTATGTCGGACCTGATTTGGCCGTAGATGGCCTTTCGCCTATACTTCGGCGTGAACACGATGTGGTACTTGCACATCCACTTCGTGTGCGAAAGGCTGTAGGCTTTGTTGGCCATAGCCGAACACCACCCTTCCTTCTCGGATTCTTGACGGCCTGAACAATCGTCAATATCCGGCGGGAGGGTGGTTTTGTAAAGCAGGTTGTCGTCCGCCCGCATAGCGGGCGGTTTACTCGGCGCGGCTACGCGCGCGCCAGACTGAAGTCATTAACGCAAAGAGGGCCGGGATCAACCCGGCCCTCTTCTTGCGTCCCGCCGCCGCCCCATGCAGGTGCGACGGCGGGTTTCCTCTATCCGGCCTTCGCCGGGAACGGCTGCGCTAGCGCTTATCGCGGCGGCGCATGATGCACAGCGCCGCGATGGATGCCGCACCCGCCAGGGCCACTGCCGTAAGCGGCAGGACCAGGGCAAGCTTGTCATCGCCCGTCTGGGTCAGCACCTTGCCGATAGGCCCGCTTGGCGTGAAAGTCTTGCCGCCGGGCTGCGTGGGCTGCGTGGGCTGCGTGGGCGCCGGAGGCTCGGCGTACGTGTTCGTGAATGCGAGCACGTCGGCATCGCCTGCCACCGTTGCGTTCAAGTGGCCGAGTCCGTCATCGACGACCGTCACGGTCACCTTGTACGCGTGCTTGTCGTACGTCACGTTCGCCTGCGCATCGTCGAGCTCGGTGAGCGCGAACTCGTACGTGCCGGGCTTGTCGAACGTCAGCGCCGGGAAGGCGATCTTGCCGTCGGCGGCGTTCTTCGCCTTCAGCTCGGTGCCGTCGGCCGCGGTCAGCACGAACGTGAACTGCCCGTCCTCAAGGTTCTTGCCCACCAGCGTCTTGGAAGCGCCGATGACCACGGTCGTGGGCGTTGCCTGGTAGGCGTTGGCGAAGCTCGCCTCGCGCGCGCCTTCCAGCGCATGGGCTACGCTAAGCGTGCCGTCGCCGTTGTCCTTCACCGTGGTGACCACGGTGTACGTCGCACCGTCGTACGTTACGCCGTTGGCGACGGTGCCGCCCCCGACCTCGTGCAACGTGTAGCGATGCGTGCCGGGCTGCGTGTACTTCACCGCGCTCAGCGTCACGCTGCCGTCGGCGGCGTTAACGCCGGTCGCCACCACATCTTCGCCCTCGAGCAGCTCGAACGCGAACTCGCCGGCAGCCATGTCGCGGCCCGTCAGCGTCTTGGTCACCGCCACCTGATCGGTCACGCTGGAGCTAGCGGGCTTCACCGCGTAGGTGTTGGCGAAGGAGAACGCCGGGTTCTCCGCAGCGCCCTGGCGCTCAACCGTCAGCTTGCCGGCGCCATCGTCGGTCACCTTGAAGCTGACCGTCTTGGTCGCCGCGGCATCGTTGGTCACGCCGGACACGGAACCGCTCTCCGTCACCTTATAGGTGAACACGTGGGAACGCGGCTTGCCGGACTCGGGCTCCGGGTTCACCGGCTGGTCGGCCGGCTGGTTGCCGGGGGCAACCACGTCAGCTGCACCGCTGGCGGCGTTGGGAGCCGCTACGGCGCCCGCACGCTGCTCATCGCCTGCCGCGGGCTTGTCGCCATCGTTGGCGGCGGCGGGCTTGTCGCCCTCGTCGGCCGCCTGGGCGGAAGCGTTGCCCGCATCCGCGGCGACCTTGCCAGCGTCGGCAACAGCCTTCGCAGCATCGGCAGCCTGGTCGGCTTCCTTGGCCGGCACTGCCTGATCAGTGGCCTTCGCGGCATCCGCTTCAGCCTTGTCGGCATCTGCGGCGGCCGTCTGGCCGTTCACGCCCAGGGCGCGGTTGAGGTCCTCCAACGTGAACTTGATGGTGCCGAAGTCCACGCTGCCGTTCGCCGCGTTCTTGGCGGTGGTGCGTTCGGGCATGGGAGCGGCCGCATCGTCGGAGGTCACCTTGAAGGTGAACTTGCCCTCGATGGAGGCCGGTTTAAGCCCGGGTGCCGCCTGCAGCATCTTGACGCCGGACAGGCCCACCTGCACCGGATCGCCCGTGGAGTACGTGTTCTCGAACTTCAGGCCATTGCCAAGGTTCGCCGTTGCCGTAAGCGAGCCATCGCCGTTATCGACGACCGTCACCCTGAACGAGATCGGCTGCGTCTGCGGCGTGATGCCCTGGCCAGCCAGGCCGTCGGTCTTCTCGTAAGCCAGGTAGCTCACCGTCCACGAGATGATCCCCGGGTCGGAGGTCTTGTGGGCGTTGCCGTCCTGCACCAGGTCCTCAAGCATCTCGGTGGTGTAGTGAAGGCCGTCGAACGTCACGGTGCCATCGGCCGCGTTCTTAGCCGTCCGCAGGTCGTCCCCGCCCGTTGCATACTTCACCGCGAAGGTGAACTCGCCGGCGGAAAGCGGACGTCCCGTGAGCCCCTTGGTCGCCCTCACCTGAGCGGCGGTGCCGCCCGGGTTATCAGTGGAGGCGGCATACGCGTTGGCGAAGGGAACCACTGCGGGGCCCGTACCGGCAGCAGACGGGTCTGCGCCGTACACGTACGTCTTAACGCCCTCAGGCCCGCCGGCAACCACGGTCTTGACCGTAAGCGCGGCCTTCTCCGGGTTGTCCTCGACCGTCACCGTTACCGCGTACTCCGTCGTGTCGTAGGTGTAGCCGGTAACCTTTTCGCCTACCGCCTCGACCACCTTATAGGTGTACGTCTTGCCCACGTCGCTCTGACGCAGCACCACGTGCTGCTCGCCCAGCGCGGACTTCACGGCTTGCGCACCATCGGCAGCTGCGGGCATGGCGATCTCGGCGCCTTCCAGCGGCAGGCCCAGCGCGTACGCCGACGCCTCGTCGCCAGGGGTCACCTTGATTGTGAACTGTCCCTCAGCCATATCGCGGCCGGTCAGGGTCTTGGCCACGTTCAGGCCGCCCGCCGCCGTGTAATCGATTTCAGCAGCGTAGCGATTCACGAACCTGGTGTTCTCCGCGACCGCAGAGGCCTTGAGCATACCGGAGCCATCGTCGGACACCGTCACCTTGATGGTAGCCACGTTGTCGTCGTACTGGATGCCCGGCAGCTTATGGCCGTCGGCGGGCACGACCTCACGCACCTCGTAGGTGAACGTGCGCTTATGGTCGGGCTCGGCCTTCACCATATCGGACGTGAACGTGATGGCCCCGAACCCGAAGCTCTCCGCGTTCGCCTTGGTCACCGTCGCGCTGGTCACATCGTTGCCCGCGGCATCCTTGGGCAGCGGACCGCCATCGAGCGCCTTCAACTCGAACGTGAACTTGTCGGAGTCGATCCAATCGCGGCCCTCGAGCACCTTGTTCAGGCCGGCGGTGGCGGTATCGTAGCTGGTCGGGGTTGCCTGATAGCCGTTCACGAACGCCACGGTCGCGGAATCGACGACCTCCCCATCCAGCTTGGTGGTCAGCGTCAGATGCTTGTCGGGATCGCCGCTCATGCCCACCGTAATCTCGAGCGTATGCACGCTGTCGTCATAGGTGACGCCGGGCTTAGCATCGGCTTCGGAGGGCACGACCTCACGCACCTCGTATGCGAACGTCTTGCCGATATCGGCCTGCGTGAACGCGACGCCGTTCATCTTCGTCATATCGCACGCAACGCCATCGGCACGCGCAGCGTTGGTGAAGCTGCGGTCGGAATCCGTCAAGCGGGCTTCGGCATCTTCCGCAGACACGGTATCGGATTTCACGCCATGGACGCTGAAGGAGAACTCATCAGCTGCCATATCGCGGCCGTTCAGCGTCTTCTGGACGGTGATGCCGGAGAACTGCGCATTCTGCTCGTACTTGTTCTCGAACTTCGCCGGCCCGTTGTCGTAGCTCACCTCGGCGACCAGCTTGCCCTCATGGCCATCGGTCACCGTGACCTTAACCTTGTGGACGTGACGGTCGAACACGATGCCGCCGGTTGCGGTGCCCACTTCATCAAGAGCCTTATCGCAGTACTCGTTCTCCTGCACCACGAACGAATACGTGCCGGGCTTGCTGAACGTCATCTCGCCGAAGGAGAACCTAGTCTCATCGCCCGCCTTCGCGCCGCTCACCTCAGCTTTGTAGGCGTCCTGCGGAATGACGACGCTGCCGTTGTCAACTGCCTCCTTCGTAGCCTTATCCGCCACGCTCAATTTGAAGCCGAACGTCTCGCCTTCCGCCATATCGCGGCCGGTCAGCACCTTGGTGCCGCGAATCGCCGTATCGTCCTTGAGCTTGGCGGGCTCGGGTTTGTACGAGTTATCGAAACTGAACATGGCGCCGTTAATCGGCTCCGCATCCTTGTGGTACTGGACACCCACCAGCTCAAGCTTGCCGCCACGTTCAGCGATGGTCACCTTCGCGGTCCACACCGTCCGGTCATACATCATGCCAGCCGGGTCGAAGGTCTTGTCATCCAAGACATCTCGCACGGCACGCCACGTATCGCCGACCTTGACCACCTCGACGATCTTATAATCGAAGGTCGCCTCGTACTTTCCGGAAGGAATATCGTTAAACGTGAACGTCGCCTGCGGGAACGCGATGCCGCCGCCCGCCTCGACCGTGGTCAGAACGCCGCGCCATTCGCCGCGATTGACGCGCGTCACGCCATCGCCTTGGGGCAACGGCGCATTGGGGTTGTCCGTGCAGGCGATCACATGGAACATGCCCGACTTAAGGGGTTTCTCACCTGTCGCATCCGTATATGTCTTCGTTCCGCTGGGAGTCCACTTCACCTCAGTGGTGTCGTACTCGTTCACGAACGTCGCCGTATCATTCCCAATGGTCTGCGGCTCCGCATATTTCGCACCGTCATCGCCTGCCAGCTTCGTCATCTTGGACTTCACCGTCAGCGTGCCGTCGTGGCTCTCATCGGTTACCGTCACCACGACCTCGTACAACGCCTGAGACGCGCTCACGCCGGGTTTCAGGTGGCTGAGCTCCTCGGATTCCCAAATCTGGTACGTGTACGTGCCCGGCTTCGTATAGGCGATGCTCTCAAAATGGAAGCTCACCGGAACGCCATCCTTGGCGTCATTGCTCGTTACCGTAACACTCGTCTCGCCCTTGCTGCCGCCCAGAGTGTTGGCCGGCGGCATCGGGGCCTCAACGGACGCATCGGCGTCCTTCATGATGAACACGAACGTATCGGCAAGCCAAGCGCGACCGGTCAGCACCTTCTCGCCCTTGAGGTACGTCTCGCCATCCAGCGTGCCGGATGCGGCGTACGTGTTCTTGTACGTTACCGCGCTCGTTTCCCCGGCAGCAATCTGACCCTCCGCATCGGCGGCCTCTGCCGTGAAGCCGTTGCGCGGCGTCTCGCTTACCTTATAGTTCCAGCCTGCGGAAAGCCCGTACACGTACAGGGTCTCGCCCGGCTTCAGGGAATGCTTCGCCTCGCCGTTCTGGCCGAACGCCAGCACGAACTTATTGCCTTGCTGCTCGCCGTTCGCGCTCTTCACCACGGCGTTGAAGCTCTTGCCGGCGGCATCTTGCATGGCGATAGTAAACTCGAAGGATTCGTCCGCAAAATCAGCTGCGTTATACCCAACGGGCAGCTGCAGCTGCTTCGTCACCGTCAGCGTGCCGGGCACATCGACGCTCAGCTTGCCGTTGTTGCCCAGATGGGCGTTGATGAGCGTTTCCGCGGAGGACTGCTCGATGCCGCTCCACTTCGGGTTCAGCACGTCCGCGGCCGTGTCCGTGCGGTTCTCTTCCTTGACCTTGTGCAGTTCGTTGATATAGGTCAAACGCGGCGTGCCGGACTTCAGATAGCAGGCACCCGTGGAATCCCAAGCGATGGAGCCCTCGACCTTCTCAGCGGCATCGCCCGGGAAGGACACATGCACGGTCTTCGCAACGGGCTTGCCGTTGTCCATGGCGTAGTAGTTGTGCTTGTAGTAGTACGTAGAGTCTTTCTCTACCGACTTCGCAGGAACAGTGCACGCCTCATCGGTGTAGATAGGCGTGTCCTGCGTGAAGTAATAGTAGCTATTGCCCGCTGCCGGCTCGAACGTGGCGACCACGTCGCCCGTTTCCTTGCCGGTCCACTTGTTGGCGTAGAAGCTCACCTTGCCCGTTGCGTCGGTGTTCTTCTCCATATACGCCTTCATGGCGTCATCGGGATTCTCCAGCAGATCGAGCGCCGCCGACTTCACGCCGGAGGAGTACAGCACCGAGATCGGCGTGGTGTTCGAGACGTTCATGGTATCTTTCGCCAGGTCGATGGCGAAGTTGCGCAGCGGGATCAAGGATGCGGGCACCTTCACCTGCACCTTGTCGCCCACCGCAACGTCGTTCGAACGCGTGACGGTGATCACAACGTCCTCCAGATCGGCAGCAGCCAAGCCGGAATGCACGTCACCGCTGAAATGGTACGTGTCGACGTTTCCATCAGTGGTCTTGGACTTGCAGCCGTAGACCGTTCCGTTGTACACGAGCTTGGACAGGTCGGTGACCTGCATGTAATCGCCCAGCTGATCATCGAAGGTGATGTAGCCGGTCTCGTGCTCGAAGCCCTCAGTCGTCTCCGTCGGATAGCCGGCGCCCGTCGAGATTTCCTTGGAGATGTCGTCGAACACGTGCTTCAGCTCATCGGCGTTGGTCGCGCTCTTGTAGAACGCGGCGTCTTTGCCGTCAGAACCCTTCGCACGATCGCCGAAGCTCCACTTATATTCGCCCGACCACAAACTCGTTTTCTCATATGAATACGTCGCAGACGGGTAGTTGCTCGACACGGCATGCATGAACTTGTTCTCATTGGAAACGTCATCGGGATCGGGATACTTGGCCGGATCGGCGCCCTGGAAGATGCCGATGGAATACACCACAGCACCCTTGTCCTTCATATCCTTAGCGTTTCCAACGGCGCTCGAGGCGACCTCCGGAGAGAAATTGCTCTGGGTCGTCGGCGTGCCATCGGTGAAGAAGATGACGATCTTCTTGGCATCGGAACGACCAGAGGTCTGACCCTTCGCAAGCTCCAAGCCTGCGGCGGCATTCGTTGCGCCGGCGGGATTGATGGCGTTCACCTGGGACGAGAAAGCATCTTTCGTCTCATCGGTACACGGAGCCAGCGTCTTCATCACCTGGCTGTAGTTGTACCAATATCCGCCGTCGCGATACGTGTCGTTGCCGACCTTGTCGGTCTTGCTTCCGGCGAACTTCACGATGGCGACCTGATGCTGCTTGGCGGCATCCTTGACCGCCGCATTCTGCACAGCGATCTCATCGATGAACGAGTTCGCTGCGCTCTTGAGCGCAGCGATGCGCTTCGTGTCATCGCCGCCGCCCATGGCGTCATCCATCGACCCGGAGGCATCGAGCACCAGCACGATGTCGAGCGGCGTGGTCGCCGTAGCGGATAGGTTAGAGGTGGACGACAACGCCGTGAGCGCGGTCAGGAAGTCCGCACCGTTCTCTTTGGATATGGTGACGCCTTCCTTGCTGATCTCGCCATCTGACACGGTCTTGTCGGTCCAGATGCGTCCGACGCTCGATGTGTCGCTCTTAATAAGCCCCGACCAATCCCAAATGGTCGAGGGGTCCGTGACGGCGGTCTTGTTGCCGCCATACGTTACCGCCGATGAGCCTTCCGCGAACGCCACGCCGCCGAACAGCGGCGACAACGCAAGCACCAGCACGGCGGCTAACGCTGCCTTGAAACGCTTCGTCGATTTCATGTCGTCGCCTCCTTCCACCGCATCGCGGCTTTCCGTATCCCCTTGCGCTTGCATATGCGCGCGCTCGGGCTTTTCCGGTACCCTGTCATATTCATGGGCCCGCTCCTTCCCGCACGGCCCTCCCATGCCATCGCGCCCGCCGACGTCGGCCTCGCTCGCCGATCGCCGGACGCGCGCACGGCCCGTAACCGCGCATCGCGCCAGCGGTGCAAGCAGTATCGAGCCGCTGCACCTCTTCTAAACATCATTGCCAAAGGGGGTACACGGAACCACGCCGTATTTACGAACGCGAGACTTAGACGATTTGTTTTCGCAGGTGGGTGAAGCGGCGTCAGGGGGTCGTATAAACGACCCCCTGGACAAAACAGCCAAACCGCGGACGCCTCCCGAGAACTCACGGCCAAAGTTAACCCCTTCGGAAAAATATTTAAAAACGATGGAAACGCGACACGAGATACAATAAGGAAAAGGGTGTGGACACACTTGGAAGGAGGGGCGCGATGGACAACGCGAAACGCGAAAATAGACTGCTCTTTTGCGCACTTGCGTTATTCTTCTTCGTGTTCCTTGAGTCGACGCTGTTCTTCCAAACCAACCTAGCTCAATCCGGGGGGCACGGTCCCTTCCTCTCGCAGCTCCCCATCCAAGGCGCCAGCACCCTGGGCCTTCTGGCCTTTCCCCTCAAGAACCGTCTTGTCGACGAAAAAGACCGACCAGTGTTCATGGGAGCCGTCACCGTCCTTGGGGTCGCGTGCCTTGTCGGCGTCGCTTTCGCATCCTCGCCGCTGGTGATCGCGTGCACGGGTGCGGGCGGGTTCTTCCTTATCGGGCTCGCCGGCGCCACCGCGTACTGGGCAACGTGCGTGAGGTCGCGCAACATCGTGCGATTCGCAACGCTGATCGGAGGTAGCCACGCGCTCGGCGTGCTCGCGCAGATTCCCTTGCTCGAATTCACGTCGAACCATCTGATCGAGGTCGTCGTGCTTTCCGCGGGCATCATCGCCCTGGGCGCGATCAATGCGCGCATATGGCCGTCAAAAAAAGCGCTCTCCGACCTTTCCGCATGGCAAGAAGGACACAGGGGCGATCACATTACAAGCAGCAAGTTCGCCGGATGGCGTCTCGATCATATGACCCCTCGCACCGCCGTCATCGCGATCTTCGCCTTAGTGCTGCTGTTTTCCGTGCTGTTCAACACGCTCTACACCTTTATAGACATTGGCTCGCCCTGGACCAGCCAATACACCAACGTAACGCCCCGCATTCTGATGGCCGTCGGAGGCCTTGTCGGCGGCGTGCTGTTCGACCTGCACCGGGCGCGTTACCTGGGCATCGTCATGTTCTGGATGATGCTGCTCTCGGTCGGCGCGATGCTCGGGGTGGAGGCAGGCGGGCCGTACGCCATCGGGGAAGTCGTCTACTTCCTAGGCTCAGGCGTGTTCATGACGTTCTACACCGCGGTGTTCATCTGGATAGCGCAGTTCCTACGCGCCCCCGACCTGTGGTGCAGCATGGGGCGGGCGCTCAACAACGTGACCGCCATCGCAATCGGCGCACCCGCGCTGCTGGTGATCGATTTGACGAATCCCGTGGCAGTGGTCGTGCTGCTGATTCCCCTGATCATCGGCATCAACGCGCTGCTCTTCGCCGCCGGCATGCTGGACCTGCATCCACGCCCGAGGGGCGGCGAAGCCGCAGGGTGCACCGGGCAGCAAGTCGGCGCTCCCGGTTTAGCCAGCAATATCACGCCTGGTCAAGCGGAGGTCAGCGAACACGCGCCTGCTGCCGACAACGCCACGCCCGACCCCGATGGCAGCAACGCATCTGCTCAAAGAGCAGCTAACGGGCTCCCGGAGACCACGGAACGCCCGGCACCCGGCACCGCGCCTTCCGCAGACGACGCCGCCATCGACCCCGAAACCCACCTTGCGGATTTCGCCGGCCGCTTCTCGCTCACGCCGCGCGAGACCGAGGTACTTGCCGCCGTCACCGCCGACGAGCGCCCGCTCAAGCGTGTGGCCGCGGACATGGGCATCTCCCTGCGCGTGCTCCAGCGGCACCTGACCTCGCTCTACCAGAAGACCGACACGCAATCCCGCGTCGGCCTCACGAAGCTTTTCTGGGAGCAGCCCCCCCCCCGCCACGCCCCGCGCGCAATATCGCACGCCGTAGGAGAGTCCCGAGGAGGCTACGCTACCAACCGGCAAACCCCGCGAAACCATTCACCCGCTTCCCCATTGTGAGCTGCCCCCTTCGCCCCATACGCCCCGTAATCAGGACCACCCGCATAGCGGGTGGTTTGCTCTTAGGGTATAACCCGTGGAAGGCCGGCGC
>ENA-OXEN01000475-OXEN01000475.1-human-gut-metagenome-genome-assembly--contig:-NODE-475-length-10008-cov-16.853411_pt1 | contig 10008 bp, 9 predicted proteins | sample MGYA00249358_ERZ652249 | MGnify/ENA primary metagenome ERZ652249 (study PRJEB26925, sample SAMN05826761) | human gut metagenome | biome: ENVO:2100002; feature: ENVO:00000062; material: ENVO:00002003... | reverse complement strand
TTCAAGGACGAGGTGCGGGAACTGGGCGCCTCCATGGGCATCCCGCATGATATTCTGTGGCGCCACCCCTTCCCCGGCCCCGGCCTGGCCGTGCGCTGCCCCGGCGTGGTCACCAAAGAACGCTTGGACATCATCCGGGAATGCGATGCCATTTTCATCGGCAACCTGAAGAAATACGGCTGGTACGACAAAGTCTGGCAGGCCTATGCCGGCCTCATTCCCGTAAAAACGGTGGGAGTGAAGGGGGACGAACGCTCCTATGAATGGGCCACCAACCTGCGCGCCATCGTGTCGGAAGACGCCATGACGGCGGACTGGGTGGAACTCCCCCCGGCCCTGCTGAGGGAAACCAGCAACCGCATCCTCAATGAAGTAAAGGGCATCAACCGCGTCCTTTACGACATTTCCACCAAGCCCCCGGCTTCCATTGAGTGGGAATGAAGATTATTCCTTTGGAAACATCGGAGCTTAAAAGGATTATTCAAGTTAATAAAACTTATAAGGAACTATATCCGATTTTCAATGAGGCATTCAATTCGACACTTCTACCGCATGTGTGGTGTGAAAGTTGTATTAAAAATTGCATTTGATTATGTGTACAACACGGAGCAATATATGTTTAGCTTTGGTAGCTAAAGAAGGTTAGATATGCTTTGATTATTGTACAAATCCAAAGCGAAGGATATTCATATGAATTATGAAAAAGGATCAGAGTGGAGAAGATGGGAATTACATATTCACACCCCAGGCACTCAAAAAAACGATAATTTTGCTGGTGTTTCCTGCGATGATAAGTGGAATAAATATTACGAGGATATTCATGCGTATATTGGCAATGGAGAAGATCCACTAAAAAATATAGCTGTTATTGCAATAACCGACTATCTGTCCATCGACAATTACAAAAAAGTAGTAGCAGATAGGAATTTGCCGTCTAGTGTTAAGCTTGTATTGCCAAATGTGGAAATGCGAATTCAGCCAATAGCCAATGATTCTCCTATTAATATCCATTTTCTTTTCAATCCGGACATTATTGAATCTGTTGAAGATCGATTCTTTTCTAGAATCAAATTCATATATGACTCAACTAATTTTTCAGCATCCCGAAGTGAATTAATTCGGCTTGGAAAAACAATTAAACCTGAATTGGATGATGATTCTGCCTACATAAAAGGGATAGAGCAATTTGTTCCGTCATTTGATAAAATCCAAGAGATTTTTGCAAACGACAAAAAACTTAGAGAAAACACTATCATTTTAGTGTCGAATAGCACAAATGATGGGGTAAGTGGTGCAATAAATCACTCTGATTATCTGGATGATTTTCAAGGGGACAGTCAACTTAAAGCCTTTAGACAAGCAATATATAAATTCGTTGACGGTATTTTTTCGGCAACGCCTTCTGATATTGCTTACTTTTTAGGTGAAAAAACAAACTGTCCAGCAGATTTAGTAATTAAAGAATGTGGTTCTTTGAAACCATGTGTCCACGGATGTGATGCGCACCAAAACGAAAAAATATTTGAGCCAGACCAGCAGCGATATTGTTGGATAAAAGCCGATCCTACATTTAATGGATTAAAGCAAATTCTTTATGAACCTAAAGAACGTGTAAAAATCTCTCAAATAGTTCCAGACTATAAGGCAGAGTACTATGTAATCGAAAACGTACAATTCGTTGATAAAGATTTTCAAGTTAATCCCATAGTATTCAATGAAAATTTAACATGTATTATTGGTGGTAAGTCAACTGGTAAATCTATTTTGCTTCATAACTTAGCCAATGCTATAGATCCATCGCAAGTTGAAGAAAAAGAAGATAAATCATCCTCTACTACTAGAAATATCGAAAATGTTACTGTAACTTGGAAAGACGGAAAAAAAGACGAGACACGAAAGATCGTTTATGTTCCACAAACATACTTGAATAGGTTAAGCGATGCAAAAGAATCGACAACTGAGATAGACAGAATAATTGAAGAAATTGTTTGGCTCGACTCTGATGTTAAAGAAAAACATAATTTGATGCTTCAATCAATAAAAAAATATAAAATTGCATTAAATACAACTATCCTTGGATTGATTGAAAATCGCAAAGAAATAGATAGTATTAAAAACGAAAAGAAAGAGATCGGGAGCCGAGCAAGTATTGAGGCTCAAATTGAGAAATTAACCTCCCAAAAAGACATCTTGTCAACGGATCCTAATTTATCAAAAGAAGAACTAAATTCATATGACGAAACCATTACAAACATCGATATAGTTAATGAGCAAATTCTTTCTTTGCAAAAGGATCTTACTAATATTCAAAATATTGAGGCTGTAGTTGAAAAGATAACTTTCAGTTTTTCTCTCTCAGATCATATTCAAGAATTATTAAACCGTGCAACAGACGATGCTATTATCGCTGCAAATACAATTTGGATTCAAAGTAAACAAGCTATAATTGGCAATATTTCTAAAGGATTGGATAAAAAGAAACGTCGAAAAGACGAGCTTTTAGAAATTCAAGATAGCTTAAAATCCAAGGTACAAAAAAATAAGATTATCTCAGAACTGTCAAATAACATCCAAAAAGAGAATAAAAAACTAAAATCGTTAACGGAAATAGAGAAAAAAGAAGTGGCTTTGATTGAAAAAGAAAATGCGTATATTTCTGAAATTTGTCAATCGATAGAAAAGTTTAAGCATTTTCACAATCAATATGCCCAAACTGTCAACGGAAAGCCCGAATTCAAAAGTAATGATTTAGAGTTTTCTGTAGAGGTTCCGTTCAAAAAAGAAGCATATGTAGATAAAGTTTTACGGCTTTTCGATAATCGTTCTATAGCACTAAAAGATACTATTTCAATAGATAGTTTTTCAGAAGATCAATATACGGAACCACTTTTAAGAGATTTTATTAATAAAATTCTTGACGAAAAGCTACAACTCAAAAAAGGTAACACCCAAGAAACTGCAATACGAGAACTTTGTGATGACTGGTTTGAAATAAAATATAACGTACAAATGGACAATGATACCATTGATGTTATGTCGCCAGGCAAGAAAGCGCTTGTGCTATTAAAGCTGTTAATAGATTTGGCAGATAGCAAATGTCCAATTCTCATTGATCAGCCGGAGGATGATTTGGATAACCGCTCGGTTTTTAATGATCTGATTCCGTTCATTAAACGAAAGAAAAAAGATAGGCAGATTATTATAGTTACACACAATGCGAATGTTGTACTTGGCTCTGATGCAGAAGAGGTAATTGTTGCTAATCAGCAAGGAAGCAATGTTCCAAACAAGAAGTACAGATTTGAATATAGATCTGGTGCTATTGAAAACAACCTGCCTTTGTCTACTGTGGGCGAAGAAGCGAAATTGGGAATACTAAACTCTCAAGGGATTCAACAGCATATTTGTGATATTTTAGAGGGTGGTGAACGAGCTTTTGAATTAAGAAAAAACAAGTACCATATTTGATGTCATCCGAAACAGCTTCCACAGGAATTGCATCATCATATAAAATGTTTGTGGCAACGTTTTGGCAACAAAAAATCAGATAGCCTCTACTATCTGAATAATGAAAGCAATACAAATAATTTGAGTCAAATCCCATAAACAAAAATCAAGAAAGGAGAAAATAATGACTGAACTGGAAAAATGCATGGCGGGCGAATGGTATGACTGCCATGACAAGGTGTTTCTGGAATTCAAGAACAAGACACACCGGCTCCTGATGAAATACAATTCCCTGCCTTACGACCATAAGGAGGAAAAGCGCCAAGTGCTCAAGGAAATGTTGGGCAGCGTCGGCACCAAGGTATCCATCGGCCATTCCTTCATCTGCGATTACGGCCGCAACATCCATATCGGGAACAACGTCACCGTCAATACGGGCTGCACGTTCGTGGACTGCAACAGGATCACCATCGGCAACAATGTGCTGATCGCCCCTAACGTACAGATTTACACCGCTACGCACCCCATTGATCTGGATGAGCGCCTTACTCCCGTGGAAACGGATGAAGGAGTTGAATACATCCGCCATACCTACGCTCTTCCGGTAACAATAGAAGACGGCTGCTGGATTGGCGGCGGCGTCATTATCCTGCCCGGCATTACCATCGGAAAAGGAAGCGTCATCGGCGCCGGCAGCGTGGTCACCAAAAATATTCCTCCCGACAGTCTGGCGGCGGGGAACCCCTGCAAGGTTATTCGTAAAATCAACGGAAGTTGGGAACAATGATCAAGCTGATCGCTTTTGATCTGGACGGAACCATAGGGGACACGGTCCCCATGTGCATCAGGGCATTTGAAAAAGCGGTTTCTCCCTACGCCGGCCACACGCTGAGCGAACGGGAAATCACACAGACTTTCGGCCTGAATGAAGTAGGAATGATCAAGAAAGTCGCCGGAGAAAAATGGCGGGAAGCTCTCCATGATTTCTACCCGGTTTATGAAAAAATGCATCAATCATGCCCGGCTCCGTATGAAGGCATACGCGAATTGATAGAAACCCTGCAAAAGGCTGGCGTGCTTATCGCCCTGATTACCGGGAAGGGAGACAAAAGCTGCCGTATCACGCTTGAGCAATTCGGCATGCGGGATTTATTCTGTTCCATCAAAACCGGAGCGGAAGACAGGCCCAACAAGGCGGAAGCTATTGAAGAGCTTCTGCACGACTTCCGCTTGAACAAAGATGAATTTTACTATATCGGGGATGCGGTTTCGGATGTGGCCGCCTGCAACAAAGCGGGAGTGACCTGCTTGTCCGCCGCCTGGGCAACAACCGCAGACGTCAGCGGATTGAAAAAAACCAACCCCTCAAAAGTTTTTCCCAGTATCAAGGAATTGACATTATTCCTGTCCATTGAGAAATAATTAGAAGATCCTCCTCACTTGGATAAGGAAAAACATGATGGAAAAATTTCAAAAACTGGCCCTTCTGATTGATGCTGAAAACATCGCTCTGGATAAGCTTGAAAGCGTCATTCAGGAAATATCTGCATATGGCCGTATCGTGATTCAAAGAGCCTATGGCGACTGGAGCAAGGAAAGTTTAAAAAACTGGAAAGACTCGCTAAACCGGTTTGGTATAAAAGCGGAGCAGCAATTTAATTATACTCCCAAAAAAAACTCGGCGGATATGGCGTTGACTATTGACGCCTTGGATTTATTGCATCAGTCATCTTACGATGCCCTCGCCATTGTTTCGAGCGACTGTGATTTCACTCCCGTTTCCCTATATGTCAGGGAACATGGTATTTATGTAATTGGTATCGGAGAGAAGAAAACTCCAGAGGCTTTTAAAAAAAGCTGCAATGAATTTATTTTATTAAAAACTGCTGACTCTAAAATAGATAATACACTACAAAATAAGCCTTCCCAATCTGGATCAGAAAAACGAAAAAAATCCCTGAATCTATTCATAAATTACTTAAGGAGGCATTTGAAACGCACAAAAAAGAAGGATGGGTAGCCTTATCTCGGGCATCATCTTATATTAAAGATAAACAACCTGATTTTTCTTTAAAAGAATACTATTCCAAATTTTATAAACTCATTCAGGATTTTCCGGAAAAATACAAACTTGAAAAATCGCATACAAAATATCAATGCAAATAAAATTATAGAGTTATCTTCTATAACCATATTCACCTGATTCCATCTTGGAACAGGAAATAAATTCCTGTTTTTTATACGCTCATTTAACGCAAAAACAATTCTTTCCTTCCATGGATACCGGCGCCGTCATCCTCACCTCCTTTCTCTCTACCATTCCCGTTTATCTTTTCTTTGCCACGGGTTTCTATCTGCGCCACAAGCAAGTCATCCAGGCAGACCATGACGCGCCCATCATGCGCATCGCGATGGATGTGGCCTACCCCTGCCTCGTCTTCCACAGCATCATGAAATACATGGTGCTCTCCGGAAATGAGACGCTCAGCAGCGTTTCCTTTTCCCTCCAGGCCATTGCAGCAGGGGCGCTGGAACTTCTGCTGGGTATCGCGGCCGCATGGCTGGTCGCTAAACTGCTGCGCATGCGCATCGGCACGGGTCTGCGCACGTTCACCCTGACGGCGGGAGTGCAGAACTACGCTTTTTTCGTCATCCCCATCATCCAGATGCTGTTTACCGCCGGCAACGATCCCACGCTGGGCGTCCTTTTCGTCCACAATGTAGGATGTGAGCTGGTCGTCTGGAGCATCGGCGTCATCATCATCGCAGGCGGTCCGGGCAACCTGAACATGGGCGTCTTCTTCCGCGGCCCCCTGCTGGCCGTTATCGTGGGCCTGGCGCTCGCCTGGTCCGGCCTGGGAACCTATGTAGCCCAACCGCCCCTGATGAAGACTTTTGAAATGATCGGCAACTGCGCCACGCCCCTGTGCCTGATCCTGTTCGGATGTTCCATGCGGGATTTATGGCATAACATGAAGTGGGAACCCAAACCCATCATTTGCGGCCTGCTGACGCGCCTGGGGCTGGCCCCCGCGCTGCTGCTCCTGATGGCTTATTTCCTGCCAGTGGATGATTATATCAAGCGCGTCATCATCATCCAGGCAGCCATTCCCTCTGCCGTCATTCCGGTCATTTTGGCCAAACGTTTCGGAGGCCATCCGGACCTGGGCACTCAAATCCTGCTGACAACGACGGTGGCTTCCTTCCTCACACTGCCCTGCTGGCTGGCTCTTGGTTCCACCTTGGTCGTACCATTGTATTAACGGGATAATGGCGACATCAATCCCCGGATGACCTGGAACAGCCCGCTCGCCCAACATCTTCCGCTTTTCCAGAGGAGATTCTATTCCCGGTGTCCCGCCCCTTGATGGAAATAAAACCAGTCCGCAGGATTCGGCGGCGAAACAATTTCCCTGCCGAAATATCCGCATCCTTTCCGCATCCTTTCCGCATCCTTTCCGCATCCTTTCCGCATCCTTTCCGCATCCATACTGCATTCCATGCTGAATGCTTCCCTACCTTTGGGTTGACTCCCCAGTCGGATATGTATTGAATGGATTCATGAAATTTCCTGCTCCTCTCTGCGCCGCCCTGCTGCCGGTCCTGTTTTCCTGCGCGGAGCAGGTTTCCCGGATTGAACACGTTCGGGAGGTGCCCTTAAAAACCACGGTGGTTCCTGCGGAAGACGTAGGCATGCACCGCACTCAGGCCACCTATCTGCTGCATGGCGCCGTCTCCCAGCAACAGCGCCTTCAGCGTCTGGGTCAATACTACTTCGTCACATGGAACGATGCCAATCCGGAACAGGCGGCAACCCTGGTCATGATGTACCGCCAGGGAAAGACAGGTTCAACCGTCCTGACAAAATCCATTTCCTATCCGGCCGGGAGAAAAGGCGGCACGCAAAACTCCGTTTTCGAATTCATCGGGGATGAGGCCAGAGAAAAAGGGGAAATCCTCGCATGGAAGCTCGTCCTGAAGGATAACCGCGGCAAAACGATTTCCGAACGCCATTCTTATCTGTGGGGGGACGATCATTGACTCTTCGGCAAAAACACCGAAGAGCCGTAAAATCACCCGGATATACAGGATGAGACCTGCAGTTTCCGGCAGTCTCGCCAGCCTCCAACTCCGTTAATAATCCTCCGGAATATGGGCACGCTTACGCTTCCTGCCGTTTGGCACGGCGTTTGCGGACAGCGTCGGCAAGGGTTTCCAGCACTTCCACTGTCGTCTCCCACCCAATGCACTGGTCCGTGATGCTCTTGCCGTACACCAGGTCGGAACTCAACGGCTGGGCCCCTTCCACAATGTTGCTTTCAATCATCACGGCAACAACCTGTTCGGACCCGCTGGATATCTGTTCCGCGATATTGGCGGCCACAGCCGGCTGTTTGCGATAATCCTTGCAACTGTTTCCGTGGGAGCAGTCTATCATGATGCGGTTGTTGATGCCGGCCTTCTGCAAAGCTTCTTCCGCTTCCTTTACATGATCTTCATCAAAGTTCGGCCCCAGGGAGGAACCGCGCAAGATCAGGTGGCAGGATTTATTGCCCGTAGTGGAAACAATGGCGGAAACTCCCTGCTTGGTCACGGAAAGGAAGCAGTGAGGGCAGGAGGAGGAAACAATGGCGTCTACAGCGATTTGCAGGCTGCCGCTGGTGCCATTCTTGAATCCCACAGGCATGGAAAGCCCGGAAGCCAGTTCACGGTGTACCTGGCTTTCCGTGGTGCGCGCGCCGATGGCGCCCCACGTGATCAGGTCCGCAATGTACTGCGGCGTGATGGTGTCCAGGAACTCGGTAGCTGCGGGCACTCCCATATCCCCCAGGCGCAGCAGCAGCCCGCGGGCCATATGGAGACCGCGGTTGATGTCAAAGGTATGGTTCATGAACGGGTCGTTGATGAGGCCCTTCCAGCCCACGGTGGTGCGGGGCTTTTCAAAATACACGCGCATGATGATCACCAGATCCTTTTCAAAGCGCGCCATTTGTTCCTTCAGGCGGGAGGCATAGTCCACGGCAGCCTGGGGATCATGGATGGAGCATGGCCCCACCACCACCAGCAGGCGGTCGTCGTGGCCGGAAATGATGTTCTCCGCATTCTTGCGGGTCGTAGCCACCATTTTGGCGATTTCGGTGGTTGCCGGATAATCCTTGATTAAAATGGCGGGGGAAATCAGGGGCTCAATGTCTTGAATGCGTATGTCGTCTGTTTTGAACCAGTTCATGTCTGGGGCTTATTGAGAGGTTTTTGAGAGAAGTTGAAAAGAAAAAAATACGGTTTGCGGGCTTTATGCCTGAATATACCGCGGGGCCTCACGGCCATAAGCCGGAAGCCCCGCAAAATGAAGCGGCCGCGCCTCCCGACAAGAGGCGCCGTCATGCATTACCAGGAAGTCACATTGTCTTCCGTCAATTCCGGATTGTTGATATGACCGTCCGCCGTGCTGCCCTGCTTGTCCTTGCCGGTGCTGTAAACGGCCACGTTCTTGGTCACCATCCGGGAACCTACCTGAACACGGGGAGTACGGTCGTCAGGGTTGGCATTCAAAATGATGTAATAGGGAGATTCCCAGGGATCCATCAGGCCCACACGGCCGCGGCTTTCAAAAAACAGGCCGGGAGCGCCTTCCACATCCGTAGTCGTCGTATTGAAATAAGCCGTTTTCTTGGGATTCAACTTTCTGTCCTCATCCGCCCGGTCCATATAATTGGTCAGGATGCTCATGATGCGGCTATCGTCGTCCACGGCGGTTGTCACGTAATACTGTCCGTCCTTGTGGGCCTGCTTGGTCATTTCCCGGCTGCTCCAGGCCACGGGAACGCGGCCGTTGTCCAGCATGTAATTTTCCACAGCCGTCTGCAGACCGTTGCAGTCGCTTCGCGCCGTGGTAACCTTGGATTTTTCCATCACGCCGTTCACCACCGTCATGGCGATGCCGGCCAGCGTCAGGATAATGGCAATCACCACAAGCAATTCAATCAACGTGAATCCCTTGGACTTACGGTTCAAAAAAGGTGTCTTCATACTTTGCCAAGAGTAGCGCAATTACGGTTCAGGGCAAGCGGAAAACAACCGGCGCCGCCTATTTCAAAGCCTGTTCCCGGAATGGCAGCAGACGGAATAACCCCGGTGCACAAACACCCCGGCGCCTTCCGGAAGCCGGGGTGTTTAAAAAGAATGCTCCTTTAGTTGGAGGGGACAGGGGTTTCTGCGGAAGCAGGGGCCGGAGCTTCGGGCACGGAGGGAGCCGGAGCCTGAGAAGAAGCGGCTTCCGCCTCAGCGGCGCGCCTGCGCAGCTCCTCCTGCTGGAGTTCTTCCGGCGTCTTGGCGGGAATGGAAGCTTCCTGCCTGGCGGCAGCCTTCATCATTTCCGGGCTCAACAGGCTTTCCGAACTCTTAACGTGCTGACGGTTGATCAGCATGCCCAGCCCCAGGCAAAGAACCATGAACGCGGTTCCGAAGTACACCGTGGCTTTTTTCAGCACATCCGTCGTCCGGGCGCCAAAGGCCTGGTCCGTAATGGCTGCGCCAAAGGCGGCTCCCAGCCCTTCCTGC
>ENA-OXEN01000469-OXEN01000469.1-human-gut-metagenome-genome-assembly--contig:-NODE-469-length-10095-cov-14.744920_pt1 | contig 10095 bp, 8 predicted proteins | sample MGYA00249358_ERZ652249 | MGnify/ENA primary metagenome ERZ652249 (study PRJEB26925, sample SAMN05826761) | human gut metagenome | biome: ENVO:2100002; feature: ENVO:00000062; material: ENVO:00002003... | reverse complement strand
ATTGCGGACACCCTGTCCTTCGGTGAATTGAGGCTGAATCTGAACACCTACGAACTGTCCGACGCCGGAGAAAGCGTCCCCCTTTCCAACAAGGAATTCGAGCTGATGAAATTCTTTCTTTTGCAGGGACGCAATGTCAGCAGCAAGGAAAATTTACTGACGAAATTCTGGGGCTTTGAAAATTCCACGGCGGAAAACAGCCTTGAGGTACATATCACCTATCTGCGCCACAAGCTGAAACGGATTCATTCCGGCATCCGGATTCACTGCATCAAAAACGTCGGCTATCACCTGATTACCAGCGAAAAATAGCAGGAGCGGGGTTTTGATCCCGCTCCTGCTGTTTTCTGTTTTATTCCCGGATGATATCCTTGACAACTTCCCCCGCCAGAATCAGTCCCGCGACGGAAGGGACAAAGGAAATGCTGCCCGGCACCTGACGGCGGATGGAGCATTTGCGCTTTGTGCCCGGCGGGCAGATACAGTGATATTTACAGCTGGTGGCGTCGTCGTCGATCGGCGTCATCGGCGGCTCCTTGGAGTACACCACCTTCAGGGAAGGGATGTTCCGTTTGCGCAGCTCATTGCGCATCACCCTCGCAAGAGGACAGACGGAGGTCTGATAGATATCGGCGACCTCGAATTTTGTAGGGTCAAGCTTATTCCCCGCCCCCATACAGCTGATGACGGGAACCCCGGCGGCGTTCGCCCTTTCAATCAGGATCAGCTTGGCGGAGATGGTGTCGATCGCGTCCACCACATAGGAATATCGGGACAGGTCGACGGTATCGGCGTTCTCCGCCGTGTAAAACATGGGGAAAATCTCCACCTTTGCGGAAGGATTGATTTCCAGTATCCGGTCACGCATCACCTCTACCTTTGCCTTGCCAACCGTTTTGCGCGTGGCGATCAGCTGACGGTTGATATTGGTCAGGCAGACCTTGTCGTCGTCAAACAGCGCGATGCCGCCGATTCCGCTTCTTGCAAGCGCCTCTGCCGTATAGGAACCGACCCCGCCGATTCCGAACACCGCCACCGCCGCTTCCTGCAGCTTTTTCATTGCGGGAGCCCCCAGCAAAAGCTCCGTCCGCGAAAATTCATTTAACATTTCTTTCCCACCTGTATGTTCAGTCATCATTCATTTTATCATTAATTTTTAGTTGATTCTGCAACAAAACTGTGTTCCTCCCCCGCCTGCGGCGAGAAAGGAACGTGTTTGATCCCGCAAACTGAAATGGAATTGCTGTAGATCTCACAGAACAAATTATACCGTAACATCCGGCCTTTATCAATCAGTTATTGAAATAAAAAGTCTTTTCCTATCAAAGAAGTAATCGATTGACATTTTATCCGGGCGACAGTATGATAAAAGACAAAATAAAAAAATGTCGGCAAACCCCCTTCCGGCAAAAGAGCCGCCGGAAGCAAGCGGGCCGATTGCGGAAAGGATGTAGCAAATGGATTTGAATATTACGCGGGAGCAGGCCTGGGCCCTCCTTACGGAGTACAACAAGGACCCGTTTCATCTGAAACACGCCCTCACGGTGGAGGGGACCATGAGATATTTCGCCAAACTGCTCGGCTTTGAGGAGGAACAGGACTTCTGGGGCATCGTCGGACTTCTGCACGACCTGGATTTTGAGCTTTTCCCGGACGAGCACTGCATTCGCGGGCAGGCCATTCTGCGCGAAAAAGGAGTCAGCGAGGATATCATCCACGCGACCGCAAGCCACGGGTACCAGCTGACCGTGGATATCAAGCCGGAGCACACGATGGAAAAGGTGCTTTACGCCGTCGACGAGCTCACCGGGCTGATCGGAGCCGTCGCGCTGATGCGCCCCTCGAAGAGTGTACAGGACCTGGAATTGAAATCGGTCAAAAAGAAATACAAGACCCTGAATTTTGCGGCGGGCTGCTCCCGGGAAGTGATTGGGCGCGGCGCGGAGATGCTCGGCTGGGAGCTGGATCACCTGATCGAGCAGACCATTCTGGCCATGCGTTCCTGCGAGGACGCGGTGCAAACCGCCATTTAAAGCTTTTCGTTTTTGACGACCCACCGCCACAGCACGGGCTGAATCTGCGGATAGGTAAGGTTTTGCGGCAGCGCCGTACAAAATCGAATTTCGGCCATTTCCATATCGACGGGCAAATCGGAAAGGGATTCCACCTGTGCGTAAAACAGCATGCCGTAAGTGGGGTTCGCATTATGTATCAGGTCGTCCTCCCCTTCCACCGAATAAATACAGACGGGCTTGATCTGAAATTTCACCGCGCCCGTTTCTTCATACAGCTCCCGTTTTGCGGTGTCACAAATCTCTTCGCCGTTCTCGCGGTGGCCGCCCGGGATTTCCCAGGTTGTCCGTTCTTTGTGGCGGCAGAGAATCCATTTCTCCCCCATACGCGCCGCAATGATGGCATATTTGAGGCTGTCGTTCTTCACATAGTCCAAATCATGAAATCCTACTTTTACCATAAGTCCTTTTCCTCTTTTCAAAAATCACTCCGTGCGGAACCGGCAGGTTCCGCACGGAGTATTTTATTGCGACAGCTTTTGGTCCAGCTCTTTCAGATCGTAAATCGGGGGCGAGCAGGCGTTGTTCTGACAGATATAATAAGCGCTCCGGCCTTCCCCGAGCGGATATTCCGCCGTAAATTCCGCAAGCTTTGCCAGCTGCTCCGCGTTTTCCGCACTTTTTACGAGCACGGTGGTGTTGGGCATTCTTTTTTGATACAGCAGGGATTTGACCCGTTCAAAATCGGTGCCGTCCTTTACCACGCACACGATTTCCCTGGAAGGGTACAGCGCGGCCGTCATGGCCGTCAGCGCAAAGCTGTGCCCCGCCGGAAATTCCTGCGCGGCGCCCGCCATAAAGCGGAGCTGCTGATCCGCGGCCTCCTGCAGAGCCGGATTTCCGGTAAGCGCCGCCAGCTTTACAAGACAGAGGGACGCCGCGGAGTTGCCCGACGGAATCGCGCCGTCATAGGTTTCCTTCGGACGGTAAATAAGCGGTTCCGCGTCGCTTGCGGAAAGATAAAATCCGCCGTTTTCTCCGTCATAAAACCGGTCCAGCATGGTCCGGTTCCGTTCGACCGCCTGCTGAAGATAATCAACATCGTAGGTCGCGTCGTAAAGGCTCAGCAAAGCCCATACGGTAAACGCGTAGTCGTCCAGCCCGCCCGTACCCGCGGCTTCTCCGTCACGGTAACGTACCCGCAGGCCGCCCTGTTCATCGGTCAGGCTGCTTTGGAGAAAACGCATCGCCTTTCCCGCCGCGTCAAGATAACGGTTATCCCCCAGAACCCGATAGGCATCGGCCAACGCCGTGATCATCAGCGCGTTCCAGGAAGTCAGGATTTTATCGTCCTTATGCAGCTTCGTACGCGTCAGGCGGTATTCATACACCTTCGGAAGCAGCCGTTCGATCGCCTCGTCCGGATGCTCGGCATCGGGGTTTCCGATCAGGTTCAGAATATTTTTCCCCTCAAAATTGCCCCCGGGCGTCATGCCGAAATATTCGATAAAAGTCCGGCCGTCGCTTTCCCCTAAAAGGGAAACGATCTCATCCGGGGTAAAAACGTAGTATTTCCCCTCCTGACCGTCGCTGTCGGCATCCTGCGCACAGTAAAAGCCTCCGTTTTCGTCCGTCATTTCCCGCAGAATATACTCCATTGTCTTTACGGCGACGGTTTTATAGAAATCATTTTGGGTGATCCGGAACGCTTTCAGATACGCAATGGTCAGCAGGGCGTTGTCGTAGAGCATTTTTTCGAAATGAGGAACCAGCCATTTGTCATCAGTGGAATAACGGGAAAATCCGAAGCCCACATGGTCGAAAATCCCGCCGCGGTACATCTGCCGCAGGGTTTTTTCCGCCATTTGGAGAGCGTCCCCGTTTTTTTCCAGCATAGCATACTGTAGCAGAAACAGCAAGTTGTGCGGAGACGGAAATTTCGGGCTGGCTCCGAACCCGCCGTACTGACGGTCAAAGGTCTGCCGGAACCATGACCGGGCGGAAACCAAAAGGTCCTTTGTGAGCCTGCCCGCTTTTTTCACCGTCTGTCCCCTCAGCGCCATGGCAATGCGTTCGCCGGAGCCGAGAAGCTCTTTCCGGTTTTCCCGCCACTGCTCCGCGGCGGAAGCAAGCAGGTCCATCAGCCCGGGCATGGAATGCCGGGAATGCTTCGGGAAATACGTTCCCGCGTAAAACGGACGCTGGTCCGGGGTCATCAGGATCGTCAGAGGCCATCCGCCGCTGCCGGTGAGCGCCTGACAGACCGTCATGTAAACCGCGTCCACGTCCGGCCGCTCCTCCTTATCCACTTTGATTGCGATAAAATTCCGGTTCAGCTCCTGTGCGACCTCGTCGTCCTCGAAGCTTTCGCGTTCCATCACATGACACCAGTGGCAGGTGGAATAGCCGATGGAGAGGAAGACCGGCTTGTCCTCCGATTTCGCCTTTTCAAAAGCGTCCTTTCCCCACGGGTACCAGTTGACCGGATTATAGGCGTGCTGCAGCAGATAAGGGGATTTTTCATGAATCAGCCGATTGGGCACCTTATTTTCAGTATCGGGCAATTTTATCACCTTCTTTCTTCTGTTTCGTTTAGTGTATCCCAAAAGGAAAAAGAATGCCATATTTATTCTTTTTCCTTAAAATCTCAGCAATTTGATTTTAGTTTGCGGACAAAACTCAAAGTGAGTTTACAGCATTTCCAGTTGATTCTGCAACAAGGTTGCGTTTCTCCTCCGCCTTCGGCGGGGGAGAAACATGTTTTGTTTCGCAGACACAACTGGAATTGCTGTAGGCAGAATAAGCCGCAAATCCCCGGTTCATAGGATTTACGGCTGAATTGACAATTTTTATTTTAAAAGTATTTGTCTGCTGGAAATTCTTTTATACCGGGGTATATGACATCCGCAGACGGAAGGTGTTTTCTGTCCCCGATGCCGACCGCATACATGCCGGCTCGTTTTGCCGCTTGAAGGCCGGCCTCGGCGTCCTCGAACACCAGGCAAGCCGGATAGGGAATATGAAGACAGTCCGCACCCAGTGTAAACACCTCCGGATTCGGTTTTGCGCTGGAAATGCGATTGCCGTCGACGACCGCATCAAACAGGGAAGCGATCCCGACATTTTTCAGGATGAGAGGAGCGTTCCTGCTGGCGGACCCCAGTGCGATTTTCACGCCTTTCCTTTTCAGTTTTTGTAAAAGCTCCGGCGCGCCGTCCAAAAGCTCGGACCGATCCATGCCGGAAATGCACTCTACATATCTGGCGTTTTTCCTTGCCGCCATCCGCTCTTTCTCCTCGTCGGAAAAACGGTCCTGCATCCCGCCGATTTTCAACAGAAGGTTACACGACGTCATTCGTGACACGCCTTTCAGCTGTTCATTCTGTTCCGGCGAAAATTCAAATCCAAGCTGATCGGCCAGTTCTTTCCACGCGAGATAGTGATATTTCGCAGTGTCGACCAATACGCCGTCGAGGTCGAAAATCGCGCAGCGAAAGCTCACTTAACCTTCCCCCATTCTTCCAGCGAAAGCTGCAGCCTGTCCCGCAGCAGATATTTTCTGCCGTAGATAAAAATCATTCTTTCCGTACCGCTCAGCAGCGAAACTTCACATCCCTGACGATTTACCAAAACCTGAATCAGGCTGTCTTCGTCGTGTATCTTAAAATCGTATTCCTCCCACTGCTTGGGCAGAGCCGGAGCAAGGTGCAGCCCGTCCTCCTTAACGCGCAGTCCCCCAAATCCATATACGATCGCCATGTAAGTGCCTCCCATATTCGCGGTATGAATTCCGTCTTTTGTATTTTTATGGGTATTGAACAAATCCAGCTCAGAGGATTTGCCGAAATAATCGTAGGCTTTTTCCGGCATTCCCAACCGGGAAGCCATGATACTGAAAATACAGGTGGAAAGCGAGGAATCATGTGTCGTAACCCGCTCGTAGTAATTGAAAGAATGCTTCATCGTGGCCAGACTCTGTGCATCCTCCAGAACGAAATGTGCCAACACCGTATCCGCCTGCTTGCATACCTGATGGCGGTAAAGATAGAGCGGATGATAATGAAGCAGCAGCGGGAAATCCTGCCGCGGCGTCTTTTTTAAATCCCATACTGCTTTTGAAAGAAACGAGTCGTCCTGCGGATTGATATCCCTTCCTTTATCATAGGGCAGATACATACTCTCCGCCGCATGCTTAAAATTGGAAACTTCCGCTTCCTTCAGGCCGATTTTCTCCTGGATGGGCGTCAGAAGCCCCTTCGTTTTCAGCAATTCACAAAATTTTACCGCCCAGTTTAAATTGTGCTGTGCCAAAACATTGGTGTAATAGTTGTTGTTGACAAGGCAGGTATATTCGTCCGGCCCGGTCACGCTGTTGATGAGGAACTTCCCGTCACAGTCGTTTCCCACGTCCAGCCAGAGCCGCGCGGTTTCAAAAACGATCTCCGCCCCGCATCGGGCGATAAACTCGATATCCTTTGTCAGAAGATAATAGTTGATGACGGAGTAAGCAATATCGCCGTTGATATGGTACTGGGCGCTGCCGGAGGGAAAATACCCGGAACATTCCTTTCCCATAATGGTGCGCCACGGAAACAGCGCGCCGTTTTTGTGCCCCAGAATACGCGCGTTTTCCCTTGCCGCGTCCAAGGTAGTGTAACGGTATTCGATCAGATTTTTCGCAATTTGGGGCTGGGTAAGCAAAAAATAAGGCTGAATGTACATTTCGGTATCCCAGAAATAATGTCCCTCGTAGCCCTCGCCGGAAAGCCCCTTCGCGGCAATATTGCTGTGGGGATCTTTGCCGACGGACTGGATGAGCTGATACAGGTTATAGGTAATCGCGTTGCTCAGCTCATCGTTGCCTTTTACATGGACGGCGCAGCTTTCCCAATACTTCTTCAGATATTGTTCCTGCATCCGGTACCAGTGCGCAAGCGGGACCGAGCAGGCCCGTTCCAGATGTTCCAGCGCGGCCGCGCGGCAGTCCGGATACCGGATGGAGTCGCACAGAACCGTATATTTGGTCAGCGTGACGGTTTCGCCGGCTTCCGCCTCCGCCGTAAACTTTTGCGCTGCGGCGCTGTCTCTTTTCAACCGTTCTTCTTTGGCCGGCTTCGACAGCAGATTTTTCACCGCACTGGTTACCTGCAGCGAGGATTTAGAGGTACGGGAGGAAATCACGGAGGCATGGTCCACAAACTCCGCTCTCCCGGAAAGAAGATGCTGGAAGGTCTCGTTTGCCACACGGGGATCATTTGGATCGCAATAGTTCAGAACGCTGCCGATATGGGTGGATTGAAAGCGCAGTGTTCCGCTGAAATTCAGTGCCTTTACACGGTATTCTATCGTGAAAAGCGGAAGCATTACGAAAGAAGCCATTCTCTGGATTGTGATTTCGACCTCCTTCCCGCCGGGGGAACGCCACACCACGCTGCGCCGGGTCACGCCCTTTTCCATATCCAGCGTCCGGGAACTTTTTAGGACCTTGCCCGTAAACATGCTGAACTCCTCGTCCCCCAGATACAGTTTGATTCCCTGCGTATCGGCTACATTCAGCATGGCCTGCTTTTCTTCGGTGAGGCCGCAAAGGCTTTCCGCCTGCTTCATTTCAACAAAATCATAAAAGCCGTTAATGTACTCGCCCCGAATCGACTGGAAGTCGATGGGATACCCTTCTTCAAAATTGGAACGGACGCCAAGATAACCGTTTGCATTATGAAAAAGCGTTTCGTACAGCATCAGCTCATCATTTTCAAGACTAAAATCACTGACTTCATAGACATAGTTACTTTCATCCATAGTTACTCCTTCACTGCCCCGGAAACGAGACCGGAAACAATTTTCTTTTGAAAAATCAGTACAATCATCATTGTGGGGATCGTCACAACCACCGTCGCCGCCGCTACCTCGCCCCAGAGGATCTGGAACTGTGTCCGCAAAAAAGAAATGGCGACAGGCACCGTCTGCATGGAGATTTCCGTATTCAAAGTCGCCGTCAGCAAATATTCGTTCCACGCGGCGATAAAGGTAATAATGGCGGTTGTAAACACACCCGGCGCCGCCAGCGGAAACACCACGCTCCACAGCGTACGAAACGCGGACGCACCGTCAATTCTCGCCGATTCCTCAATGGACAGCGGGATTTTCCCAAAATGGGCGACCATAATCCAGACCGCCATCGGAATGGTAATGGTTGAGTAGGGCAGGACGATAAAATAGGAATTTGTCCAGTGCAAAGAGGTGAACAGGTTAAAAACTGGGCCGACAATAATCATCTGCGGGAACATCGAGATTACCAGAATCAGCCCCAGCAGGATATTTTTAAAACGGAAATGGAAACGGGAAATCGCATAGGCGGCCATGGTTGCCACAACGATCACATAGAGCGTGGTGGCAGCTGAAACGACCAAGCTGTTTTTGATGGAGCTCAGAATGTTCTTTCCCGTCAGCACCGCGCCGTAATTCCGCAGAGTGGAATGATCGCTGAACACACGGAACGCTCCGGCGCCGAAGATTTCATTGGAGGGTTTAAAAGAGGTAATCAATATCCAGAAAAACGGAAACAGGATAATCACCAGGAAAACGGCCGTCACCAAATAGAAAATACTATTTTTTGCTTTTTTCATCATGCGTCCCTCCTAATCCGAAGATAAAATATTGGCGCCCAGCACCTTAACGAACAAAACCGCAATCATCAGCACACAGACGAACATAAACATTACGACTACGGCGCCATACCCGAAATTCGTCTGGGAGAACATTGTCTTATACGCATAAACGGAAAGCGTTTCCGTGGAACCGCCGGGACCGCCGCCGGTCAAAACGGCGATCAGGTCATACACACGGAAAGCATCCAGCAGCCGGAACAAAACCGCCACGAGAATGGAAGGCTTTAGCAGCGGAAGCGTAATTTTAAAGAAAGTCTGTATCCGGTTGGCGCCGTCAATGGCGCTACTTTCATACAATCCTTTATCGATCACCTGCAGGCCTGCCAGCAGCAGCAGCGCCATGTAGGGCGTCGTTTTCCAGACATCCGTAAGAATGGCGGCCGACATGGCCCCGGGGCCGGTCAGCAGCATTGCTCCCGGTTCGGATACAAGCCCCATTTCGGCAAAAATATGAGAAATAATGCCGTTGGACCCATCGTACAAATAGCTCCAGATCAGCGCGGAAACCGCGGTCGGAATCGCCCATGGGATCAGCGCGTTTGCCCGAATGATTCCGATTCCCCGGATCGCCCGGTTCATAACAAGCGCAAGGCCCAGCCCCAGAATGAATTCAATAAAAACGGAGATCAGCGTAAAATACACCGTATGTCCAAGCGCGGCAAACAACCTGCTGTCGTTGAAAATTTTCTGATACCCCTGCAGTCCGATGAAATTCGAGGGGACAATCGCCTTGTTCATTTCTTCAAAAATCTTCGGAAGAGATTCCGCGTTGGCGTACTCTGCATTGGGGTGGTTTTGATACAGCGCTTCTACTTCCGCCTGCAGTCCGGCTGTCGCGGCGGTAAAATCACTGCTTTGCTGGGCGGAGATTTTTCCGCTTTGCAGGGCGGAAAATTGTTTTGTATAAGCCTCCGTGTCAGAAAGCGCCGCTGCAAAATCTTTTGCGGCGGCCCCGTCCTTTGCCGCCACGGCTGCGTCGTCATTCAAAAAAATCTTGATATACTCGCTGTTTTCCTTAAAATTATCGGCTGAAAATCCGCCGCTGAAGCTAAGCTTCGACTTTTGTGCGTTATTGAGCTGATAATCAAAAAAAGTGTACGAAAAGGAGGTTAAAATCGGCCAGATTGAAAATACGGCGATGATAACCAACAGCGGTACGATAAATAAGAATTCTTTGAATGTCATCTTCTTTTTCATAGATAAGCCTCACAATCTCAGAAATTCGGAATCATGCCTGACCGCGCCGGAAGTCTCTTAATACAAAAAAGGCGTGCATCCGTTTTGGTGCACGCCTACCAAATTTATTTCAATGCGTCCTGCACAGCCTTTTCGGTGGTGTCGACATCCTGACTTCCGGAAAGATATTTACTGTCTCTTATACACATCTGACGCTGCCGACGAATTAGACGGTGTAG
>ENA-OXEN01000468-OXEN01000468.1-human-gut-metagenome-genome-assembly--contig:-NODE-468-length-10098-cov-24.607189_pt1 | contig 10098 bp, 9 predicted proteins | sample MGYA00249358_ERZ652249 | MGnify/ENA primary metagenome ERZ652249 (study PRJEB26925, sample SAMN05826761) | human gut metagenome | biome: ENVO:2100002; feature: ENVO:00000062; material: ENVO:00002003... | reverse complement strand
CTTCTTTTCCAAATTCTATGACACTACATTTTATTAGGTGCGTGAACTCCTAACAAACGCAGATCCTCTTTCAAAATTATTGTTACAGCATAAACCAATGCCAAGCGAGCTTCTTTTTGTTCATCTTCAACTAAAATTTTCGTATGAGCATAATATTTATTGAACGCTTGAGCCAGTTTAATCGAATGCTTTGCAATCACAGATGGTTCATATTGATCAGCCGCTTGCATCACTACTTCTGGATAGCTTTGCAATAACTTAATGATTTCCCAACTGTCAGAATCGTTTAAAGCATACATTGCTTCTGAATCAACAGCAAAATTTCCTTTTTCCAAAACAGTCATAGCACGTGCATGAGTATATTGAACGTAGGGGCCTGTTTCTCCTTCAAAGCGTACTACTTCTTCTAAACTAAAATCGAAGTTATTTAAACGATCATTTTTTAAATCATGGAAGACTACCGCACCAACGCCCACTTGATGAGCTACTTCTTCTTTATTTGGCAAATCGGGATTTTTTTCTTGGATTTGTGCAAGTGCGGAATCTTTTGCTTCATTTAGAACTTCTTCTAACAAAACGATTTTCCCTTTACGAGTAGACAATTTCTTCCCATCTTTTGTAATCAAGCCAAATGGGATATGAACCATTTCGTCTGACCAATCAAAATCCATTTCCTTCAAAACAGCTTTCAATTGTTTGAAGTGCCCACTCTGTTCATTGCCAACAACATATAGTGATTTAACAAAATTATACTCACGCTTGCGATAAAGTGCCGCTGCTAAATCACGTGTAATGTATAAGGTTGCCCCGTCGGATTTTTTAATCAATGCGGGATTCAAATCGTATTTTTCAAGATCGACGATTTCGGCTCCCTCGTTGGTTTGTAATAAATGTTTTTCTTCCAACATTGTGACAACTTCATCCATCTTATCATTATAAAAAGCTTCGCCATTATAGGAATCAAATTCTACTTCCAGCATACCGTAAATTTTATTGAACTCTTTTAATGATTCACTACGGAACCACTTCCATAAGTCCAAAGCCTCTTGATCATTTTCTTCCAGTTTTTTGAACCAAGCTCGCGCTTCATCGTTCAACTCCGGTTCATCTTCGGCTTTTTCATGAAATTCTACATATAGACGTAGTAGTTCATTGATTGGTTCAGCTTTAACCTTCTCTTCTGATCCCCATTTTTTATAAGCAACAATCAGTTTCCCGAATTGGGTTCCCCAGTCTCCTAGGTGATTGATTTTGATTGGATTATAACCAATTTTGCTTAGAATCAAGCTGATAGAATTACCAATAACGGTCGAGCGTAAATGCCCCATTGAAATAGGTTTTGCAATATTTGGTGAAGACATATCAATCGTCACATTGCCTTCATTTCCAATATTACTATCACCAAAATGATTTTCTTCCTTCAGAATTTGTTTTAAGACCATACTTGAAATAACTTCTTTTTTCATAAAGAAGTTTAAATATGGGCCGACCACTTCAATTTTTTCAAACGCTTCTGGATTGATTTGTTCTACTAATTCTGCAGCAATTTGCTGTGGCGCTTTACGAAAAACTTTTGCTAAAGCAAATGTGGGAAAAGCAACATCCCCATGATCAACTGATTTAGGATTTTCTAGTAAACGTTCAACTTCTGGCAATGTTAGGTTTTCCTTAACTGCTTCAAAAACAGCTTGTGCAACGATATCTTTATTATTCATCCAAATTCCTCCTTATAAATACTTTTCTAAAGATAAAAAAGTGACCAGTCCTCAACGCTTCGTTGATGAATTGAAGAGTCAAAATAAAACAAAAAAATCTCTGATGTATAAATACATCAGAGACGAGAATTCCCGCGGTACCACTCTTATTGTCATAAATGACCAGCTTAGGCTATAACGGTAGCTGCCGCTTCATCTCAAAAGTGCGCCCTCTATTTTTGTTTATTCGGCTCCCACCTGCCCGAACTCGCTAAAAAACTGCACAATAGACTTCTCTTTTTCATCGATGAAATAATTATCTGGCATTTATATTAACAGAAAAAACTTCATCTGACTAGTCGGGAAAAATACTTTATACTTTCGGAATGAACAAATTTCCTAATGTTGCTGCCATCACCGCCTTGATCGTATGCATACGGTTTTCAGCTTGTTGGAATTGTAATGCATTCTCGGCACGAAAAACATCATCTGTCACTTCCATTTCAGCTAAATTATATTTTTCTTTGATTTCTTCGGCAACTTTTGTTTCAAGATCATGAAATGCTGGTAAGCAATGTAAGAAAATCGTTTCCGCTTTCTGAGTTTTTTCCATTAGTGTTTGATTGACCTGATAAGGCAACAATAAATCAATTCGCTCTTTGAAAGCCGCCTCTTCGCCCATCGATACCCATACATCGGTATAAATAATATCAGCCTGCGCTACTCCCTTGTCAATGTCATCTGTCACTAAAACCTTTGACTCGGATTCTTCAGCGTATTTTTCAGCTATCGTAATCAAATTTTGTTCTGGAGATAGTTTTTCTGGAGTTACGATTGAGATATTTACACCCAAAATGGTACTGGTAATTAGCAGTGAGTTTGCTACATTGTTTCGTCCATCACCCACATAGGCCAAAGTCAGATCCTCCAACTTTCCAAAGTGCTCCTTGATCGTTAAAAAATCTGCCAACATTTGAGTTGGGTGCCATGCGTCAGTGAGGCCATTCCAAACGGGTACCCCAGAATGTTCTGCCAAAGCTTCAACTGCCATTTGTGAAAATCCTCGATATTCAATACCATCAAACATACTGCCTAACACTTTTGCTGTATCCTCTACAGACTCTTTCTTTCCCAATTGAATATCATTTTTACCTAAATATTCGGGATGAGCACCTAAATCATTAGCGGCTGTCGTAAAAGCCGCCCTCGTACGCGTAGAGGTCTTTTCAAAAAGTAACGCAATATTTTTCCCCGCTAAATATTTATGCGGAATATTTTGTTTCTTTAATTCTTTTAAATGTGCTGCAAAATCAATCAAATAAAGCAACTCATCTTTAGTAAAATCCATTTCCTTTAAAAAACTTTTCCCTTGAAAGATATTCATCATCATAACGCCTCCATTTTTGAATATTCATTCGTTACATCCAACATTATTTCATTTTTATTCATAATAACTGAATAAAATGAAAGTATCAACCTCAATTTTGAAATATTTATATAAAAAGCTTCCTTAGAAGAATTTCAAGGAAGCCATCTATTTGTTCGTTTAACGAGTTTTGATGAGATTCAGCTTACAGATGAATACTCTTGCGCGACAAGCTCGCTTTCAAGTTGATGACCGTATGTCATCTAGAAATCAAAGGTTTCATTGCAATGAAAGCATCAATTAGTTCGACAGATAAGCCTAAAGTAAACAAGAAATTTTAAAGCCTAGGACCAATATAACCAAAAGAGAACATTCTTATTCTCTTTTCCCAAAAAAAAACAGCTGAAAAACAGCTGCTTAAGTGACTACTTTTTTTGCAATTTTCGAATACGCAATGTAATTAGATATTTAAGATCAGTAAATGCTTGCTCGGAAGTAAGCTCAACAACAAACCAGTGACCGCCCATAACTGGTTTGTCCTCTTTAAACGTTTGCTGAACTGATTGTGACATTGAAGCAATGTTCTCTGCTAATTCTTCCTGATAGAGATCAGATACAACAACCATCATTCTAGTGTTGTCATCTAGAAAATAAATCGTGCCTATATTACCGCCGTACTTTTTCGCTTTTACATGCCACCCGCCGAATCGGCCTTTCTCCTTCGAATATTCGATGGAAAATTTAGGCTGATATTCTACTGTCAAATAATCCAATAATTTTTCAAAATAAGTATCAGTTACATACTCCTTCATCTGTTCCATGGTTGGCTGTAGATCGATTGGAAATTGCTCTTGCCAAGATTTTTTCATCTAATCGCCTCCTTGACCTCATTATAGCAAGGCGTTAGATGTGTTGGAATGCTAAACTTGGATTAGCATTTAAGTTCATTTCTGCAAAATGATGTTTTTGCAGCTCAATATGAGCCGCGGCTCCAATCATTGCTGCATTATCGCCGCATAAGCGTAGTGGCGGTACAATCAGTTTCATGGTAGGTAATTCCTCGCTAATTGCAAGGGACATTTTCTCCCGTAGCCCTTTATTAGCCGCAACACCGCCAGCAACGATCAATTGTTTAACTGGATACGTTTTGCACGCCTTAATTGTCTTTGTCACTAAAACCTCAACGACACTTGCTTGAAAGCTTGCTGCTAAATTTTTCTTATCTAATTTTTCTCCGCGTTGTTCAGCGTTATGAGTCAAGTTTATAAAAGCACTCTTCAACCCACTAAAACTAAAATCAAAATTATCTTCTTTGATCATGGCACGAGGAAAATCATACGTATCTTCTCCTTGGTGTGCCAATTCATCGATTTCTTTACCACTGGGATAGCTTAATCCCAATACACGCCCAACTTTATCATAGGCTTCACCAGCTGCATCATCACGAGTCTCACCGATAATTTCAAACGAGCCATCTTTTTCCATATAAACCAATTCAGTATGTCCGCCACTAACTAACAAAGCCATCAAGGGAAACTCTAATGGTTCAACTAGACGCGCTGCATAAATATGTCCTGCCATATGGTTGATTGGTAATAATGGAAGTCCATTCGCCCAGGCAAAAGCTTTGGCTGCACTCAAACCAATCAATAGAGCTCCCACAAGCCCTGGTCCATAGGTAACTGCTACAGCACTGAGATCTTTTGCTGTTACATTTGCTTCAATCAATGCTTCTTCGATACAAATAGTAATTTGTTCCACATGATGGCGGCTAGCCACTTCTGGAACAACCCCGCCAAAACGTTTATGACTTTTAATTTGCGAAGCAACAATATTGGATAGAATTTTTTCGCCATTTTCGATTACTGCCACACTCGTTTCATCACAGCTGCTTTCGATTGCCAAAATAAGTTCTTTTTCATTCATCTGCATTTCCTACTTTCAAAGACATCAGTACCGCATCTTCTTGAGGGTGCTGATAATATTTTTTTCGAATTCCAATTTCTTGAAAGCCGAACTTCTCATAAAAAAGACGCGCCTCTTGATTCGAAGCACGTACTTCTAGAAAAATACTCGCTATTTTCTGTGACTCTGCATAAAGAATCAAACGTTTCATTAGTTTTTTGCCATGTCCTTGACCCTTTATTTCAGAAGCGATATTCGTAATTTCGATTTCATCACATACTTGATGAAATCCCAGAAAAGCGATAATCTCTGTTTCTTCTGAGAAATAATGGCTATGAGGTTGTCTCATATCACTGACAAATTGACTGATCGTCCATGGAGAGTCAAAAGCATACGCAGTTTGGCTGATCTCCCAAAATCTTCTTGCTAACTTTTCCAACTATCCCACTTCCAAGCGTTTAATCATGTCCAAAGCATCCTCGTTATTCTCAGTATAATAATTTTTTCTAATATTCCGTGCAGAAAATCCTAATCGCCGATACAAACGTTGGGCATCGGTATTACTGAGACGTACTTCTAAAGATAGTGTTTCACAATCGTTCATTATAGCGAAATTTTCGACTTCGTCAATCAATAGCTTACCAATCCCACGATTTTGAAACGCAGTTGCTACTGCTATATTGGTAATGTGGGTATCGTTACCAATCAAACGACTACCAATAAACCCCGCAATAGTTGATTGTCTCGTTACCATGCAGATATACAAATGAGGGATTGGCGAATGAATTTCTGAAAGAAATGCACTTTTAGTCCAAGGGGTTTCACCAAAATAAACATCACGCTCTAGAGCAATCAATTCTTTGATATCTTGGTCAATGATTTCTCTCAATAAAAATTCTTCATCGCCTAAAATCACGCTTTTGGCATTGAAAGGGTATTGTTTCCCATAAAGGATCGTTCTTACTAACCCGCTAAATTTTTTCAACATAGTTTTCGTCCTCTGGCTGATGATTCTCCAACCATTTTTCTTCTGCCTCCACTCGCTTCAAATATTCTGGTACCAATCCATGAACATTTTCAATAGGTTGCGCAAGAAAACCTAGATTTCCTAAAACAATACCATTAGGCAAGTTGAACTCATCCGCTTCAGAAACTTCCGCGGTTGGTATCGCAGACATGATTTGCTCATCAAACTTATAGGCCTCACCAACAAAATACGCTGGTTCTTTAATCTGCTCCAACAAATCAATTAACGCGATATGCTGATCAGCTAAAATATTAACTAGTCTATGATCTTCCCAGCGATATGCACTCGCGTAGACATTGTTACGACGAGCATCCATCATTGGGATAATTAATTTATCTGTATGTATGTTTCCAGCAATCACCGCCAAACTAGAAACTGTGGTCAATTCAATTTTCAGTGTTTCTGCTAAAGTTTTCGCGGTTGTTACAGCGATTCGGATACCCGTGTACGATCCTGGACCCTTCGCTACGACAATCCGGTCCAAATCAGCAGGCTCTAATCCGCTTGCCTGCATCACCGACTCGATCGCCGGCATTAAGGTCAAACTATGATTCATTTTTCGATTTAATTGAAAGTGAGCTAACAGCTTTTCATTTTCTAAAACTGCCACAGCTAATGTTTGATTGGATGTATCCATCGCTAATAATTTCATGAAATTTCATTTCCTCGCATTTAAGATAGCAATATTTTAACACAAACTATATTTGCTTTCCTACTAACTGTTCAAAGATTTCTGCTTTCCTTAAATTGACAGAAAAAAAGCCGAACAATCATCCACTATCATATTTGATAGGAAAATGATCATTCGGTTGCTAATTGAATTTTTTCCATGAAAATTTTACAGTTTTGAAAATTATTTTGTAGAATCTCGTTGAATCAATTTAGTTCCCAACGTAATTTTTCGTGGTACCGGAGAAACTTCTTTTGCTAACTCCAAAATTGTTGAGACAGCTAGTTCACCCATCCATTCAGTTTCAACTTTAACAGTTGATAAAGATGGAGATACATATTTCGCCACACTGACGTCATTGAAGCCAATCACAGAAATATCTTCGGGAATTTTCAATCCTGCTTCTTGAATCGCTTGCATCGCCCCCACAGCCAATGCATCACTGGAGGCGAACAATGCATTTGGATACTCTTTCGTTTCCATTAAAAATTTTGTCATCGCTGTTTTTCCAGCTTCCATTGAAAAAGCAGCCGTCAAAGTGAATTCCGGTCGATAGAGATTGATTTGTTCTAGCTTCGTTTTAAATGCATGCAATCGTGGATCTTCGATTGGCTGCAAGTTGTGTTTAGTTGCCTCTTTGCCAGAAAGTATCCCGATTTTTTGATGTCCTTGCTGAATAAAGTAATCAATCACTAAGTTCAAACTTTGGTCAAAGTCCACGACTATTGAATTTAAGCCCATATTCATCCCGTCAAAATCAACAAATAATAAATTATCATCAACTTTTCTTAACTGTCGTATTTGTTCGGCATCGAATTTGCCTAATGCGATTGTTCCGCTGACTTGAGTATCTGACAAATCATTTAGGGTTTCTCGGCGAATTTGGATGTTTAACTCTTCAGCTTTTTTCTCAATCCCTAAACGAATTGATAAATAATATAAATCTGCTAATTCCTCCGCTTCGTTGTACCATTGTACAAGACGGATCACAGATTTCACCGCCTTGTTAGCACGCTTATGTTTCGTGTAATTTAATTCCTCCGCCACTTCAAAAATGCGCTGCTTTGTTTCTTGGGCGACGGATAATTCTTGATCGTAATTCAGCACACGAGAAACTGTGGCAGGTGAGACACCTGCTAATTTTGCAATATCTCGAATAGTTGCCATCGCTGCCCCTTTCTACAAAGTTTTAATAAAGCGTGTAAATCCTTCTTGCCCTTCGACATCCCGTTTAAAAACTCCTGCATCTTCCAAAACGCGAGCAAAAACTGCTCCTACTGCTTTTTGGACAACTTGAGTTACATTTTCTTGTGTAATTTGAGCATCGGCTTTTAATTCCTCTGCCCATTTTAGGTGATAATCAGCAATATCATTTTTTTCAGCTAATAAGTATTTTTCAACTTCTTTTAACTCTGATTCTAGACGTGGAGGTAAAACAGCCAATCCCATCACTTCAATCAGTCCAATATTTTCCTTCTTAATATGTTGAACATCTGGATGAGGGTGAAAAATACCGTCAGGAAACTCTTCAGAGACATTGTTATCTCGTAAAACTAGATCCATTTCAAATAAATCGTCTTTTCGGCGAGCAATTGGCGTAATTGTATGATGAGGTGTGCCATCTGCAGTTTGAGCTACGATTTGCAATGCCTCGTCCGAATAATTTTGCCATTTTTCAAAAATTAATTGTGATGCTTCAATCAAATCTTCTTGATTTTTTCCTTGTAAACGAATCACAGACATTGGCCACTTAACAATACCGGCTTTGACATTTGGAAAATCTTTCAGCTCAAAATTTCGTTCAATCTCGGCCACAGCCATCGGAAAAGTATGTCGCCCACCTTGGTAATGATCATGAGAAAGAATAGACCCACCAACAATTGGCAAGTCCGCATTTGAGCCAACAAAATAATGCGGCAGGACTTCTATGATTTTTAACAGACGTCGAAAAGTTGCTTTTGTTATCTTCATTGGGCGATGTTCTTCCGATAAAATAATACAGTGCTCATTGTAATAAGCGTACGGTGAATATTGGAAGCCCCAGCTTTCGCCATCAAGATTCATTCGAATAATACGATGATTGGTCCGTGCAGGATAATTCATTCGTCCTTTGTATCCTTCGTTTTCCATACACAACATGCAATCTGGATAATTGACTTGCTTCAGTTGTCTTTCTGCGGCAATTTGCTTCGGATCCTTTTCTGGTTTTGATAAATTAATTGTAATTTCCAACTCACCGTATTCTGTTTTAGCAGGAAAAATAATATTACGAGCAATTTCTCGAGTTTTGATATAATCATTGTCTTTGCTTAACTTGAAGAAATAATCTGTCGCTTGGACAGGATCCTTTGAATAGTACTGAGCGAAATAAGCATTTACAACAGAGGGTGGTGGAGCCATCAAATCCATCAGTTGAGCTTCTAACATATCTCTTTCAGCCTGTAAATCCTTAATTACTTGATTCTTTTCTGCTTGAACTAAAAGTTGATCGACTAATTCAACTGCACTCTCTGATACTATGCGATTTTCGGCTTTTGATAAGGAGTTCTCCCCAATCATCGCAATAACCCGATTTTCTAAATATAAACGATCCATCTCCATCCAACCGCCTGATTGAATAGCTAAAGTAACAAAATCTTTTACCGTTTGACTGACTGACACGCTACTTCCTCCTAATCCTCATATCCATGCGGATGGCTTACGTGCCAGTTCCACGCTGTTTTGATAATTGTCTTAATATCCGTATATTCTGGTTCCCAGCCTAACGTCGCTTTCACTTTATCACTGGAGGCTACCAAACGGCTTGGGTCACCAGCGCGGCGCGGACCAATTTTTGCAGCGATTTCTTTTCCTGTAACTTCACGTGCCGCGTCCAGCATTTCTTTGACTGAGTATCCATTGTTTGAACCAAGATTGAAGAAATTACTTGGATTTCCAGCTTTTAAATACTCTAGAGCAAGGATATGCGCAGCAGCTAAATCCTCTACTTGAACGTAATCACGAATGCATGTGCCATCTGGTGTATCATAGTCATTACCAAAAATGGTTAGATGATCTCTTTGTCCTAGTGCTACTTGTAAAATAATCGGAACTAAATGGGTCTCAGGATCATGGTCTTCGCCGATCGTCGCATCCGCTTTTGCGCCAGCAACATTAAAATAACGCAACGCAACGTATCGCATACCATAGGCGTTATCGCACCACTTCATCATTTTTTCCATCATTAATTTGCTTTCACCATATGGATTGGTAGGATTTGTTTGAACCTCTTCCGTAATTGGTGAAACTCCTGGCTCACCATATGTAGCCGCAGTAGAAGAAAAGACAATGTTCTTCACGTCAAACTCTTCCATGACTTCTAATAGGCTTTCCATTCCAACAACATTATTGTTGAAATATTTTAACGGTTTTTCAACCGATTCACCAACTAATGAGC
>ENA-OXEN01000466-OXEN01000466.1-human-gut-metagenome-genome-assembly--contig:-NODE-466-length-10126-cov-16.355873_pt1 | contig 10126 bp, 6 predicted proteins | sample MGYA00249358_ERZ652249 | MGnify/ENA primary metagenome ERZ652249 (study PRJEB26925, sample SAMN05826761) | human gut metagenome | biome: ENVO:2100002; feature: ENVO:00000062; material: ENVO:00002003... | reverse complement strand
GAGCTGGTAAAAGCGTCCCGTGTTCCGCCGGCAAGGTGCGGAGTAACCGTTATGTTCTCCAGCTCAATGAGAGGGTAGCCTTTCCGGGGAGGTTCTTCGTCAAATACATCAATCGCCGCCCCCATTATCTTTTTCTCTTTCAAGGCTTCGCAGAGAGCATTTTCATCGACCAGACCCGACCGTGCCGTGTTAATGAGGTAAGCGGTCGGCTTCATCAAGTTCAGCATTTCCGCGCTGACCAGATGCTCCGTTTCCTCGGTAAGACGAGCGTGGACGGTGACAAAATCAGAAACCTCCATCAGTTTTTCCAACGACAGCATTTTGATGCCGTCCGGAGCCTGTTGCACAAACGGATCGTACGCAACAATTTTCATATCAAACCCGGCAAGTCTTTTCGCCACCCTTCTGCCGATTTCGCCGAATCCGACAATCCCGGCGACTTTGTCCGCTAAATCCGGTACGCTGTCCTTGTTATTATAATCCCGAATCCATTGTCCATTTTTCAAATTCAGATGACTTTTAGCAATATTTCGGCATTCGGCAAGAATCATACCCACTGTGAAATCGGCAACCGCGTTGGCATTGCGGCCCGGCGTATGAAAAACCGCAACTCCCCTTTCGCTTGCATAAGGCAGATTCACATTTTCAATACCGCCCCTTAATACTCCGACCGCTTTTAACCGGCTGCACGCGTCCATCACCCTCCGATTGATCGGACAGAACTGCGTAATGATGATATCTGCGTCCCGTACGGCTTCCAGAATATCATCCGGGATCTCATACGCTTCGCTTCCTCTGGTCTCAATCAGCAGGTTGATGTTTTGCAGCTCTTCATAATTTCCAAGTTTCCAACTGACGGTTTTCAGGGAGGCCCCTGCCTCTTCAAAATTGCGGAAACCTTCCCGAATGAAATTTTCGGGGATCAGCAGATCTCCAATGCCAACAATGTTCAATGTGCTAACTTCCTTTCCCTCGTTACTGTTTTGATTGCTATGTATTTTATAAAAACAGGCCCGCATGTTTTTGAGCGGGTCAATGGAACAGCTTTCCCAGCTCAATAAGAATCCAAGCGAAGGGAGCATTATAAGGCGATACCAGGTTGCCGATTTGGGTCCCCTGCGCGCTTGCGGGAAGTTCGACCCCGGACAGCACCGCTGCCTGCGTATAGAGAGGGGCGAGGAATGTGCCGCCGTACAGCGCGATGGTTACCACAAAAAGGCCCGTGATGAAAATGCGGAACATATTCTTTTTACAGAACGGAGCGACCATGGAAATCAGAAAAACAATGGAAGCCAGATCGGTAAAGGGCAGCATTTTATTCCCGGGCAGAATGACGGCCAGAAGCAGCGTGCAGGGAATCAGCAAAAGGCCGGTCGCCAGAATGGTCGGTTCGCCGATCAGCAGCGCGGTATCCATGCCAATGTAGAACTCGCGGTCCGGGAAGATCTTTTTCAGCCTGACTTCCGCGGCCTCACGCACGATGGTCACGCCTTCCACAACAACCCCGACCATATAGGGCAGCAGCTTCATGACCGCTGCCATCTCCACGGCCAGCAGGACGATCTGACCGGCATTCCAGCCCGCCAAAAGGCCCAGTACGGCGCCCAAAACCGAAGAAAGCACCAGAGAATCACCCAGAATTCCTAGCTTTTTGCTGATTTTATCCGGGTTTAAATCAATTTTATTCAACCCCGGCGTTTTTTCAATCAAAAAATTGATGAGAATGCCGATCGGCACATACGCCGTACAGGTAGCATGCGGGAAGGACACGCCCTTCATATCGTAGCTCTCCTGAATGATTGGAGCCGTCTTATCGCCGACGATCAGCGCGACGGTGTAAAGAATCAGAGAGGTAGCGACCGCTGCGACCAGATTCTGATTGACGGAATACACCATGCACCCCGGGAGCAACAGAAGCCAGAAGTTGAAGATATCCAGATTCACCGTTTTTGCCAGTTTCAGCACCAGCAGCAGAAAATCCACAGCAAATGCGCCGACGACCACAAACGGCACCAATACGGACGACCATGCAATTTGCGACGCGGTGGGCCACCCAACGTCCAGTACGGTGAATTTGAGGCCGAACCTTGTAACCATGTCCTGCGCGGCGGGTCCTACGCTGTTGAGAAGGAGACTGACAATCAGATTAATGCCCTCAAATCCTACGCCCACCAGAACGGCGCATTTAAACGATTTCCCGATTTTTACGCCGAAGATCAATGCCAGAATGAAGAATATGATGGGCATCATTCCCGGAGCACCCAATTTGATAATTTGATTGAACCATTCCATAACAAGCATCCTCCTAAAATTATTTAAGCTTTTTCCTCAAACTTAAGAACGGTGTTTCCGTATCGCTCCCTTCCAAAAAAATAAAAAACGACTAAAAGCTGTCAAAAACAGCTTTTAGTCGAATTCTTTACTACCATTCAACCTTTTATTTTGTTTTATAGTTCCAAAGTTTGTTATTGCTGAGAGTTACCGCCTTAAACTGGAGCATCCGCGCTTCGTCTATGATTTTCTGGGCATTGATAAAGCCGGCGAGAAAATACGGAATGTCCCCCCGAGTCTGCCGCAGACGATTGATATATTTGATCCCGTAAACAGAAGGCCGTAATTCCACCGCGTCACAGGAAGTTTCAGAAACAATCCGCAAAGAATTTTCAAGGGCAAGAGAATCCATCAGCATAATCCGCTGAATCACAAAAAGGTTTAATCCCTTCAGGTAATTCGTCCACATGGGATTGGAGACGATGACAACATCCACATGGAAAATCTGCTTTAAAAAACGGGCACCGTCCCTGTCGAGATTGAATCCGCCGATCAGTTCCACATTCACAACCGTTTTCTTTCCCGCCTGATGTACTGCATCGACCATCGGTTTTAGATTCCCGATATGCGTATTGCTCAGGTGAATATAAGGTGCTTCTGTAGTCAGCGCATAAGACAGGTGCTTGATCTCCCGTACAGAAGGAATGATGTAAAACTCGTTTTGAAAGTCTATGTCTTCACTTCCTCGTTTTGGCTTTGGGTGATTTCTGTAGTTTTTATCTTAATCGACCTGGAAAGGTTTTGTCAAGAATTAAACGTACAAAAATAGATAAATATTTTTGTACTTATTGTTCATTGACAACAGAATCGTATTGCCATATAATGCAGATTGTAACTTGCAGCGGCTGCTTGAAAAACAAAATAGAGTACCGAATAGTAGTATTTTGAATTCGGCTGACGGCTATGAAAATCATAGCCGTCAGCCGAATTTTTGTTTTCAGCGCTTCCCGGTCGGCTGAACGGAAAGGGAAGCAATATGAAGGAGGTTTCGTATTGAAAAAGTATTTACTTGGTATTGACGCGGGTTCTTCCTCTGTAAAATCCGTCTTGTTTGACACAAAAGGAAATGCACTTGCATCCGCTTCCGAGCAGAACCGACGTGTAGAGGTCACCGAGGAAAGCCGGCGGCTCGGGTTTGAAGAAGTGGACGCCGACGGAATTTGGGATTCCACGAAAAACTGCATTCACGAAGTCATCCAAAAATCCGGGATCGAAGCGTCTGAAATTGCGGCTGTCGGCATTTGTTCCTTTGGAAACGGAGTACTCATCGTCGACGAAAACGGAAGGCCAAATGCAAAGGGCGCGCTGTCACAGGACTACCGCGCTGCGAAAATTCTGGAAACATACCGTCAGGAAGGATCTCTGGACCAAATCAATCATATCATTGCCGGAACTCTTTTCGCGGGCGAACCGGGTCCCATCCTGCGCTGGTACAAGGAGAACCGGCCCGATATTTACAGTCATATCGGGAGTATCTTATTGTGCAAGGACTATCTGATCTACAAGCTGACCGGCGAACTTTCCGCCGACATCAATTGCTTCGGCGGGTCCGCTCTGCTGGATTTAAGCACCTTCCAGTATTCGCGTGAACTGATGGACCTGTTTGGAATTCCGGAAATGTACGACAAGCTTCCGAAGCTGAGGGAAAGCGCCAGCATCGCCGGGACGGTCACCGAAAAAGCCGCCGGATGCACCGGGCTTTCGGTCGGCACCCCGGTAGCCGCGGGCATGATGGACATTTTGGCCTGTCTGGTTGGGGCCGGCGCAGCGGATGAAGGGGTCGTGACGATTGTCGCGGGAACCTGGTGCATCAATGAGACCCAGTCCACCAAAATCATTCCGGGCGCTTCTGCAAACCAGCCTTCCCTTGGAAAGGGACTGTATCTGAACTGCTCCTATACCGGTGCGTCTGCCATTAATTTCGACTGGTTCAGCAAGGCGCTGGGCGGAACCGCACGAATGGAAGCAGATAAACGTTCGGTATCCCACTACGATGTGCTGGATGAGATGATCGGGCAGATGTCGCCGGATCAGACCGAGGTTCTGTTTCATCCTTTTGTCGCCCAGCCGAGTGTCCATCCCAATGCGAAGGCGAACTTTTTCAATATTGACCAGAACACTTCTTACCGCGAGGTGGTTTACGCAGTGGCGGAGGGCATTGTATTTTTACATAAATGGCATATTGATTTTCTGCGAAACGCCGGCTGCAAGGTTACTTCTGCACGGCTTACCGGAGGAATCGCAAAAAGTCCTGTATGGGCGCAGCTTTTTGCGGATATTCTTCAAATTCCCGTTGAAGTGGTCGGCTGCGACGAAGTCGGTGCTTTGGGTGTCGCAATCACTGCGGGCGTCGGCGCAAAGGTTTACCAGGATTATCAGGATGGATTCCTTCAGGCGGTAAGAATCCGGGCAAGATTCAACCCCTCCAGCCGATATCTGCCGGACTTTGAGGTCCGCTACCGTGAGTGGGAACATCTTATGCGCTGTCTGAAACCGTATTGGGACGCAAAGTAGAAATTTGTCCTGCTATCCTGTTGCGGTTATCTTCTTATTTGATTATTTTTGAAAGGGACTAAAAAATGAAAAAAACAAAGGTGCTGCTTGTATCAGATGGCGGAGTGACCAAGGATCTGATGCAGAAAATGTTTGAACTGGAGGCCTATGGGGCGGAAATCACTCTTATAGAAGACAAAGAAATGTCCGCAATGGGGCCGATCACGGACCGCATGGGCCTGATTGAACGGGATGGCATCGACGCGGCGCCCACCTGCGGAGCTCTGCTGGAAAACTGTGCCGATAAGGAAATCATTGCCGTACACGTAGCCTCCATCAACCGGGAGGTAATCAATGCAAGCAAAAATCTGAAGGTCGTCGCCGTTCTTCGGGGCGGCATTGAAAACGCCGACGTTCCCGCGCTGACCGAGAAGGGAATCAAGGTGATTAACGCCCCGTGGCGAAGCGCGGACGCCGTAGCCGACTTTACTGTCGGAATGATGATTGCAGAAAACAAGAATATCGCACGCAGCCACAGGCTTCTATTGGAAGGGCAGTGGTGCAAAAAGTATGCCAATCAGTCGTACATTCACAACATGAACCGCTGCACGGTCGGAATTATCGGATTTGGCTATATCGGACGCCGCGTTGCCGAACGTGTAAAAGGCTTCGGCTCCAGGATTGTGGCGTATGACCCGTTCCAAAACGCGGATGCCATTGAGAGTGCGGGCTGTACCGCCGTTGGGCTGAACGAACTGCTGGAGCAGTCCGATTTTGTGACCGTGCATCTGCGGCTTTCTTCAAAAACAAAAAAATTTATGAGTAAGCGCGAATTTTCTCTGATGAAGCCGACTGCCTATTTCATCAATACGGCGCGTTCCGGACTTGTTGATACCGACGCTCTGCTGAAGGCGCTGCAGACGAAAGCAATTGGCGGAGCCGCTATCGACGTTTACGACAACGAGCCCCTTGCTCCGGACAGCCCGTTCCTAAAGCTGGATAATGTGACCCTTACCCCACATCTTGCGGGCACCTCGAGCGACACGATGCGTAATTCGGTGGACATCTGCTTTGAGGATTTAAAAAATTACCTGCTGGGAAAGCCCATGCACAATCTCTGCAACTGAGCAACCCACAGCATTTCCAGTTGATTCTGCAACAAAATTACGTTCCTCCCCCGCCTTCGGCGGGGGAGGAACGTGTTTTATCTCGCAAACTGAAATGAATTGCTGTAGTACAATCAGATTTCGTATCAGTCTGATGTGATGTATACGACTCCAGGACACTTACCCACAATCGGTATTTGAAGAGCTGTCATTTTAATGGATAGCATCGGATGTAAAGCTTAAGTATTTCCGTCGATTTTCTATAGTTCAATAATGACTTACAGCAAACCATCGAAAAAGAGTCGGAACGAACTGAATACACGCTAATTATTGGTGTGCCTGCCCTCGTCCCGCTCTATTGCCAATGCAAAGCCAAAGGGCTTGCCGTCTGATTTCACAGACAACAAGCCCTCAAATTTAAATAATCGTTCCCTCTTTCGGGGTCAATTATTTTTATGTTTACTTTCTGTTATGTTTATAATTTTTCACCATTCGATTTTATAACCTGCTGATACCAATAAAATGATTTTTTCTTTAAGCGTTCTAAGGTTCCGTCGCCGTTATTGTCCCTGTCTACATAAATAAATCCATATCTTTTTTCCATTTCTCCTGAACCGGCGCTGATAAGATCAATACATCCCCAAGATAAATAGCCAAGGCATTCCACACCATCCGCTATTGCTTCTTTCATTGAGCGGATATGTTCCCTTGTGTACTCAATACGGTAGTCATCCTGAATGGTTTTATCACGCTGAACCATGTCCTTGGCGCCTAACCCGTTTTCAACAATAAACAACGGCTTTTGATATCGGTCATACAGTTCATTCATTGTAGTTCTAAGACCAATAGGATCGATTTGTCTGCCCCATGGAGTGATATCCAGATAAGGATTTCTCACAGTTGTAATTGCGTTTCCATCTGCTATATTTTGCAGCACATCCGGGTCCACGCTGATCAGCCTGCTGGAATAGTAGCTAAAGGCTACAAAATCAACCGTGTGTGTTTTTAAAATCTCTTCGTCTCCCTCTATCATATTAATCCTGACATTCTTCTCAGCGAACAATCGTTCAGCAAAACGTGGGTACTGTCCCCTTACCTGAACATCGGAAAAGAAATAAGTTTCCTTGTTCTTCTCCGCTGCAGCCCAAACATCCCCGGGGGCACAACTGTAAGGATAAAAGGTCCCCGCAGCAAGCATACAGCCGATTTGCAGTTCCGGGGATATTTCATGCGCCAGTCCAGTGGCCAATGCACTTGCCACCAGTTGATGGTGTGCTGCTTGATAAGTCACTTGGGCAATATTTTCATCTTTGTTTGCAATCATCCCACCTCCGAAAAAGGGAATATGGGTAATCATGTTGATTTCATTAAAGGTCATCCAGTATTTAACTTTGTGCGAAAATCTTTGGAAAAGGACTTTGGCATACCGCAAATAAAAATCGATCAGCCTGCGATCCGACCATCCGCCGTATTTTATTGTCAACGCAAGCGGTGTGTCAAAGTGGCAAATTGTTACAACCGGCTCAATTTGATATTTCAAGCATTCATCGAACAGATCATCGTAAAATTGCAGTCCATTTTCATTCGGCGCTTCATCATCTCCGTTTGGAAAGATTCTTGCCCAACTGATAGAGGTGCGGAACGCCTTTATTCCCATCTCAGCCAAAAGCTTGATATCTTCCCTATAGCGGTGGTAAAAATCAATTCCGACGCGGCTTGGGTAATATTTATAATCTGTTTGAAGAGCGATTTCCGGATGGTACATGGCTTGTTTTCTTCCCTCTTCGGCAGACGGCAGAATGTCCATTGGGGACATCCCTTTTCCGTCTTCCAAATAGGCACCTTCGCATTGATTTGCGGCCATTGCGCCACCCCAAAGAAAATGCTTTGGTAATTTATACATCAGTATACTCCTTAAAGTATTGTTAAAATGGGGGCGCCTGTTTCCACTTCGCCCTCTTTGACACTAACAACATCAAAATAATTTGCCGAATTCGTAACTACCAGTGAGGTTGTAATATCATAACCTGCCGCTTCGATCGCCTTCTGATCAAACTCAAAAAGCAAATCTCCTTTTTTAAATGAATCCCCCTGTTTGGCGTGTGGAATAAAATGTTTTCCATTTAGCTCCGCTGTGTCGATTCCAACATGAATCAGAAGTTCAATTCCATCGTTGCTTGTCAGGCCGATGGCATGCCCTGTATTGAATACTACTGACACCTTTCCGTCAAAAGGAGCAACAACCTTTCCTTCAGTCGGTACAATGGCAACTCCTTTGCCCATGATTTCATTCGCAAAATTTACATCATTAACAGAAGACAGTTTATCCGCTTTCCCTTTTACTGGGTTGTAAATCATTATTTTTTGAGATAAAGCAGGGGGCCTTTTTATCGTGCTCTGTTTTGCCGGCGTTTCCTGTTCAACCGGATCTTCAAAGCCCAATATCCAAGTGAGAATAAAGGTTACGATAAATCCAATCAAGGCGGCAATGCAGGCATTTACGATATTCATGGGATTTTCACCTATGAAAATGGGCAGTGACAACAGTCCGGGCGTTCCGGACGTATAACGGACAACCCCCATAATACCGGCATACAAGCCTCCGGAAGCTCCGCCGATCATAACGGCGATCAGGGGTTTCTTAAGTCTGAGTGTTACTCCATACATGGCGGGTTCCGTAATTCCAAGAAGAGCGGTAATGCCAGCAGACGACGCCAATTGCTTCAGATTCTTATTCTTTGTCCTGAGTGCAACACACAAAGCAGCACTGCTCTGGCAGATATTGGACACTAGGCTTCCGGGACCCATAATGGATTCGTATCCATAGGTAGTATAAGAGGTCATAAGGATTGGTAAAAAGCTCCAATGCATACCTGTTAATACAAGCAGAGGCATAAAAGCACCCATTAAAGTTGACACTAGCCATGATGCATGGAGATTTACAAAATCAATTGCTATTGCAATGCAGTCACCGATGCTGGAACCCAGAGGCCCCAGCACAACCAAAGTAATCGGTGCCACAATTAAAATGGTCAGTACTGGTTTCGTAAAGAATTTTATTGGCTTAGGTGATATTTTATCTGCGAAACGTTCTACATAGCTCATTAGCCACACTGCTAAAATAATCGGAATCACACTGGAGGAATATGAAATCAGTTTAATTGGCAGTCCCCATATGGATAATGGCTTTCCTTCTGCAACCAATGCAGTAAAGTTCGGGTGTAACAACATACCTCCAATCATTGCCGCCAGATAAGGGTTACAACCCAATTTTTTAGCCGTTGAAAAAGCCAGCATAATTGGCAGAAAATAAAAGCCGGAATCTGCTATAAAATTAATAATCGCATAAGTTTGGGATTGTTTTGACATTCCAAAAAGGACACATACCACTAAAATAGCCTTAATCATACCAGCGGCGGTGATTGCAGGAATTACAGGAGTAAAAATAGATGCGAAAACATCCATTAATTGATCCAATTTTCCCCCTGATTTTTTCGACGCGGACGGACCTGCTGCTATTTCAACATGCCCTAATTTACCAATCTCCGTACACACGTTAGCAACATCTGTACCAATGATGATTTGATATTGCCCGGATTTGTAAACCGCATCCAGTACGCCGGGGATTTTCTTAAGTGCTTCCAAATTGACTAGTTTTTCATTCTTAAAATTCATCCGAAGCCGGGTGGCGCAATTGCTGATCTGCGTAATGTTGGATGGGCCGCCCACCTGATTTAGAATTGCTTGTGCTAAAGACTTTTTATCCATTTCTATTCCTCCTTAAATAAACTAAATCTATTTTTTCAAAAAAGCGTCGACTTTCTTTTTTGCCAAAACCATCCTATCAAAAGAAAAGACCTGAACTTATTTGCAAACAGTTTCAAACATCTGTGTGCGCAACACAAATATTCCCCGCTTTTGTCATAAATTCAGGTCTTGCCTGTTTCCAGTTACAATCCATCATCTCAATTTAATTTTGTAGTTAATTTTTGGTTATCTGTCTCCCTTTGTGTCACTCGGTTGATATAAAGAATCAAATACGCGATTTCTTCTTTTGAAATTTCGATATCAAAATTTACAATAAAATAGTTTTTGATTTTCTCCGCGCAAGATTCTGCTCTTTGAAATTTGCCCGCAAGCTGGTTATATAGAAAGTCGTCATCCGTCATTTCAATTTCATGATTGACGATCCCTCT
>ENA-OXEN01000462-OXEN01000462.1-human-gut-metagenome-genome-assembly--contig:-NODE-462-length-10164-cov-14.548719_pt1 | contig 10164 bp, 11 predicted proteins | sample MGYA00249358_ERZ652249 | MGnify/ENA primary metagenome ERZ652249 (study PRJEB26925, sample SAMN05826761) | human gut metagenome | biome: ENVO:2100002; feature: ENVO:00000062; material: ENVO:00002003... | reverse complement strand
GTACAATCTCAAGCAGTATAAGCTTTTCGAAGAAAACGATATCAGCGGGGACACACAGGTTCATTTTGACGGAGTGATTCGCTTCCGGCACGAGGACCATGCCATCAGCGCCAGTGGGAACGGGCCTGTCAGCGCATTCTTTAACGCGCTGAAATCCGTCGGCATCACCGACTACCAGTTTGTTTCCTACCGTGAGCACGCCGTTTCCAGCGGCGCGGACAGCAAGGCGGTTTCCTATATTCAGCTGACCGCGCCGGACGGCAGCCCGGCGTTTGGCGTGGGGATCGACAATAATATCAGCCTTGCTTCCATCAAAGGCATCATCTGTGCGATCAACCGCACGAAGAATGGCGCCGTGAAAGAATCTTAAAGGAGGAACCACAATGAAAAGCTATCAAATTGTTCTGCTGAAAGGCGACGGAATCGGTCCCGAGATCGTAACCCAGGCCGTAAAGGTATTGAACCGCGCCGCCGTCCGGTTCGGATTTACCGTTTCCTATGACGAAGCGCTTCTGGGCGGCTGTGCGATTGACGCGGTTGGGGTGCCGCTTCCGACGGAAACGATAGAAAAATGCAAAGCCGCCGATTCCACGCTGCTCGGCGCGGTCGGCGGCCCCAAATGGGACGCGGTGCCCGGCAATCTCAGGCCGGAGGCGGGGTTGCTGGGTATCCGCGGCGCGCTTGGGCTTTTCGCCAATTTGCGCCCCGCCAGAATTTTTGAGCAGCTGCGCGAGGCTTCTCCTCTGAAAGCGGAGATCATCGGCGACGATCTGGATATCATGGTGGTGCGGGAGCTGACCGGGGGCATTTATTTCGGCGAGCGGGGCCGCAGGACGGTCAATGGCTTCGAGGCCGCGTACGACACCGAAATGTACTCCGTGCCGGAAATTGAGCGTATTGCGCGCGTGGCCTTCCGCATGGCGAAAAAGCGCGGCGGCAGGCTTTGCAGTGTAGACAAGGCCAACGTGCTGGAATCCTCCAGATTGTGGCGCGCAACGGTTGAAAGAATCGGGAAAGAAGAGTATCCTGATATAGAGCTGTCCAATCTGTATGTGGACAACTGCGCCATGCAGCTGGTGCGCAACCCGAAGCAGTTCGACGTGATCGTCACCTCCAACATCTTCGGCGATATTCTTTCCGACGAAGCGTCCATGATCAGCGGCTCCATCGGGATGCTGGCCTCCGCCAGCCTGAGCGAAGGAAAATCCGGCCTGTACGAGCCTATCCACGGTTCCGCGCCCGACATTGCCGGAACGGGCAAAGCTAACCCGCTGGCGACCATTCTTTCCGCCGCAATGATGCTTCGCTATTCTCTGGACGAACCGCAGGCGGCACAGGCAATCGAAGACGCCGTATCCGAAGTGCTGAAAACGGCCCGTACGCCGGACATCTATACGGAAGGGATGCGGCAGGTCACCTGTGAGGAAATGGGCGATCTGGTCTGTGAACTGCTGTAAATCCTGTTGTTAATTGTATTATCATTAATTTATTATACAAATAGTATTAAATAATAGTAAAGAATAAACGATTCTCCCCAACGACGGGGAGAATTCCTTTTTGGTTTTTCTCAAAAATTGCTATAGTATGGGAGCATGGAAATGTACGGAACAGAGGCTTTGACATTTCAAAAGGGGCTGAAGGACGGGCTGCCGATCTGCCTGGGGTATATCAGCGTTTCTTTCACATTCGGAATGATGGCGACGCAGGGCGGGCTGCCGCTTTGGGCAGTGATGCTGATTACTATGAGCAATATGACCAGTGCGGGGCAGTTTGCCGGGACCGAGCTGATTTTGTCGGGCGGGCATTACCTGGAGCTTGTCGTAACCACTTTTGTCATCAATATCCGCTATATGCTGATGTCCCTTTCCCTTTCCCAAAAAGTGGACGGCGCCATGACCTCTCTGCAGCGGCTGGTTCTTTCCTTCGGCGTGACCGATGAAATTTTCGCCGTCGCCATGAAGCAGGACGGAAGTATCGGCGCGCGGTATCTTCTTGGGCTGATTCTGACTCCTTACACCGGCTGGACGCTGGGAACCCTGCTCGGCGGTACCGCCACCGGCCTGCTGCCGGTCAGTGTCCGCACCGCGCTGGGTATCGCGATCTACGGGATGTTCATCGCGATTATCGTTCCGCCTGCAAAGCATACGCGCCCCGTTGCGCTGGTCATTGTCATAGCGGTGGTTTTGAGCTGCTTTTTCCGGTGGACGCCCCTCCTGAACCGGATTTCCGGCGGATGGGTCATCATCATCTGCGCGGTGGTCGCGTCGGCCTACGCCGCGCTGCGCTACCCTGTGGACGACCCGGAGGTGCAGGAATGAATTACCCGAGAATTTTGATCTGTACCTTCCTGATGGCGCTGGTTACCTATATCATCCGCATGCTTCCGCTGGCGATCTTTAGGAAGAAGATTCACAACCGCTTTATCCGGTCGTTTCTGGCTTATGTGCCTTACGCTGTGCTTGCCGCCATGACCTTTCCCGAAATTCTGTACTCTACGGGAAATCCGTATTCCGCGGTGTTCGGCCTTGCCGCGGCCCTTCTCCTTGCATATCGGGACAAAGGCCTTCTTACCGTTGCGCTCGGCTCCACCGCCGTCGTTTTTGTCGTGGAACAGGTCATGGGCTTTTTTTCATAAAAATGCCGTTGCTGCAAAAGAAATGTGCAATAGACATTTACACAAAACAACAGCTTTTATAGTTTTTATGTAATCAGTATCCAAATTTCCCGCTCAGGGATTCGTCGTTGTCTACCCATTCTTGAACATAAACGGAGGAGAAGGTGTTTTTCGTGTTCCGCGCAACCACGCGCGTGATGCCGGCATTGATAATCATTCTTTTGCACATGGAACAGGAGGAAGCGTTTTCCACATATCCGCCCGTCTTGGCGTCTTTTCCCACCAGATACAGCGTACTGCCGATCATGTCGCGGCGGGAGGCGCTGATAATGGCGTTGGCCTCCGCATGGACGGAGCGGCAGAGCTCGTAGCGTTCCCCGCGCGGAACCCCCAGCGTTTCGCGCACACAGACGCCGGTATCGATACAGTTGCGGCGGCCGCGGGGCGCTCCCGTGTATCCGGACGATACGATCTCGTCATGCTGAACGATGATCGCGCCGAAATTCCGGCGCAGACAGGTACCGCGTTCCGACACGGTTTCAGCAATATCAAGGTAATAATTTTCTTTGTCCGTACGGTTCATTTTCATGCCTCCCAATCCTTTATGACAGCAATTCCATTTCCGTTTGCGAGCCAAACACGTTCCTCTCCCGACGAAGGCGGAAGAGGAACGCAACTTTGTTGCGGAATCAACTGGAGATGCTGTAGTAATCTCATCATATTGTATTTTCGACAGATAATCAATGGAAATGTGGCAATTTGTATGATATAATCAGGAAATAAAAGAGTAAGCAAAAAAGATATGGGGACAGAAAATGGATTTATCGGATATCAGAGTCATTAAAAATATACTGGCGCGTCACGGCTTCCACTTTTCCAAATCGCTGGGGCAGAATTTTCTGATCAACCCGGACATCTGCCCGCGCATGGCGGAGGAGTGCGGCGCGCAAAAGGGAGTCGGCGTGCTGGAAATCGGGCCGGGCGTGGGGGTGCTGACCGCGGAGCTCGCCAAGCGGGCGGACAAGGTGGTTTCCGTAGAGCTGGACAAAAGATTGCTGCCGGTTCTGGACGATACGCTTTCCGGGTACGGCAATATCAAAATCGTGAATGAAGATATTTTAAAGGCCGATCTCAGGAAGCTGATCGAAACCGAATTTCCGGGCGGAGAGGTGGCCGTTTGCGCCAATTTGCCTTATTATATCACTTCGCCGGTCATTATGCGGTTTCTGGAAGAACGGCTGCCGATCCGCTCCGTGACGGTCATGGTGCAGAAGGAGGCGGCGGAACGTCTCTGCGCCCTGCCGGGTACCCGCGCCTGCGGTGCGGTGAGCGCGGCGGTGCGTTACTTTGCCGAACCGGAGGTTCTTTTTGAAGTGAACCGGGATAATTTCTTCCCGCCGCCAAACGTCGATTCGGCGGTCATTTACCTGAAAATCCGCAAAGAGCCACCGGTGAAAGTCAACCGGGAAAAGGACTTTTTTGCCCTTGTCAAGGCGGCTTTCGGCCAGCGGCGCAAAACGGTGCTAAACGCCGTCTCCGCCGGGCTCTCGCTGGATAGAGCAGTGGTAGCGGCGGCGCTGGAAAGGGCGGGAATCGCCCCGAACGCGCGCGCGGAACAGCTTTCTATGGAGCAGCTCGCGGCGCTGTCCAACGAAGTATTTCTGTAATGGGAGCGGTTTGTAAAAATCGCGGGATGATCATCACAAGGAGAGTTTTTATGAGCGACGGAAAACTTGCAGTTCTGTTTTTTGAAGCCGGCATCGTACTGACGCTGATTTCTATGGTGCTTGGTCCGTTTGAAATTACCGGATGGGCGCTCGCCACCGCTTCCGTGGCCTGTTTTGTCGCGCTGGCCGGAATGTATCTTGCTTTCTGCAGCTGGAACGAGCCCGACGAGGAAGACGAAAAGCCGCCGGAGGAATCCCGCGACACGGAGGCGCATGAAAAATAGAATTCAAAAAACCGGAAGCGTTATGCCTCCGGTTTTTTAATGGATTTAATAAACAATCGCGCCGTATTTTGCCGCGAGCGGCTCAATCAGGTCGGTTTCGATCGGGCAGGCGGAATCGACGATGAGCCGGCCCTGAAAGTACCGGAGCGCCGCGTCGAGCACCGGCAGACTGTCACAGCATACGGCAATGGGCAGGCGCGTCATTGTGCTGTTTTCGCTCAGCAGCATCGCGTCGTCCAGACTGTTGACCTTCACCAACGCCGCGGTAACCTGTTCGTCGTCCAGATCGATCAGGTTTTCGCCAAGCGAGCTGGTACAGGCAATCGGTTCGCTGAATACGATGTCGTCCCCCAGGAAAAACGCTTCCCGTTCATTTGCGGCGGCATAGCAGTCCGGTTCTTCCGGAATTACCGGCGGGCCGAATTCCTTTGCCACCTGCGCCAATGCTTTCAGATGTTCCGCGGTGGAGCCGCAGCAGCCACCGACGATCCTCGCTCCCGCTTCCATCAGTCCGCACATCCGGGCGGCGAATTCATCGGGGGAAAGGATTCCGCTGTGCTCCGGAGAATTCCACATGGGTACTCCGGCGCTCGGTTTGGCAATGATCGGAACACTGATATGCGGGGCGACCTGTTTTACATGCTCCAGCATGTGTTCCGGTCCAAAGGAGCAGTTCAGGCCGATCGCATCCGCCCCCATGGCCTGCAGGGTGATCACCGCTGGCAGAAGGCTTCCTCCCGTGAGGGTGTGTCCGCTTTCATCCACGGTGATGGTCACGAAAACCGGCAGATTGGTCGTTCTTGCGGCAAGCACCGCCGCGCGCATGTCGGCGAGCGAGGTCTGCGTTTCGATTGCGATAAAGTCGACTCCCGCGTCGTCCAGCGCGCGGATCTGTTCGCGGTAAATGTCATAGATGTCATCAAAATCCGATTCTCCGAACGGCGGTACGAACAGGCCGGTGGGGCAAACGTTCCCACCCACCAGTACCCCGGCGGGCTTCGCCACGCTTTGAGAAAGCGCCACCAGCCTCTGATTGATGTCCGCGACCTCCGCTTCCAGACCGTAGCTGCCTAGGTTGGCCCGGTTTGCGCCAAAGGTCGGTGCATAGACCGCCTGCGCGCCCGCTTCGATAAAGTCGCTTTGCAGCTTTGTGAGCTTTTCGGGATTTTCCAGAATCCATTTTTCCACACAAACGCCGCCCGGCATTCCGGCGGCCAGATTTGTGGCCGTAGCGCCATCCAGCAGTAGGGGAAGATGAAATGGGAAACTCATTTGTTCTTCATTGCTCCTAACATGTTCAGCCTGCTTACATGCTTTCCGGCGCGGAAATCTTAAACATGGAAAGCACGTTGCAGATCACAGTGGAAACCGCGCCGCACAGGTACATTCTGGCGGCGGTCAGACCTTCGTTTTCGCCCTTTACACGGCATGCGTTATAGAATTTATGGAAGAGTGTAGCCAGCGTAATAACGTAGCGGGTAATTCTGGCGGGGTCGTAGTCCTGCGCCGCCGCCACAATTTCCCCGGTGAAGGAAGAAAGATGCCGGATCAGCTCAATTTCCTCGGGTTCGGTCAAAAGCGCGAGCTCCTCGTCGGTACAGCCGCGCGGGAGGATTCCCTCGGCGGCGAGCGCCTTAAAAATACTGCAGATTCTCGCCCGGGCATACTGTACGTAATAAACCGGGTTCTGCGCGTCCTGCTGAACGGCCAGATCAAGGTCGAAGTCCATCTGGGAGTTGGCTTCCCTCATGTTGAAATAGAACCTTGCGGCGTCCACCGGCACCTCGTCGAGTAGGTCGGCCAGCTGGATCGCTTTGCCTGTACGCTTGCTCATACGCACGACTTCTCCGCCCTTCACGAGCCTTACCAGCTGGATCAGCACGACGTTCAGCTTGCTGCCGTCCAGCCCGATCGCGTCCATGGCCCCCTTCATTCTCGCCACGTGGCCGTGGTGGTCGGCGCCCCAGACGTCGATGCAGCGGTCAAAGCCGCGTTTTGCGAATTTGTTTCTATGGTACGCGATATCCGCTGCAAAATAGGTTGGATTTCCGTTCTGGCGGACAAGGACTTCGTCTTTTTCCGCGCCGAAATCGGTCGCGCGGTACCAAAGGGCACCGTCCCTATCGTAGGTCATGCCCTTTTCCCTCAGAATCTGAATCGTTTCCTCCAGCTCGCCGTCGTTGTGCAGGCGGCTTTCCAGGAACCACTCGTCGTAAACGATCCCGTATTTCTTCAGGTCGGACTGCATCTTGGCAATGTTTTTCGGAAGCGCAAAATCCACAAGAGCCTTTTTTAACTCCTCGGGGTCGGCGCCAACATAGCTGTCGCCGTGCTCTTTTGCAAACTCGGCGGCCCTTTCGCGGATGTCGTCTCCGTGGTATCCGTCCTCCGGAAACTCGACGGCGTCTTCGCCCTGAAAAAGCTGCAGGTAGCGCACGGCAAGGGAGGCGCCGAATTTTTCAATTTGGTTTCCCGCGTCGTTTACGTAGAATTCACGCCATACGTCGTAGCCGGCTGCGTCGAGAACCACCGCAAGGCAGTCGCCCAGCGCGCCGCCGCGCGCGTTGCCCATGTGCATGGGTCCGGTCGGATTCGCGGAAACGAACTCGACCATAATTTTTTCCTTTTTGCCGAAATCGCTGCGGCCGTAAGAAGCGCCGCTCTGCGTAATATCCTTCAGTACCTCCGAATAAAAGCGCTGATTCAGAAAGAAGTTGATAAATCCGGGACCCGCGATTTCAAAACGGTCAAAAAATGTGCCGTCCAGCGCGATATGCTCCGTGATTAGCTGCGCGATTTTCCTCGGGGAGAGACGAAACGCCTTGGCGGACACCATGGCCGCGTTGGTTGCCCAGTCTCCGTGACTGCGGTCGGCGGGTACCTCAATAGAAAAAGGGGGCATTTCCCCCTGGGGCAGACTGCCGGCGGTCTGTGCCTTTTCCACCGCGCGTAGAATTGCGTTTTTCAGTTCACTGGTCGCCTGTAACACTATTTTTGACATCTTTTTTATTTGCCTCCTTGACCGTAATGAAAAGTTCGTTTAGGCTTGATAAGTTGGAGTTGATATCCAGCGTATAGTTGATTTCCAGATTACCGCCCATTTCTCCCAAACTGGATTTTACCCTGCTGGTGAAAACACCCACCATCATATTTCCGAAGCCCGTGTCGTACTGGCAGAGATGCCGCTTCCCATTTTCCAGAATCAGGCGGGTGCTGTCGGCTCCGCCGCGCATCAGGGTTACTTTAGAACTGCCGTCCACCTTCAGGACGGAGGTTTGCACCGCGTTGTTGTTGTCCGCATCGTATTCCTTATACACGATATATTGGCTGTTGCCCTTTTTTACATACGAACCGAGGGTGGTCAGCTCGACTTCACCGGTTTCGTTGTCTATTTTCTGCCGGCCTTTAATGGAAATCAGGTAATTTTCCAGCATTTGTTTACTCCTTGCAATTTATTCGGTTCATTTCAAATGAAATTAATAGAGATCAATATCCACATGGCTGACCTCGCGCTTGATATCTTTCCCAAGAAAGATACCCGCAATCTGGGAAAAGCCTTCCATCCGGTCGCTGACGTAAAACGAGCAGTCACCGTCCGCGCTTCTGTCGCAGAGAAGTCCCTGCTTCTTCAACAGGGCGGAACAGTAAGCGGCGGTTTCCCTTCCGCTGTCGATCAAGGTCACACCGCTGCCCATTACTTCGGAAATGATGTGCCTGATAATCGGATAGTGTGTGCAGCCCATAATCAGGGTGTCGATTCCGGCTTCCCTCAGCGGGGTCAGGTAGCGCTGCGCAACCAGGCGCGTAACCTGCTCGTCTTCGCCGATCCACCCGTTTTCCACCAGCGGGACGAACAGCGGACAGTCGCGGTCGAAAACCTCGATTTCAGAATTGATGGCCGCAAGCTCGCGGCGGTACGAACCGCTGCGGATGGTCGCCGTGGTGGCAATGACGCCTACCTTCCCGTTTCTGGTGGTTTTCCCGGCTGCGGCCGCGGCCGGTTTCAGCACGCCGGTATAGGGAAGGGCCAGCTTTTCGCCGATTCCGGGCGCAACCGAACTGACGGTACCGCACGCGGCGATAATCATTTTCACATTTTTGGATTCCAGAAACGCCATATCCTGTCCGGCATATTTCATAATCGTTTCTCGGCTTCGCGATCCGTAGGGAACGCGGCCGGTGTCGCCGAAATAAATGATATTTTCATGCGGCATGATGTGCAAGAGCTCTTTTACGGCGGTCAGCCCGCCCAACCCGGAGTCAAAGACGCCGATCGGTCTGTTGTCCATTCTATTCCATCGCTCCAAAATGATTTATTAGTATTGTGTCCGGATTTCAAAGGAAAGAGACACCAACCTGTCGAGCAGCTCGCCGTAAGGAACGCCGGAAGCCTCCCACAGCTTCGGGTACATGCTGATGGAAGTAAAGCCCGGAAGGGTGTTCAGTTCGTTCAGAATGACCTCTTTGCCGTCGCGCACGAAAAAGTCCACGCGGGAAAGGCCGGTGCAGCTGAGCATATAGTAAGCCCTGCGGGCGGTGGAGCGGATTTCTTCCATCACCGCCTCGTCTAGATGCGCGGGGATATAGAGCTGGGATGTTCCGGATTTATACTTGTCGTCATAGTCATAAAATTCAGCGGAAGCCGCAATTTCACCGACAACGGAAGCTTCCGGCTCCGCGTTGCCCAGTACCGCGCACTCGACCTCCTGACCCACAATGGCCTCTTCCACAACGATTTTGTCATCCTCGAGCGCCGCCTTTTTCACCGCTTCGTCAAGCTCCGCCTCGCTGCTTACCTTGCTGACTCCCACGGAGGACCCCGCGTTTGCCGGTTTCACAAAGATGGGATATCCAAGCCTTGCGTCGATCTTCCGCTTGATTTTCTCGGCGCCGGTTTTGTATTTTTCCGTATAAAACCAAAGGTATTTTGCCTGATGGATGTCCGCAGCGGTCAGCAGCGTGTGGGTGACCGCCTTATCCATGCACACGGCGGAGGCAAGCGCGCGACAGCCGACAAACGGAATTCCGCTCAGCTGCAGAAGTCCCTGTAGGGTGCCGTCTTCTCCGTTTTTGCCATGCAGGACGGGAAAAACGCAGTCCACCTTGATTACGTCAAACCCCATTTTTCCGTCTACCACAATTCCGCGGATGCTTCTGTCGGGCGCGATAAACGCGGGCTGGTTGAGCGGGTCGCGCTCCCAGCGCCCGTCGGCGATTTCTTCCGGTGAGCCGTTGAACAGATACCAGCGTCCGTCCTTCGTAATGCCAAGGCAGACGATTTCATATTTCTCTTTCGGCAGGTTGTTAATGACCGATGCCGCAGAAACGCAAGATACTTCGTGTTCGGATGAGCTGCCGCCGAAAATGACGGCAATCCTTTTTTTATTCATAATCTTATCCTCCAAAGCTCTGCTCTTTTCTTATTTATATAATATACATAATCCTACAAATACATATCATACCACAAGGCTTTTAGCGGTGCAATCGGAATTTTATTAAATTGTATGGTGACAAAAAAATGTTTATGTAGTATAATTTATGAATATCGTGAGCCATACTATCTTTGGTTCAATACAGAAAGAAAATACAGGTGTATACC
>ENA-OXEN01000461-OXEN01000461.1-human-gut-metagenome-genome-assembly--contig:-NODE-461-length-10170-cov-15.842313_pt1 | contig 10170 bp, 9 predicted proteins | sample MGYA00249358_ERZ652249 | MGnify/ENA primary metagenome ERZ652249 (study PRJEB26925, sample SAMN05826761) | human gut metagenome | biome: ENVO:2100002; feature: ENVO:00000062; material: ENVO:00002003... | reverse complement strand
CAGTTTCTCGGAGCCTATGACCGTTCCTTCTACAACATGATTTATGAAGAAGACCGTATGCAGACCATCAGCAGCATTCACCATCAGATTTCCAAAGAGAATTTCGCGGAGGTAAAATACCGGATCGTCACGGCGGACGGGAATATCCGCTGGCTGCTCAACCGGGCCAAAATTGTGACGCATGAGGACGGGTATCGGGAATTTTACGCCGTCGTTGTGGATATTACCGAGTCGAAACAGGCCCATAAAAAAGCGAATGAGATCATGACGCAGTTGCAGACGCTGGCAAACAGCATCCCCGGCGGCGTGGCGCAGTACCTGTACGACGGGGGACTGAAGCTGGTCTACGCGAGCGACGGGTTCTATAAGCTGTGCGGATATACAAAAGAAGAATACGCGCGGCTTCCGGGTGAAGAAGGAATTCGCAATGTGCACGCCGAGGATGCCCAGCTTGTGTCGATTCTGCTCAAAAGGCAGATCGGGGAAAATAGGCCCGTTACCGCGGAGTTCCGCCTGGTAAGGAAAGACGGCGGCGTCATCTGGGTTTCTCTGAGCGGAACACACACCGTCAACCAGAACAATCAGGTGATTTACCAGTGCGTTTACACGGATATTACCTCTCTCAAGCGGACGCAGGAAGAGCTGGAAGTGGAAAGGGAGCGTTACCAGATCGCGGAGAACCTCTCCGACGATATCATGTTCGAATACGATATCATAACCGACCGGATGGATTTTTCCCCGCTTTTCACCGCTCTGACCGGTCAGTATCCGCATATCAAGAATTTTATGGAGGATATTCTAAACAACCAGAGCATTTGCAGGGAAGACCTGCAGCAGTTTCGAACACTGTTAAAGGAGTTCCGGCTGGGGAATACGGAGTATGAAATCGAATTCCGTTTCATTACCAAAACGGGCCGGTTTGTCTGGCACCGCGTAAAAGCGAAAATCATGTACGATTCTTACGGCAAACCGAGCAAAGCGGTTGGCAAGGCGTATAATATCGACAGCCAGAAAAAGGAAATGCAAAGGCTGATGGACAAGTCGCAGCGCGACGCGCTGACGAATCTTTACAATAAGACCGCCACGCAGTCCCGGATCGAGGATCATCTGTCGGGTGCGGATACATCGGCAATTCATGCGCTGATGATGATCGATATTGACAATTTTAAATCCATCAACGATCAGTTCGGCCATATGGCCGGGGACAAGGTGATCTGTGACATTTCCGCGAAGCTCCAGAAGCTGTTCCGTACTTCCGATGTGGTGGGGCGTATCGGCGGGGACGAATTTCTCGTGTTTCTGCGCGATATCTCCACAGACGACCTGATCGCGGAAAAAGCGGAGGCGATGTGCGACATCTTCCGCAATACCCATGCGGACGGCCATATGGAATACAGTATCTCCGGCAGCATCGGTATCGCCATGTATCCGGCCGACGGGACAGCGTATCAGGAGCTTTATCCCAAAGCGGACAGCGCGCTATACAAGGCGAAAGAGCGCGGAAAGGACTGTTATGCTTTTTATTCCGATCCATCGGATTCCGAAAAATAAAAGGATGGCGTCTGCGCGGCATGGAATACTGAAAATTCCATGCCGCTTTTTTATTGACGGATTCCAATAAAATGCAGCCTGACTGTTAATACTATAGCGATAGCGATCGCATTTCAGTTTGCAAGACAAAACGCGTTCCTCCCCCGCCAAAGGCGGGGGAGGAACGCAACCTTATTGCAGGAGCAGCTGGAAATGCTGTCAATACGATTGCGGCGGGAAATTACGAAGGATCGGAAGGCGAAGGACAGTGGCGGTAAAAAGGCTGATGCGCGTTGCATTAAGAGCGCTTTCCTATACGGATATTGGAGAAAAGGAAAGCGAGCGGCTTCACCGCACAGTCATTCGTATCAGAGGGTTTCATCTTGGAAAGCCCTCTTATCAGACGTGGGATCATGTCGTGAACTATGAAAACCATGATATCCCCGTACGGATATTTGCTCCCGATGAAAACCGCTTGGATTCCCTGCTGATTTTCTTCCACGGGAGCGGCTGGGTCGCCGGAACCATCGACGGCTACAACCGGATCTGCGCGAACATGGCCAATATGACCGGCAGCACCGTGGTATCGGTCGATTACCGGCTTGCGCCGGAGTACCATTTTCCGGCTGCGCCGGAGGACTGCTACCGTGTGGTGCGGGAGATTTTTCTGCACACGGAGCTGCTGAAGGTTCCCGCCGAAAAAATCACGGTGGCCGGGGACGGCGCCGGGGGAAACCTTGCGGCGGCCGTTTCCCTGATGGCGCGCGACAGGGGTGAATTCCTGCCCGAGCGCCAGATCCTGATCTACCCCTCCGCTTACTCCGACCATACGGCAAAATCGCCCTACGCTTCCGTGCGCGACAACGGGAGCAAGTATCTGCTGACCTCAAAAAGCATCTGCGATTATATGAAGCTGTATCAGGCCAGTGACGGGGATCTGCAAAACCCCTACTTCGCGCCGCTGGCCTCCAAGGATTTCAGCCGTCAGCCGAAAACGCTGATGATTACGGCGGAATACGACCCGCTCCGGGACGAGGCGGAGGATTACGGGCGGCGCCTGAAGGAAGCGGGCAACGAAGTGGAGGTCCGCCGGATCCCCGGTGCCCTGCACGGCTTTTTTTCGCTTCCGCCGGTTTTTCGTCAGGTCCGCGAGTGTTATCGCCTGATCAACGACTTTTTGAACCCGGAGAGTGAAGGAAAAGCCCTATAGGATTGAAAATGTTATCAAATTATACTATGATAGAGGTAATTGTTTCGTTGCAACTTTCATACGAAGGGGACATGAAAATGAGCAGGATTATTTCAATTTCCAATCAGAAGGGCGGGGTAGGCAAAACGACTACCGTCTGCAGTCTGGCGGCGGGATTAAAGAGAAAGGGTTTTCGTGTTCTGATGATCGATCTTGACCCGCAGGGAAACCTTGGCTTCAGTGTCGGCGCTGAAACCGAAACCTGCGCTACCATTTATGATGTGCTGAAAGGCGACGTGAAAACGCAGTATGCGATTCAGAAATCGGATACGGCCGATATCATCATATCCAGCATTTTGCTCAGCGGGATCGAGCTTGAATTTACCAATACCGGACGCGAGTTTCTGCTGAAAGAAGTGCTGAAACCGATTCTCGGCCTCTACGACTATATCCTTCTGGACACGCCGCCCGCGCTCGGCATTCTGACCATTAACGCGTTTACTGCGTCGGATACGATCGTGATTCCGATGCTTTCGGATATTTTCAGCCTGCAGGGAATTACAAAACTGTATGAGGCCGTTGAGCGGGTCAAAAAATACTGCAATCCCTCTCTGACCGTCTCGGGAATCCTTTTGACAAAATTAAACCCCCGTACCCTTCTGAGCAGGGAAATCCGGGGGACGGCGGAACTGATCGCACGGGATTTGAACATTCCGCTGTTTAATTCCTACATACGCAGCAGCGTCGTCATCAGCGAGGCTCAGTCTATCCAGCAGAATATTTTGGACTACTCGCCGAGAAACAATATTGCGAAAGATTACCTCAAATTTACGGAAGAGCTGCTGGAGAAGGAGGGATAATGACGGATGGCAAGGACGAAGAAAGATATCGATAAAGACCTGATGTATAAAATGCTGATGCCCTCCGGTTCCAGAACGGCAAAGGCTTCGCAGGAGGCGGAAAGCCCGAGCGGCCTCAGCGACGAGCAGAACACGCGCGCCGCGCTGGAGGAACCGCTGAACCAGCACAAAACCATTATGCGCCGCGAAGTGGGTGTCGCGTTTATGGATACCCAGCCGACCATCCTTGTCAATACGATGGAAAGCATCGTGCTGGAAAAGCTGGTATCGGCGCTTGCTCGTTTCCAGTGCTGCAAATGTGACCGGTGTAAAAAGGACATTGTCGCAATGGCGCTGAACAAGCTTCCCCCAAAATATATGGTTTTGCAGGAGGGCCAGCCCACGCCGGATGTCGATCCCCAGACCAACGCACAGGTGGTCACGGCGGTCATTCAGGCGATTTTGGCGGTCCGCGCGCATCCCAGGCATTAAGGAAAGAAAGGGCTTTGCGGGATAAAATGGAAAAAGAAACGTATTTTACGGATAAACGGCGCAGGCGCGTCAAGCTTATTTTCAATCCGGCCTCCGGTTCTTCAAACGCTTCCCCGGTTCAGCTGATGGATGTCATCAGCATGCTGCAGCAGTGGAAGTATGTGCCGGAGGTGTATTTGACGGAGCCGGACAGCGATTTTGCGCAGATGGTAAAAGAAACGATGGCGCAGGGCGTCAACATGTTCGTCGTCTGCGGCGGCGACGGCACCGTTTCCGCCGTTGCCAAAGAAATGAAGGGGCTGCCCGCGACGCTGGGCGTTATCCCCACGGGTACCCAGAATAATGTGGCGCTCAGCTTGAACATCCCGCAGGATATTCCGTCCGCCATCGCCCTTCTGCGCACCGGGGAACGCACCAAGATTGATATGGGGCTTCTTGACTGCGCAGCGGGACGTACCTCTTTTCTGGAAATCTGCTCGGAGGGCCTGCTGTCTTCGATTTTTTCGGCGGGAGACGATATCCAGCACGGGCATTTGGAACGGGTGGGCGATTTTCTTTCCACCCTTGTGTCGCTGACGCCCTCCAAGATCAAAATTCTGCTGGACGGAAAGAGGGAAATCGTCAGGATGGGTCATCTGGTCCTTGTCACCAATATGCCGTACATCGGACGGCATTACCAGGTGGGGGAAACGGCGGCTTTCCGGGACGGACTGCTGGATATCCTGATTTTTTCCAATTTATCCAAACTGAATCTGCTGGGCCGCGCGTTCAAGGGGGCAAAACGCAGTGAGCCGGAGGATTCCGGCATTGAGCATTTCCATGCCCGTACGGTGGACATGGAAGCCACCCCTTCCATGCAGCTGATGGCGGACGGCATTACGCTGGGGGAGGGGCCGGCCCATGTTGAGCTGCAGCGCCGTACACTGGCGGTGATGATGAAAGCGCCGGAGCCGAAAAGAACAAAAAAATCAATTGGGGACGGGAAATGAAGCTGATCGATCATTTAAAAAAGAATCAATGGGTGCAGCAGTGTGAACGGCTGATCGGCAGGATTCGCCATCTCCGGCCGGTCTTTTGGGTACCCGTTCTCGTTGTCGCGCTGTCCCTCTATGTCATTTTTGTCCCCCATACCTTCTGGAAAAGCGTGTGGATCACCATCAAGGGAAACACGCCGCTGATCTGCATGCTCTTCGTGTTCTGCCTGCTGCTGCTTTCTCTGGTGTGGTCAACAGGGCAGAGCATAGACGCCTATGTGTTTTCTCTTTTTAACCGGCACGGCGACCGGCCGCGCTGGCTGGACCGGACAATGCTCCTTCTTACCGAGCTGGGGAACGGCATTGTTACGCTGATGATAGCGATTGTCCTCTATTTTGCCGTCAATGCCCACCTTGCGTATGAATTCGTTTTGGGTACGCTGACCCTGTGGCTGGTTGTGGAACTGATGAAAGCCGTTATCCGGCGGCCCAGGCCGTTTATCTATCTTGAGGATGTCCGCGTGGTGGGGATCCGGGCGCGGGGAAAGTCCTTTCCCAGCGGCCATACCAGTCAGGCGTTTTACATGGCGACGATGCTTTTACAGTATTTTCAGGGTAACTTTGCGGCGGCGCTTGTGCTCTACGTGCTTGCCGCGCTGGTCGGCGCCACGCGCATGTATATGGGGATGCATTACCCGCGCGACGTGCTGGCGGGCGCCATTTTGGGCACTTTTTGGGGATTCATCGGCGTGCTGGTCAACGCGGTGATCTTCCGGCTCGTCAGCTGAACTTCCGTCGGAAAAAAGATAAAATCCTTGCCAAATCGGTTGATACTATCTATAATAGAAAAAATTTAATCCTAACAGCGAAAGGAAGGTTCCTATGCAGAAATATGGCGTACAGTCCGGTCTTCCGGATAACCCGAATGCCGGCACGGATTACAGCAACAGAAAATTAAAGGAAATCTGGCTTGCGGGCGGATGCTTCTGGGGGGTACAGGCCTATTTCGCGCGTATCCACGGCGTGGCGAAAACAGATGTCGGCTACGCGAACGGCAGGACGGCGAATCCTTCCTACCATGACCTGAAGGTCAGCGGGCACGCGGAAACAGTTCATATTTTCTATGATCCGGAGCAGACCGGTCTGCCGACGCTGCTGGATTTCTATTTTAAAATCATCGACCCTGTCAGCGTTAACCGTCAGGGAAACGATATCGGCACCCAGTACCGCACGGGAATCTATTATCGGGATGAGGCGGATTTTCCGGTAATCCAGGAATCTGTCGCGAAGGAACAGAAAAAATACGACGCGCCGATCGCGGTTGAAGTCGGCCGGCTGGAAAATTATTATCCGGCGGAGGAGGACCATCAGGATTATCTGGAAAAGAATCCCGGCGGCTACTGCCATGTGGACTTTTCCTCCCTCCGGGAGCAGACCCCTCCCGCCGGGAAGACGGCTTACTCAAAGCCGTCACCGGAAAGGCTGAAGGCTTCCCTTACGGAAATGCAGTATCGCGTCACGCAGCAGAACGCCACCGAACCGCCGTTCGACAACGAATACTGGGACAACCGCAGAAAAGGGATTTATGTGGACGTCGTGACCGGAGAGCCCCTTTTCGTTTCCAGCGACCAGTTTGAATCGGGCTGCGGCTGGCCCAGCTTTACGAAACCCATCCGCGCTGATTCCCTGACGGAGCATCGGGATACCGGCCATTCTATGGTGCGTACCGAGGTGCGCAGCCGTCACGGGGATTCCCACCTTGGTCATGTTTTCCCCGACGGCCCGAAGGAGCAGGGCGGCCTGCGCTACTGTATCAACAGTGCGTCCCTCCGTTTTATTCCGCTTCAAGAAATGGAAGTACAGGGATACGGGCAGTTTATAAAACTGATAGAAGAATAATGCGTTTTCAGCCGTATAAAAAGCTGGATGCAATAGAGGAGGGGATCGGTATGGAATTTACCATTCGCCCGATTTGTTTGAAGGACGCGCCCGATATCAATGAAATCCGGCGCATGAGCGGAGTGATGGAAAACATTCTCGGTGTTCCGTCCGAAACTGTTTCGAACAGTGAACGATTCATTTCCAATATGGACGGCAATTCCCATGAATTTGTCGCGGTCATAACGGATGAGAACGGCGTGGAAAAAGCCATCGGCTGCGCGGGCCTGAGCGTTTACGCAAGTCCGCGCATGCGCCACTCGGCGGGAATCGGTATCATGGTGCACAAGGCGTATCAGGGAATGGGCGTGGGCCAAAAGCTGATGGAAGCCTTACTCGATATGGCGGACAACTGGCTGATGCTCGTCCGGGTGGAGCTTACGGTCTACACGGACAACGGGAAGGCAATCCGGCTTTATGAGAAGATGGGCTTTGTGCGGGAGGGCGTCAAACGGAAGGCGGCGATCCGCCGGGGGCAGTACGCCGACGAGTACATAATGGCGAGAATCAGGGACGACTGAATTTTTGCGGTTTTTGGCACGAACTCGGAAAGGAGAATTCATCATGAAAAGAATCGCGGCTTTTTTTGATATTGACGGGACCATCTCCCGGGAAGGTCTCATCAGCGAAATGTTCAAGAAGATGATTAAATATGAACTGATCGACAACAGCAAATGGGACAACGAAGTCGAGCCTGCTTTTACCAGATGGGACAAACGCGTGGGCGATTACGATATTTACCTGCAGAAAATGGTGGATATCTACACGGAGACCGTCAAAAATACCAGCGCTTTTCACATAGCCTATATCGCGAAAAAAGTGATCGAGCAAAAGGGCGAGCGCGTATACACGTATTCGCGGGAACGAATCCGGTGGCATAAGAAGCAGGGCCATATCGTCATTGCCATTTCCGGTTCACCGATCGAGCTGGTCAGCGAGGTTTCCCGGATGTACGGCATGGACGATTACCGGGGAACCATTTATCAGGTCGGAAAAAACGGTACCTACAACGGGGAAATCATTCCGATGTGGGATTCCCAGAGCAAGCGCAAGGCGGTTCTGGAGATGGCGGAAAAGCACAATATCGATTTGTCCCAAAGCTACGCCTACGGCGACACTAACGGCGATTATTCCATGCTGCAGCTCGTCGGGAATCCGGTCGCGGTCAATCCCACGCGCGAACTGCTTTCCCACATTGAGAACGACGATCAGCTGAAAGAAAAATTTACGGTGATTGTGGAGCGTAAGGACGTGACCTATCGCCTGAATATCAATACGCTGGACCTTGTTTAAAAAAGTCTGAAAATACAGGAACGGAGGAACCCTTGCCCGCATATTCTGATAGCAGGGGGATTCCGTCCCGAAACAAAAAGCGTCCGTCAGCGGATTTGATCCGTTGACGGACGCAATTTTTTTGGTTCCTTATTTCAGTTCCAGAACGGCGCCCCTGTTTGCAGAGGTGACCAAAGCGGCGTATCTGGAAAGGCAGCCCTCCGTAATGCGGGGGGATCTCGGCTTCCAGTTTTTCCTGCGCTTTTTCAGTTCTTCGTCGCTGACGGCAAAATCGATGGTGTTCGCCATAATGTCGATTTTGATGATGTCGCCTTCCTCAACCAGCGCGATATTTCCGCCCACAGCGGCTTCCGGCGAAACGTGTCCGATGGCCGCGCCTCTGGTTGCTCCGCTGAAACGGCCGTCCGTAATCAAGGCGACGCTTCCGCCCAGACCGCTTCCCATAATGGCGGAGGTCGGGTTCAGCATTTCCCTCATGCCCGGGCCGCCCTTGGGGCCTTCGTACCGGATGACGACGACGTCGCCCGCTACGATTTTACCGGAGGTGATCGCCTCGATCGCGTCCTCTTCACAGTCAAATACCCTGGCGGGGCCTTCATGCTTCAGCATTTCGGGAGCGACCGCGGAGCGCTTGACCACGCAGGCGTCGGGGGCCAGATTGCCCTTCAGCACGGCGATGCCGCCGGTTTTGCTGTACGGATTTTCTACGGAGCGAATTACGTCGTAATTTAGAACGGGGCAGTCCGCAATGTTTTCTCCAACCGTTTTGCCCGTGCAGGTAATCAGGTCGGTTTTGAGCAGACCGAGCTTGCTGATCTCATTCATCACGGCGTAAACGCCGCCCGCGACGTTCAGGTCCTCCATGTAGGTATGTCCCGCCGGGGCAAGATGGCAGAGGTTCGGCGTTTTGTCGCTGATTTCGTTCGCAATGTTCAGATCGATGGAGATGCCGCATTCGTGCGCGATGGCCGGCAGGTGCAGCATGCTGTTGGTGCTGCAGCCCAGCGCCATATCGATGGTGAGTGCGTTTTTGAAGGCATCCTCCGTCATGACGTCTCTGGGGCGGATGTTCTTTTTCAGCAGCTCCATAATCTGCATGCCCGCATGCTTGGCAAGCTGAAGGCGCTGTGAGTAAACGGCGGGAACGGTCCCGTTACCCCTTAACCCCATTCCGAGGGCCTCCGTCAGGCAGTTCATGCTGTTTGCCGTGTACATGCCGGAGCAGGAGCCGCAGGTGGGGCAGACCTTGTTTTCAAATTCCAACAGCTTTTCTTCTGTAATCTTACCGGCGCGGTATGCTCCTGAAGCTTCCGAAACGCTGGAAAAGCTGGTTTTCTGACCGTCCACCAGTCCGGCGAGCATCGGCCCGCCGCTGACAAAGATGGTGGGTATGTTGAGGCGCGCCGCCGCCATCAGCAGGCCGGGCACGTTTTTGTCGCAGTTCGGCACCATCACCAACGCGTCAAAGGCGTGGGCAAGAGCCATCGCCTCGGTCGAGTCGGCAATCAGCTCCCTTGTAATCAGTGAATACTTCATTCCGCGGTGTCCCATGGCAAGACCGTCGCAGACCGCAATGGCCGGAAACACGATCGGGGTTCCCCCCGCCATGGAAACGCCCGTTTTGACGGCTTCCACGATTTTGTCCAGATTCATATGCCCCGGAACGATCTCATTCTGCGAGCTGACGATTCCGATAATCGGACGCTCCAATTCTTCATTGGTAAAACCCAGCGCGTGAAACAGCGCGCGCTGCGGTACGCTTTTGGTTACTGCATCACTGTTCATTTTACAAGCACCTCACTTTTTGATTGACAGCAGCGAGCCGAAACAAGGTAGTTCCGTCTGCCACGGTTGTATAATTTATTATATATTGTATGATGTCTTATGTCCTGTCTCTTATACACATCTCCGAGCC
>ENA-OXEN01000449-OXEN01000449.1-human-gut-metagenome-genome-assembly--contig:-NODE-449-length-10292-cov-14.525154_pt1 | contig 10292 bp, 8 predicted proteins | sample MGYA00249358_ERZ652249 | MGnify/ENA primary metagenome ERZ652249 (study PRJEB26925, sample SAMN05826761) | human gut metagenome | biome: ENVO:2100002; feature: ENVO:00000062; material: ENVO:00002003... | reverse complement strand
GGATACGCCGCCGATCCCCGACGGGGGTTCGGATTCACTGCTGACGGTACCGGCTGCCGCCACTGTCTCGCTGGAAGAGGAATCCCCGCTGGATAGAAGATCGCCCCAGTCCTGGGAAGAAAGCACGTCCGGGTCGCTGATGGTCTGTGCCGCCTGGGAAGCTCTTTTTTCCACCTCGTTGGTGTGAGTGTCGACGTAGTGGTTTACCACCGGTTCTTTGCTGGAAGCCGCGATAGGCTTGGAACTTTCCGGAGCGCTCACGACGGACTCGGTCTGGCTGTTTTGGTCGGGCTGAGAAGCTTCACTCTGTGAATTACCGTCGGGCTGGGACGTCTCTCCCGGCTGGGAAGAAACCTCCCCCTGCGAAGTGCCTCCCGGCTGGGAGGAACCGCCGTCAGCGGAAACGGAGCTTGTAGGTTCCTGCCCGGGCGGGTCAACCGGAACGGAAACGTTGCTTTCCGCAAAAGCAGTCAAGGTAAACACCGTGACCGCAAAAATCAGTGTCAGAAACACCGTCAGAAATCTCTTTGATTTTATATTCATTAATCACAAGTCCTCTCAATGCTGATAAGCTGACATAAACATATCATATCATATATTATGGTTTCCATACAACTGTGAATTTTCTGTAAAATTTCCATAGAAATACAGTTACGGCAGAAGAACATTGAAAAAACGGTTTTGGGATGATATAATTAAAAAATTAGTATGCAAAATGATTGTGGGAGTGCGATTATGGGCGTAATTATCAGCACCGACAGTGCCTGCGACTTGTTTCCCGATTTATATAAGCAGTATCGGATAGAGATTGTCCCGCTTTATATTACGGTGGAAGGCCGCACCCGCCGGGATGTTTTTGAAATCGGGCCGGACGACCTTTTTGTGGACTACGAAAAAACACACCGGCTGCCGAAAACGGCGGCTCCGCCGCCCGCCGATTTTTTTGAACTGTTCAAAAGGCAGGTGGAGAACGGAAACGATGTGGTTCATATCGCGATGAATTCCAAATTTTCCTCATCCTATCAGAACGCTGTGATCGCCGCGCAGGAATTCGACAACGTTTATGTGGTGGATACCTTTACGCTGAGCTCCGCTCAGGGCCTTTTGGTGCTCCGGGCCGCGGACATGCGCGACGCGGGGATGTCCGCAAAAGAAATTTTTGACAGGATCGAAACAGACAAAACCAAAATGCGCACCAACGTGCTTCTGGATACGCTGGAATTTGCCTACCGGGGCGGACGGGCCACCATGCTGCAGATGTTCGGGGCAAACCTGCTGAAGCTGCGCCCCTGCCTTCTGCTGGACACCCACGGCGTGCTTTCCGTGCGGCGGAAATTCCGCGGGAATTTTGCGCAGGTCTGTAAGGAATATATCCGTTTTGTGCTGGAGCAGCCGAATATGGACGATGAGCGTGCGTTTGTTTCCACCACGGGGATGGATCAGTCGCTTTTTGACAGCGTAGTCAGAATGGTGAAGGAAAGCGGAAGGTTCCGGCAGGTCCTCACCTCGCGCGCGGGATGCAGCATGACGGTTCACACGGGCCCCAACACGCTTGTTTTGTTTTACAAGGAAAAATAGGAGGAGCTATGCAGCGAAAGGTAAAAATTGTAGCCGACAGCACCTGCGACTTGAACGCACAGATGCTGGAACGCTACGAGATTGAAGTCATTCCGCTCAACGTGAACCTGGGCGACAAGTCCTATCTGGACGGGGTAACCATCCATACGCCGGACCTGTTCGAATATTATAAAAAAACCGGGCAGCTTCCCACCACTTCCGCGCCGACTCCCGCGTATTACGAGGAATTCTACCGCAGGTGGACGGACGAAGGCTGGGAGGTCGTGCATTTCAGTATCAGCGCGGAGTTGACCGTGACGCCGAATATTGCGAAGATGGCCGCCGAAAGGTTTGACGGCGTTTATCCCGTGGATTCCCGCAACGTGTCCAGCGGCATGGGCATCCTCGCTGTAAAGGCGGCCGAGCTGCGCGATCAGGGATATTCCGCGGCGGAAATCGCACAGCGGGTCGGGGCGATGACCGGGAAGGTCCGTACCACCTGCGTAATCAGCACGCTGCTTTATATGTATAAGGGCGGGCGCTGCACCGGGGTGCAGGCGCTGGGCGCGAATCTGCTGAACCTGAAGCCCTGCATCGATGTAAAGGACGGCAAAATGGGCGTCGCCAAAAAATACCGCGGAAGCTTGAAATCGGCGGTTTGCAAGCTGGTGGAGGACAGGCTGAAGGGTGCGGAGAACATCGATCTTTCCCGTCTGATCATCGCCCACTACGACGTGGACGGCGAAATCATTGAAGCGGTCAGACGGAAAATCATGGAATACCAGAATTTCGAGGAAATCGTGGTCGGGGACTGCGGCTGTTCCGTTTCGGTTCACTGCGGGCCGGGGACTTTCGCCATTGTTTATATGGAGAAGTAAAGAAAAGAGCAGGGGCTGTTGCATCATAGCTCTTTAAAAAACAGAATACAAAAAATACGTCTCGATCGGACTGCTAAAAGTCGTTTTGAGGCGTATTTTCATGCTCTTAGGCATTGCTTTGTGCAATCCGCTGTCGCAAATTCATTTTGCAGCAGCTCTTTTTCCGTTATCGCGGCTGGGAGGGTCCGCTGTTCGCCAGAAGGATATCCCGGGTCAGCTCCTCCAGTTGCTCCTGACTTTCCAAAGCTCCCGCCCGGCGGCGGAACGACGCGGCGTTTTTCATCCCTTTCAGATACCAGCCCACGTGCTTGCGCGCTTCGTTCATGGCGCGGTGTTCGCCCTTGTACTCGCACATCAGCCGGATATGTTGCAGCATGACCAGAATGCGCTCGTGAATATCCGGCGCGGGGACGATCCGGCACGAATCGGTCAGGTAGGCGTTGATTTGGGAAAAAATCCACGGATTGCCCAGTGCCCCGCGCCCGACCATCACCGCGTCGCAGCCGGTCCGTTCCAGCATCTGCGCGGCGGTCTGTGCGGAAACAACGTCGCCGTTTCCGATTACGGGGATGCCGACCGCCTGCTTGACCTGACGGATGATTTCCCAGTCCGCACCAGGGACGTACATCTGCTCGCGCGTGCGGCCGTGGACGGTGACGGCGTCCGCTCCGGCGGCCTCGCAGATCTTGGCGATTTCCACCGCGTTGACGCTGCCGCTGTCCCAGCCCTTGCGCAGTTTCACCGTGACCGGTACGGGGACGGCGCTTTTGACCGCCGCAACGATCTCCCCGCAGAGCCCGGGGTTTCTCATCAGCGCGCTGCCGGAGCCGCTGCAGCTCACCTTCGGCGCAGGGCAGCCCATGTTGATGTCGATCACGTCCGGGCGGTACTTCATTGCCTTTTCCGCCGCCTGTGCCATGACGGCGGGCTCGCTCCCAAAAAGCTGGATGCCCGCCGGGCGCTCCGCGCCGCTCAGCTCCATCAGCTCGCCGGTCTTTTTGTCGTTGAACTGAAGTCCCTTCGAGCTGACCATTTCGCTGACCGCGTAGGAGGCCCCGAACCGCACGCAGGTCTCTCGGAAAGCCCGGTCGGCCACGCCGGCCATCGGCGCGAGCACGGCGAAGCCATCTATTTGTAAATTGCCGATTTTCATGCAAAATTCCTTTCCGTTTTAAAATCCGCGTTCATTATAACACTTATTTTTTTCTTTGGAAAGTGCTATAATACCAATGTATATGTTCGAAAAGAGGCGGGACTTTCCGGCTGGCTGGGTTGCTTTCCGGTTTTCCCGCAGACGATACCGCTGAAAAAGGAGAACAACATGAAGCTGCTTGTACTTGACGGAAACAGCATACTGAACCGTGCGTTCTACGGCATCCGCCTTCTGACCACGAAGGAAGGAATTTTTACCAACGGAATTTACGGCTTTCTGACGATGCTGCAGAAACTGAAAAACGAAACCGATCCCGACGCGGTGGCCATCGCGTTCGATATGCGCGCGCCGACCTTCCGCCACAAGGAATACGCGGGTTACAAGGCGCAGCGCAAGGGGATGCCCGAAGAACTGGCCCAGCAGTTTCCCAACCTCAAGGAGCTGCTGCGGCTTTTGGGCTACCGTTTGGTGGAGTGCGAGGGCTTCGAGGCCGACGATATTCTGGGTACGCTGGCGCACCGCTGCAGCGAAACCGGGGACGAGTGCGTTCTCGCCACCGGCGACCGCGACAGCCTTCAGCTGGTCGGGCCGCGTGTCAGCGTGCGTCTTGCCGCGACCAAATTCGGCCAGCCGCAGGTCACGGTTTACGACGAGGCCAAAATCATGGAGGACTACGGCGTGACCCCGAAGCAGCTGATCGACATCAAGGCGATTCAGGGGGATTCGTCGGACAATATTCCGGGCGTCGCGGGCATCGGCGTGAAGGGCGCGGGCGACCTGATTCAGAGATATCACGATCTGGATTCTATTTATAAGGATATCGATACGCTGGATATCAAGGAGGGAATGCGCCAGAAACTCATCAGGGACAAGGAAACCGCTTATCTGAGCCGCTATCTCGGGACCATCCGCACGGACGCGCCGGTCGATACGGAGATTTCCCACTATGTTCCGCAGCCCTGCGATAATGACGCCGCCGCGCGCCTGATGGCAAAGCTGGAGTTTTTTTCGCTGATCGACAAAATGGGCCTGCGCGAGCCCGCTGCTTCTCCCGAGGCGGAGAAAGCGGAGGAAACCGCGCCGGGCGTTGCGGAAAACACCGACCCGGCGGCGCTTTTGCAGGAACTGCAAAAAGCGGGCCGCGCCGACTTTATTGCGGAGGAAGACGGCGGGAACCTGAAGCTGTATCTCAACAGCGGCAGCCGGATTTATGCGGTCGACGACGCCGGATTCATCAAACGGCTCTGCGAGGACGAAAGCATCCGCAAGAATACGCATGACATCAAGCCGCTTTACGCGGCGCTGCTGGAGCGGGATATCGTGCTGAAAAACCCCGGGATCGACACGATGCTGGCGGCTTATCTGCTCAACCCGTCGGCGTCCGGCTACGAACCGTCCCGGCTGGCGCAGGAGTACGACGTTGCCCTGACCCGGCAGGAGGACGTTAAGCTGGCGGATGCTTGTGTGATGCCCGCACTGGCGGACGTGCTGGCCGGTGAAATCGGGAAGAAAAACCAGACGGAGCTGTTAAATAACATCGAAATGCCGCTGGCGGAAGTGCTGGCCCGCATGGAAACCGTCGGCTTTGCCGTGGACAAGGACGGCATCCGCTCGTACGGAGAGGTTTTGCAAAAGCAGATCGATACGATCCAGACGCAGATTTACGAAGCGGTCGGCTATGAATTCAATATCAATTCCCCCAAACAGCTGGGCGAGGCGCTGTTTGAAAAGCTGGGGCTGATTCACGGAAAAAAGACGAAAACCGGCTATTCCACGGCGGTGGAAATTCTGGAAAACCTGCGCTACGAGCATCCGGCGGTGGAGCTGGTGCTGAATTACCGCAGCCTGGCAAAGCTGAAATCCACCTACTGCGAGGGCCTTTTAAAAGTGATTGCGCCCGACGGCAGAATCCATTCCAATTTCAACCAGACGGAAACGCGCACGGGCCGCATCAGCTCCACGGAGCCGAATCTGCAGAACATCCCCGTGCGTACCGACCTTGGCCGGGAAATGCGCCGCTTTTTTGTCGCGCGCGAGGATTGGGTGCTGGTGGACGCGGATTACTCCCAGATTGAGCTGCGCGTTCTGGCGCACGTTGCCAACGATAAAAATATGATACAGGCGTTTTTGAATAACGACGATATCCACCGCAGCACGGCGGCGCAGGTGTTCCATATGCCGGAGCAGATGGTGACCCCGGTGATGCGCAGCCGCGCCAAGGCGGTCAATTTCGGCATTGTGTACGGTATCGGCGCGTTTTCCCTTGCGAAAAACATCCATGTTACGCGCAAGGAGGCCGATACCTATATCAAGGATTACCTTTCCCACTATTCCGGGATCGACCGGTATATGAAAGAGGTCGTGGCGCTGGCGAAGGAAACCGGCTACGCCGAGACCATGTTCGGGCGCCGGCGCTACCTGCCGGAGCTGACCTCCAGCAATTTCAACATGCGCTCGTTCGGCGAGCGGGTGGCGCGCAACATGCCGATTCAGGGCGCCGCCGCCGATATCATTAAAATCGCCATGATCAAAGTGGAAAAGCGGCTGGAAAAAGAGAAGATGCGGTCCCTCTTGATTTTACAGGTACACGACGAACTGATTGTGGAGTCCCCGAAGGATGAAGCGGAAAAGGCCGCACGGATTCTGACGGAGGAAATGGAGAACGCCGTTTCCCTCTCGGTACCGATGATAGCCGAGGCGAAAATCGGGAAAACGTGGTACGAGGCCAAGGCATGACGATTTTCACCTGTCCCGTCTGCGGGGAAAAGCTGGACCGGCTTGCGAAAGCCTATGTCTGTAAAAACGGGCACAGCTACGATCTTGCGCGGGAGGGCTATGTCCACCTTCTGCCGCCGAACAAAATGCACGCCAAAGTACCCGGCGACAACCGGGAAATGACCGCGTCGCGCCGGCGTTTTCTGGAATCCGGAGCTTACCGGCTTTTCAGCGACAAGCTCAATGGGCTGGTGCGCGCATACTCCCGGACAAAAAGTCCCGTGCTCCTTGACGCGGGCTGCGGGGAGGGCTACTATACCGGGCGGCTCCGCGAAGACCTGCTTTCCCACGGGTTTGCCCCGCAGGTCTTTGGGCTTGATATTTCCAAGTTTGCGGTGAAAGCAGCGGCGAAAAAATACAAAGCGATTTCCTTCGCCGTCGCCAGCAGCTTCGGTATCCCGGTTTCGGACGGTGCGGCGGACTTCGTTCTGGATGTGTTCGCGCCGGTGGTGGAAGGCGAGCTGAACCGTGTGCTCAAACCGGGCGGAACTTTGATTTTAGCCGTGCCGGGCCGCCGTCATCTGTACGGATTAAAGGAAATTCTGTACGACGCACCCTATGAAAACGAGTCCTTTGAGGCGGATTACGGCGGATTTGCCTTTGTCGGCCGTGTGCCGGCGGAAACCGACGCCGTCATTTCCGGCACGCAGATGATTCAGGACCTGTTCGCCATGACTCCTTATTTCTATAAAACCGGGGCGGAGGGCATACAACGGCTGAAACAGGTACGGACACTGGAAACGCATCTCGAATTTGATTTTCTAATCTATGAAAAGGTGGGAGAAAATTGCGCAGGCGCAAAGAGCTGACAAACGAACAGTTTGAAAACATGGGCTTCCTTGTTTTGATTACGGTGCTGGCCCTGCTGTGCCGTTTTCTGCTTTTCCCGTTTGAGTCCGGGGATTACCACCAGTTTTTGCAGGGATGGTACACCGCGCTGAAGGACAACGGCGGCTTTGCGGCGGTGGGGATGAATATCGGCGATTATATGCCGACCTATCTCTATCTGCTTGCCGGGTTTACCTATCTTCCCGTTTCCGGGCTGACCGCCATTAAGCTTGTTTCCAGTCTGGCGGATATTGTTTTGGCCGTTTACGTGATGAAAACGGTCCGGTTGAAGGTTGACGACCCTCTGTACGGAGTGATGGCTTACGCGGCTGTTCTGTTTTTGCCGAGCGTGGTGCTCAATTCGGCTGTCTGGGGGCAGTGCGACGCGATTTTTACCGCCGCGCTTGTCGCCTGTGTGTACTATTTCATGCTGGATAAGGAATATCAGGCGGTCGCCGCCTTTGCCGTCGCGTTTGTCTTTAAATTACAGGCGGTGTTTCTGGCGCCGTTTTTGCTGCTTCTGCTCGTCAAACGCAGGGTGCGCCTCAGCACCTTCCTGATGATTCCATTTGTGTATCTGCTGGCCATCCTTCCGGCCATGTTTCTGGGGCGGAGCATGAGGGAGCTTCTGACGGTATATTTTTCCCAGGCGGGGCAGTATAAGATGATTGCCATGTTCCTGCCGAACCTGTACACCTGGCTGCCGGAGGACACACCCGAGTACATCAGCGCCGCCGCGGTGATTTTGGCCGGCGCGCTGACCATTTCCGCGCTGTTCTATCTATATAAAAGGAAGTTCGTTTTTACGGACGAGCTGTTTGTTTCGCTGGCGCTCTTTTTCGCGCTGTTCTTGCCGTTCATCCTCCCGCATATGCATGAACGGTATTTCTATCTGGCGGATATCCTGTCGGTCGTCTTTGCGTTTTATTATCCAAAGATGCTCTACGTTCCGGTGGTCACGGTGCTGAGCTCTACCTACGCCGTCTGCCACAACCTATTCAATACGGACTTTTTCAGCGTGCAGCTGCTGGCGGTCATAATGCTGTTCATTCTGATACAGGTCGCAAGGCACACGGTGCGGCAGATTGACCTTCAGTCGGAGCAGCCGGGGCAGGTGCCGGGATGAGCGGGGTGCGGATCGTGCCGATGGGCGGGGAGCACCTTGGCGCGCTAGAGAAGATTGACGCCCTCTGCTTCTCGGACCCCTGGCCGCCCGAAGGACTCCGCGCTGAGCTTTCCAGTGATACGGCCTGCTTTGCCGCGGCGGAGTGCGGGGGAGAAACCGTGGGCTGTGCGGGAATGCACTGTATCTGCGGGGAATGCTATATCGACAAGGTCTGCGTCCACCCCGGCTTTCGCCGGAGGGGCATCGCGCGGGCGCTGGTGCGGTATTTAATAGATGCCGCGGCCAAAAGCCATGCGGAATTCATCACGCTGGAGGTGCGGCGGAGCAACGTTGCCGCCGTCGCGCTTTACGCCGGGCTCGGCTTTGAGCCGGTCGGGGTCAGGAAGGGCTTTTACACGGCGCCGAAAGAGGACGCGCTGCTGATGACGAGATTTTTTCAGAATAACGGGTAATGCGCCTAATGCGCCGGTTTTCCGTCAGACAGCGGGGCCGGACGGTTTTATTTTAAAGAATAAGGGGAAAATAGAGAATGCGGATTTTAGCACTGGAAAGCTCCTGCGACGAAACCGCCGCCGCAGTGGTGGAGGACGGAAGAACGGTTCTGTCCTCGGTGGTTGCCTCACAGGTAGAGGAACACAAACTTTACGGCGGCGTTGTGCCGGAAATCGCGTCGCGCCGCCACTGTGAGGCGATTGTCGGCGTTACGCAAAAAGCCCTTGACGACGCGGGAATGACGCTGGACGAGGTCGACGCCGTCGCCGTCACCTACGCGCCCGGACTGATCGGCGCGCTGCTGGTGGGCGTGAATTTTGCAAAGGGGCTGGCCCTGTCCTCCGGAAAGCCGATCGTGCCGGTGCACCATCTCCGCTCGCACATCGCCGCGAACTACATTACTTCACCGGAGCTGAAGCCGCCGTTTCTGTGCCTGATCGTCTCCGGCGGCCACAGCCATATTGTGGAGGTAAAGGATTATACGGACCTTCATGTTTTGGGCCGCACGCGCGACGACGCGGCGGGCGAGGCGTTTGATAAGGCCGCGAGGGCCATGGGAATGCCTTATCCCGGCGGGGTGGAGATGGACAGGCGCGCCGAGGGTGGGAATCCCAAAGCTTTTTTGCTGCCGCACCCGAAGGTGGACGGCTCGCTGTACGATTACAGCTTTTCCGGGCTGAAAACGGCGGTGATCAATCTGATCCACAACGCGCAGCAGAAGGGACAGACTTTGCCAGTGGAGGACCTAGCGGCTTCGTTCCGCAAGGCGGTGGTTGACTGTCTGGTCAAAAATTTTGTGAAGGCCGCGCAGGATACCGGCAGCACCAAACTGGTGATCGCGGGCGGCGTTTCCGCCAATTCTCTTCTGCGCAGCCGCCTAGAGAAGGAATGCAGGGACCGCGGCTGGAGGTTTTATATGCCGGAGCTGAAGCTTTGCGGGGACAACGCCGCCATGGTCGGCGCGCAGGGATACTATGAGTTTCTTGCAGGAAACATTGCGGAAATGGACCTGAATGCATACGCAGCGCTGCCGATTGAAGGAAGCTGATGAAAATCCTCCAAAAGTGGCGCGAAAGCTTTGTGCATTTTAATATGCTAAATTTTTAACAAATTCAATATTTCAAGATTGATTAAAACGCCGCAATGTATTATAATGAGAACCAATATCATCAATTTTGGAAGGTCATTGGACCGGAAGGAGAAATGAGTCATGACAAGCAACAAGTCTGTTTTGAACTGGATTGAGGAAATGAAAGCACTTGTTGGTCCGGATAAAGTAGTCTGGATTGACGGGTCAGAGGCTCAGCTTGAGGCATTGCGTGCCGAAGCCTGTTCTACGGGTGAACTTATCAAGCTGAATCAGGAAAAACTCCCTGGCTGCTATTTGCACCGCACCGCGGTAAACGACGTTGCCCGCGTTGAGGACAGGACCTTTATCTGCTCCCGCAAAGAAGAGGACGCAGGCCCGACCAACCACTGGAAG
>ENA-OXEN01000447-OXEN01000447.1-human-gut-metagenome-genome-assembly--contig:-NODE-447-length-10317-cov-16.171214_pt1 | contig 10317 bp, 7 predicted proteins | sample MGYA00249358_ERZ652249 | MGnify/ENA primary metagenome ERZ652249 (study PRJEB26925, sample SAMN05826761) | human gut metagenome | biome: ENVO:2100002; feature: ENVO:00000062; material: ENVO:00002003... | reverse complement strand
GAGATCTGCGCATGTCTCGTGGGCTCGGAGATGTGTATAAGAGACAGGATAGCGTACCATATCAAAATCATGGATGGTCATATCCAGAAAGATACCGCCGGACACCTTCACGTATTCGATCGGGGGCGAGTCAGGATCGCGGGAGGTGATTTTCACGATGTGGACATCTCCGATTTTCCCGCTCTCCACAATTTCCCTGACAGCATGAAAATTGTGGTCAAACCTGCGGTTGAAGCCCACCTGGTATTTTAAATGGGAATGTTCCAGCTCCTTCATGACCGACTTGATTTCCGACAGCTCCCGTGAAATCGGTTTTTCACAGAAGACGTGCTTGCCCGCCCGGATCGCTTCAATGGAAATCGGCGCGTGCGTCTGTGTGGAAGAGCAGATCATGACCGCATCAATGGCAGGATCTTTTAAAATATGGTGATAATCATCATATGTCGGGATTCCCATTTCCTTTGCCCATTTTCTGGAATCGTCGGTCCAGTATGGGTCCGCCATAGCAGCGACCCTTGCATTTTTTACATGATAGGTAATGCTCTCCCCGTGCACTTTTCCAATTCGTCCCGCGCCAATAATACCGATGTTTAACATATTGATTTCTCCTCCTGTAAAATTTGTAAGATAAAACGGCAGAGCCGATTCATCGGATACCAATCGTTCCTTTACCGTCAGTCCTCACCCATCGCCTGCTTCAGACAGGCGACCGACATCTTAATGCCCGTCATGGCGTCCATGGTGAGGTCCTCCATTTCCAGCGATACTTCCCCGTCGTAGCCGCACATGCGCACGACGGAAAAGAACTCCTTCCACCACTGCAGATCATGCCCGCATCCGACGGCTACATAGTTCCACGAGCGTTCGGAAAAGCGGCTGATGGGTTTTGTATCGAGAACCCCGTTCCTGTCACAAAGCGACCGCTCGATGCGGGAATCTTTTCCATGGACGTGATAAATTGCCTTCCCCAGCTCACGCGCGGCGCAGATGGGGTCGCCTCCCATCCAGAAAAGATGGCTCGGGTCCAGGTTCATGCCGATGATGTTTCCTACTTCGCCGCGCAGCCGCAGCAGAGTTTCCGGATTATAGACCAGCTGCCATCCATGATTTTCAAGGGCGATTTTCTGAATCCCGCATTCTTCCGCCTGCCCGGCGAGTTTTCTCCAGACAGGAACGGCGACCTCCTCCCACTGATATTTCAGGATATCCTGTGTAAGCGGCGGCCAGCTGGTTGATACCCACACCGGCGTCGTATCCCCGGAATTTCCGGGAGGCAGTCCGCTCATCATGACGATTTTACGGATTCCCAGCTTTTCCGCAAGGCGGAAGGTTTTTTCCGTTATTTCCATATCCTTTGAAAAAGCGAGCGGGTTCCCCGAGCAGTTCAGAGCAATGACTTTCATGCCGTACCGCTTCAGGATATCGCAGAATTTCTGTCTTTGCACATCGCTGCAAAGCAGAGCGTCCAAGTCGAGATGAGGCGAGGCGCCCCAGTTCCCGGTCGTCAGCTCCAGCGCGTGTACGCCCAGCCCGCTGACGGTTTTCAGCATTTCGTCAAAGGACAGATTGCCAAGGCTGTCGGAAAGATAACTCAGCTTCATAAATACATCCTTTTCCGTGTCGGAATCCTGTCCGTTATTTTGCGGCCAGTCTTCTTGCTTTTGCCTCCATGGCCACACGGGTCACATCGATGAATACAGCCGCAATAATGACCAGACCGATCACCACATACTGGATATCGCTGGACGCCTTCAGCAGAGTCAACCCGTTGCGGATCGTTGAAATCAGGATTGCACCGATCAGCGTACCCCAGATCGTACCCTTGCCGCCCATGAAGGAAGCCCCTCCAATGATGCAGGCGGCGATGGCGTCGGTGTCATACGGTTCGATCGCGGAAGCCGGGTTTGCGACGCCGGTCCGGCCAACCAGAACGATCCCCGCGATCGCGGCCATAAACCCGCAAAGCGCATAAACAAAAATCAGCACATTGTCGGAATTGATACCGGAAAGGCGCGTCGCCTCCGGATTGCCGCCGACACAGAAGATTTGCCTGCCCAGAGCCGTGTTATTGAGAAAAAAGTGGAAGCAGATGAAAATCAAAATCACGACAATAAAGGAGAGAGGGAAGCCGGAAAACTTTCCTTCCACTTTTAAAATATTTGTCGAACCAAGGGCGGTTACGCCCGCGGGGAAACCTGCAACCGTCTTGCTGGAAACAACCAGAAGGGCCAGGCCGCACAGGACGTTTTTCATTCCCAAGGTAGAAACAAACGGATGAGGAAGATGCAGCTTAGTCAGCAGCAGCCCGTTCAGCAGACCGACCGTCAGGCCGGTTGCAAGGGCCGCCAGGATCAGGACCGCTGGGTTTGTAACCCCAAAATTGTTCGCAAGCGCACCCATGACACAGGTACACAGCACACAGTTGGCGCCGACCGACAAATCGATACCGGCCGTAATCAGGGTGACAAGCATCCCCGAAGCAATGAGGCTGTTTACGGCCGTCTGTCTGAAAATATTCATAATATTGCTGATGGTTAAAAAATTAGGTGACGCAATCGATAAAATAACGCCCAATATAAACAGGGCAAGAAGCGAACCCAGCTTCATCATAATATCCTTTGCACTCACGCTTGTTTTCTTCTGTGTCATTCCAATGTTCCTCCCCATGCGGCTTTCATAATATCCTCTTGATTAAAGTGGCTGCTGCTGCAATCCATTTCCACCATGACGCGGCCGGAGCGCATGACGATGACTCTGTCGCTCATGCCCAGAATTTCCGGCAGCTCGGAGGAAATCATGATTACGCATTTACCGGCCTCCACCAGACTGTTCATAATGTTATAGACCTCTACTTTTGCACCGACGTCGATTCCTCTTGTAGGCTCGTCAAAGATAAAGATATCTGCGTCGGTATTAATCCATTTGCCAATAACGACCTTTTGCTTATTTCCGCCCGAAAGCTGCCCGACCAGTTCGTCAAGCCCGGGCGTTTTGATCTGCAGTGACCGGACATTTTCTTCCCCGACCTGATTCATTTTCTTTTTGTCAAGCCACGGTCCCTTTTGAAAGCCCTTCATATTGGAAAGGACAAGATTGGTACGAATATCCATTGCCTGCACCAGTCCCTGGCTGCTTCTATCTTCCGTCAAAAAAGCCATTTTGTGTGCAATGGCATTCTTTGGGGATTTGATTCTGACCTTTTCGCCTTCTATGTAGATCTCTCCGCTGTCAACCGGGTCCGCTCCGAAAATAGCCCGAAAGGTCTCTGTCCGGCCCGCGCCGACCAATCCGGCAAACCCCAGGATTTCACCGTGATAAGCCCGAAAGCTGACATCGTGCAGAACGCCCGCCGAACACAATTTTTCCACCCGGAGGGCTTCCTCTCCGCGTTTTCCGGGCACCTTGGGAAACTGATTGTCCATAGAGCGCCCCACCATCGCGGTAATCAGTCTGTCGGCGTCTATATTAGCAATATCGTCGGTCAGTACATGCTCACCGTCACGCATAACCGTCACCCGGTCGCACAGCTCAAACAGTTCCTCCAGCTTATGGGACACAAAAAGCACCGCCACGCCCCTGTCCTTAAGCGTGCGCACTGTTTTCATCAGCTGCTGGACTTCCTTTTCTCCAAGGCTGGAAGTCGGTTCGTCCATAATGATCAGTTTTGTATCGATGGAAACCGCCCTTGCGATTTCAACCATCTGCTGGACGCCCATACCAAGGGTCCCGCACAGTTTTTTCGGATCGACATCCTGTCCGAGGGATTGCATAAGCTCATGCGCCTTCTGATGCATCTGATTGTAATCAAGAAAAATGCTCCCTTTTTTATTCACCGTATTTCCCATAAAGATATTGTCGGTGATGGAAAGCAGTTTGACAATGCTCAGCTCCTGATAAACACAGGCAATCCCGGCCATTTTCGCGTCGTTTGGATTCCTGAATTTTTGATTTTCCCCGTTCACATGGATTTCGCCTTCATCGGCCGGGTGCACGCCGGTCAGGACTTTAATCAGCGTTGATTTTCCCGCCCCGTTCTCACCGATCAGCCCGTGAATTTCTCCCGGCTTAATTTGAAGGGACATATCGCGAAGCGCGACAACACCGGGAAAACGTTTCGTTATGTTTTTGAGTTCAACTACATACTCACTCATCGCTTCACCTGTCTTTTGAGGGTTCCCTCATCGTATTTGAATAGATATTCTCTATCTCCCGTATTCTTCTGTTTCATTACTCATAGAACGCCGGCTTCTCCTGAATCAAAACAGGTTCTATCGTTCCTTTCAGCCGCGCCTGAATCAGCGTATCCGCCGTTACGCAGTCAGCGTAACCGTCCCAGGCGCTTGGCCCCTGCCGGGCGCCTTGATTCAAAGAATCGATCCATTGTTGAAGTTCTATGTCGTATGCCTCTATAAAACGTTCCGACCAGTCGGAATAAATCTGACAGGAACGCGTGCCGTCCGTTTTTAATAAAATTGTGTTCGGGTCCGGCAGCCTTGCCGTTCCCTTTTCTCCTACCACTTCGCATTGAATGTCATACCCATAATGGGAATTCATGTTAATCTCCGCATCAATCCGAACACCGCTTCCGGTTTTAAGAAGCATGATCTGAGGATCCTCCAGACCGTCCTGCGCGCTGCGGTTTTGCTTTACCGTCAGGACCTGTCCGGCCTCATACTCCTCGCCCAAAAGCCAGCGCAGCACGTCGATTTCATGAATCCCGGAATTCTTTATGGTCATATCCGTAGTGTGCTGAGGCCCGGGAATACGGTTTCTATGACAGCAATGCACCATCAGCGGGGCACCGATTTTCCCGCTGTCGATGATTTCTTTCAGCGCGCGGTAACCGCGGTCGTACCGCCTCATGAACCCCACCTGAACCAGTCTTTTCCCACACTGCAGCTCTGCGTCGATAATGTTCCGGCATTCCTCTGCCGACACGCCCAACGGTTTTTCGCAGAAAACATATTTCCGTTCCCGGATACACTGAAGAACATACCCTGCGTGTGTCGGATCCCAGGAGGCAACCAGAATTGCGTCAACATTCGGGTCCCGAATCACTTCTTCCCCCGTCTCATAAAAAACGGCGCCGTATTCCTTCGCAATACCTGCCGCGTTTTCCGGACGGATATCGGACAGCGCCACGACTTTGGCTCCGTGAACGACGTTTGTCAGCCTGCGGATATGATCCCTGCCGATTGCTCCGGTGCCTATCACACCGATCTTCCATTCCACCGTTATTTCACCCCCATGGTAAGCGGACAACCGCCATCCCGCCGCAAGGCGGGAATGGCTTCCGAATTGCCCGACAGAGAAATTTATTTACCGGTCATCTTATTCAGCTTATCAAGGTAATCCTTTGCATTCGAAGCATCGACGATCGTAGAGCCGCTGTCGATTGTTTTTTCAACATTCTCGCCCTTTACCGCTTTCACCGCATTTTCCACAGCCTTATAACCCATGTCGTACGGGGACTGCGCAACGGAAGCTGTCTCTTTTCCGTCAATAATACTCTGGCATGCGGTGGCGATTCCGTCAAAGCCCATAAACTTGATTTTGTCTGCTTTCCCCGCCTGAGCCGCCGCTCTCTGCGCGCCGATAGCCATATCGTCGTTGTTGCAAAGAACCGCGTCGATCTGCGGGAAATTTTGCATAAAGTTTTCCATGACCTGTACCGCTTTGTCGGCAGTCGCGTTTGCGTACTGTGTATCCAGAACCTCTATACCGCCCGCTTTCAAAGCTTCCGTATATCCCTTCATGCGGGCTTCATTGGTCGGATCGCCCTGCACGCCGCCGATCAGAACTGCTTTTTTACCGGAGCCGATCAGCTTTGCGATATATTCGCCGCCCTTTTTAGCCGCTTCTTCATTTCCGGTTCCAATAAACGTTACTTTTTTGTCGTAGTTTGCATCCGTATCAACGAAAAGAACCGGGATCGTGGCATCCTGCAATTTTGTGACCACCATGTCCGGCTGAAGCGGAGCAATACACAGCGCATCGATCTTGCCGGCTGAAAGCATGGTCTCGATCATATTGCTTTGTTCGTTGAACGAAGTCTCCGACGGAGGGCCTTCCAGGTCCACCTGAACACCCAGGTCTTTTTGCGCCTGCTTGACGCCGGCGGCTACATATCCCCAATACTCGCTGGATAAAGTTTTCAGAATGACGCCGATCCGGATATCGGCATTGCTTTTTTCGGCAGATGATTCCGTGGCTGCCGGGGTGCTTTCCGTCCCTCCCGTGCTCTCCGGTGCAGCGCTATTCTGGCTGGAACCATTGCAGGCGGCCATGGACAAAACCATGATTCCTCCCAAAATTGCTGCTAAAATTCTTTTTAATTTCATCGTGTTCTCCTTTCAATACTTTCAACTTTTTATGTGAATGGGTACTTCTCCCATTTTACAACCCCTGCTGGATTCCATGCTTACCCGAACTCCGTCTCCGTCCCGTTTTGTGGAATCAGCTCAAATCCAACTGTGCGATCATTTTCAAGTGTTTTGCAGATTTTCATCGTATCCGATACTGCGGAGCAGAAGCCTTGCCTATCCTTTCTGTATTTCCACCAGTTTTCCTGTCTCAAACGACTGTTTGCACGATCCCGCGATTTCCACAACGCGCCTGCCGTCGTAAACCGTGACCTCCGGTTTTCGATTGTGCAAAATACAATCGGCAAACTCATTGATTTCACTGATATAAGCATTCTGGAAACGCTCCAGAAAATCCTCGCAGCATTCCCTGCGCACACCGTGGGAGTCCAGAATTTCAACCATATTTTTCTGTGGTACGGAGCCGATTCTCAAAACACCCTTTGTCCCTACGATTTCGGTTTCTATATGATAGCCGTGCGGCGCGGTTCTCCCTGCAAAAAGGAATCCCATTGCGCCGTTCTGAAACTTCATCAGGCAGGAAACGTTGTCCCCGTCTCCGTAACGCGCAAATTCCTCGTGAGCATAGCACCCGCCGACAGCATAGACATTTTCCGGCTCGCTCTTTAAAAACCAGCGCGCCAGATCGATATCATGAACCGCCATGTCCAGAAATGCCCCTCCGCTGTGCGCGGCAAACGCGATGGACCCTGCAATCTGTTTTTCAGGATCCTGGCTGTAAGCACGGAACAAAATCGGCTTGCCGATTTCCCCGGCGTCCACTTTTTGTTTTGCGTACTGATAAGAGGGGTCAAAACGGCGCATGAAGCCCAGCATAAACACTCTGTCAGGATGGTGAGCAACCGCCTCTTCCGCCTTTTTGCACTGTTCCACCGTAATTCCCAGCGGTTTTTCTGAAAAAACATGCTTTCCCTTTTCAAGCGCTTTCTCAATCTGCTCCGTATGCAGTCCGGAAGGGGACGCGATGACCACCGCATCCACGTCGTCACATTCGAGCATTTCATCAAAATCGGTAAATAGATGCGGAACACGCAGAGATTCCGCTTTCCTTTTCAGCTTATCCGCATCCACATCACAGAGAGCAATCAGTTCGGCATTCGGAATTTTTTCAGCGATATTCTCTGCATGGCGGTCTCCCAGCCGCCCAAGCCCAATGGAGCCAATCCTTACTTTATTCATCACTTTCAACCGCTCTTTCCTGAAAATATAAATAGATAGAATGACCGGGGGCTAAAACTGTTTTGGGTTAAATACCGGCCGTCTTACGGATATATTCCCGCGCTTTCTTTGCGTAAACAAACGGATTCGCAATGGCGGGGTCCTGCTCCGCCTCAACAAGCAGCCAGCCCTCATAATGATTCTGGGACAGGACGTCAAAAATCGGCTGGAAATCGATTGCGCCGTCGCCGGGAACGGTAAACGCACCCAGACGCACCGCCTGAAGGAAGCTGAGCTTTTCCGCTTTTACACGGGCAACAACTGCCGGACGGATGTCCTTCAGATGCACATGCCGGATACGACCCGCATATTTTTTCAGGACGGCCAGCGCGTCTTCGCCGGAAAACACCAGATGTCCGGTATCGTACAGCAGAGAAACCGCGGAGGGATCCGTATTCTCCATCAGCCGGTCAATCTCGTGCGTAGTCTGCACAACCGTGCCCATATGATGATGGTAAACAAGCTTCATGTCCTTTTCGGCGGCAAGCCTTCCCAGCTTTTCCAGCCCCGTTGTGAGCATTTTCCACTCCGCGTCGTTCATAACATATTTCCCATCGAAAATCGGGGTGTCCATCTGCCCCTGTATGCTGTGCCCCTGTTCGGAAACGACAATCACCTTCGCGCCAAGGTCGTATAGAAAATCGCGGTGCCGGATAAACGCTTTTTCGGTTTCCTCATAAGGCTGCGTCGTCAGGAAAGAGCTGAACCACGCGCTGGCAATGCGCAGATTTCTTTCCTCCATATAACCTTTCAGCACACCGGCATCATGCGGATATTTATTGCCTACCTCGGTGCCGGAAAAACCCGCGAGCGCGGCTTCGCTGATACACTGCTCAAACGAATTCTCCTTGCCGAGGTCGGGCATATCGTCATTGGTCCATGCAATGGGGGCGATGCCAAGAAAAACATTCTTTTTGTCAAACATCAAAAACAACTCCTCATCAATAGCTTCTCGCAGTTTTTTTATGTTGTTCCTTGCGTTCAAACGCTTTCCTGCCGTCCTGGCTCCGCGTTGTGCTGGCGACGCCGACATGCCACCAGGATTCGTAATCATGCGTCATGGTTTTGGGCAGGACTTTGATATCGATCAAAGTGGAAACCGTCTGTTTTTTGCTGTCGGCGAGGGCGGCCTTCAGTTCTTCCAGGCTGCGCGCGGTATAGGTTTTCGCCCCGTAACCGGCGGCGACCGCAGCGTAGCTGACCGGAATAAAATCCCCCGTCTGATTTCCCGTTTCGGGATCGCGGAAACGGAATTCCGTCCCCAGATTTCCGATGCCGTTGGACATTTCCAGATTATTGATACAGCCGTTCGAAGCATTGTCAAACAGCAGAATATTGATTTTCTGATGCTCCTGAACCGCGGTGACGATTTCCGAATGCAGCATTAGGAAGCTGCCGTCACCGACCATGGCGTAAACCTCCCGCTTTGGCTCCGCAAGCTTGACGCCAAGCGCGCCGGCGATCTCATAGCCCATGCAGGAAAAACCGTACTCCATGTGATAAGAGTCGCGTGCCTCGGTCGTCCACATGCGCTGTAGATCGCCCGGAAGGCTGCCCGCGGCGCCGATGATGATCGCATCGTCCGCAATACCGCCGCGAATGCCGCAGATCGCCGCCGTCTGGGTCAGGCTGCTGCCCGTCATTTTTACAAAGTCCTCCATGCTGCCGGGATGTCTCGCAGTAACCATCGGCTCAAAGTCTTCCCCGTAAGAATAGGTCGCCAAATGTTTCATCTCTTCGTTCCAGACTGTTTTGGCTTCTGAAATCTCATCGACGTACGCACTGCGGTAGCCTCTGTTTTTCAGCAGGACGGTGAGCACCTCCAGAGCCGCCTTTGCGTCGCCGACCGCTTTGATGCTGTCCATTTTATAGGCATGGAACCGGGACACATTGATGGAAACCACTTTTACACCCGGATTCCGGAACAGCCATTTGGAGGAAGTGGTAAAGTCGGACAGTCTGGAACCGACTGAAAGAATCAGATCGGCTTCCCGCGCGATGGTATTCGCGGCCAGATTTCCGGTCACGCCGATCCCGCCCAGATTATAGGGAGAGCTGGAGGAGCAGGCGCTTTTTCCGGCCTGCGTCTCTCCGAAAGGAATATGAAACTGTTCGCAGAAATTCTGAAGAACGTCTCCGGCTCCGGAATACTTCACGCCGCCGCCGCAGATCACCAGCGGCTTTTTGCTGGCCGTCAACGCGTTCAGGACATCTTCGATCTCTTCGTTCGCAGGAAGGCATCTCGTGATTTTATGTACGCGCTTCTGAAAGAAATAGTCCGGATAATCGTAGCTTTCACCCTGCACGTCCTGCGGAATCGCGACACACACCGCGCCGGCCTCCGCCGGGTCGGTAAGGACCCGCATGGCGTTGATCATGGCGGTCATCAGCTGCTCCGGGCGCTCCACACGGTCCCAGTATTTGCAGACCGCTTGAAACGCGTCGTTCGTGGTGGTTTTCAGGCTGCCTGACTGTTCCACCTGCTGCAGGACGGGGTCAGGCTGCCTGCTGGCGAAGGTATCGCCCGGCAAAAGCAGCAGCGGAATATTGTTGACGGAAGCGCAGGCCGCGGCGGTGACCATATTGGCCGCGCCCGGGCCGATGGAGGAAGAGCAGGCGATAATCCTTTTGCGATTGTTCTGCCTTGCGAAGGCGGTGGCCAGGTGGGCCATGCCCTGTTCATTTTTACCCTGAAAATACTTTAATTCTCCCCGGT
>ENA-OXEN01000433-OXEN01000433.1-human-gut-metagenome-genome-assembly--contig:-NODE-433-length-10444-cov-16.021946_pt1 | contig 10444 bp, 7 predicted proteins | sample MGYA00249358_ERZ652249 | MGnify/ENA primary metagenome ERZ652249 (study PRJEB26925, sample SAMN05826761) | human gut metagenome | biome: ENVO:2100002; feature: ENVO:00000062; material: ENVO:00002003... | reverse complement strand
TCTGCAGTACGCTGTCGGCATTTTCACCTCGGCTGAATCTGAAAATCCCGTTCCTTCCGTTCTTCTCGCGCTGATCGGCATTTGCGCGGGTGGAGTAATCATCCTGACCTCCTATCAGTTCGCGACGGGCGGCAATACCTTCGAACACCACCCGCTTCTGGCGCTGCTTCCGTCCGTATGGGGCTGTGCCAGCCTTGTTTCGCTGTTTATCAACTATGTGGCGGTGGTCAATGTCTCGGAAAATATTTACGACACGTTTGCGGTGATCTTTCTGCTTTTGTTCCTGTTCGCCCAGGCGAAAATGTTCGCGCGTATAGAAGATGAAAAAAGTGGAAAAATGGTTTATATATTCGGTCTTCCGGCGGCGCTGCTTTTGCTGGCGACCGGGATTCCGGGTACGTTGATGGTCCTTTTCAACCTTCACAGTGCCGGTACTTTCCCGGTCGGGCTGTATCCGGTGAATGTTTTGCTGGCACTGTACGTGGTGTTGTTCCTGATCCAGTATGCTAAGATCGGGGAGGACAAGCCCCGGCCTGACGACGAGCTTTCGGCTGAGGAACCCCGGGTCAGCGCGGCTGTAAGCGAAACGGCGGACAATGCGGGGGACGACCCCGCCGACAGCGTTCTGAAAGAGGAGAGCTGTCTGGAATTTCTGGCGAAAGCGTATCACAGTCAGGAGCAGTTCTGTGAAAGGATGAAAAGTCCCTTTCTCCGGAATTAAGATGAAAAAAGTTAGTTAAAATTATGTCAGATGGCTTGTAAAACATCTTAAAATGCTATAAAATAGAATAAGAAAGATTAAATTTCAGGAGGTATATTTTATGTCTGTTAAGATTGGCATCAACGGGTTTGGCCGTATCGGCCGTCTGGTCTTCCGTGCAGCTGTCGCTCAGCCGGAAACATTTGAGATTGTTGGTATCAATGATCCGTTTATTGACGTTGACTACATGGTTTACATGGTGAAATACGACACCATGCACGGCCACTTCAAGGGTGACATTTCCGCTGAAGACGGCAAGCTTGTTGTAAACGGCAAGAAGATCAGTGTCTTTGCTGAAAAAGATCCTACCCAGATTCCGTGGGGAAAAGCAGAAGCCGAGTATGTTGTAGAGTCCACCGGTGTGTTCTGCACAACCGAGAAGGCTTCCGCCCATATTAAAGCCGGTGCAAAGAAGGTCGTTATTTCCGCTCCTGCAAAGGATAAGGAGACCCCGACTTTTGTCTGCGGCGTTAACTTAGACACCTACACAAAGGACATGAAGGTCGTTTCCAACGCGTCCTGCACCACGAACTGCCTTGCTCCTTTAACAAAAGTAATCAACGACAAGTTTGGTATTGTGGAAGGACTTATGACGACCGTTCATTCCACCACCGCCACCCAGAAGACTGTTGACGGTCCTTCCAGCAAAGACTGGAGAGGCGGCCGTGCCGCATCCGGCAACATTATCCCTTCCTCTACCGGCGCTGCAAAAGCATGCGCGCTTGTTATTCCTGCAGTTAAGGGCAAACTGACCGGTATGTCCATGCGTGTTCCCACACTGGATGTCTCTGTTGTTGACCTGACAGTCAGTCTTGCAAAACCGACCACCTATGAAGAGATTTGTGCAGCCGTTAAAGCGGCTTCCGAGAACGAAATGAAGGGCATCCTCGGCTACACTGAAGACGCGGTCGTTTCCTCCGACTTCCTCGGCGATCCCCGCACTTCCATTTTTGATAAGAATGCAGGTATCATGCTGAACGACCATTTTGTCAAGCTTGTATCCTGGTACGACAATGAGTGGGGCTACAGCAACAAGGTTCTGGACCTGATCAAGCACATGAATGCTGTTGACCATAAATAATTTACCTCATGGCTGAAATCTTTTAAATGCTCAGCACCCCACAGCGCGCAGTTGCCCGCTGTGGGGTGCTTTATTTGTAACGTTTTCCTTCTGACAGTCCGGCGATTGTTCGGCTGTTGCCCGCACAGGGGTTTCAGCTTTGCCGGGGGTTGCCGCAAACAAAAAAGGAATGTCGGCTGACTGCGCAACATTCCTTTTATTTTCCAGATTAACAGGCGGCCGGCTTCACTGCTTGCTGAAGCTCATGACGACCGATTTACCGCCGGATACATTGCCTTGCTCGCATTCGAGGTTTTTGACCGCGTCAAGATTCGTGATGATACAGGGAGAAATCGTGCTGTAGCCTTTTTCCGTGATCGCCTGGAGATCCATCTCCATTACTTTTTCCCCTGCGGCGACATGCTGGCCGACCTCTACATGACAGGTGAAGCCTTCGCCGTTCAATTTTACGGTGTCGATTCCAAGGTGAACCAGCACTTCGATCCCATCGTCGCTTTCTATTCCGATTGCGTGAAGCGTATGCGCGATTTGTACGATTGTTCCGGATACGGGCGAATAAACCCCGTTTTCCGAAGGAAGGATCGCAATTCCGTCGCCTAGTATTTTATCGGCAAATACAGGGTCGGGTACTTCGGTTATTAGAATAGCGTTTCCGGTTTGCTGAGCTAAAATGGTTTGTTTCTTATTTCTGCCGAATAATTGCATGATAGACCTCCGATGTTGATTTCAACGAATGAAAATAATAAAGATCGTTTCCCTTCCCCTTTTGGGGGAGGGAAACGAAAAGGAGAGATGGATCAGGCCGTAGCGTGGTCGTGGACGGGAAGGTATTTTTTCATTGCGTCAACCAAAAGCTCCGCCTTTGTGCCGACGATGACCTGGGTAACCTGGGTGCCCGCTTTCATGACGCCGGAAGCGCCGAGCGCCTTAAAATCTTTTTCGTTCAACTCCTTGTTGCTGACAAGGGTCAGGCGGATGCGGGTGATGCAGGAATCGATCTCCTTAATATTCTCTGCACCGCCGAGCGCCGCTATGTATTTCTTCGCAATATTATCGAAGCCCTGATCTTCAACCAGCGCGGAGAAGTTGCCGGTTTCCTCGTCGTCTTCACGACCCGGTGTTTTCAGGTTGAATTTCTTGATGAAGAAGACGAACAGGAAGAAATAAATAACAGCGAATACAAGGCCGACCGGGATAATCATCCAGCCGTTTGCCGCCTTGGTCCAGTTGATGAGATAATCGAAAAGTCCTGCAGAGAAGGTGAAGCTGTCGCGGATGCCGAGTATGTTGCAAACCACCAGGGAAAGACCTGTCAGAACGGCATGCAGAACAAAAAGGACAGGTGCGAGGAACATGAACATGAATTCGATCGGCTCTGTTACGCCGGTCAGAAACGCGGTCAGCGCAACGGAGAAAAGAGCGCCGCCGACAATTGCTTTATTTTCTTTCCTGGCGCATACATACATGGCCAGGGCGGCCGCGGGAAGTGCAAACATCATGATTGGGAAGAAACCGGCGGTAAATACGCCGCCATGGGGGTCGCCGGCAAAAAATCTCCACAGGTCGCCGGAGACGGTTTTGCCGTCCGCGCCCGTGTAGGTGCCGAAGTTAAACCATACAGCCGTGTTCACAACGTGATGCAGGCCGAAGGGCAGGAGCAGTCTGTTCAGTGTGCCATAGATGAATTCGCCGAGTCCGCCGCTGCCGGTCATCCAGTTTGCCGCCGCGTCCAGACCTTTTTGGAAGGTCGGCCATACGGTGCCGAGCAGGCCGCCGATTACAAGGGAGCAGCCGCCCGTGACGATCGGAACGAAGCGTCTGCCGCCGAAGAACGCGAGCCAATCGGGCAGCTTGGCGCTGTGGAACCGGTTGTAGCACAGACCGGCGATGACCCCGGCGATGATTCCGCCGAAATGCGCCATGTTGATTTCGGTGATTCCTTCGGGAAGACCCGCCGCCGGCATGAAAAAGCTGCCGATCTGCAGGGCATGGTTGACGGCCTGGCCGGCCGCGTTGAGTACGAAATAGGCGACCGCTCCGGCCAGACCCGCAGCGCCGTTATTGTCTTTTGCAAGACCTACCGCAATACCGATTGCGAATAAGAGGGGAAGATTGCTGAACAGGGCGTTGCCGGAATCCGCCAGAAGGGGAATGTTGAGCATGTCACTCTGCCCCAGCCTGAGAAGAAGACCTGCGATCGGCAGCGATGCAATCGGCAGCATCAATGCCTTGCCAAGTTTTTGTAGTGCCGCTAAAACTTTTTGCATTGTTTTTCCTCCTAAAAATATTTTGAATCGAGTTCCCTCGAATGGGTCACAACTGTTTCAGCTTTTCAATATCGACCGCAATAAAAGCGATTGCGTCCTCGCTGAGCTGGACTTCCATCTCCCTGTGAATCATTTTCGCGACCTGCAGCGCCGTCCGGTAGGAATCGAGCATGTTCAGCTTGACTTGCTGGTTCAGTTTCATGACGATCGGATTGTGGTTGACGGTCAGCGTAACCAGACAGTGCAGGGAAAGCAGAAAGCTTTTCGCGGGCGCGTGGGTGTTGTCAAGCCTTTTGCCGAGGGCGTTTCCCACTATGCTGAGTATTTCGCTGTAGACGCGGGTGCTTTTCATGGCGGAACGGATGTGCCGGTTCTTTCTGGCGGAGTAGAGGTGGAGTGCAATAAAGCCTGTTTCACCGTCCCCAATTTCCACGCCGATACGCTCTTTGATGATTTCGGCTGCGATCTGTGCGGTTTCGTATTCCCTGCTGTAAAGGATCGCGATTTCGCCGCAGAACGGATTGTCGATCGGTAAACCCATATGTAAGCATTCTACCGCAAAGGTGATATGATCCAGTAAAGCGCCGTAAAGCTTGCTGTTGTCTATGTGAAGCCTTTCGCGCGCCACCTCTACAATTTCTCTGGTGACTTCCTCCACCTGCTGGACCTGGGAGTCGATCTGTTTCAATTTTGCGGAATTGACGCTGTCGTCATGGATATAAAAAATTTTCCGGTCTTCCGAAATGTCCTGGATTTTTTCTCCTATCCTTTTGCCGAAGCCGATTCCTTTGCTCATAAGGACAACCTGATTTTCTTCTTCGTCCTGAGCCAGGACTGCGTTGCTGTTCAAAACCTTAGCTACCCTGTAATTCATTTACATCCCCTCAATTTGAATTTTGATTGAAACGGCGGCTCGCTCAATACAGGCAGACGGCCGCAAGCCTGCCTGGATACGCCGGATGAAAAGAGAAGCCGCAAGCCGGATTTCGTCAGAATTCTCACACAAAAACAAAAGGCACAAACTGCCATGAAAATTAAAATTCCATGAAAGTTTATGCCTGATCGAATCAGTTACACACTCTTAATATTCTTTTAACAACTTCTATTATAACGGTCACATCAGATTTGTCAATATAAAATTAAATTAAATCCATAAATTTTATTTTTAAATTTACAATTCATTGTTGAATTTAACCATTTTTTTACGTAATTTTTAATTCTTATGCACAACTATTTGCTGAATTTTTTTTTGTAAAACGCTAGCCGGAAGTCGGCGGCTTATTTCATCGTTACAGCTTAAAACAAAGTAGTTTTATAACAAGATAGCTAAAATTATTCAATATATACCATTGTTTATTACAAATAATTTACTAAAGTATTGATATTTTAGGAAATTGTGATATGATAAATTTAAGCTTAAGGAACGATGAAACCCAGAAGGGAGTTGTTTAAAATGCAAAAGGAAACTGCATCAAATAACGGGAATCTGCCGCTTTATTTGTTCCATCAGGGAACCAACATAAAAGCTTATGAATTTCTGGGAGTACATAAAGCAGAAAAAGACGGAAAAGAAGGCATGATTTGCCGTGTTTGGGCGCCGAATGCCAAAGAGGTTTCCGTAGCCGGGGACTTTAACGGCTGGCAGCCGGAGGATTATCCCATGGAGAAGATCAGCGGCGGCGTCTGGGAGTGTTTTCTGCCGTTTGTCATGCAGCAGTATCAGGCCTACAAATTCAGTGTGGTCGGCGCCGACGGAAAACAGACCTTTAAAAGTGACCCCTATGCCTATCATTTTGAAACGCGTCCGGGCAACGCCTCTAAATACTATGATATTGAGGGCTATAACTGGAACGACACCGCTTGGATGAAGCATACGGCGGTGAAAAAGCATTACGGCCAGCCGGTGAATATCTATGAGCTTCACATTGGTTCCTGGAGAAGATATCCGGACGGCAACGCGTTTTCCTACGATAAACTCGCCGACGAGCTTGTTCCCTATGTAAAAAGCATGGGCTACACGCATATTGAGCTGATGCCGGTTACGGAGCATCCGTTCGACGGCTCCTGGGGGTATCAGGTCACGGGATATTTCGCCCCGACCTCTCGGTACGGGGAGCCGAAGGAATTTATGAGCTTTGTGGAAAAGTGCCACAAGGCGGGGATCGGCGTGATCATGGATTGGGTCCCGGCCCATTTTCCCAAGGATGAGTGCGGGCTTGCCCGGTTCGACGGCACGCCCTGCTACGAGTACGGCGACCCGCGCAAGGGCGAGCACAAGGAGTGGGGGACGCTGGTTTTTGATTACGGGCGCAACGAGGTAATCAGCTTCCTGATTTCCAGCGCGGTGTTCTGGATCGAAAAATACCACATCGACGGAATTCGCGTTGACGCGGTCGCGTCCATGCTGTATCTTGATTACAGCCGCAAGGACGGGGAGTGGACCCCCAACAAGAACGGCGGCCATGAAAATCTGGAAGCGGTCGCGTTTCTGCAGAAGCTGAACGAGTCCGTGTTCGGCCTTTTCCCGGATGTGATGATGATCGCGGAGGAATCCACCTCCTGGCCGATGGTATCCAAGCCAACGTACTGCGGAGGGCTGGGCTTCAATTACAAATGGAACATGGGCTGGATGAACGACATGCTCCATTATATGTTGCTTGACCCGGTTTACCGCAAATTCAATCACGACAATATTACCTTTTCGTTCGTTTATGCCTTTTCCGAAAACTTTATTCTGCCGATTTCCCATGACGAGGTCGTTTACGGAAAGCGTTCCCTGATCGACAAAATGCCGGGCGAAGAAGCGCAGAAATTCGCGGGCGTGCGGGCGTTCATGTGCTATATGATGGCGCATCCCGGGAAAAAGCTGATTTTTATGGGGACCGAATTCGGCCAGCGCAACGAGTGGAATTACGAGCAGGGCCTCGACTGGCTCCTGCTGAATAAGCCCGAGCATCAGGTACTGAACGATTTCTTCAAAAGCCTGAACCATTTCTATCTGGAAACCCCGGCCCTGTGGGAGGTCGATTTTTCCTGGGAAGGCTTCTCGTGGATATCCAACGACGATTATACGCAGAGCGTCATCGCGTTCCGCCGTATTGACAAATCGGGAAACGAGGTCCTTGCCGTCTGTAATTTCCTGCCTGTAGAGCGCGATTTCTATTCCATCGGGGTGCCGTATGAAGGAATCTATACGGAGATTTTTTCTTCCGACCGGGCTGAATTCGGCGGGAGCGGAATCACGAACGGCAGCAGCATCCGTTCCAGCGCAAAACCGATGCACGGGTTCGAGCAGTCCGTCGAGCTGACGCTTCCCCCGCTTTCGGTGATTTTTCTGAAATGCCGCCGCAAAGCGAGAAAAACCGTAAAATCCGAGGCGCCTGCACAAAAAATAAAAATGACACGCAAAACGGCAAAAAAATAAAATCATAATCAGGGAGGAGCAGAAAATGTTGCCAAAACAAGAGGTGGTTGCCATGCTGCTGGCCGGCGGTCAGGGCAGCAGACTTGGCGTATTGACAAAATACCTTGCAAAACCGGCGGTGCCCTACGGGGGCAAATACCGCATTATTGACTTCCCGCTTTCCAACTGTGTAAACTCCGGAATCGAAACGGTGGGTGTGCTGACGCAGTACCAGCCGCTTGTACTGAACGAATACATCGGGAGCGGCCAGCCGTGGGACCTGGACAGCATCAACTCCGGGGTGCGTGTTCTTCCGCCTTACCGGCGCGGCAGAAAATCGGACTGGTACAAGGGTACGGCGAATGCGATCTATCAGAATATCCCGTACATAGAGCGCTACAATCCCGAATACGTCGTCGTGCTTTCCGGCGATCATATTTATAAGATGGATTATTCCAAAATGATTGCCTACCATAAGGAAAAGGAAGCCGACTGCACCATTGCCGTCATAGAGGTCCCGCTGGAAGAGGCGTCCCGATTCGGTATCCTCAACACGCATGAGGACGCTTCGATCTATCAGTTCGACGAAAAGCCGAAGGTGCCGAAGAGCAATCAGGCCTCCATGGGCATTTATGTGTTTACCTGGAGCAAGCTGCGCAAATATCTGGAAGCGGACGAAGCAAACCCGAAATCTTCCAACGATTTCGGAAAAGATGTTTTGCCGGCCATGCTGAACGCCGGTGAGCGGATGTTCGCGTACCGCTTCGAGGGCTACTGGAAGGACGTCGGGACGATCGACAGCCTGTGGGAATCCAACATGGATCTGCTGAACCCGAAAATCCCGCTTGACCTGAGCGAGGAAAACTGGAAAATCTATTCCCGGAACCCGGTCCTGCCCCCGCACTATATCGCAGGCGGGGCAAAGGTGCAGAATTCGCTTGTCGCGGAGGGCTGCAACGTGTACGGTGAAATCGACTTTGCCGTGCTGTTTTCGGGAGTCTACATTGCCCCGGGAGCGGTGGTGAAGGACTCCATCATCATGCCTGGCTCCCGGGTGGAGGAAAATGCGATTGTCCAGTACGCAATCGTATCCGAAAACGCCGTGATCGGCAAGGGAGCCGTTGTGGGCGCGCGGCCGGAGGACATTGAAAATAAGGATGAGTGGGGCGTTGCCGTTGTGGGTGACGGCTGTGTCATTGCCCCCGGTACGACCGTGCCGCCCAAAGGGATGATTGACGCCGACACACTGGCAGAGGAGGCGGGAAAATAATGCGCGGAAACAATGTGCTTGGACTGATTTTTTCAAATGTGCATGAGGAACGGCTCCGGGAGCTGACCGAAAAACGGACGATGGGTTCCGTGCCGTTCGGCGGCAGATACCGGCTGATTGATTTTTCGCTTTCCAACATGGTGAATTCGGGAATTAACAAGGTCGGCGTAATTACCAAAAGCAACTACCAGTCCTTATTGGATCATCTCGGTTCCGGAAAGGCGTGGGATTTGTCCCGCAAAAGGGAGGGGCTTTTTATTCTGCCCCCTTTCGGCGGAGAGTGCAGCGTGTCCAACAGCCGGATCGAGTCCCTTTCCGCCATCAATACTTTTCTTTTCAATTCAAGGGAAGAGTTTGTAATCGTTTCCGACAGCGATGTGGTCTGTAACATCGATTTTATCGACGTGATGTCCTCCCATCTCAAGCATAACGCGGATATCACGGTCATTTACCGTTCCGGGAAGCTGCCTGAAAAAATCTGCGATCCCACGGTCTATACCATCGACCCGGACAACCGCGTACGCGACATGCTGATCAACCCGCGCATCGACGGCGAGTGCAACTACGGCCTGAGCATGCTGCTGATGAAGAGGGAAACCCTGATGAAGATCGTTTCCGACTGCGTCAGCCGCAACCTGTATAATTTCAAGCGCGATTTTCTGCAACGAAATATTTCCAATTACAAAATTTTCGCCTATGAATTCAAGGGCTTTACCCAGACGATCTGTTCCATGAATTCCTATTTTGAAGCCAACATGTCCCTGATGCTGCCAACGGTACGGTCGGAGCTGTTTAACGCAGACAGGCCGATTTTCACAAAGGTGCGCGACGATATGCCCGCGCGCTACGGGCTTGGTTCCATTGTAACCAATTCCCTGATTGCCGACGGCTGCGTGATTGACGGTACGGTGGAGAACTGCGTATTGTTCCGCGGCGTCCGCGTCGGCAAGGGGACAAAGCTCGAAAACTGCGTGGTTATGCAGGACAGCGTCATCGGCCCGAACTGTAAGCTCAACTATGTCGTCATGGATAAGGACGTCGTTATTAAAAACGACCGTTCGCTTCTCGGCTTCCAGTCCTATCCCGTTTTTATCAGCAAGGGCAGCGTGGTCTGATGCGATCGGAACCGACATTTCAGTTAGGGAGGCTTAAAAATGAAAGTATTATACTGCACCAGTGAAGCAAGGCCCTTTGCGGCCACCGGCGGACTGGGGGAGGTGGCGGGTTCCCTGCCGCAGGCGCTCCGACTCCGGCTGATCGGCTGCCGCGTGGTGATGCCGCTTTACGAGGATATTCCGCAGGAGCTGCGGGAAAACATGAAATTTATCACAAGCCTTTCCGTACCGGTCGCCTGGCGCCGCCAGTACTGCGGCGTGTTTGAGGCAAAGGTCGGCGGGGTGATCTACTATTTGATCGACAACCAGTACTATTTCAAGCGCCACGGCCTGTACGGCCATTACGACGACGCGGAGCGCTTTGCGTTTCTGTCGCGCGCGGCTCTTGAAATGCTTCCGTATATTGATTTCAGGCCCGACGTTATTCACTGCAACGACTGGCAGTCGGCGCTGGTACCGATTTATTTCAGCATCTTTTATGCAAATAATGATTGGTACAAGGGCATAAAAACGATTCTCACGATTCACAATATTCAGTATCAGGGAAA
>ENA-OXEN01000428-OXEN01000428.1-human-gut-metagenome-genome-assembly--contig:-NODE-428-length-10494-cov-7.895105_pt1 | contig 10494 bp, 10 predicted proteins | sample MGYA00249358_ERZ652249 | MGnify/ENA primary metagenome ERZ652249 (study PRJEB26925, sample SAMN05826761) | human gut metagenome | biome: ENVO:2100002; feature: ENVO:00000062; material: ENVO:00002003... | reverse complement strand
CGCATGTCTCGTGGGCTCGGAGATGTGTATAAGAGACAGTCCTGATATGTCACGGTGGGGGTACGCGCAATGGAAACCATTGCCCCCCCCTCGTCAAAAACAGCAGCTTTCCAGTTGGTGGTACCGATATCCACCGCCAAATAATATCGCTTCATCGTCTTCCTCACCCTGCTTCGCTTACTGATTCATGATCTCCACATCAAAGCCGATGTCATCGTAGGTGGGATAGAATGCCCACACTCTGTTTTTGTTGGGGCCAACCCCCGCGCCCTGCTGCGAAATTGTATAGCCGTTCGCCTCCATATATGCGCGCACAGATTCATGTTCAGGTACAAGGAATTTCAAATGATGGATTCCCGGGCCATGCTGCTGCATATGATCTTCCCAGATATTCTCTCCGTCGATGGGCTGGATAAGCTCCAGCTCGATGTTCCCAAGATGGTAGAAGCAAAATTTCGCGGTAAAGTTTCCATTTTTGCCGTGGTATTCCCGCATGGGAACGGCGTCTTTTGGCGGGTATTCTGCAATGCGGAACGGCCCGATTCCGAACACCTCTTCCAGTTTGGCAAGATAGCTTTCGAGGTCACGCACTAAAACGCCCACTTGGATGGGATCGCGGAACAGCATGCGGGGATCCAGCTCCGGCTGGGGTGGAGAGCACACCAAGACGATAGTTTCTTTCCCTTCTTCCGGCTTCAGCGTGAGTTCGTTGATACCGGCCGGCAGAAAAACGCCACGACCCTGGGGGGCATGCACCTCTGCACCCCCGGCACTGAACACGCAATCACCCTGCACTGTGATGGCGATCTGGTGACCATCAAAAGGCTTTGTAGTAACCGGCTGCGTAAAGGTGTATTTTTCGACCTGAAAGCGCCCTGCCTGCTCATAGCTCACGGCCAACTCTCGGCAGCCACCTTCACTTTCTTCAATCACACCGGGTTCCAGGACGCACTTTTTGAGGATTTCTTCCTCCGTGTAGGTGTCGTAATGGAACGCCTCCAGCATTTTATCGTTTCCAAGGCCGTAATTCATCTCAAAATCCGAGAAGGTACGGTCGGGGAGATAGTATTTTTCCGCGCGGAAGGTGTAGTCACAGGGCTCATGAATCTCCAGGAACATATTCCCGGGGCCCAGACAGTGGGGCATACCCGCATCCACAAAATAGATCTTTCCAGCCTGCACCGGAATCTTGTGCATACACTCCAGCATCGCCGGGATGTCCTGTTTTTCAAAAAGCTCTTTCCACTTTTCTTTCGTTACGCCGGGCTTGAAGCCAGCATACAGACAAGGGATGCTGCCATCCACCTGTCGGGTGGCCACAATATACCAAGCCTCCGCTTTCCCATTGGGAAAATGAAGCTCTTTGCGGGCGAACTCCGTGTCGGGATGGCACTGTAAGACGTGGCGTATGGTGGTATCGCCCACCCGGGCAGAAACACGCACGTCTTTTTCCGCAGCATACCGGGAACCCAGATAGCCGTTGTAGTCGCGGGCTATCAGTTCGCTGAGCGTGACTCTCTGTCCATCCGGCAGATCGGTGGTACTCAAACCTTCCTGAGCCGCCTTTTGCTCATTGGTCACCTCTACAGTAGAGATAAGGAACTCCTCCGACCAGTTGCTATCAGACGGATTCTCAAGCCCCTGCCACTGATCCAACAAGGCACCGCCGATGTATGCTCTTTTCACCCGGTTCAAGTTCAGCACATGGGGAATCTTTGTATAATCCATGGATAAATCCACCTTTCCTTAATGGGATTGTCTAACGCTTTATTGCCAAAAACCTCCTGCTGTCTCGCAGTCCTCCTTATTCCACATTTGCTGGTACTGCTCTGCCAGACCATATAGCCACTCACACACAGGGGCGGCATCGCTTCTGTCGTTCAAGTCACTCATTTTCCAAGGGGCGTTTTCCGGGTCGAACAGTTGCATGCGAGGACTCGGCATGTGATAGAAGATCATTTTGTAACAACCATCGCACATCGCCCGAATGCTGTTTCTGTAAACACAATACAGAGAATCTCTGTACGACTGTTTGGTCTCTTGAAACAGCGGCGCAAAGCTTTTCCCTGAACGCTTGCGGACATCGACAGACCGAGTAAGTCGCAGAGGGACGGATACGAATCAAACTGATTCACTAGGCTGTCGCATGTTCCCGCAGTGATGCCAGATCCCTGTAGCACCATTGGAACTCGGACGCTTTCCTCATAAAGATTCTGTTTGCCCAACAGACCGTGCTATCCTTGCATAGTCCATTAATCACAATTAGGGTGTTCCCCCTGTTTCCCCCCGTTCAAGCACCCCAGAATTCACCCCATCTCAAGGTGGGTTATCATTACATAGTAGTCTGCTGTCTGTTTCCGCGTATCCTTCTCGGTTCGCGGATAGGGTGCGAGTCGTTCATCCCGCAAGTCATGTGCCCCGAGTTTAAACGGGTGTTCCTGCTGGAAATTGGCTGAAATCGGCATCGCTTGCTGGTCATATATCCGGCGAAAGCGGTCCGGCATCCTTCAAGGATCGTGCGGAGTCCAAAATGCAGCATAGAGAAAAACGTTTTATCTTCCGGTGCTTGTTCCAGAAATCGTATACTGTAATCCGTGACAATCATGCTGGAATGCACTCCCGGATAAAAATGATTGCAATGGCTCTTTTCCGCCTGCTTTCCATGTCTGAAATCCGATATGAAATTCACTTTCGTTTTATACTCGCCAGTGGATCGTATCGATTCGGCGGTACATTCCAATGATTCCACATCCCGCTGAAAAAAATATCATCGCCCGCCTCAAAGGCTCGCGGGAAGGCTAGCGGTCCGTTGTACCATTTTCCGGTTTCGAAGCAGAAATATCCGGTCTGCCGCAGGATGTTCCCCAACAGTATTGTGCTCTTACGGCACGTTGGCGCCGCATTCTTGTAAACCAAACAAATTGCGACCTGTATGTAGCATTGCCCTGCTAGGCATACACACCGCGCCACCGTTCCGCCGGGGATGTACACGTAAGTGAACGACATCCCCCGTGCCGCCAGTCCATCCATATTGGGTTTACTGATATGAGGATTACCCAGAGCAGCGATCGTGTCATACCTTTGATCATCTGTTACCAGCATTAAAATATTGGGTCTTTTGGTCATCTCACTTCTCACCCGTTGAACGTCATTGTCTGCGAACAGGAAAACACTTCTCCCGTTGCCAGCTTTCTGTTGGCCGGTTTGTGTTCGAACACATGATCCGTATCGGCATAATCCGGCAGTGCACACCATGGCATTAAACATACAAATTCATCTGTCTGGGGAAGTCCCCACAAAGCCAGATAATCAAAATCTGAGAACTCAAGTTCCACCGAACGTCGCGACTCGCACTCCAGCAGGCTCACGCGCTTATGGGCAAACCCGTCCAGAATCCGGGCACCCTCAGAAAACAGCTTCTGGACGTCCAACGGAACCGCGCCGTTGTCCCCTGTCAAAAACGGTTGCGTGTGTCCATTCAAAAACATCATTCCCGGACGCATCAACTCCACAAGCTGTTCATCAGACGCAAAATGCAGTTCACAAGGCCCGTCGCAGGCAAAGCCCGTGTGGGACCCCAGCCCGAAAAACAGTGCCTTTTCCGCATTGTTGTATACCGAAAATCGCTGGCACAGCCGGTTTTTCTCGAGCTCGAATTCTATGACTACTCGATAATCACCCGGCAAAAAAAGCCGAGACTGCTCGTCGGCATTCATCTCAAAACGCACAAAGCGTGTCTTTTCCATTTTGGTAACAGTGAAATACCGCTCTTTGACAAATCCGTGCTGCTGCGCCCGAAAACGCCGTCCTTCCACCGTTATGTAATTGTCTTTTATCTGCCCCACATTCGGGAAAAGATTCTTTGCCTGCCCCGGCCAGAAAGGCCCCGGCTGGACGATTCGCTCGTGATCGTTTCCGTCGCGCACACTGACAAGTTCCGCCCCAAGTTCCAAGATACTCACGCGCAGTATGCCATTATCCAAAATTTGCATTGTTTTCCCTCGTCTATGGCTCAGCCAGAAATCCTCGCTCACCGTGCCGGTAACACATCCAGATTGCAGATCTCGGCCTGCAATTCCACCGTCTGGGGAAAGCCCTCCATATCTTTACGAATGCGTTTCAAGATAAATTCGACCGAGGCCTTTGCCATCTCTTCATAAGGTTGGTACACATATCCGATTTCCGGACGAACGACGCCGTTCAGGTCAGAAGCATCATAACCGACTACGCATATTTTCTCCCGACAACCTTCCGCATTCAGCGCGTCCAGTGCACCAAGAGTCATTCGATAGCCTACTGCAAACAGTGCAGTCATCTCCGGGTGACTCTTGACTAACTCCGTGCACTGCATCACACCAGTGGATCGTGAAAAATCGCCGAAACTTACCAGCGTTTCATCCGGCTTTATACTCCGTTCCAGCAGGGTCTCCCGATAAGCTTGGTAACGTTGCCGGCTTGTGTAGGCATATTGCGGACCAGCCAGCATACCGATACTTTCGTGGCCTTTGTCCAACAGCGCGCAGACCGCCTGCCGCACTACACGATCGCTATCTGTCAAAACATGATCGCACTGAACGTCTTGGGCCATCTCGTTAAATGCCACCACAGGAATACTGCGCTGAATGGACTGGAGGCACTGCACCGTGGCAAGCGTCATCTTATGGGGCATGTACAAAATACCGTCAACACGCGTTTGTAGGTAACGCAAACGTTCCTCCTGCTTTTCCTCGCTTTGATGGTAGCTGAGGACCATCATATTGTACCCTTGTTGCTGCAGCAGTTCTTCCATATAGCTGACTACACGTACCACGAACATGTTTCGAAAATCCGGGATAAGGACACCGATGATGTTGTGCTGATTCGTTTTCAGCGTCCTTGCCGCCGGATTGATCTGGTAGTTCAGCTTCTCAATGGCTTGCTCGATGCGATGCTTCTTTTCCTCTGAAACAGCCACACGTCCAGTTATGTAGTTGGAAACAGTTCCAATAGAAAGACCCGCCAGTGCCGCCACGTCTTTCATCGTTGCTGCCACAATGTTCACTCTCCTTCATGTTATTGATACGTTTCAAATTGTACAGCAACAACAGTATACCACTTTGCGTTAATATTTCCCAGCTTGATCATACATTGCCAATATATTCTCCACAGGAATATCCGCTTGCAGATGCTGGCTGGAGGAAAATACATATCCCCCATTATTGAACAATGTTTGGATAAAACGGTCACATTCGTCGCGCACCTGCTGGATAGAACCGTTCGGCAGAAGATGCTGGGTATCGATTCCGCCGTGAAACGTAATTTTGCCGCCATATTTCTCCTGCAAGGATTCCGGCTCCATCCCCACCACCTTCTGCACTGGGTCCAACATATCTACGCCGCAGGCAATCATCTCGGATATCAGCGGTTCCACTGCGCCACAGGAATGCTGCATCAGAAACGCATTGTGAGAATGCGCCAAATCAGCAAACCGTTTGAGGTTTCTGCTGAAATACTGCTTCCACATCGGTACACTAAACAGAAGGGAGTTCTGTGTGCCGTAATCGTCGTGGATCAACAGAATATCTACATGCCCCTTTGCAGCTTCCAGAATGCGCCGATAATGTTCCAGCAAAAAATCGTTCATTCGGTCGAACAGCTCTTGGCAGGCCTCTGGTTCTTCGATCATATCGATAAACAACTGCTCCGGTCCACGCAGATTGGTAGCCGCCATCTGGTACGCTCCCGCATGCCCCACCATGATTGCTTTGTCCGGGTATATCTCACAATACCGCTCAGCCTGACTATAATCAAACGCCTCGGGATCCGGGAACGTATATCGCTCAAGCGCATCTGGCAGCTCAAGTTCCGAATCCAACGCATACCGGGTCGTGACCAGATTCCAGTCCTGTCCCGCGAAAAAGTGCTTTCTCTCGTAACCCCAGAACGTTTCCTGCCAGAGTGTTCCTTCCTCGTCACGCCATTGCCGCAACGGATTTTTATACCATGCAGTCGCGTCCATCGTACGGATGTCCGCGCCCATATGGGCGAACACTGCCTCTTCACCAGAGACGTTCAGGGCGCTTTTAAGTTTTTGCATTGTAAGCGCACTGGGCAGGAAATTTTTTGCAAGCCGATCCGTCTGTTGATGGCAAACGGTACGCCTCACCCTTTCCTTTGAATCCATCTCTCTCCTCCTATACAAATCAATAGTCCATCTGCTTTTGCATCCGCATGTACAGCCCTATACCGATTATAGATGCCAAAAGCCCAATGACCGCCAATGCAGAAGCGCTTCCGAACTCGTACTCTACAAAAGACATTCGGTAGGTCAAAGTGGCAATGGTCTCAGTCGAGCCCAGCGGGCCGCCGCCTGTAGTGAGCCAAATCAGTGGAAACAGGTTCATGGTCCAAATCGCGTCCAACACAGCCATACTGCAAATCACCGGGCGCAGCTGGGGCAAAGTCAACGAGAAAAACTGACGGAGTTTGCTCGCGCCGTCCACCTCGGCCGCCTCGTACATGCTCGTGGGAATATTCTGCAGACCAGCGAGAAAGCTAATCATGCAGGTAGGATATCCGCGCCAAGCATTAATCAACAGCAGCGAGATCACCGCAAGAGCTGGTGTGCCCAGCCACTCTACCATCACTGTTTTACCCGCTATGTTGCCGACAAGAGCATTCAGAACACCCTGGGGATTCAGGATCAGCTGCCACACGATCGCAACCACCGCCGCAGTGAAAATCCACGGCAGAATGTAGATCACGCGGAAGAAAGCCAGTGCTTTGGGGGAGATGCGTCCGTTCAGCAGCACCGCAAACACAATGCCGATCACAGTGTGCAGAAGGACGCTCCCCAAAGTGAACCCGACAGTGAAAAGCAGCATCTTACCTGTACGGGGATCGGTAAGCACGTCGACATAATTTGAAATGCCCACGAAACTCATGTCTTCCGACAGGAAAATGTTGTCGACGAAACTGTATTGGATCACCTTGCAAATCGGCAAAACAATTACAACGGTCAGCATGATCAACGCCGGAGCAAGAAAAAACCACGGACGCATTTTCTGTTTCAGTCGATTCAATTGTTGTTTCGTCATATGCTTCTCCTGTCAATCATTTATATCTTACTTGCGGGTTTATTGGCCGAGTTTTTCGTCCCACAATGCTTGCGTTTCGGTAAGAGCCTCATCCACGGTCTTCGCGCCCTGCAGCACTGCGCTGCCGGCCTTGGTCAGATCCACCCAGCAGGCGCTCGCCTTGGGCATGACCATCAGTTCTTCCACCATGTTATATTCGTTCATGATGTTCAGTGCATCCTGAGCAACAGGATACTGATTCAGATAGTCAACATTCACCCCGTAAGCAGCGGGAAGCTTCATCGCGGCATCGCAATACGCTTCCATCACTGGCTTGGAGCACAGGTAAGAGATAAACTCCCACGCTTCTTCCTTGTGTTCACAGTTCTCGGAGATCGCAATATCCCAACCATGGTGGCGGAGTTCAGGCTGTGTGCTGCCGTCCACACTGGGAATGGGCACAATGCCGAAATTCAGGTCAGGGTTGCGGGTCGACACAGTCTTCAGATGCCCATCGTTGCTTATCATCATACCGATGTTTCCAACGCTGAATTCTTCAATCATCTGTACTTCGCTCTTGGTGGTTGTTCCGGGGAGAATGCTACCGTCCTTGTTCATTTGATCCAGAAGATTGAGTGCGGCCCGCATCTCATCGGTTTCAACCGTATACTTTCCATCAACAAAAGTGCGACCGTTCTGGGCGTACAGCAGCGGATACAGGAACAGAATCGAGCCGTTGGAAGCTTCCTGCTCTGCCATGGTAATAGTGAAGCCATACTCATTCTTACCTGGATTGGTCAGTGCTTTTGCACTGGAGACGATCTCCTCCCAGGTGGTAGGCGGCTCCAGTCCCGCAGCCTCAAACATATCCTTGTTATAATACAGATAGAACGCCAGAGCGTTGACCGGCATCAGATATGTATTGCCCTCAATGGGGGTGAACGAGGCGGGGAAATAATCTTCCTTCACAAAATCAGAATCCGCCGCCATCAGATCATCCAAGGGCGCAAGGATGCCCAGATCGTAAAACTCGCGAGTCCACGGCGGATTCATGGCCAATAGATCGGGAACCGTCTTGGTTGCCTGCGAGGCAATAATCTGGTTGCGCACCTCACCAAAGGGAAGGGTGACAAGCTTGATCTTGATGTTCGGATTCTCCTTTTCAAAGTCCGCAATAATTTGATCAAGGTATTCTCCACCGCTCTCAGCGCTCCACCATTGGATAAACTCCAGTTCAATCGTCTCGTCGGACATCTGTCCGTCCGTTTCCAAGTTTCCGCTGGAAGGCGCTTTCGCGCCGCAACTGGACAGCAGAGTCAAACCCATTGTCAGTGCCAATACGAATGCCAACCACTTTTTCATGCTATTTCTCCTCCCAATTTGATTGATTTTATAATTCACCACTCACCCTGCCGGATGTGCAGTTCATCCCTTTACACCGCCGCTTGCCAAACCAGAAATGAATTGTTTTTGCCCAATCAGGTAAATGATAATTACAGGAATGCTGCCCAGAAGCGACATCGCCATCATCATATTCCACTCAAAAGACGTTTCACCCTTCAGCATCGCAATCCCGATGGGAAATGTTTTGAGGGCATCGTCGCGAATCAGCGTTGTTGCAAAGACAAACTCGTTCCAAGAAAGAATAAAGGCATAGATTACAGCCGAAACGATACCCGGCCTCGCAATGGGTACGATGATTTGCCACAAAGTGCGCCAGTCGCTCGCGCCATCGATTCTCGCCGCCTCATCCAACTCAGGAGAAATGGAATTGAAATATCCCACCATCATGACGATCGTGTAGGGCAGCGCAAAGGAGATGTAGGCCAGGATCAAACCGAAGCGGGTGTCATACAGATTGTAATCCACCATCAAAATAAAAAACGGAATGATGAGCGTAACGCTCGGGATCGTTTGTGTTGCAATAATCGCACCGTTCAGAAAAATTTTTCCGCGAAAACCATATCTGCTGAGAGCATATCCGGCCATGATTCCCAACACAATCGCCACCAGTGTCACAATCATGCCATTCAGATAGCTGTTAAAGAAATAACTCAGCATTTGAGGGTCACCCAAGACATTGGCATACGCCTCAAAAGTAAGTGTTTTCGGCCACAACTTGAGCGGATTGCCAAAGACTTCTCCGTTGGGCCGCAGAGAAATGCTCAAAATCCAGAACACTGGAAAGAACACAAACAAACCGATAATACTCAATGCAGCATATGCTCCCACGTTGTTTTTTTTCATCGAGCACCCTCCCAGATTTAATCGTTTTAATTTTTCAAAAAATTTTAAGGTGGTCTCTCGAAACCACCAATCCATTGTATATTTCTGCACTTTTTAATTCTCAAAAAATGAAACGTTTTAATTTTCTTGTATAGATTATATATCAGACCCCGTTCTGTATTCAATAGGCAACTATACCAAATCATTAGCTGTTTTTTTGTCCAATCAACTATTCACAACCACTTCTTGCATATCTTTTCGTCTTGGCTGCACCAAATCTTTTCCTCCTTTATTTCGGTCATTCCTCCTTCGCCAAAGCCCGGAAATCCAAAGCGGGAGGACTATGAATATCGCCGCTACGGCGTGGCCGACCTGTTCGTTGCATTTGAACCATTAGCCTACAAGAGAGTGGTAAAACTGACTGATACCAGAACTGCCGTGGATTTTGCCCATTTCCTGCGCGATCTGACAGAGGTTCATTACAGCCACTGCGAAAAATAGTGCTGGTCATGCTCTCTTTATAAGAGTTCAGTGATTTTCGCTGTCTCTGTAATAGGAGACACACCGTATCTCCCCTCCCTGCCCGCACGGCTGCGCAGATACATGTATACCGTCACAATGATGCAGGCTCTGCATTTAACGTCCGGCTCTTAGCTCATTTTGTTACTATCATTTTCTTATTTACAACAAAAATCAGATAGCCTATCGGAATCAGAACGGGGCGGATAAATTCCCTTTCTGGAATGCGAAAGGAACTGCGCACGGATGAAGCAGAGCTTTGCGAGCTGACGGACTCTACGCTGAACAAACTCTTCGCTATGTCCGACAAGGACTATAAAAACTGGAGCTGTATCCCGATTTTGATGATGTAACAGATTGATTTTCTAATCGCCGGATTCAACTCCAGCCAACCGTCGTAGTTTTTCGCCGCCAATCATCGTAAAAACATTTTGCCAATCATCGGAAAACCGTTGTGAAATTCATCGTTACGAGGTATAATATAAGCACCGTGAAAGGAAACGAGGTGTTCCGAATGAAAAGATACAGGAAAAGAATTGCCGACGATATTCTGATACGAAAATTGGAGGGCAAAGGTGCGGTGCTGATTGAAGGTCCAAAATGGTGTGGGAAAACGACAACTGCCGAGCAGCTTGCCGCCAGTATTTTGTATATGGACTGTCTCTTATACACATCTGACGCTGCCGACGAATTA
>ENA-OXEN01000426-OXEN01000426.1-human-gut-metagenome-genome-assembly--contig:-NODE-426-length-10495-cov-15.254406_pt1 | contig 10495 bp, 12 predicted proteins | sample MGYA00249358_ERZ652249 | MGnify/ENA primary metagenome ERZ652249 (study PRJEB26925, sample SAMN05826761) | human gut metagenome | biome: ENVO:2100002; feature: ENVO:00000062; material: ENVO:00002003... | reverse complement strand
GACAATAAGCATACCACTTTTTTACCCTTCACATCAACCTTATTGAACATAGCGGCCGCAACAGCCACCGCACCCGCCCCCTCGGCAATCAGCTTCTGCTGCTCAATCAGCGTAAGAATCGCCGTGGCGATCTCGTCGTCCGTAACCGTGACCACCTCGTCGACATACTTGCTGCAGATATCGAAGGTCGTGTCCCCCGGACATTTTACCGCGATTCCGTCCGCAAAGGTAGAAACGCATTTCAGGGCCTCCACCTGCTTGTCAGCGAGCGCCTGCACCATGCTGGGCGCGCCGCTAGCCTGTACGCCGTACACCTTGCAGTTGGGGTTCAGCGACTTGACGGCGTAGGCAACGCCGGAAATCAGCCCGCCGCCACCGACCGGGACGATCACCGCGTCCACATCCGGCATCTGATTCAAAATTTCCAGCCCGATGGTCCCCTGGCCGGCGATCACCTGTGTGTCGTCAAACGGATGGATAAAGGTCGCGCCGCTTTCTTCCCGCAGCTCACAGGCCTTCTGATACGCGTCGTCGTAGACTCCCTTGACCAGACAGACCTCGGCCCCGTAGCTTTTGGTCGCCTCCACCTTGGAAATCGGTGCGCTGTCCGGGATACAGATCAGCGACCGGATTCCGTTTTTTGCGGCGGCAAGCGCCACGCCCTGCGCGTGGTTACCGGCGGAACAGGCGATCACGCCCTTTGCCTTTTCTTCCTCGCTCAGCTGAGATATTTTGTAGTATGCGCCGCGCACCTTGAACGAACCGGTTATCTGAAGATTTTCGGTCTTCAGATAGATCTGGCTTTCCGGATTGATGAGCGGTGCGTGAATTAATGCCGTCTCGCGGATGACGTCCTTTAAAACATAGGCGGCGTGGTAAATCTGATCTAAAGTTAGCAAGCTGCTATCCCCCAACGTATTATTATTTCATCATAGCCATTGCGCCGGTGCGCAGGATTTTCAGGACATGATACGGATTGTACAGTTCAATAAAAGAGTTGATGGTGTTCGCGTCGCCGGTCAGCTCCATGATCATGGAATCCGGCTGTACATTTAAAATTGCGGCATGGAACACATTCGCGATTTCCACCAGCTTTTCGCTGTTCTGCAGGTTCCGCTCCACCTTCAAAAGCAGATGCTCACGCACGACGGCCTCTTCCCGGTTGAGCACGGTCACTTCCTCAATGTCGACCAGCTTGCTTACCTGTTTATCCACCTGGCGGACAATGCGGTCGTCGCCCGAAACAACGATCAGGATGCGGGAGTATTCCGTGTTTTCCGTCTGAGCCGCGACAATGCTTAAAATGTTGTAGCATCGGCGGCTGAACAGCCCGGCGATACGCAGAAGAACGCCCGGATTATTTCTGGCGAGTACGGACAATACATATTCTTTATCGTTATCATGATTCATTATAATCTGTCGCTCCTCACATTTCAAGAATCGGATTTTCCACCGAGCCGCCCGCCGGTACCATGGGCAGCACATTGACGTCCGGATTGATATGGCAGTTGATCAGGACCGGTTCCCGCAAGGCGAGCGCCTGCTTCAGCACCGGCTCGATTTCGCTTCTGCGGCTGATGGTAAACGCCTTCACGCCGAACGCCTGTGCCAGCATTTCATAATTGGTCGTTTTGTCCAGCGTTGTCTGTGAAAAGCGGCTGCCGTAGAAAAGCTTTTGCCACTGGCGCACCATCCCGAGCACCTGATTGTTGAAAACCAGCTCGATCACCGGGATATTGTATTGCGCCGCGGTGGAAAGCTCGTTGCAGTTCATATGGAAGCTTCCGTCGCCCGCGATGTTGACAACGCGTTTGTCGGGGTTCGCGACCTGCGCGCCGATCGCCGCGCCGAGACCAAAGCCCATGGTCCCCAGTCCGCCCGAGCTGACGAAGTGCCGGGGGGTGCGGAACCGGTAGAACTGCGCCGTCCACATCTGATGCTGACCGACCTCGGTAACGAGGATCGCTTCGGAATCCGTCAGGCGGTCAAGAGTTTCCAGAACCTCCTGCGGCAAAACCTCTTCGTCGGACGTACTTTCCTGCACCAGCGGATACAACGTCTTCCACTCCGCAATTTCCTCCATCCACAGCTTGTGCTGGCGCTGGGGAAGCATCCCGTTCAGGTGCGCCAGAATTTCTCTGGCGTCACCCTTCATCTTTAAATCCACGTCGATATTTTTATTAAATTCCGCCGTATCGATCTCGATCTGAATAATCGGGCAATGCCGTGCGAACAGGGTCGCGTTGCACAGCACGCGGTCGGAAAAGCGTGTTCCCACGGCAATCAGCAGGTCGCAGTTTTTAATGGCGAGGGCCGCTGTGTTCGTCCCGTGCATCCCCAGCATCCCGATATAACGCGGGTCGGTCTGGTCGTAGCCGCCCTGACACATTAGTGAAGAGGAAACGGGCGCGTCGAGAAGCTCCGCAAATTTTTTCAGCTCCCCGTAGGCTTCCGCGGCAATGACCCCACCGCCCGTATAGATAAACGGCCTTTCGCTCGCGCGGAGCATCTCCAAAGCCTGCTCGAAGCGCTCCGCCAAGGGAAAGTCTCCCCTTGGCGCCGGAAGCGGCGGCTGCGGCGTATATTCATATTTCTGCGCCGTTACGTCCTTTGGAATATCTACAAGCACCGGCCCTTTCCGGCCCGTACCGGCAATCATAAACGCCTTGCGGATCGTATCGGCCAGATCCTCGATGTTTTTCACCAGATAATTATGCTTGGTGACCGGCATGGTGATGCCGGTGATATCCACCTCCTGAAAGCTGTCCAGCCCCAGAAGGTCGCAGCTTACGTTGCCGGTAATCGCGACCATCGGGACCGAATCCATATAAGCGGTGGCAATCCCCGTGACAAGGTTGGTCGCGCCCGGGCCGGACGTTGCGATGCAGACCCCCGTTTTTCCGGTCGACCGTGCGTAACCGTCCGCCGCGTGGGCCGCGCCCTGCTCGTGGGCGGTACGGATATGGTTGATCTTATTCCTGTACTCGTAAAGCGCGTCGTAAATATTCAGCACCGCCCCGCCCGGATAGCCGAAAACCGTATCCACGCCCTGCTCCAGCAGACATTCCATAATGATCTGCGCTCCTGTTAACTGCATTCGTATTCCTCCTTAAAAACATATCTTCCTCAAATAAAATAAAAAAAGCCTTCGCCCCTGCATAGAGGCGAAGACTTGACTTCGCGGTACCACTCTAAATTCGCCGGAGAACCGGCATCTCAGCATGCATCAAACAATGCACTCCCCTGTAACGGTGGGAAACCGGGCGTACTTACTTAGCGACTGTTCAGCTGCCTGCTCCGGGGTGATATCCTGCATTCGCCGCACCGTCTTTCACCTGCCGACGGCTCTCTGTGAGCGGAAAGGATGCATTCTGTCCCCATCTGCGCATTTTTGTTATTAGTTTATAGCATATTATATTCCGTCCTGCTTGTCAAGTGTTTTATCAGGGCATGTTTGTAAAAGAAAGGACCCTGCCTGCTTCGGATAAAATTATTTGACCGCATCGGCCGAACTCATGGCGGAATCTTTCCAGCGCGGCACAATGACCGGCTCTACCTGTTGATCGGTATCATAAGGCATGATGGCAGGACTTACGGGCTGATTCGTAAAGTACGGCATGACGGACGGTTCCAAACTTCCCGCGGAAGCTGCGCCGCTTTTCGTTACGCCCGGCACTGCGGCAGCGGAAGCCGGCCCGCAAATCGTCAGCATCACCGCCCACAGTATCAGAATATCCGATGCCTTTTTCATACGCTCATCCCTTTCAAAAGTATGTGCAGCTTTCCCAGTTGCAATCCGGCTTTACAGGTTCTTTATTTGAGCCAATACTCGCTTCCGTCGCTTTTTCTGTCCATATATCCCAGATCAATCAGGCTGCGGCGCAGGGTGGAATAATCTTCCGGATAAATCCCCTTTAGAATTCCGTTGACATCCATTTCCGTATAGTGTTTTCCCTTTTCAAACTGGCCCGCTATTTTTTTAAAAATAACCGCTTTTTTCTTCGCTTTGGAAGAAATCACTTTTAGTTTTAAGGGTTCTAACGAACTGAAAACATTCTTCAATATTTTTTCTTCCTCTTCCGGCGTGACATCAATCGTTTCCATATTTATCCTCCTATATTCACTATTATTAATTTTACCTTGCATTTAAAAAATGTCAAGCAGACATGATATAATTTCCAAATTACGGCATTTCCAGTTGATTCTGCAACAAGAATGCGTTTCTCCCCTGCCTTCGCGTGGGAAAAACGCATTCTATTTCACAAGCTGAAATGAAATCGCTATAGATCATCACTGTTCTTACCGGGCTGCCGGAGTGAATAAACCAGGGGAAAACCGATCATAATAAAAAAGAAGGAGTGAAAAAAATGTTAGATAAAATCGCATTGCTCTTGGTTATCATCGGCGGTCTGAACTGGGGTTCCATCGGTATTTTCCAGTTCGACTTTGTTTCATGGATCGGCGGCGGTCAGGCCGGAATGTTCAGCCGGATCATTTATGTACTGGTTGCAATCGCTGCAATCTGGTGTATTTCACTGCTGTTCAGGGACGACGAGGCCGTCCGCGAAACCACATAACGGAGGCCCTCCCGAGAAAATGGGAGGGCTTATTTTTTGCTATCTGTTGTTGCCCGGAATATTGTCCTCAGGTATGGCTTCGACAGAATCTTTTTCTTTTCCGGCCGATGATCCGCTGGTTTTCCATTCGTCGGACGATGTTTTATCGTCCTTCTTGGGATAAACGCTGTTCACATTCTCACCGAGGCAGTTCATATCGGTAAGACTGCATTTTTTTTCATCATTTTCGGTGTCGCCGTTCATGTTCGTAATGCTGTATTTCTTACTCATGAGTTTCTCCTCTTTTCCATAGCATTGTCCTCAGGGACATTTTTACTATTCCCAAAGCGGATGGCGTTATACCGGCCCTTTCAGAAAAGCCTTTCACGCAAAAGCCGGAAAAACGCGCCGAAAAACAACAAGCACACCGTTTCATGTCATACGAAACGATGTGCCTGTTGCTATGGTGTGTGTCGAAACATGGAATAAGTAAAGGAGTAATCAAAAATTAATTTCAGAGCTTTTTCTCTGAAGCGACATCCTGTGCGGACTCGGCGATCTCCTCCAGACTCTGGTTGGCGCTGGAGCCGACCGCTGCTACGACCGCACCCTCTACCAGGGGGCAGTCGAGCATCCGTATTTTTCGTTCGGGCATATTTTCAATCACCATCTCCGCCGTCATGACCGCGCTGCCCATATCCATCAGGATCACTGCGCCGTCATCGGTATACACGGAGTCTATGGCTGTACTGATTTTTTCAAAGCTGGTGCCAAAGGTACCGTCTTCAAGGCCCCCGGCCGGAACCACCGGCGCGTCGGCCGCCATCATCTTTGCCAGTTCGGCAACGCCTTCGGCAAGCTTTTGGCTGTGGGATACAATGATAATTCCTACCATATTTAACCTTTCCTGTCTGAAACAGCTTATAACATTCTGTTGATTACTTTCAGCATTAAGCAGGAAGAGGTTGCTCCCGGGTCCTGATGTCCAAGGCTTCTTTCCCCAAGGTAGCTGGCCCTTCCCTTTGTTGCAATAATGGTTTTGGTATATTCAACGCCCTTTTCCGCGGCTTCCACCCCCCGGGTGAGCGCAGCCTTAAAGTCGTTATTTTCCGTATAGCTTTTTTTAATGGCATTCAGCGCGGGTATCAGGGCGTCCAGCATGGTCTTTTCGCCTTCGTGCGCCTTTCCCCTCATTTCGATTCCGCCGATGGCGGCTTCCAGCGCGGCAATAAAGTCGCTGCCGTCTATTTCGGTTTTCGCGCCGATGGCGACGCCGGCCCTCATAAACGCGGTTCCGTAAAGCGGGCCCGAAGCGCCCCCTACGGTGGAAACCAGCGACATGCCGACCGTTTTCAAAATCGACCCGATATCCTTTCCGGAGAGATCGGCCAGTTTCTTTTCTACTTCTTTGAATCCTCTGGCCATATTGATTCCATGGTCACCGTCACCAATGACATTGTCCAGTTCCGTTAAATAATCTTTTTCCATCTGAATTTGCTCGCCGATCTGTTTCAGTATTTCTATTACTTTACTGCTGTCCGTCATAATGATTTCCCTTCCTCAAAAGTATATCCATATCATTCAATAATCAATGATATATATGCAACCAGATGAAAATTATGCGGCGGAACGGTGCGCCCCGCCGCACACAGCAAACCTTATTGTTTGAATGCAGGAGTATCGGCCTTTGCATCGAGAAGCTCCTTGAGCTCTTCGTCAAGGCGGAGCAGGGAAATGGAGAAGCCCGCCATTTCAATGGAGGTCATATAATTGCCGACAAACGTCTTGTAAATTTTGATTTCTTTTTCCGTCAGGTAATCGTGAACCTTATTGTTGGCAATGAAGAGCTCCATCAGAGGCGTCGCGCCGGAGCCGTTGATCATAACCGCAACTTCTTTGCCGCTGTAATCAATGTCCGCTACGATCTTATCCAGAAGCATGGTGACGATTTCATCCGCGCTCCTGATTTTCTCCCTGTGGGTGCCCGGCTCGCCGTGAATGCCGATGCCGATTTCCATTTCGTCCTCGCCGAGCTCGAAACCGGGCTTGCCGGCTGCGGGAACGGTACAGGGCGTCAGGGCCATCCCCATTGTCCTTACATTGTCGACGACCTTTTGCGCTACGCGGTGGACCTCGTCCAGATCCGCCCCGGTTTCGGCCTTTGCGCCCGCAATCTTATGGACAAACACGGTGCCGGCAACGCCGCGGCGCCCGGTCGTGTAAAGGCTGTCCTTGACCGCCACGTCGTCGTTGGTCACCACGTATTTTACGCTGACCCCGTCCGCTTCGGCCATTTCCGCCGCCATTTCAAAGTTCATGACGTCGCCCGTGTAATTTTTCACTACCATGAGCACGCCCTTATCCGTAGCGATGGCTTTGATGCCTTCATAAATCTGATCAGGAGTGGGAGAAGTAAACACGGCCCCCGCTACGGCGCAGTCAAGCATTCCCTCGCCGACATAACCGCCGTGCGCAGGCTCATGTCCACTGCCGCCGCCGCTGATGAGCGCCACCTTGCCTTCTTTTTTGTGAGCCCTGACGACTACATTTCCGCAGTCCAGTTTTCTGATGTGATCCGGATACGCTTTTACCATGCCGACAATCATTTCCTGTTCCACATTGTCCACGCTGTTGATTAACTTCTTCACAAAAAACGCCTCCTGTCATTTATTTTAGTTGATCATTACGGTTACGTTCTGATCTTATTCCAACTCTTTTGTCGCAATAATATCGACCGGCGTACCGCACACATTTTTAATAAGGACTTCCCCGATATGAATCGGGCGCATGACCGTGTGGCGGGAAATCTCTTTCAGGCAATCGAAAATTTTACTCTTTTCGACCGGCCGGGAGGTTTTGACGGAAAGCGGCTGAGTGGTTCCGTACACCTTCATCAGGGCGGTCACCATTCTGGTCGGAAGCGTCAGCTCCTCCTGTGCGTATTTTTTACCGATATTGCAGGTATAGCCCTCGATGGATAAAATCTGATCGCCGTCCACCTCCGCGGTGATCCGGCAGCCCATGGGGCAGCCGATGCAGGTAATTTCTTTTATCATGACTGCTGCGCCTCCACTCTTACAGTGATTTTGTCAGCATTGGCATTTTTCTGCAGATATTCCGGAGTGAATTTCAGCGTCACCATTTCGCCGGGGGTCAAAATCCGGCTCTTTTTCTCAGCTGCCTGAACGTCTCCGACATCTATACAAACCTTTGCATCCTTGTAAACGCCTCTCGGACGGAACATAATGGTGATCGGCTCATCCAGCTTCTTTGAGATATGCTGGGGGACCGCGCCGGATACGCCGAAACCGTTGACCACTTCCAGCGTCTCTTCCTCCTTCGCAAGCTGACCCTGTACATATTTGTAGGCGTTGGCGCCGGCTTTGGCGGATTCCTCGGATACGAAGTCGACCAGATCGTGCACGTGCAGCACGTTCCCGCAGGAGAAAATTCCATCCACGGAGGTCTGGAGATTCTCGTTTACCTCCGCGCCGTTTGTCGCCGGGGAAATCTTTACGCCGGCCATGGTGGACAGCTCGTTTTCAGGAATCAGGCCGACGGAAAGCAGTAGGGTGTCGCACTCGTAATACTTCTCCGTTCCGGGAATGGGCTTGAGCGTTTTGGGGTCGACCTCTGCAACCGTTACGCCTTCCAGGCGTTCCCTGCCGGCGATATCGGTTACCGTATGGCTGAGCAGAAGCGGAATATCGTAATCGTCAAGGCACTGTACAATATTTCTTTTCAGTCCGGCGGAGAAGGGCATCAGCTCCACGCACGCCAGAACCTTTGCACCCAGAAAAGTCATTCTGCGCGCCATAATCAGCCCGATATCTCCGGAACCGAGGATGAGGACGCGCCTGCCGGGCATCAGGCCCTTCAGATTCGTGAATTTCTGTGCGGTTCCCGCCGTGTAAATACCGGAGCATCTCCAGCCCGGTGTGGCGAGGGACCCTCTGGGGCGCTCGCGGCAGCCCATGGCAAGGATGACAGATTTCGCTTTGAAATGTTCCAGCCCCGCGCCCCTGCTGACCGCGGTCACCACCTTGTCCGGGGTGATGTCGATGACCATGGTGTCGCACTGGGAGGCAATGCCGTACTCCAGCACCTTGTCGATATATCTCTGCGCGTATTCCGGGCCGGTGAGCTCTTCCTTAAAGGTGTGGAGCCCGAAGCCGTTGTGGATACACTGCTTCAGAATACCGCCGAGGTTCTCTTCTCTTTCGAGAATCAGAATGTCCCTCGCACCCGCTTCGTAGGCGGAAACCGCGGCCGCCAGACCGGCAGGTCCGCCGCCGATGATCAAAATGTCTACATTACGCATCTTCATGATCCCCTTTCTCAAAAAGGTAACTGTCCAGATATTTGGAGTTCCCTCCGAACTTTGTCACTTCCAGGGGGGATATATGAAGCTCTTCACACAATATTTCCAGGGTTCTTGGGGTACAGAAGCCCGCCTGGCACCGGCCCATTCCGGCTCTTGTCCTTCTCTTGATGCCGTCGACCGATCTCGCCCCGACCGGCCTGCGGATTGCTTCCCTGATTTCAGCCTCCGTTACGGTTTCACATCTGCAGACGACCTTTGCGTAATCCGGGTTGACGGAGATTGCCATTGCCCGTTCTTCGTCTGTCATCTCCCTGAACTTCGGTATTCCTTTTCTGATCGGATTGAAATCATCTTTTTTCTTCGCTCCGAGCTTGTCGGTGATCATATCCGCCAGATACACGGCAATCGCCGGGGACGAGGTCAGTCCCGGGGATTCCACACCCGCCGCGTTGAAGAACATCGGCGCGTCCGGCGCTTCTCCGAGGATAAATTCATTTTTGTCGCAGTGTGCGCGCAGTCCGGAGAAGGTTGTGATATAGTTTCTGGCGGGAATGTGCTCCCAGGTAAGAGAAGCGAATTTCAGAATCTTCGCAAGTCCCTCAGGCGTGGTCCTTGTGTCCGTCTTATCGTCGATATCCTCTGCGGTCGGCCCGATCAGGATGGTTCCGTCCACGGTGGGGGTCACCAGGATTCCCTTTCCCATTTTGGTCGGCAGCTGGAAAATCGACGCGTGGAAGGCGTCGCTGAATTTTTTATCGACAATGTAATATTCGCCTCTGCGGGGGACAATGGTGATTTTATCCCCGGAAACCATATTGTTGATTACGTCGGAATAAAGTCCGGCACAATTCACGACTGCTTTTGCTGTAAAGGTACCAGCCTTGCTTATAACTTTCCATCCGTCTTTTTCTTTTTTTATCGCAGTAACTTCTGCTTCACGGTAGAAATTAACACCGTTCATCGCAGCGTTTTCGGCAAAAGCTTCGGTCAGTTCATAGGGGCAGACAATTCCGCCGTTGGTGACCAGGAGCGCCTCGTACGCCGTGCTGCCAATGTTCGGTTCTCTTTTTCTAAGTTCATCTTGTCCGATAATGCTGAGTCCGGGAACTCCGTTTTCAATTCCCTGCTTTTTTAAAGCAACCAGGCTTTCATGGTCTTCCGGGCTGAAAGAAACAACCAGGGAGGTATTCCATTTATGCGGAACATCCAGCTCTTCGCAGATCTGATCGTACATTTTGTTTCCGAGCACGTTGAACTTTGCTTTTTGGGTACCGGGATGCGCATCATAGCCGCCGTGAATAATCGCGGTATTTGCCTTACTTTGACCGTTGCTGATATCATCGGTTTTTTCCAGCAAGGCAATGTTCAGGTTGTATCTTGACAATTCTCTGGCTACTGCGCAACCCACGACACCTCCGCCGATGACGATTACATCTAGCATTTTGTGAACACCACTCTTTAATTTATTTGGAATTTTTAAAATAATGCAGGGGCAAATTTTATTCGCCCCTGCAAATATTTTATCAATTCATCGCTAGGTACTTACAAGGCATATTAACTCTTTAATATAACCTGATACAACCATGAATTACCACGGAATTGCCGCGTATAAGAA
>ENA-OXEN01000417-OXEN01000417.1-human-gut-metagenome-genome-assembly--contig:-NODE-417-length-10648-cov-12.328519_pt1 | contig 10648 bp, 7 predicted proteins | sample MGYA00249358_ERZ652249 | MGnify/ENA primary metagenome ERZ652249 (study PRJEB26925, sample SAMN05826761) | human gut metagenome | biome: ENVO:2100002; feature: ENVO:00000062; material: ENVO:00002003... | reverse complement strand
ATACGAGATCTGCGCATGTCTCGTGGTCTCGGAGATGTGTATAAGAGACAGGCATAGGATCTCCTCGGGATGCGGTTTTAGCGAAACTCCTCCCAGTATAATGAAGTTCTTCGTCCGTGTCCCGCTTTCGAGGACGGCGAACGGCGGATGCGCGCCGCGATTGCCGTTCGCCGTCCGATTGCTGGTACCGCTCTTGCCGTCGGCGTCGTGGGGCTAGCCCTCGTGCACGATGCGGCCGTCGGAGATCGTGTAGCGCACGGTGCTGTCGGAGATCTTCTTCGGGTCGCAGGTCAGGATGTTCTGGTCGAGCACCGCGAGGTCGGCCTTCTTCCCGACCTCGATGGTTCCCACGAGGTCCTCCATGAAGTTCTCGAACGCGACGTTCTTCGTGTAGGCTTCCAGGGCCTGGTACGGCGTGATGGCCTGCTCGGGCCAGCGATGCATATCGGTGTCCTCTTCGCCGGGATAGGGGCTGTTGCGCGTGACGGCGACCTCGATCTCCTCCAGGGGCGCGAACGGGGTGACCGGGCCGTCGCTGGCACCGCTCACGATGCAGCCGGCTTCCAGCATGTTCTTGACCGGGTACATGGCCATCGCGCGCTCTTCTCCGATGTAGGCGATCTCGAGCTCGCACAGCGGGTCGCGGTACATCCACAGGAACTGCAGCGCGCTGATGACCTCGAGGTCGGCGATCCTCTTGATGTCCTCGTCGGCCACGGCGCACACATGGGTCATGGTGTAGCGGCGGTCGGCGCGCTCGCCGTTCTCCTTGATCGCGTTCTCGAAGGCGTTCAGCGTGTTGCGGACGGCACCGTCGCCGATGGCGTGGACGTGCACCTGCACGCCCGCCTTGTCGAGGGCGGCCACCATGGCGTCGAACTCCTGCTGATCCCATTCGGATTCGCCGTACCAGTCCGACCCCTTGCCGGCGGCTTCGTTGTACGGTTCCAGCATGACGGCGCTGCCGCCTTCGGTGACGCCGTCGGAGAACATCTTCGCGGTGCCGGTGGATATCATCTCGCTGTCGTAGCGTGCCAGTCCCTTGACTGTTTTGACCGCTTCGCTCGGATCGGTGCCGGGGATGATGGTGGGCAGGATCCTCATGCGCAGGTTGAGCTCGCCGGCCTTTTCCAGTTCGGAGAAGAAGCGCGCGTCCACGGCGGAGAGGTTCGTGATGCCGGTCAGGCCGAAGCGCGACGCGTCCTCCTGGTACTTCGCGATGGCCTGCTCGTACTCTTCGTCGGTGTGCTCGGACACGACGAGGGCGGACACTTCGGTGGCGGCGCCGTCGATGAGATATCCGGTGGGCTCGCCGTCCTCGTCCCTCGTGATGATGCCGCCGAGCGGGTCGGGCGTGTCGCGCGTGATGTTCGCCATCTCGAGCGCCTTGCTGTTGACCCAGGCGGAGTGGTGCGAGACGTCCAAAAGCAGGATGGGCTTGTCGGGGCAGATCTCGTCGAGCAGCTTCTTGTTCGGCCCGGGGTTGCTGCCGTCCTCCAGCTGGAACGCGTTCACCATGAACGGGTTGCCCGTGTACGCCTCGCGCTCGGGATGCGCCGCGACGAAGTCGGAGATGATCTTCACGTACTCGTCGACGGTGGTCGCGTCGCCGAGGTATATGTCGTAGAGCTTGGTGACCCAGTCTCCCGGGGCGTGGATGTGGCCGTCCATGAAGCCGGGCACCACCATGCCGCCCTCGAGGTCGATCACCTTCGTGCCGCTTCCCACGAAGGCCTCGAGCCCCGCCTCGTCGCCGACGTAGACGATCTCGTTGCCGTCGACGGCCAAGGCTTCGGCGACGTCGTTCTCGGACGTCATGGTTTGGATCGTGCCGCCGCGAAACGCGAGGGTGGCCGTTTTCTGCTGGGCTCCGGCGCCTCCCTCCGCCTCGTCCGTTTGCGCTTCGCCGTTTTCGCTTCCGCAGCCCGAAAGCGCCGGCAAGATGAAGAGCGTGGCCGCTCCCGCCGCGCCGATCTTGATGAACTTCCTGCGGGACAACGTGTTCGATGGTTGCTTGGTGTCCATGGCGTGCTGCTCCCTTCCTCGTGCGGCGGGTCGTGTCGACCGCGTTCCAGCCGCTTCCTGACGCAGGTATACAGGCGGATTCGCCCTGTCCGGAAGTCCTATTTGCGTTTATACGAGGCGAACGGCTCCTATACCCGAAATAACCCCGGGTTGGTATTGCGCTTCGAGCGGCGGAGCCGTACCCTGGCGAGCTTAGGGGAGTCTTCGCCAGCGCGAATGACGGAGGGTGGTTCCGATGACGTATCCGGTATTCCTGTACAACATGCTCCTTGCGGCGACGTACGTCGTTCTTGCGGTCGTGTTCTTCTGGCTGCACCGTTCGCGGTCCAGCCGTCTGGCGTGGTGGCTCATGATCCTGTTCGCCTGCTCGTTCGTGGACAACGGAACCTATTTCATGAAAGAAGTGTTCACGGCGCTAGGCCATCCCGATCCTCTGTTCGCGACGTTCTACCAGGCTGCGGAAGCCCTGTTCATAGCCTGCTACCCCTTCATCATCCGCATGATCAGCGGTTGCTTTTACGATGATATGCCGTCGAAGCGATCGATGGTCGTGCTCGGCGCGGCTTGCGCCGTCGCGACGGCGCTCGGCGTCGCCGCGCCCGTCGTGCCTTACTCGGTGTTCGGCACGGTGTACCCCCTTCTGTACGCGTGGGTGTTCCTGCGGCTGATTCCCAAGATGGACGGCGTTTGGCCGAAGGCGGTGGTCGTCTCGCTGGTGGTGCTGCACGTGGTCGACGCGGCATGTCGCGTGCTGGGGGTGGAGGCCGTCCTGTTCTGGGAGAACCGCGACCTTCTGGTGGAAACGTGCTGGGCGATCTACGTCGGATGCGCCGTCTATATCGCGTGGACGCTGCTGCACACGGTGGAGCAGCCGTACCTGCCGAATGTCGACATGTCGTTCCGGCGTTTCCTCGACGCTTACGGTCTGAGCGGCCGCGAGGGCGAGATCGTGAAGCTGCTCATGGAGGGCGAGACGAACCAGGGCATCTGCAACAAGCTGTACATCGCGGCGGGCACGGTGAAGGCGCACAACCACAGCATTTACAAGAAGCTGGGGATAGAGAACCGCTCGCAGGTTTTGCTCAAGTATACCGATTATCTGGAGCGTAGCGCCCAGGAAGCGCGATTGTTCTGCTGAGCGCTGGCGGCTCCCTGTCCCCTTGTGGTTTCTCCTTCATGGTGCGCTGTCGGGCGTCGCGCGAGAGCTTATCGGATGGTAGAATCGGCAGCGCCGTCCGCGCGTGCGCGCAGACGGCGACCAGAAACCTTGCATGAAGCCGCCGATCGCGGCTTTTCGTGCTGTTCGCATACGGAAGAGGACGCGCCATGCTCATCGATTCATTGACGTTCACCCTGGAGAAATCGGGCTGCCTCGACGCGTTCTGGGGCAAGCTGGACGCGGGCGAGGACGGCACGCTGGGCGTGGCCTCGTCGGCGCGCCCGTTCCTCGTGGCGGCGCGGTTCGCGCACAAGCCGCAGCCGACGCTCGTCGTGGTGGCGGGCGAGGACGCGGCCGTGGCGTTCTCGCGCAGCCTGGCGGCCTACCTGGGCGACGAGCGCGTCATGCGCTTTCCCGAGCGCAGCGACTACCCCTTCGTGCCGAAGCCCAGCGACCCTGCGCAGGTGGCGCGCCGCATGGAGGCCGTGCACGCGCTGGCCAGCGGCCGCGAGGTCGTGGTGGTGGCCAGCGCCCGCGCGCTCGTGCGCACGCTGCCGCCGACGGGCTCCGACGTGCACGTGCCGGTGGCGCTTTCGGCGGGCCGCGAGCTGGCGGCCATGCCCGGCGCCCAGGCGGCGAGCGTCACCGAGTTCGAGGACTTTGCCCATGCGCTGGAGGAGCGCGGCTACCGCAACACCGGCGAGCTGGACGGGCCCGGCACCTTCGCCGTGCGCGGCGGCACGATCGACGTGTTCCCCGGCAACCTCGTGTACCCGGTGCGGCTGGACTTCTTCGGCGACGAGCTGGAGGAGATCCGCCGCATCGTGCCCACCACCGGCCAGACCATCCAGGCGCTGCCGAGCGTGAGCATCTACCCCGTGGTGGAGTTCTCGTGCTCCAAGCGGGGGCTCGCTCGCGCGCGCCAGAAGCTGGAACGTCCCGCCCAGACGAACCCCGTGTTGCGCGACGTGCTGGAGAAGCTGGACGGCGGCCTGCGCTTCGACGGTTCCGACATGCTGCTGCCGTACCTGTACGCGACCACGTCCACGTTGGGCGATTACGTGCGCCCCGGCGCGCTGAGCGTGCTTTTGGAGCCGCGCTCGCTGTTCGACGACATGAGCCACGCCTACGACGACGCGGCGGGACGCGCGAAGGGGTCGAGTATCCCCGTGGACGGGCTGTATGCCGAGCCCGGGGCCGTGAGCTTCGGCGAGGGGCAGCGCGCAACCTACGTGTCCATCATGCGCGTGGGCGGGCACGTGGACGACGAGCTGCCCGTGAAGCGCGTGGAGGTGGCGGGGCATCCCGACAAGCTGTTCGGTCGGCTGCGCAGCCTCGTGGACACCGACTACACGGTGGTGTTCAGCGCGTCGAACTTCCGTGCGCGCCAGGACATGAAGCTGGCGTTCGTCGACCACGGCCTGCCGATCCAGGAGACGCTGGACGCGGAAGAGGACGCCGACGAGCTGGAAGGTATCGCCAAGCGCCGTCTGCGGCGGGGCGTGGTGAACGTGGTGGACGTGGACGTCCCCCTGGGCATGATCATCCCGAAGGCGAAGCTGGCCATCGTGAGTTTGGCGGACACGCAGGGGGCGTCCACGTCGCGGCCGTCGCGCCACGTGGATATCACCGAGATCACCTTCCCGTACCAGCCGGGCGACTACGTGGTGCACGCCGCTCACGGCGTGGCCTACTTCAAGGAGCTGGTCCGCCGCGACGTGGACGGCACCGCTCGCGACTACCTGCTGCTGGAGTACTCCGAGGGCGACAAGCTGTACGTGCCGGTGGAGCAGCTCGACCGCGTGACGCGCTACGTGGGGCCGGAGGGCGCGAGCCCGCGCCTTACGCGCCTGAACACGGCCGACTGGTCGCGGGCGCTGGCCAAGGCGCGCAAGGCCACGAAGAAGCTGGCCTTCGACCTGGTGGACGTGTACGCGCGCCGCGCGTCCGTGCAAGGCTACCGCTTCGGGCCCGACACCGCGGCCCAGCGCGAGATGGAGGAGGCGTTCCCCTACCAGGAGACGCCCGACCAGCTGGCCGCCATCGCGGACGTGAAGGCCGACATGCAGTCGGCGAAGCCCATGGACCGCCTCGTCTGCGGCGACGTGGGCTTCGGCAAGACCGAGGTGGCCCTGCGCGCCGCGTTCAAGGCGACGCAGGACTCCAAGCAGGTGATGGTGCTGTGCCCCACCACCATCCTCGCGCAGCAGCACTACACCAACTTCAAGGAGCGCTGCGAGCCGTTCGGCGTGCGCGTGGAGGTGCTCTCGCGCTTCCGCACGCCCGCGCAGCAGGCCGCCGCCCTCAAGGGCTTCCAGGAAGGTGACGTGGACGTGCTGGTGGGCACGCACCGTTTGCTGTCGCGCGATGTGAACCCTCACGATCTGGGGCTGGTCATCATCGACGAGGAGCAGCGCTTCGGCGTGGGCCACAAGGAGCAGATGAAGAACCTGCGCGAGTCCATCGACGTGCTCACGCTGTCGGCCACGCCCATCCCTCGCACCATGCAGATGTCGCTGTCGGGCGTGCGCGACATGAGCCTCATCCTCACGCCGCCCGACGAGCGCCGTCCCGTGGAAGTGCACGTGGGCGAGTGGGATCCCGACGTGGTGAGCGGCGCTATCAGGCGCGAGCTGGCGCGCGGCGGCCAGGTGTACTACGTGTCGAACCGCGTGCGCTCCATGGAGGAGGCGGTGCGGCGCGTCACCGCGGCCGCGGGCGAGGCGCGCGTGGGCGTGGCGCACGGGCAGATGTCGAAGGAGCAGCTGGAGCGCGTGATGGAGGACTTCAGCGCCGGCGAGCTGGACGTGCTGGTGGCCACCACCATCATCGAGAGCGGCATCGACAACCCGCACACGAACACGCTGATCATCGAGGACTCGCAGCGCTACGGATTGGCGCAGATGTACCAGCTGAAAGGCCGCGTGGGCCGCTCGTGCACGCAGGCGTACGCCTACTTCATGTTCCCCGAGCACATGGAGCTCACCGAGGAGGCGGCCGCGCGCCTGACCGCGCTGAACGAGCACACCGACCTCGGCAGCGGCATGCGCATCGCCATGCGCGATTTGGAGATCCGCGGCGCGGGCAGCCTGCTGGGCGCCGAGCAGTCGGGCAACATGTCCGCAGTGGGCTTCGACCTGTTCGCGCAGATGCTGAACCAGGCCGTGAGCGCCACGCGCGAAGGCGACCTCAAGGCCATGGACGCGCTGCCGCCCGCGCTCAGCGATATCACGGTGAACGTGCCGGGGCACACCTACCTGCCCGAAGAGTACGTGCCGGACGCCGACGAACGCGTGCTGTGGTATCGCAGGATAGCTTCGGCCGCCACCGAGCAGGCCGTGGAGGACGTGCGTGCCGACTTGGCCGACAAGCGCCCCGACATGCCGCAGGCGGCGAAGAACCTGTTGGAGAAGGCGCGCATCAAGGCCTACGCCAACGAGCACCATATCAAGACCGTGTCGGTGACGGCGGGCAAGCTGGTGGTGGAGCCCATCGACGTGCCCCGCGACAAGATGACGGGTCTGCGCCGCGCCGGCGGCCGCTACCTGGCCGACAAGCGCAAGCTGTCGCTGCCGCTGCGCTACTTCAAGCTGGACGAAGGCGACAACCTCCTGGCCCCCGTAGCCGAGTTCCTGGAGGAGCTGGCGAAATGAGGGAAGGGATCGCTGAGGGCGCGGCGGTGTTTCGGCGGCGGCATCTGAAGGGCGTCGTGTGCGCGCTCGTGGGCGCGGGGCTGTGGGGCTTCTCGGGCGCGTGCGCCCAGTTCCTGCTGGCGAACTACGACATAACGCCCTCGTTCATCACGGCCGTGCGCATGCTGGGCGCCGGGGCGGTGTTCCTCCTGGTGCTGCTCGTGCGCAACCGCGCGCAGCTTGCGGCTATGCTGGGCGACCGGCGCACGCTCGGTCAGCTGGCCGTGTTCGGCGGCGTGGGGCTGTTCCTGTGCCAGATAACGTACACCATCGTGATCGGCTACACGAACGCGGGCACCGCAACCGTGCTGCAAACCACCGGCATCGCCTTCGTCATGCTGTTCACCTGCGTGCTCACTCGACGGATGCCGCGGGGGCGCGAGGTGACTGGGCTTGCGGCCGCCGTCATCGCCACCTGGCTCATCGCCACGCAGGGTGACCCCAGCGCGCTGTACCTGCCGTTCATGGGCCTAGCGTGGGGTATCGCGAACGGGCTGTCGGTGGCGTTCTACATCATGTACCCGAAGAAGCTGTTCGCCCGTTGGGGAAGCTTCGCGGTCACGGGCATCGGCATGTTCATCGGCGGTATCGTGGCCGCAGCGGTGTACTTCGGCGGCGTGGCGCTTGGCGAGCCGCTCGCGCTGCCGGCGCTCGATGCTGCAGGCACGGCCGTGTTCGCAGCGTTCGTGCTAGTGGGCACGTTCGCGGCGTTCGCGCTGTACCTACACGGCGTGTCGGTGGTGGGGTCGGTGCAGGGAAGCCTGCTGGGCGCTGTCGAGCCGGTCAGCGCCACGCTGTTCGCCACGCTGTGGCTAGGCACTGCGTTCACCGGCGCCGACCTGGCGGGGTGCGCCCTCATGATCGCGATGATTTTCCTGGTGACAGGGGAGAAGCCGAACGTCCGGCAAGACGGCGCGCAGGTGGTTGAAGAGAGTCACTCAGCGAAGTCGTAGTGCTTTCGGTAGTACACGTACGAGGCGACGATGCTCGCGCCGGCTGCCGCCAAGAGGATGGCCACCATGGCGGGCATGACCAAGTTCATGGGCAGTGTGAGCCCGGCTACGACGGTCAGCGCGCCCGAGGCGATCATCGCGTACCCGCCGAAACGCTGCGATTTGCGCCATACCTCGTCGTTGCTCAGGCTCCAGGGCGTGCGAAGGCCGAAGGCTTCGTTTCGGTCGGATTTCGGCATGATGTTGCCGCAGATGACGAAGGCGATGCCCGCGACGAGGGCGGCGCCTCTTCCCACGTTGAGGTCGAGTGCTGCGAACGGCGAGCCGCTGCTGGAGAGCCCGTCCGCGAACACGAACAGCGAGAACACCGTCATCAGGGCCAAGAGCACGACATCGGCCTTCAAGAGCTTGTCGCCGTCGTGCGCGTCGCTTCGCTTCGCGATGAACGGAAGCCCCAGGCCGAACGCGAGCGCCAGCGCGGGAAACCATAGATGCTCGTACTTGCTTCCGATGCGGTCCGCCTCGCCGCTCGCGCCGAAATGCACGGCGACCTGGTCGGGCGCGAGCACGAGAAACGCCGCGTCCACGACGAGGTTGAGGACGATCAGAGCGTAGATAACCTTACGGATGTTCTTCATTCTGCCTGCTCCTTCAAATTCGCGATCCAAAGCAGCGTCTCTTCCAGCACGGTCGCCTTCAACTCGTAGAAGATGTACTTGCCCTCGCGGTAGTCGCGCACGAGGCCGGCGTTCTTGAGCACCGAAAGGTGCCGCGACACAGCGGGTGCGGAGATGTCGAACAAGTCGGCGATGTCGCCGGCCGGCATGCGTCCGTGCTTGAGGTGCTCGAGGATATCCCTCCTCACCGGGTCGGACAGCGCTTTCAACGTCTCCTGGATGCCCATCGTCCTTCTCCGCAACATTTAACAATATGGTTAAATATAGCGCTTTGCAGCTGGAAGGGCAAGCGGGGAGCGGGGCATGTCGGTTGCTGGGCGCAAAACGGCGCCCATGACAGTTTCGAAGCGCATCTCCTTGGCGTTGCGTCATCTGGTATGAGCAAAGCCCCAGATGGCGAAAAACCAGCGCACCTCTTCTTCGGTCAAACCGGCCCTCGTAGTGTCATGGGAGTCGATTTACGTCCAAACCTCGAGATGCTCTCGGTAGCCGACGCGCGCTTTCCAATCGGATTTCACATCGGCGCAATGGCTCGCGGCACGCCGGCGAAGGGCGCCACGCGTTTCGCGACCGTCTTCGTTTTGTGCGCGTTCGCCTGGACGACATTTTCTCGAACGCCGTCTTTGCTACGATGATCGGGAGCGATCGGGCCGGATTCGATGCTGCGCGAACTTGCGCCGCTTTTGCTCTATCGGCCCGGGATATGACGAGGAAGGATGCGCGATGGGTTTGTTCATGACGCTTGAGGGGCTGACGGAGGAGGACGCCGTGCGGCTCGCGAGCGAAGAGGCCGTGCCGGCGGATCGCCTGCGGGTGTTCGACCTGCACTGCGACACGCTCGACCGGCTGGCGTTCCGCGGCGACGCGTCGGTGCCGGGCGGCTTTGCCGCGCACGACGCGCGCATCCCCGCGCACCTCATGGCCACGCTCGCCGACAACGATGCCCATGTCTCGCTTGCGCGTACAGAAGGGTTCGCCTGGTGCCAGTGCTTCGCGGCGTTCATCCCCGACGAGGTGCGCGGCGACGAGGCCTGGGCTCTGTTCCGGCGCGTGCAGTCCGTGCTGGAGCGCGAGCTGGAACGCTGCGGCGATAAGCTGGCGCAAGCGCGCACGATGGCCGAAGTCGACGCCGCTCTCGCCGCGGGCAAGACCGCGGCCGTGCTCACCGTGGAAGGCGCGTCGTTCCTCGAAGACGACGGGCAGGCCGAAAGCCGCCTCGACGCGCTGGCCGACGCGGGCGTGCGCATGGTGACGCTCACCTGGAACGGGCCGAACGCGCTGGGCAGCGGCAACGACACGAGCCACGGGCTGACCGGCTTCGGCCGCTCATGCGTGGGCGAGCTGGAGCGCCGCGGCATCGTCGTTGACGTATCCCATCTCAACGACGCGGGGTTCAAGGATGTGTGCGCAACGGCGAGGCGCCCTTTCGCCGCCTCGCACTCGAACGCGCGCGCCGTGTGCGGGCATCCGCGCAACCTGGCCGACTGGCAGCTGCGCGAGCTGGCCGATTGCGGCGGCATCGCGGGGCTCAACTTCTGCACGCAGTTCCTGACCGATCGCCTGGCCGACCCGACGCGCGACGACGTGCTTCGCCACGTCGACCATGTGCTGGAGACGGCGGGCGAGGACGTGCTGGCGCTGGGCAGCGACTACGATGGCTGCGACGTGCCCAGCTGGCTGGAACCGTGCGACCGCATCGGCGCGCTGCACGAGCTGCTGGCTTGCGAGTTCGGCCGCGACATCGCCGACAAGGTGTTCTTCCGGAACGCGCGCGATTTCTTCGAGCGGGTCGAGTCCGTATAGCGGCCCCTGTCATCCTGAGCGTAGGCGCGCAGCGCCGAAGTCGAAGGACCCCGTGCGGCGATAGCCGTAAGACTTCCAGCTGACGCTGCGCGCGATCCTTCGACTGCGCTCCCTGCGGTCGCTCCGCTCAGGATGACAGGCTGTTGCGCTTCGCTCGCCCAGGATGACAAGCCGGCAGCGCGTGACGGGGAGCGGCATGATGGTTTCGTGAACCCTCTTTACGAGTTTGATTTCGTACTTATACTTTCTCGAGTACGAAATCAGACTCGTTAAGGAGCGAAGCGAGACATGGATACGCGCAACGACCGTGCGAATCGGAAATACAACAACCTGTTCAGG
>ENA-OXEN01000416-OXEN01000416.1-human-gut-metagenome-genome-assembly--contig:-NODE-416-length-10661-cov-14.432397_pt1 | contig 10661 bp, 13 predicted proteins | sample MGYA00249358_ERZ652249 | MGnify/ENA primary metagenome ERZ652249 (study PRJEB26925, sample SAMN05826761) | human gut metagenome | biome: ENVO:2100002; feature: ENVO:00000062; material: ENVO:00002003... | reverse complement strand
GTATAAAGGCACCGAATTATGTTACTTGGTGCAACCACAGAAATGTGGCTGTTTTTTTATATTCTAAAGTTAAAGTAGAAAGGATGAATGCTTCTTGGTGAAACAACAAAAAGCAGAGGCCGCGCAACAGAAAAATATTCATATTCAGGAATTCCTTGATATGATCTCACCGTCTGTCGTCAAATTTAATACGGATTATTTCATTTGTGGCAATACATTCCGCTGTGTGTGGGCTTTACGCGAGTACCCCACATCCACCGATGAACAGGCAATTCTGCGGCATCTTGGAGAAAAGGACGGCATCACTTTGAAAATTTATACCCGGCATGTCACGCCATACGAGGAAAAGAAAATCATCAGTAACGCGGCTAACAAAAACCGTATGAAAAAGAGCAACACAAACGATCTGCAGGAAACCATAACAGCCGAAGACAATCTGCGGGATGTTGCACAAATCGTAACGGCCACACACCGCAACCGCGAGCCACTCATCCATACCGCGGTCTATATTGAGCTGTTCTCCCACAGCCTTGATGAACTCAAGCTGCTCCAGACAGAAGTTTTGGCGGAGCTGATCCGCAGCAAGCTCAATGTCGACCGGCTCCTGCTCCGCCAGCAGCAGGGATTTCTTTGCGTGATGCTTTCCGGGTGGAACGTGTTCGGCGACCAGTTTGAGCGCGTCCTTCCCGCGTCGTCGGTCGCAAACCTGTATCCCTTCGCCTATTCCGGAAAAACCGATATCCACGGTTTTTATCTGGGACGGGATAAATACGGAAGCAATATTCTTGTAGACTTCAATCAGAGGGCGGACGACAAAACCAACGCCAACATCCTGATTCTCGGCAATTCCGGTCAGGGAAAAAGTTACCTGTTAAAGCTCATTCTGTGTAACTTACGGGAAGCTGGGATGAATATTATCTGTCTCGACCCCGAAATGGAATTTGAGGAGCTTACCAATCACCTCGGCGGCTGTTTTATCGATCTGATGACCGGAGAATACATCATCAATGTTCTGGAACCCAAGGCGTGGGATGAACAGGCCGTGCGTTCGGGAGCCTTCCATGGACGGACTGGTCCCGCGGAACATTCAGCCAAGGAATCCGGGGACGGTGAATTCATCCCGCAGGCTTTCCTGAAATCATCCAAGCTCAGCCAGCACATCAGCTTCCTCCGGGATTTTTTCCAGACCTATAAAGAGTTCGACGACCGGCAGATCGATACCATAGAAATTATGCTTGGCAAGCTATACGACAAGTGGAAAATCACCGATCAGACGGATTTCAGTAAGCTTAAGCCGAACGATTACCCGATTCTCTCCGATTTATATGACCTGATTGAAGCAGAATATAAAGGATTTGACGAAAGCAGACGGCAGCTGTACACAGCTGATACGCTCCGTGAGATCTGCCTTGGACTCCACTCCCTGTGCAAGGGAGCGGAGTCCAAATTTTTTAATGGGCACACCAATATTACAAGCGGTAGATTTATTACCTTTGGTGTCAAAGGGCTGCTTCAGGCTTCGAAAAATCTTCGCAATGCCCTGCTGTTTAATGTTCTTTCCTACATGAGCAACGAGCTGCTTACCACCGGGAACACAGCGGCCAGCATCGATGAGTTTTACCTGTTCCTGTCAAACCTGACTGCGGTGGAATATGTCCGGAATTTTATGAAGCGTGTGAGAAAGAAAGACAGCGCGGTCATCCTTTCCTCACAGAATCTGGAGGATTTCAATCTGGATAGAATCCGCGAATACACGAAACCTCTGTTCAGCATACCAACCCATCAGTTCCTGTTTAACGCGGGCAGTATTGACGCCAAATTCTATACGGATACCCTGCAGCTGGAGCAAAGTGAATATAACCTGATCCGATATCCACAGCGCGGCGTGTGCCTTTATAAATGCGGGAATGAGCGGTACAACCTCATGGTCACAGCCCCGAAGTACAAGGAAAAGCTGTTCGGAAAGGCGGGCGGAAGATAACCTTACCGGAATCCGCTTTGAGGGGATGATGAATCAATATGCGGATGAAGGATCAGCGCTTTGGCATCGAAATCGAGCTGACCGGGATTACCCGAAAGACGGCAGCTGGAATTGCGGCCGAATATTTTGGAACATCCGTCAGCTCCGACGGTACCGGGTACGATATTTACAGTGCTCTGGACAATCAGGGACGCAAATGGAAATTCATGAGCGACTCCAGCATCACGGCGCAGAAAAAATCCGGTGGACAGACCGTCGACGCGTCCAGTGAATACAGGACAGAGATGGTCAGTCCAATCTGCCTCTATGAAGACATTGAACCCATTCAGGAGTTAGTGCGAAAGCTTCGGAGAGCTGGAGCCATCGCAAACGAGAGCTGCGGGATTCACGTTCATGTGGACGCCTCTCCCTTTAATGCCAACGCTCTCCGGAATATTACCAATATCATGGCAAGCAAAGAAGATTTGATTTACAAGGCTCTGCAGGTTACCGTGGCCCGCCAGCATCGTTGGTGCAAGCCAGTGGATACCCGTTTCCTGGAGGAATTGAACCGGAAAAAACCGAAAACGCTGAATGAGGTCAATCACATTTGGTACAATGGTCGGGACAGAAGCAACATCCATTATGACGACAGCCGGTACCACTGCCTGAACCTGCACAGCGTATTCCAGAAAGGGACAGTGGAATTCCGCCTGTTTAATTCCACTACCCACGCCGGGAAAATCAAGGCGTATATCCAGCTGTGTCTTGCCATATCCGCGCAGGCACTCAACCAAAAGTGTGCAAGGAGAAAAAAGACGCAGACAACGAATGAAAAGTATACTTTTCGCACATGGCTTTTACGTTTGGGGCTCATTGGGGATGAGTTCAAAACCGCCCGCCTGCATCTTCTGGAGCATCTTGATGGGTGCATCGCGTGGAAGGACCCCCAACAGGCAGAACGCCAGAAGGAGCGGATACGGCAGAGAAAGGAACAGGAAACCGCACGTCAGAATCAAATGCAGGAGGAAGAAACCGGAACCCATGAAGAAGGTTCCTGTTTCTTTCTGTCCATGTAGAATTTTGAAAGGAGAAAACTAATGAACAAAAAAGCTCTGTACATTGCCTATGGCAGCAACTTGAACATGCCCCAGATGGCATATCGGTGTCCCACGGCCAAGATGGTCGGAGCCGGTAAAGTCAATGGGTACGAGCTGTTGTTCCGCGGGGCGCGGCACGGCGCGGTGGCAACGATTGAGCCACTGAAAAATTCCAGTGTTCCGATTGGTTTATGGGAGCTGAAAGAAAATGATCTTCGTGCTCTGGATCATTACGAAGGGTATCCTCATCTTTACCGAAAGGAAGACCTTGATGTTGTGCTGAACGGAGGTTCCATAACCGCAATGGCGTATCTTATGAATGATGGATATCCTTTTGGCGCTCCCTCGGATTATTACCTCAATGTCATCCGTGAAGGCTACCTTAGTTTTGGGTTTGACACGGATTTTCTGGAACAGGCGGCGGAGAAATCCATTCGTCTGGCACGGGTGCAGCAGGAAGCAGAGCCGGAACAAGGCTGTCTTTTCGGCCCAAAGTACTGGTAACGCCATATGGTGAATCCCGCGATTATTCTCAAGGCGGCCGTGGCTGTGGCCGGAGACAAACGAAGCCGGAAAGCGGTCGGTGGGGTGATTCTTGCTGTTTTATCTCCATTGATCCTTGGCGTCCTTATTATCATGTGCGCCCTTTCCGGCGCGGCCGGTCACGATAATGAAGCGGTCCAGTTGTGCTTCTACGGAGGTGATATTTCTTCGCAGGTTCCAGCCGAATACACAGAGCAGATCCAAAAAATGAGGGGAAGCTTTTCTAAGCTGGACGCGACGGTTACAGAAATCAACCGGAAAACGGACGGAGCCAGGCTGGATGCGTTAAAGGTCAAGTCAGTGTTTTATTCCCTGTATTTCGGGCAAAACGGCGGTGATTCCATTTCAAGCCCGGCGGCGCAGGATTTTGTCTCTTGCTTTGTCCGGTATGAGAAACGAACCCATACGGGTTCTGGAAAAGATGGTGTAAAGAAGAAGGAAATCCGCACGGTGGCAGTTCCAATCACAGATTTCAATCTGGTATACGCGAACCTTGAAAAACTGCTCGGAAGATCCGTCTCTGATCAGGAGAAATTCAATTCAGAGAAAATTTATCAGAAGATGTTAGGCACCACAGCGATAGATTCTTCCGGTGCTTCTTTTTCTCAGTCTCCTTCCACGCAGGGAATGATTTCCCCGATCGGAAGCAGCTGGCGGTCGATTGTCACCTCTGAATTCGGCGGCCGTGTCGATCCCATCAACGGATCATACAGTTACCACAAAGGACTTGATCTTGGCGTACCAACCGGTACCCCTGTGCGTGCGGCAAAGGCTGGAACTGTGCTGAAAACCGCGTATAACGCAGGCGGCTATGGCTATTATGTGATGATCGACCACGGTGGTGGAATTGTTACGCTATATGGTCACTGTTCCAGAATACTCACTTCGTCGGGACATCCCGTCAAAGCCGGTGATGTCGTTGCGTTATCCGGAAGCACCGGACGCAGTACGGGAAGCCATCTGCATTTTGAAGTGCGGGTCAACGGTAAGGCGGTCAATCCGAGAGGGTATCTTCCATAAAATCACCCAAGGGTGTTCCGGCAGAGAAAAAACTTAAAGCTTGATTGAAAGAAAAATGTGGTATAATATAAAAAACTACACAGAAAGGAGCGGTGCTTTTGGAACAGTATGATCAGGCGGTCCGCCTTTGGAAATCTTTCTCCATTACCTCCGCGGCTAAGTTGGATCAGCATCTGGACAGTTTCCGAATTTTATTTGCGTTTCACTCCGGCAAAATTGAAAACAAAGAAATCACCTATCATGACACGCGGGAAATCTTCGAAAACGGAAAAGTGTCCAACTATACCGGAAGTCCCCGCGCGCTGTTCGAACAGCAGAACCAGAAGCTCTGTTATGAGTTTTTGAAAGATAAAATTGTGAAAAAAGAGCCACTGAGCTTAGAATTGATTCTTGAAATCCACCGGATTCTTACGGGCGGAACCTACGATGAGCACCGCTATGTAAAGAACGGGGAGCGTCCCGGCAGCTTTAAAAAGCACGATTATGTTACCGGCGTTCATGAAGTCGGTTCTGCGGCTGAGAATGTTGAGAGTGATGTTCGGGAGTTGCTTGAGGAAGCTGGGGCGTATGACGGAAAGGATATTCTTAAAGCGTCCGCCTACCTTCACGCAAAATTTGAGTTTATCCATCCGTTCGCGGATGGAAACGGACGTGTTGGCAGAACTCTCTTAAACTATTATCTGATGACTCACAGCCATCCGCCCATGATTGTTTACAACGAGGACAAACGCCTGTATTATGAATGCCTGCAGAAATACGATGAGGACGAGGAACTGAAACCGCTGTTTGAATTTCTGAAATACGAGACCGGTAAGACGTGGGAAAAAGCCATAATGCTCAACGATGGGCTGAAAACTGATCGCAAAGGCCTTGCTGATTTCACACAGAATCTATAAATCAAACAGCAGTATGCCAAAGGAGCTATCCGTAAGGACAGCTCCTTTTTTCGTTGTGATAGAAAGGAAGAAAAGCCATGCCTGAAACCGAGTTAAAAATTTCATTTCCCGACGCAAAGTTAGACGCGCTCCGCTATTTTGCGGAAAAAGAAGGCGTTACCATCGAGGATGAGTTAAGGAGCCACCTTGAGAAGGTTTATCAGAAAAATGTTCCCCTTCAGGTTCGCAACTATATTGAAAACCGGGCTGGATTGAGAGGTGAACCCGCGGAAAGCAACTCGTCCGCCTCTGAACAGCAGGGCCGCCAGCAAAGGCAGAGCCGCCGCCGCACACATACCCAGCCGGTTCAAGAAGCACCTGACGCCCCGCAACCCGAGCAGGAAAACCAGGGCATGACGATGGGAGGCCTATAGGAAACACGGACTTTATTGGTATCGAAACAGGGTGCAAGACAAACGTTGTTCACTCTTGTGATAGCTTCCGCAAAGAAGAATCAATATTGTGTTGTCAATGGCCGAGAAAGATCGAGTAAAAATCAAGGGGGATTCTTATGGACGGCAAAGAACTTATTGAGAAGCTGACTCTGGAAACAGCTAATATTCTTTACCTCGCGGGCCAGCCTGAAGACTCTGTGGTCGGCAGGCTGGAATCGATGATTGAGCTTGTCGGAGAAGCGTGGGGACTGCCGGATGCCGTGAACAAAAGCAAGGAAATCCTTGCCGCGGAGCGGGAGGCAGTTCGCACGGAGGCAATGGCAAACCCGTTGCTTCCCAAAGAGAAAATCCTTCAGTGCGACGATGATGGCGACAGCATTATGGCAATCCTGTGGGCGCTCTTTGATACTTCCACTCGGCTTGAAGCACAGGAAAAGCGGGAATGCGTACTCGAAACCGCACATTTTATGGCTGATTATCTTGGATTAGAGGAATGGATCGAAGCCTCCGATCCACCCTGTGAAGAAACGCTGTCATAATTCCGAACCATATTTCAGGCAGCTGGATGTTTTTGCCAGCTCCTCTTTTATATTTAATTTTTGATCGTAAGCAGCAGGAGCCAACATAGAAGGGAGGAAAATAATGTGGAAAAAAAGATTCGTGTACTGATGGTTGAACTGCACAAAGAGCCTTATCCCACTGAGATCAACGGAACGCTTGAGGGGATGCAAAGCGTTGTTGGCGGACTAATCGAGCCGATTGATCTGGAAAAATCCGCGACGCTTGTCTGCAATGAAGAGGCAAAACTCATCGGTCTTGAGGGCAATCGATCTTTAGGAAATGACATCATCGCGGGAACATTTTTTATTTCAGGCAGTGATGAAGAAGGAAATTTCACTTCACTGTCCGCCGATAAAATCAAGCAGTATACAGAAAAATTTCAGACTCCGGAAACATTTACTCCGGAGGAGATTGAGAATACAACCGGTATTTGGTTTATCAGCCTCTGAGCAGAAAGGAGATTTTGCTATGAGAAAAGAAACCTTAACGGTCCGTTTCAATTCGGAAAAGCTTCAGGCGATCAGGCAGTATATGAGGAAAAAAGATGCCGATCTGAATGGAGAACTGGACAGTGAACTGCAAAAGCTTTATGAAAAATACGTTCCGTCAGCCGTCCGGGAGTATATTGAATCTCGTGATTTTGGGGAAGCCGCCAAACATTCCGAAACGTAGGATGATTAAATGATGGGAAAAGAAGAAACCGTAATGTCTTTCACTCAGGATCAGGAAACCGCCTTGGAATGTATTCGAGGGCTGACTTATTATGCAATGGAGCGGCAGGCGGACAATCTCACGCATTTGAATCCTACCGAATTCCATATCCATCTGGAAAACAGGAACGCTAAGATTCGCAATATGATTATCCATCTCTCTCGGTTTTGGGGTCTTTCAGCGAACCTTGAAACAGAGATTTTAAAACCTTTTGATGACAACATCTGTTCCGCGCATTGCCCGGCCAAGATTGAAATCGCGGGTGCGGACCAACAAAAAGTGGTTGTTTCAGGACTCTCCCGTTATGCTGATGAGCTGATACGAACAGTGGATGCCCGGAGTGAGCTGATGCAGGTGCGAAATCTTCTGGAGGATATTGCCGCCTATCTCCCATGGAATGTTTTCTATCAGAAGGCCGAGCCGCTTCGGGACCAAATTGACTTTTCCCTCGCTTCTGCCACCGCCCGCCAAAATATTTTATTTACCCATATCCTGCTGGGAGCAGAAACCGGACCGGCAGGCAGTGACTTTCTTTCCGGTGCCATGGAGGATGAGGAAGGCATCAGGGGAATAGAATTATTTGAGAATTTAAAGACGCAACATCCGGAGATCCGGAATTGGCATACGATCTGTACGCTTTACCGCTGTGGAAATGGGCTTGAATTACCCAGGAATGCCTCCAGCTTGGATCTGCAGATCATGCGGGAAAAGGGAGAAAATTTTCTGGATCTGAAGGGAGTCACATGTTGCCGGATGCCCATTGAATTTGATATGTATCTCGACGAATTTCCAAGCTATGATTCCCATTCTCAGAAATTGAACATGTGAAATCTGTAAGAGATATTTTATCATATTAACGGGAACACCAGCACAACAGATATGAAAGCCCGTGTTGCCGCCCGTGTGCCGTTTTGTGCTACTTTTGGCTCAAGGGTGGCATCCCAATCCCAGTCTGCTCCTAAATCCCCGCGTTGGAGCTGTGTGCCAAAGTTTGCATTTAAGAGCTGCCGTGATTCTCTCCCCTTTTTCAAGGAAAAAGTCAAGGTCGAAAGTTGTGCGGGTTAAAGCGCGGGTGGCTTTTACAAGCCTCCCGCACGGTTTACACCGGCCGGCAAAGCCGTCCGGGGATTACGTCCTGCCACCCGGAATGGAGGTTTATCCAAATCCGGGTGGCTTACATATCCTGTTTTCATAATTAAACCCAATATGTGTGGGTGGCTTGTACACCTCGGAAAGGAACTTCATGAGCGGTAATACAGAAAAGACTAAGTTCTCCATTCGTATCAATACTAAACTGCTTGAAATGTGCGATCGATATCTGGAAGAAACCGATTCTCTCAGCCGAACAGAATTAATTGAAAACGCACTACGCTTTTATCTTGGTTACCTCACTTCCCAAAGAATTGAGGACTACCTTCTCCAGTCTCTGTCGTCTGTTTTGACCGGAACCGTTCATGACAGCGAAAACAGGATTGCCAGAACAGAGTTTAAGTTGTCGGTCGAAGTTTCAAAGCTCGCTCATGTGATTGCTTACAGCCATGATATTGATGATGCTACTTTACAGAAGCTCCATGTAAAATGTCTGGACGAAGTCAAACGAATAAACGGCTCCATCAAATTTGAAGATGCTTATCGGTATCAGAAACATGAAATTTGATTTAGTCCGAAAAAAGTACTTACGCGCACTAGTATGTAGAAAAGTTAAGAAAATAGGGATTGAAATTCACTCATCCAATAATCTATACTATATATTAAGAAATAAAAAGAAAGGAGATATGAAATTATATTTGACTTCTTAAAAAAGAGGAAAGTAGAAGTGTCGAAACCCCTTGCGGTGGATCTCTCTGCCAGAGCGGGGGCACCAAAGCCGAAGGCGGTAGCTTTTGTCGACTATGAGCACTGGTTGTTTTCTCTGCAGAATCAATATCATATGAAGCCTGATCCGTTTCGATGGGCCAATAATCTAAAAGATAATTATGAGTTGAATGATATCCGCTTTTACGGTGATTTTTCGCAGGAAGTGATGAGCCGTGAGCTTACAAGAATCCGTCAGGTTTCCAATCAGGTGATAGAAACAAAAAACAGCAGCGAGAATTACCGAAAAGATTTTACTGATTTCATAATGCTGGATGCCATTTATCAGACAGCTATTTTTTCAAAGGATATAGACGTGTTCATTCTCTTTACAGGGGATGGGCACTTTAATTCCGTAACCTCTTTTTTGAAAAACAATCTTCAAAAATCCGTTTTGGTTTACGGTGTAAAAAATTCATTCAGCAATACACTAAAAGCAGCATCTTCCTCATGGTTTGAAATTCCGGCCGATAATGATATCTTTTTGAATTGTTATCAACTGATTTTACAATACATTGCATATATTGACAGCAAAAGCAATGGTTTCCGGCCAACTTTTTGGAACGTGGTGCATTCAGTAGCCGAGTATAATCAATTGGATGAAAATATAGTTAACGCATCTCTTAGTCAGTTAATAGAGCAAAGATATATTTCGGAGAAGATAGAAACTATTAAATTTCAAAAACAGTTAAAAGTGCTGATTGTAGATTGGGAAAAAGCTATAAGGGATAACCTATGGGACCCTAATACATAAAACTTTTAATTCAAGTGATCATTGTGTGGTATAATCAGTATAAAAATATTATATAGGAGTGATTACAATGCCAAGGGGTAGAAAAAAAGAAACACCTGAAAATTTGGAGCAACAGATTAGTGGGTTGGATGCCGAGATCGAGGCTTATCAGCAAAAAATACAGGAAGCTAAAAGAAAGAAAAAAGAGCTGATTGAGCAGAAAAAGAAACAGGATATGGAAAAACTTTTTTCTATGATCCAAGAGAGCGGTAAAACCGTGGAAGAGGTTATCCAATCTTTTCAAAATCAATAGCCTTGAAATATCGAATAATACAATTTGGATATTAAGGAACTGGCAGAACGATTGTCAGTTCCTTTTTGTATTTGATAATAAAATGAGGTGTTCCCGTATGCCAAAACTGATCTTTCGTAGTAATTACATGCGGGATGCACCCCCGGAGCACCTTGCAAATTATGTAAAATATATTGCTACACGTGAGGGAGTTGAGAAAATCTTTCAGAGCAAATCACAGCTTCCTGCCACGGTTAAACAGCAAAACCTCATTACCAGTATTCTTAGAGATATCAGCGATGCTAAAGATATGTTGGAATATGAGGATTATCTGCTGCATCCAACTCGGGAAAATGCCACTGAATTTATTACTCAGGCTTTAGAAAATAACATCGACCTTATAGGAAAGCGAAAGAATTATGTAGACTATATTGCAACTCGTCCCAGAGTAGAGCGAATTGGCGAGCATGGACTTTTTACCGATGCCGGGGCAACAATTATCCTTGCTCAGGTAGCGGAGGAAGCAGCCAAACACAAAGGGGTAATCTGGACACATG
>ENA-OXEN01000410-OXEN01000410.1-human-gut-metagenome-genome-assembly--contig:-NODE-410-length-10716-cov-8.493106_pt1 | contig 10716 bp, 6 predicted proteins | sample MGYA00249358_ERZ652249 | MGnify/ENA primary metagenome ERZ652249 (study PRJEB26925, sample SAMN05826761) | human gut metagenome | biome: ENVO:2100002; feature: ENVO:00000062; material: ENVO:00002003... | reverse complement strand
TCTACACCGTCTAATTCGTCGGCAGCGTCAGATGTGTATAAGAGACAGTATTACGAGTGATGAATATACGCTTTGCAAACAGTGGATTGCAAGTCAGATTCAAGCCGGCCATTCCTGGGAAGATGTAAAAAATCTGTGCGTTGCTCCCAATAATGCAGAAATTGAGTTCGAACGTCTGCAAAATGAAGAATTAATTATTCCTTTTGATATTCTCTTTCATGAGTGGAGTCAGTTTGTTGCTGTAATTCAGTCGTCCTATACGCCGATCGTTGAAATGTATGGTTTATCAGACGGCTCTGCAGATAACGCCCTTCCTGTCCCCACCGATTCGGGCTCTGCATGGACCAGATATAAAAATCATCTGCTCGGGAAGTACACGGGAAGACCGAAAATGTCTGAGAGTGCAGTTGCAACATTGGAAAACAACTGTCACTGGATTTTAAATCATCTTAAACGAGATACCAGATCCGCTGGGGCAGTCAAAGGACTGGTAATGGGCAGTGTGCAGTCTGGAAAAACTGCTAATATGATTGGCCTTGTAACAATGGCTGCCCACTACGATTGGAACTTTTTCATCATCTTATCCGGTACGATTGACAATCTGCGAAAGCAAACGCGAGATCGTTTCTTGTCGGACCTAACTCAAAGCGGAGGTGTAAACTGGCACGTACTTGATTACACAAGAAATGCTGATTATCTGGTAGACATCAATGACGGAAAGCATTATCTGACAGATGACTTGGCCTTGAATATCTACCAAGAGGGAACACAACATAACAACTGGATGCATCGCTATGTTATCGTTTGCCTCAAGAATTCAACTCGGCTGAAAAAATTAATTACCTGGCTTCATTCAAAAGCGACAAAAGCCGCACGAATGAGACTTATTGTGATAGATGATGAGGCCGATCAAGCAAGTGTCAATACCCGCAAAATGAAGGACGTTGATGATGAGGAAATAATTGAAAGGACTGCCGTTAACCAGCTGATTATTGACCTGGTAAAGGGTAATGACATTGAGGGTAAACATTCTGCTGCTGAATTTCAGGCAATGAACTATATAAGCTTTACCGCCACACCGTACGCCAACGTTCTGAACGAAGCATATGAGGATTCTCTTTATCCTCGCACTTTTATCTGCAGTTTGCCGGAATCCAAAGAATACTTCGGAGCAAAGACAATCTTCGGCAGTAAATCAGATGATCGTTACAACGGACTGAATATAATTCGAACCGTACCGAAAGAAGAAGTCACGGCGCTTAAACAGTTGCACAAAGGCTGTGCATTCACTCTCCCTAAAGAGTTTCAGCACGCTGTATGTTGGTTCTTGTCGGCGGCTGCCGTATTGCGAGTCCGCGGTCATAAAAAGCCGATCAGTATGCTAATCCATACAACACAGCTGCAAGGAGGGCATTTTGAAGAGTATGATGTATTGAAAAGTTGGCTTCTTCGTGAAAGCAAAACAGGTAGCCTTCTTCATCTTTGCCGCGAAGTATACGACGCGGAAAAAGCTGAATTTCTTCTTAAGGACTTGGCAGAGGGATATCCCGAATATGCTTTGCTCAATAGTGTGTGCGATGTTTTCCCCGAGTTTGATGATATTGAAAATGAGATAAAACAGATTCTTTCCCAAATAGTGAATATTGGCATCGGAGAAGACAGTGACTTTGAGTATTGTGAAAACGGAATCCATCTATGCGTTGATAACTGCCGCGCAAACAAGAAATCCGATGAAGGCGTATACCTCAGAATTGTTTATCCGAAACCGGAGCAATTAAGCGCCATGAGTAAGGCTCCTGTGTTTATTGTACTTGGCGGTAATACACTTGCCCGCGGTTTGACGCTGGACGGCCTGCTTTGTACATATTTTGCCAGGAACGTAAATCAGGCAGATACTCTGATGCAGATGGCCCGATGGTTTGGGTACCGCAAAGGATATGAATTGCTCCAAAGGATTTGGATGCCGCTTTCCGTACAGGAAAAATTCGAACTGCTTGAAGAAATTGACGAAAAACTAAAAGAAGAATTTGAAAGTTTCATGCGGATGGGCAAGAGTCCTGCAACCTTCGGACCCAGAGTCATGAGCAGTGCAAAAATTGCCAAATTCATGCTGACATCCAAAACCAAATCACAGAATGCCGTACCTTGTGAATTCGATTTCAGCGGCGACAGCTACGAAACCACTCAGTTTGACAATAATGCAGATTTGCTTCTCGCAAATATTAAATGCTCTGAGGCATTCTTGGCGTCTGTCGGGACCGCCCGGAAGTCTGATGTTATTGAAGGGGCATATGTTTGGGCCAACGTATCTTCGCATGCAATTCTCCATAATTTTTTGGAGCATTATCATCTGTTTGATTGTTCTCCTTTGCATGTAGACATTCCTATCTTCCGAAAATGGATGGAAGAAATGAATAAAGACGGTAAATACCTTAAATGGAACATTGCCGTTTCCGGTGACAAAAAATCGGAAACAAGATGGAAAGTTGCGGGAGCTGATGTCGGGACCGTTGAGCGTTCAAAGAAAACCAAACATCCGGAATTTATAGACATCGGCTCTTTACGTTCTGGCATTGACGTTCTGGCGGATGTAAATCCTTCGGCGCTTTCCCCAGAGGAAACAGCTATTCTGGCAAATGCGCTTAAGAGCAAAAAAAATCTTCTTGCCGTTCGGCATAAACTGGGGCTTGGCGATGTGCCGTTGCTTTTACTTTACAGAATAGATCAAAACAAAGGAAAAGATTCTAAGTACCGCACAAAAATCGGAAGCGTCCATGATATCATCGGCTTCAGCATTATCATTTCTGGTGAAGAAGTCAGCAGTGATTATGTAAAAACTATTCATGTAAAAACACCTGAGTGATTTTGAAAGGTGGGCCTCGATGTTAGACAGAGAGATACTAAAGACAGATTATGCTGTTTCATACGGCAGCGCCACCCTATCTTCTTTGCAGAATGATTCGGTTCCCGAAATAGATCTGTTGGTGCGTGAGGCAATTCAAAACAGCTCGGATGCCGCCATTGGTTTGGACGGCCCGTCTTATCGAGTGGGGTTCCAGACTGGAACCTTTATTCCGTCAGCTTTTAATTCTTATTTGACGGATATTGAAGTTCCTTTAAACGCACGCTTTCCTTCATCAACCGCTGAATATATTGAAATCAGAGACACCTGCACCAGCGGACTTACCGGAGCAATTCGTAAAAGCGAGATAGCAAAAGATGATCACGGTAACTTCTTCAAGCTTATCTATGATACGGGAAAAAAGCAAACTCAAGTTACCGCCGGCGGCAATCACGGATTAGGTAAAAGCGTCTACTATCGTGTCGGAATCGGGATTGTTATTTTCTATTCGCGCATTCAAAAACAGGATGGCTTTGAATCCAGATTGATTATTACACTGGTCGAAGATGAGACTAAAAAGAACCCGGACGGTACGGATGCCACACTTCTGAGCTATGTCGAGCCTCGCTCTGCCGGGAAAGCGTGGTGGGGTCTTCGTGACGGCGAAGATCTCCTTCCTCTTACTGACGAAGAATTTATTGGTTCTCTCTTGGAGGTCTTTGGTCTGGTTCCTTTTACAGGGAAAGAAACAGGAACAGCAGTAATTATTCCGTATATCAATTCTTCGGAATTGCTGAGCCAAATTATTCCTCCTGAAGCGGAAATCAAGGATGATGTAAAAAACCATTTGCAAACGGTATGGCTTTCTAATCTGGCGGACTATCTCAAACTTTCTATCCAGCGATGGTATGCGCCTAAAATTCATAATCGAGAAATCAATACATTCTCAGACAAGAAATGGTTGTTAGTCACTGTAAACAAAGTGCCAATTCGGAAGCAGGATCTTTTGCCTGTGTTTAGTCTTGCACAGGAACTGTATACCACTGCACTTTCCAAGGTGTACGGCAAAGACTATACCAGTTCAACATACCCTCAAATAGAATGCCTGCCTGTTAATATTCAAAAATATTTTGAGGGATCCATGACATCCGGATATGTTGCTGTGGTCAAAATCAGCCGTTCTGACCTCAATAGAGATCAAAATCTTCTGAGCCCGTACGATTACATCGGACACTATGAGGCAGACGGAGGGCTAAACGAGCCTGTAGTGATGTACACCCGCGATTTGGGCATGGTTATTGATTATTGCATCACCGGGCCTTGGGTTAAAGGATTAGTCACTCCCGAAAACCCGGAAGATTTTCTCTTTGCCTTTTACGTGCCGAACACCGCCAAAAAGCTCAAATCCGATTTAGCCGTTTCTGAATATGCCGGTGCCTCCTTTGGGCAATATTTGCGCGACTGTGAGCAATCCGACCACATGGAATGGAACGATCCGGTGAGAATGCAAATCGTCACGCGCATACAAAAGAACATCGTAAATCAGGTAAACAATAAAACTAATAAGGCTGCATCAGCCCCTATTGATGCTACCGCCAGTAAACTTTCCAACCGTCTGGGGAAAAATCTTCTTCCTCGCATAGGTTACGGCAAGAAAACACGCGCCGGAAGCGGCGGCTCTGGGGGCGGAGGCGGCGGGAGAATCAATAATATTCAGTTTGAAATAAGTTCCCAGGTAATTCAAGGGAACCTGCTGACGATGGACTTTTCTCTAAAACTGCTGCATTCTTGCAAGTCGGCAACCGTGTCTATTATCGTGGATTCAGAAGGCGGGTGGATTGATCCCGAATCCTGGCAGGAAGAGATCGGAACGCCGTTTCCCGCGATAATTCAAGAGTGCTGTGTGTTATCTATGACCACCGGTGTTGTTGTTGAGCCTCGTTCCATTGCTCTGGTTTGTGAAGGCAATAATTTCGCCGTCAGCACGGAAGAATTCGATTTGTCTATGCAATATGCAAAGGGCGCAGCATCTGCCGCAGCAATCAAAGTTGATTCACGAGTTTTCAACCTGGGGCTTACGGGACGCCTCGTTATAAATGCCATTGATAAAAAGTACCGTTTTAATTTCAAGACTGAGTAAAGGAGTATGAGATGCAAGATCTATATTTTTATCCCAAATTAACTCCTGAGTTCAAAGAGGCGTGCGGATACACCTCTGCCAAGTATATTTTCTCTTACGAATATCAGGGAGAGTATCACGGACTTCGTCAGAAAGGCTCTTCTACAGTAAAGCTTTCCGACCCTCTGGACATTTGGGAGGTGGATAAAGAAGGAATTATTATAAATAAAGATGTTAAAATTGCATATCCTCAGTTTTTGTACGGTAAGGACGGAATTGCATGCCAAGGTGCTGAGATAGGTATATGCATCGAATGGACAAACAAGGCGCTTACACAAACCGGTATTATATTACCGATTACTGACATCACTTTACCGCAGGGACGAAGCTGCAAGTTCGAATTCTCTTTTGAGCCGGGAAGGATATTAGGGGATTTAGAGCTGACTTTGAATCTGTATATTAAAAAACCTGCTGCCGAAATTCTGCCCGGTGAAGAAAGTCTCATGAACGAGGCGGGCGTCTCCGTCGGCGAACTGGAAACCATCGTCTTGGATTTCAGCAGTGTTTATATGGAATTTCCCATTGAAGAGTTCGAGTCTGACAAAGAACCTTTGTGGTGGGTTGAATTCTCTCAGTGGGAAGATCCTAAAGTTTCTGATCTTTTTACTCGAGATAACATCTGCCTATATTTGAATCCGTATTATAGCTGCTGCCCTGCTCCGTCAACAAGCGGAGAAGAAAGCAAAATCAAAAATCTGGATTTACTAATAGATATCCTCGCACAGGCCTATATGCTAATGTTTATGCGGCTCAGCGAAGATGATCTCGATGCAACGATAAACAATATCGGATTGGCGCCAAACTCCATTTGCAGCATTCTTCATCAGTTTATTGAAGAATGCGATGAAAAGCTGCATTTTGAGGCTCCCGAGGCTCTTTTGAAGAGTCTACAAATAAACATCCGTAAGAGATTGGAGACGACTGATAATGGCTGATTTCGGAAAGTACAAAATGCCCTTTGCTGAAGCCAAAACGGTTGTTGATGCTCTGGATAATATGAGTGATGTGGAGTTTCGTGATCAGCTTAGGCACTGGGCGAAGTACGATGTCCCTGAAACACAATACAATGCATTTTATAAGCCTATTCGGGAAACGCTCGTGCAAACTTTTGATAATGTGCTCAGAGCAAACTCATATCATGTAAACTATAATCTTGATTTGACTGTAGGAATAAAGCTGTACGAATTACTTAATCCGTCAAATGGCTTTACAATCATCCAAGCCAATGACGATGACATCTGGCGCTATATATCTGTTTGCGTAATGCCGGACATTACTTTCATCCGATATCCTAATATCCCGGATGATATACAAATATTGCGGGAATCCATGCCCGGATTATCATACGCTATTTCTGTTCGAACAGAAAAGGATAGTCTGCGAATTAAGAAAAAGCGCTTCTATTCGCATACCAGAAGAATCTGGCTGAAAACACTGTGGTGGTATATCTATCTGGGATGGCAAAACGATTCAAAGACTACATATGCGGTCCTGAAGAACAACGGAACCAACATTATAAGTCATTTTATTGAAAGGCCGGGACGCGGATATCGGCCAGAGTTGTTTCGGAATATGCTCTATGCATACTCGCTGCTTCCGGAACAAAAAGACAGCATTTTCAGAGCCGCAGCCAAAATGAATCTGGCTAAGTGCGTAACCGTAGAGCCGGCGTTGACCGAAGGCGGCGAAAAGGAATATTCCCGGCGCTTATTTGATGAAGTAACAGCAAAGAGGACAAAAGATGATGACGCTGAACGAATTAATTCACAATAACTGGAAAACAGATATTGTTGGGTATGCTCAGGATATTCCCGGTCTGAAAGAGTCCGGATACGCTGCATGGACAATTAAATATGAAGACAGTTACGGTGCAGCTATTCCTTACAGCGGTTCTGAAATCGTCAATGAAACCTTTGCGAGTGCCAAGTTATACAGTACTCTTATCCCTCTTCAAGGGGGAACACCCGTTTCCGCAATTGTTCTGAAGACTGGCGTACCTGATATCGCAGTTCCTTTCGCAACTCTTTGTGAGGCTCTGGTTGACCCCGGGCGCAACGGAGAAAGGCGACGAGAAATAGAATTGTCTCCTGTTGCCTGGTGGAAAGAGTGGAAAGAACTGCTCGGAAACAGGAATATTGATGACCGCATATATGACATACTTGGAGAACTGTGTGTTTTGCGCCAACTGATCGAAAGCGGAGAGGAGCCTGAGTGGAACGGCCCGACAGGTGCATCATATGATATTGAATTGACAGATCGATTTGTGGAAGTTAAGTCTTCTACCGTGCGGGACAAACGAGAAGTAACAATAAGCAGTCAGTTTCAGCTTGACCCGCCCGATAAAGCATTGGATCTGGTATTTTGCCAGTTCGAGCCTACTGTACAGACTGGGGAGTCAATCGATAGTGTCGTTGACTGGTTTGCAGGAATCGGCTACAATATTTCAGCCCTTAATGAAAAGCTGGCTTCTAAAGGTTTTGAAATCGGAATGAGTTCCAGAAAGCGCACATTTTTACTTCACAGCATGTTGAAATACACAGTAGATAAAACCTTTCCTCGTATTACTCCCGCATCGTTTGTCGGGGGGGCTATGCCGGCAGGTATAACAAAAATATCATACACTGTTGACCTTGGCGGACTGGTCCCCGAGTCAATGTTGCAAGGAGTTACGGATGAAATATAAGACGGTTGATCTCTGTGCCGGAATTGGTGGAATACGCAGAGGTTTTGAATTGACAGGACATTTTAAAAATGTACTGTCCGCAGAAATTGATGAGTTGGCATGTCAGACGTATGAGCGTTTATTCCATGAAAATCCCCGAAATGATCTGACAACAACAGAATTCAAAGACAAGCTCGCCGAAACTAAATACGATGCCATCCTGGCCGGATTTCCTTGTCAGGCATTTAGTAAAGTGGGGCTTCAACTCGGTTTTCGTGATAAGACCAAAGGAACAATTTTCTTTGATATTGCTGAAATGATACAAAGAACGCAACCGAAGTTTGTGTTTCTTGAAAATGTTGAAAATCTTGTGCGTCACGAAAAAGGGAATACATTCAAAACGATAATCAGCACATTAGAAGAAGAGTTGAACTATAAGGTAATAGGTGTAACAACAAGTTCGACGGGCATCTTGAATTATAGTCCCGGTGATTTCGTTCGGAATTCAAAGGATTTTGGGATACCCCAGAACCGGCCTCGTGTATATATTGTTGCATTCAACAGACGCTATTTTGGAAACCATCTGGATAAAATATCCAACGAACTTCCGAAGAATCGAAAAGGTGGCGCCTTGTACGCGGACCTAAGAGATGTATTGGAAAAGGGCGAAGTTCCTCCCCGTTATTTTCTGTCCGCAGGATATCTCGAAACTTTAGAGCGTCATAAAGTACGTCAGAACAGTCGTGGTTACGGATTCGGCATGAAGGTTGTCAATGACCCCTCCATTGAGCATCCGATTTCTTGCGCATTACTTGCAACAGGCGGCAGCGGCCGTGAGCGGAATCTTGTTTACGATATCCCTAACGGAGAAAAATATGCCGGATTAGAGCTAAAAGGCAAATACTCTCCAATAAACAGCAAGTGCATTCGTACAATGACACCTTCAGAATGGGGAAAATTGCAAGGTTTTATCAATTATGCATTTCTAAACGAAGATGGCTCTGAAGGTTTTTCTTTTCCTGATTCTGTTGCAAATGTGCAGAAGTATAAACAGTTCGGCAATTCTGTTACTATTCCCGTGATTGAGACTATGGCTCAGTTTATCTATGAGTGTTTGGAGCAGATGACAGCAGAATTCTCTCCTGTTGAGCAAAGGCTTTATACCATGCACGGAAAGCATTTTCTGATGTGCAATGAATTGTATCGGATAATGAAAGATAAGCTGCGAGACTACACATACTTACAATGGGTTGATGCATATTTTCACTTTGGTCTGGATACGCCGTTCCATACTAAAGAGCTTGCTTGCTTTCTGGGATATTCTTCTGCACGAGGCTCACAAATACTTAATGATCTTACAGCAACCGGATTCGTTGAAAAATTAGGCAGAGGCATATATAAGTTCTCCAGCCAGTTTATCCAAGACATTGTATGCGACAGTAAAACTTCTGCTGAGGAAGATTGATATGGTATTGTTCGCATCATTTCGGAGGTAGCATTCAGAACGACACTAGCCAAAAAAGCCATGAGGTTATAACCATGGAAAACGTGACCAAATTCAGAATTTTATGCTTATATCAGCATTTGGTACAGCACACAGATGCCGAGCATACTTTATCAACCGCCGAACTGATGAAGATTCTCAAAGAAGAGTATTCGTTAAAGGTATCTCGGAATACTATCAGCGATGATCTCGCCATACTCCATGACTGCGGTCTTCATATTGAGCATTACGAGTCCACACAAAATAAATACTATTATGATGGCCATATTTATGAGCTACCGGAGTTAAAGGTTCTTGTCGATGCGATTTCTTCCTCTAAGTTCATCACGCAACGCAAAAGTGATGAGTTGATAGCGAAACTTCTTACTCTTACTAATTCCCAGAATGCCGCAAAGCTCCGTCGTCATATTTATGTTGCCGGTCGTGCAAAATCGGACAACGAAAACGGATATTACATCGTTGACGCAATCAATACCGCTATTGATACCAAAAGAAAGATATCTTTTCACTACACCGATTTTGATGCAACAAAAAAGCGATACACGTCAAACGACGGAAAGCCATACACCGTAAGCCCATATACCTTGATCTGGGATGGCGATTACTACTACATGCGGGGTTTCTGCGATGAACGACAGGAAATGCGGAATTTCCGCTTAGATCGCATCGCTGAGCAGCCGAATATTCTCAACCAGATTGCAGTGATGCCTCCAGATGGGTATAATCCAACTGATTATAGCAAGTATGTTTTCCGCATGTATGATACCGACGAGCCGATAGCAGTACAACTACATTGTCATGTGTCGGTCATGAAATATTTGATTGATAAATTCGGTACAGACTTCAAAGTTGACGCGATTGATGAGACCTCTTTCAAAGCAACAGTCAGTGTATGTGCCAGTGCTACATTTTACAGCTGGCTTTTTGGATTTAATGGAAGAATTCAGATAACAGGTCCACAGTTGGCTCGAGAGGGCTACAGAGAAATGCTTCTCAATGCATTAACCCAGATGGATTAATTAAAAGCACTCCTCCAGTTCTGTAAACCTGTTTTTTAGATGAAATTGACTACCCTGACCACCATTTGACCACCACGCACACAAAAGCCCGCGAAGCCAGTTCTGAAAAGGCTTCGCGGGCTTTTTATATGGTTTTGAACTTTGTGCACAACCGACGAAAAACGGCTTGAAATCGTTGTTTTACGTTGTGTGTCTGGGAACTCCGACCCGGAAGGCCGCTGGTTCGAGTCCAGTCAGGCGCACCAAAACAGCCCTCGGAATTCGAGGGCTGTTTTTCCTTTTCCTCTATAGTCCCATCGCCTCGGCCAGCTTCTCCTGTGCGAGCTTTTTGTTCTTGTCAAACGCGTGGCTGTAAATGTCCAGTGTGGTGCTGGGCTGTGCGTGCCCCAGCAGGCCCGCCACAGTGCGTACATCCACACCCTGAGCAATGAGCATGCTGGCGTTGGTGTGCCACAGGCTGTGCGCGTTCAAATTGTCCGGCAAATTGCCCTCCCGCAGAATCTTTTTGAA
>ENA-OXEN01000403-OXEN01000403.1-human-gut-metagenome-genome-assembly--contig:-NODE-403-length-10810-cov-14.276244_pt1 | contig 10810 bp, 13 predicted proteins | sample MGYA00249358_ERZ652249 | MGnify/ENA primary metagenome ERZ652249 (study PRJEB26925, sample SAMN05826761) | human gut metagenome | biome: ENVO:2100002; feature: ENVO:00000062; material: ENVO:00002003... | reverse complement strand
GCCGCAAGATCGCGAATGGTATCGCCGTCCGCCATCAGTTCCAGAACCGCGCAGGCGTCGGAGTCTGTCCGGCGGCACAGGGCGTACGCGAATTTTTCACCGGTACGGGAACAGACCATTCTGTCTCCATAAATTTTTCCCATTCCGGCGGCAAAGGCAAACGCTTCGTCGCTCCAAAGCACGGAACCGGTTCTCCCCGCCAGCTTTTCCCGCCGGAGTCCGTTCATCTGGCCATACGTCAGAAGGGTTCTGGCGGAAACTCCCGAATCGGCCAGCGAACACATTTCCACCAGTGACAGAGAAACGGTGCCGACCTGAAAAAATTTCGTATAGTCGGACTTTTCATAAAGGCTGTACAAGCCCGGTTCGGCGGGAAGCACCACGGAATACTGATCCCCCCGGTTGGCCCCCACCAGCGCGGCCGCGGCCAGAAGCGCCGCCATACAGCCGTGTCCGCGGTACTGCGGCAGAGTAGCCGCCGCATAAATATAGTGCGCCTGCACGACCGCCGGGCCGGCAAGAATCCGGGCGGGCAGCAGATAAACGACGGACGCGATTTTCTCCCCCATTTTATAAACCAGACAGTTTTCGGGCTTATAATAATTATTCAGGAAATATTTTGCCGGACGCACTGGCTCGTGAAAGCAGCTTGCCCAGATTTCTGCAAGCTCGCCGCGCATTTCCCAGTCTGCAAAACAAATCATACCAAACCGCCCTTCTCTGTCGTAAGGAAACCGCGGGCTTACAGCACACCCGCCGCAATCTCCATGACTTCACCGTGAATCTGTTCAACCGTTTTCAGGCCCCCGCCGTCCGCGCACTCAACCGTTTTCCAGTTCAACCTCTGCACCGCGTATTCCGCGCTGACACGGCATGCGCGCAGGTACTCCGCGTTGCTTTCGTGGATATCCTTCTTTTCTTCGTCTCCATGGTACCTGCCGCTCAAAAGCTTCTGGGAAACCTCCAGCGGCATATTGAGGTAAATGGTCAGGTCGGGACGGGGCAGTCCCAGCTTGTCGTATTCATAGTCCTGCACCCACTCCACAAAGCCGGACCACTGTTCCCGCGGCAGCTTGGAAAGCTGAAACACGATATTGGACGTAGAGTAGCGGTCGGCAATAATCAGGGAACCGTTTCGGTAATCCTGCCGCCAGTGTTTTTGATAGCTCGCATAACGGTCGACCGCATAAAACGAGGAAGCGGCGTACGCGTTCACATCGTCGGGATCGGAGCCGAATTCCCCGTTTAGGTACATCTTGGCCAGAACGGAGGACGGCTCGTTATAGTCCGGAAAGGAAACGCAGCGCAGCTTCACGCCCCGTCCGGCCAGCGCTTTGCAGAGCAGTTCGGTCTGCGTTGCTTTTCCGCTGCCGTCCAGACCCTCTAAGGTAATTAATTTTCCGCTCATCAGTTTTCCCCTATTCCATTAAAAAACTCGCGCACCTCGTTGATTTTGCCGCAGGACATCTTGCCCTCCGGGCATGCACCCCGCAAACAGGGCGGCCCGCAGTGCTTGAAAAGGTGCGGCGCCACACCGCTTACAAGCCGCAGCATTTCCACCGCGACGGCGCGGATTTCCCACTGGGCGCGGTTGCAGCAGCGGTGGGAAAAGAAATTATACAGCGAGCGGGCGTTCATCGTGCACACCATCTTGGTGTCGCAGGCGTTGGGCAGAACAAACCGCGCGTCCTCAATCGCCCGCTTCTGAGCGGCGCGCTCGGCGGATTTTTCATCCTTTCCGGCGTCCGTCAGCGCTTTTTTATGCTTCTCCTTTAAAAGAGACGTCAGCTTTTCATAGTGTTTTTGGTCCTCCTCCATGGCCAGAAGGAATTCAGCCTTCGCTTCGGGGATCGCCTCAATCTCCGGCGGAACCACGTATTCAAAACAAGCTTCCGTCACGTAGCGCTGGCTCTGCACGCTGTAGGAGGCGATGCGGTGGCGGGTCATCTGCGCCAGAAAGGAGCGGGAAACCCCTTCGATTCCAAAGGTGAAGGACGCGTGCTCAATCGGGCTTTCATGCCCGATTTCGGCCAGCATGTCCACAAAGGACGCAACCTTCTCGTCGGTGAGTCCTTCCGATATCTCTTCTATGGAAGCAGGCGAGTAACAGAGCTTTGCCGCCTGCGCAACTGTTTTTTCCGGTTCGGGAGTATAAGCAATCAATATTACCTTGGCCATGAAAAATCCCCTTTTACACAATGATGTCATGATAAAGAATATTATAGCAAACTATTGGATGAGGTTCAATATGCAACTTTCCCGTCCTTTTTGCGACAAAAAATAAAAAGCCCACCCGTAAGAAAGGTGAGCTTCAAAAAGGCAATGTACTCAGGTGTTGGAAATAATAATCTGTTCTACAATGTCGGCGACGTCTTCACAGTAATCCAGCGAATTTTCCATGGTATTGTAAAGATTCTGGAGCCGGATCACATCGATCATTTCCATTTTGTTTGCCGGGTCGAACAGTTCTCTCATTGCTTCGCTGAAAATAGCGTCTCCCTCTTCTTCCAGATGGTTTACATAAACAGACATTTGCTTAATACTCTTCAGATTTTTTTTAAACTGCTTAAAGTCGGCCATTAAAGTACACAGGCCCTCGCAGCTTTTTACGATCAAATCCACCAGCTTGACGGTTATTTCATTCGCGTTGGAAATATGCATCATATAAATCTGGTTCCCGATATCGTCGATGCTGTCCGTAATAGACTCGATCGCGCGGACCATGTCCATCATATCGGAACGGTCGATCGGCGTGATAAAGGCGTCCGCAATCAGGTTGGAGCAGTAATGGACGTGCTTGTCCCCGTCATGTTCAATGTCTTTGAGCTGTTTGATCTCATTTTTATCGATCTTGCCGTCTGAAAACGAGTTTTGAAGCACTTTTGCAGCCTGACAGGAAATACCGATTCCCTTTTCGAACAACGAGAAATAGTCCGGTCCTTTAGCAAAAAAATTACTCATATAGTTCCCTTACCCTTCAAATACACAGATTCTTTCCTATATACATATTCTATACTGTCAATACCGCTCTAAAAGATCAGTATGAACAGTTTGGTCATCGCGTAACCAAGAATCAGGCAGGCAGGGAAGGTCAGTACCCACGCCATTACCATTTCTTTTGCAATTCCCCAGTTTACGTCGGAAAAACGCCTGGCCGCACCCGCGCCCATCATGGCGGTGCCCTTTGTGTTGGTGGTGGAAAGGGGAATTCCGGAACTCACAGTCGTAACCAGCATACAGAGAGACGCCACAATTTCAGCGGAAAACCCCTGATACTTTTCCAGTTTAACCATATCGATCCCCATAGTCTTGATGATGCGGTTCCCGCCGACGGAAGTACCGACCGCCATTACAAGCGAGCAGAGCAGCATAATCCAGAAATCAATATGTACCGTAGCGGGAATAGGCTGATTGTTTGCAAGAAGAATCACAAGCACAAAAACGCCCATAAATTTCTGACCGTCCTGTGCGCCGTGGCTCATGGCCATTAAAGCAGCGGAAGCAACCTGTCCCAGAGAAAAAAAGCGGTTCGCTTTGGAGCGCTTGACCCTGCGAAATAAAAAGCCGATCACTTTGGTGACAACATAGGCCGCAAAAAAACCGACGACCGTTGAAATGACAATTCCCCACAGCACCTTCTGAAACTCGGCCAGCTTAAACGCGGAAAAGCCGTTATAAGCGATTCCAGAACCCATCAGCCCAGCAATCAGCGCGTGGCTTTCGCTTGTGGGGATTCCGAACTTCCAAGCCGACACCGACCATATTACTATGGAAAGCTGAGCCGCGCAAATGGCGATTAAAGGGTTGGAGCCGGTCCCGACATCGACAAGATTCGCAATGGTACTGGCAACAGCCGTACCGAAGCACATGATGCCCACCAGATTAAAAGCCGTGGCCATTAAAACGGCCGCCCGCGGGGAAAGTACTCGCGTGGAAACAACAGTAGCGATTGCATTCGGCGCGTCCGTCCAGCCGTTGACAAAGATGGAAGCACACACAAGGAGAAGTGCGATCATGAGCGCAAGTGACATGAAATTAACCTCATTTCGTCCTGTCGAGGGATGAATTCTTAGCTTTGATTAACACCTTACATTTATTTAACACAATTATAACAGAATCTTAATAAAATAGAAATAGGAAAGATTTTATAAAAGGACGAATTAATCAGGATGAAATAAGCTAATTTTGTATTGATTGCTTATTTTTTGTAGATTTTTACTCTATTTTAATGATTAATATTACTATGTATTTATTATTTTATATTATTTGTTTGGTTTTTTAAAATTTTAAAAAATCTGACTTGTAATAGGAAAATATTTCTGTAACACAATGAAACAGCCGCCATAAAATGGTATTGAGAAACAAAAGGTTTCACTAAATGTGTTAGGAGGATTATTTTATGGATGGAAACAGCACGGAAACATCTGCAAATGTGCAAAACACAGGAAATTTTAACGAAGCTGTATGCATAGACGGACTGCGCGTATATGATTCATGCAGTGAAGAACAGTAAACACGTTTGATACATACGTACCCGAATGCCCGGCCTTTCTTTCATCCCCCTCCGGGATAAAAAAAGGAAAATTCTGCATGTTTCGGAAAAATAGTCATACACTATTCCAGAGGTGATTGGCTTGGACTATACAGGATATTACGAATTCCCATTTCCGTCGAACCTGCCCGAGCAGGACAGAAAGGTAAAAGATTTCTTTTTCTCCCTGCCGGATGATCTGCAGCTAAAGCTGCTGAACGGAAGCACTTCCTACGGGCATTTTCACGACCGCGTTACAGAGTATATGGAAAAACAATAGGAAACGCTGCCGCCCCGTGTGGGGCGGTTCCGCTTTATCTGGAAATCCTTGCGAGCCGGCGGAACAGCGTTTCATCCAGCTGCCGTTCCACGTTCCGTTCAAAAGCACGTTTATAAGCGGAACAAAAACGGCGGCAGACCCTGTTGTCGGCCCGTCTCTTACATTTTGCACATGGCGCGCAGATCATTTTTTGCTTTCCCCCTTTTTCAGACTCTTTGCACGCTCTCCCCGGTTAAACGCTTTCAGTCCGGCCCACGTCGGTTTCCATCCGTAATAACGGCACAGGGCCATATAGCCCTGAAGAACCTCGTATTTCATGGGTACTTCCCCTTTCCTTTTACAGGGCTTTTCTCCGTTGGCACATCCCAGTCAATGGTCACTTTCACGGCGGACCCGTTTTCACTGCAGATCTGCTCCGTTACATACCGCAGATTTTCCCTGTTGTGTGCGATCTCCCCGGCCGTTCCCGATAATATATGCACGGTGACAGTCGGTTTTCCTGTGTCGCGCATATGCATCACCTCATTAAAAAATATGAATTCCGGTGTTTGTCCTATTCCCTCCGGAGCGTTTCCAGCACGGTAATTCCAAAATTATTCAGAAACGGAAAAGGCCTCCGGATCCCAAAGGATTCGGAGGCCGGAATATTCATGGAACTCTTCCATAAATATAGGAAGAGAAAGCGGGTGATAAAATGAATACAGCCGTCTATCTGCGGAAAAGCCGCGCGGAAGAACTGAGCGATACGGTTGACGAAACATTAAAGCGGCACAGGGAAACCCTTCTGGAATTCGCTGCAAAAAGCAATCTGGCTGTAGTAAAAATATATGAGGAAGTGGTTTCCGGGGAATCGCTGTACGCCCGTCCCCAGATGCTGCAGCTGCTGGCCGACGTGGAGCACGGTCAATACGACGCCGTACTCTGCATGGATATCGACCGCCTGGGGCGCGGCGCCATGAGCGACCAGGGGATCATTCTGGAAACGCTGAAAAACGCGGACACAAAGATCATTACGCCGCGCAAGGTATACGATCTTAACAATGAGATGGATGAGACTTATTCGGAATTTGAAACCTTTATGGCCCGACAGGAGCTGAAAGCAATCAAACGACGGATGCAGAGGGGCATTCAAAAAACCATTGCGGAAGGAGGGTACATCGCCAACGCCCCTTACGGATACGTGAAAACGACGGTCGGCAAGAGGCCGACGCTTGCAGTCCAGGAAGAAGAGGCCCGGTTTGTGCGGATGATGTTCGGCCTGTACGTCAACAAAGGGATGGGCTGCCAGCAGATCGCCGACACGATAAACGCCATGGGCGCAAAACCGCACCGTTCCGAAAAGTTCGGCAGGTCTTCCGTCATGATAATTCTGCACAACCCGACTTATATAGGTAAAATTGTCTGGAACCGGAAAACGCAGTTCCGGAAAGGCGCGAAAGACGGCAGAAAACAGGTCGCCGTGAAAAATCCCCGCGATCAATGGACCGTCGTACAGGGAATTCATCCATCCATCATTGACGGAGAACTCTTTGAACAGGCGCAGAAAACGGCGGCATACCGCTCTCATCCTCCGGCAAATACGGGTCATGTGGAAAATCCGCTCGCCGGTCTTGTCTACTGCGCCCACTGCGGTTCTTTGATGCAGCGGCAGGTAACCCGCCGCGGCGGAACCTATCTGCTTTGCCAGAAGCCCGGCTGCATGGTATCCTCCTCCCTTCCTCTGGTGGAAAACGCGGTGCTGGACGCGCTGAAACACAGCATGAACCGTTTCATACTCACACAGGAGGATTCTGCGATTCAGCAGTCCGACAGCAGGGAAATGCTCAGTGCCCTCGAATCGGAAATCAAAACCACCGACAGCCAGATGGAAAAGCTGCACGACTTTCTGGAACAGGGGATTTACGACCCGGATACGTTTCTGGCGCGTCAGACCTATTTAAAAGCAAAAAGGAGCAAACTGGAGGAAATCAGAGACAAGGCCAGGCCCCGGCATCCCAGCGGCTGCGATATCACCGGCAACAGAATCGGTACCTTGCTGGAAGCTTACGATTCAGCCTCTTTGCAAAAAAGAAATCTTCTCTTAAAAGCGATGGTGGACAGAATTCTCTATTGCAAGGAAAAGGGCGCCAGACCCGCGCAGTTCACACTGGAGGTATATCTGAAACCGTTTTATCCGCAGCCCAACCCTTTTTCCGGGGATTTGGAGCACTCGGACGCGGCTTTGCCAAAATGGGAAAGGGACTTGGAATAATAAGACCCGCACATTGACAAAGTGCCTTTGGAAATGGCATACTACTAGAAAAAGGAGGGGTTATATTGGAATTGAAACAGGAAAGAAACCGAATTTTTGCCGAAAACGAATCCGGCCGCATTGTTGCAGAGGTCACCTTCCCTGACATTGACGAACAAACGGTCAATATCGACCATACCTTCGTGGATGATTCCCTTCGGGGCCAGGGAATTGCCGGCAAGCTGATGGAGGCGACTGCTGTTTTGCTGAGGCAGCAAAGCCGGAAAGCGCGTCTTACCTGCTCCTACGCTGTAAAATGGTTTGATAATCATCCTGAGTATTACGATATTCGCATAAACAAACCATAAATCTAACTACTTCGACAGGAAGCATTTGAATATTATTTTTCTTACAAATCAAAATAGTCTTATTTCTACAAAATATCATCAAAATATTCATAAAAAATCAATCATACAAATTCTACATTTTGTTTATTTATCCTATTTTTTTTCATTCCTTAAAATTTCTAAAATTGCGACTTTTTTCGCTATTGCAATTTTGAAACATTTCCTCTAAAATTACAACATGTTGCGCAACGAATAAAAATAAAGGATGTTTTTGAAATGCAAAGAATTAGCGTAAATCTCAAGCTTCTGAAAGAAAAAATGATGGAAATTGAAAAAGACGGAATGGGCTTAATTGAACTGCATATTGTTGCAAGCCAGATCGACGACAAATTGGTTCACCCCGCCTTCCTTCATCTGGAAGGCATTTCCGATACCGGCGAATACAAAGACTACGAAAGTATTGACGAATGCCCGGCTAAACAATACCTGTTGAAAAACATGCCTGCATAAGCGCATTTCTTCATGTAACGATACATAGCACCTGCCGGGTATTCTGGAATTGATGATATCATTATGAATATAGTAATCAATAGAATAAATAAATACCAAATCTGCTTTCGCACTCGAACCTGACCTACAGGGTGTACTTATAGCCCGTATACTCTTCTGATAAAGATTGCCTTGAAGATTTAAGGGTTTATTTCCCACCGGATAAGCACGACCTGATTGAGCATGCGACAAACGTCAGGCTTAGAAGCGCTGATGTCATTACCGTGTTCCTTGATCTGGAGCCGGTACCATTTAACAGGGGCTTTTATTCGGTAGATATGACCTTTTTCTTCGATGTATGCGTAGACGTATTCTGTCCGTTGGCCACAAACCCCTGCATTGTAAATGGTGTATCCATATTCAATAAGAGGGTGATTTTGTACGGCAGCGAGGGCAACGTAAAAATGTTCAGTTCCGATTGCACGCAGGACGACATCGACAGCCCATCTTCTATGTGCGGCAACGTGCTCCCCAAAGCAACCTGTCAGATTGCGGAGCCGATCTGCCTGTCCGCCAGAATCTGCGACTGCCAGTCGCATTGCAAGGAAAGCTGCTGCCGGATTCCCGACTCTATCTGCAGACATTTCGGTGGGCAGCTCGACTTTGCTTCCGATCGTACTGTTTATGTTACACTGGGCATTTTTACAATCGTCCAAATCGTCAGGAATGTACAAATGCTGATTCCTGCGTATGACTTCTGCATCCCGGAAAAAGAATGTGTCACTACATCAGACAATCCATGCGATATGTTCCGCCGCATTGAGTTTCCGACCGACGAGTTTTTCCCGCCCAAAGTCACTGAATGCAGCTGCAACGACCGTTCCCGCAAAGCATAAAGTCAGACAGCAGCCTATTGAGCACAGATAAAGCCCGCCTGTTTTTTCAGGCGGGCTTTGGGTTTATGCCGCTTTTATCAGCCTTTTTTCAGACGGGCAAAATTTTCCATCAGCTTTTTTGTTCCGGCTTGTTCAAAAGCAATCTCCAGCAGGGTATCGTTGCCCATAGGAGAAACGGAAAGGATCATTCCCGTCCCAAACGTTTTGTGAACCACGCTGTCCCCCACTTTGAACCGAACCTTCGGCGGCTCGCTGTGGATCAGGTTCGACGGGCCGAAGCTGCGCGCCGATTCGGTTGTAACCGCCCGTGCCTCAAAAGCAGAAGTGGGAAGGGACATGCCCGGGGCCGGTTTTTTCCATTCTCTGGTGCGGCTGCGGACAACCAGTTCCTCTGGAATTTCCTCAGCAAAGCGGGAAAGCTTGTTGCGGGAGGTGCTGCCGAAGATCATGCGGCTCTCCGCGTTAACAACATACAGCTCCTCTTTCGCCCTTGTGATGGCAACATAAGCCAGACGGCGCTCCTCCTCGATTTCCAGAGGATTGTAGATCGCCTGCATCCCCGGAAAAATTCCTTCTTCAAATCCGGGCAGGAACACGACCGGAAATTCCAAGCCCTTTGCCGAGTGGATAGTCATCATGACCACGCTGTCGGAATTTCTGTCAAAGTTATCGATATCGGTCAGCAGGGAGACTTCCTCGAGAAAACCGGAAAGGGTCGCCTCTTCGCCGTTATCCTCCTCGTACTTGATCAGGTTGGACGCCAGTTCGTTGATATTGTCGATCCTGTCCTGCACGTCGTCGTTTTCAGACGCCTTCAGGCTGCCGATATAATCCGTTTTGTCAAGGAGCAAATGATAAAGCTCATTCAGGCTCGTATGATCATCGTTTGCGGCTTCAATCAGCTGCTGCATGGTCGCGGCAAACTGCAAAAGCTTGGGCGCGGTCCGCTTCAGGGGCTCGTACTGATCGGCATTTTTAATCACGTCAAATACGCTTTCCCCCAGTGTGGCGGCGATTTCCGTAGCCTGTGCAATCGTCTTGTCCCCAATGGAGCGCTTCGGCTGGTTGATAATCCTGCGAAGCCGGATCTCGTCATAAGGGTTGTTGATGACGCTCAAATACGCAATCATGTCCCTGATTTCCTTGCGCTCATAGAAGCGCAGGCCACCGATAATGCGGTAAGGGATGCCGGATTTCACAAAGATTTTTTCAAGAATATTCGACTGGGAATTCATACGGTACAAAATCGCATAATCGGAAAATTTACGGCCGGCCGCAACGCCTTCCAATATCTTCTTTGCGATATAATCCGCTTCGTCCTGTTCGCTGAAAGCGGTGTGCACGCCGAGCTTCTCCCCCGCCGGATTGTCCGTCCAGAGCGTTTTCCCTTTGCGCTCCCTGTTGTTTTCAATGACCGCGTTGGCCGCATTCAGAATATTTTTGGTGGAACGGTAATTCTGCTCCAAGCGGATCACCTTGGCGTTTGGAAAGTTCTTTTCAAAGCTCAGAATGTTCTCGATGGTTGCGCCGCGGAATTTATAGATACTTTGGTCGTCGTCACCCACAACGCAAAGGTTTGCGCTCTTTTGGGCAAGCAGCTTTACCAGCAGGTACTGCGCGTGGTTGGTGTCCTGGTACTCATCCACCATAATGTATCTGAATTTGTTTTGATAATACTCCAGTACGTCCGGGTTCTGCTGAAGCAGGTACACCGCGTTGCAGATCAAGTCGTCAAAATCCATGGCGTCCGCTTCCTTCAGCTTTGCCTGATAAAGCTTGTACGCCTGCCCGATCATCCCCAGCCTGCTGTCATTGCCGGCCTGCTGCAGGTATTCCCCGGGCAGAATCATGCTGTCCTTCGCGTGGGAAATCGCCGAAAGAATGGATTTATGAGAGAGAATTTTATCATCAATGCCAAGGGCTTTCTGACATTCCTTCATCATCCGGCGGGAATCGTCCGTGTCGTAAATCGTGAAATGATTGGAATAGCCGAGCTTCTCCCCGTCGTGTCTCAGCATGCGCGCGCAGGTGGAATGG
>ENA-OXEN01000398-OXEN01000398.1-human-gut-metagenome-genome-assembly--contig:-NODE-398-length-10856-cov-14.761504_pt1 | contig 10856 bp, 10 predicted proteins | sample MGYA00249358_ERZ652249 | MGnify/ENA primary metagenome ERZ652249 (study PRJEB26925, sample SAMN05826761) | human gut metagenome | biome: ENVO:2100002; feature: ENVO:00000062; material: ENVO:00002003... | reverse complement strand
GATCTGCGCATGTCTCGTGGGCTCGGAGATGTGTATAAGAGACAGGTATTATGAGAATGTTATATATGTTCGCCATTCAACAGTATACCATTGATTCGTAAAAGAGTCAATGGCTTTTTTTATGCTCATTTCTAATTTTATAAACAAAAAGAGACGGCGGGGGAAAGATCTATTAGGGGGACCTCATCCCGCCGTCCCTTCGGCAAGACGCAAAAAAACGCCGCACACGGATGACTCACCCATATACAACGTTCTACATCAAAGCGCACGGATATTATTAACGAACCCCTGTACAAAAGCCGAAAGAGGCGGTATAATAATAACCGCAATGTGCTGATTATTCAGTTGCCTATGGAGGGTATTTCTCCGTAAGCAGGGGGCGGGGTGCTGTAACACTCCGTTCCTGCATTGCGCTTTTTATTGCGCCTTACAAGGGCATTATAGCGCGTTTTTTCCCGCAGCGCAAGAGGGAATGTAAAAATATGTCAGATTTTCAATTGAAAACCGGCGCCGGGAGTGTCTTCCGGCGCCGGTTTTATACAAAACCCCCTCCCGCTGAACTCCTCTTGCGCATCACCGATTGAACTTATTGAAGAGCAGGAATGCAAAAGGGGGCGGGGACGGGCATAGCCGAAAATTCGGCCGCACGGTCAGTAGCGGTCCAGATCGCGCTGCAGCCGTTCCACATATCTTCCGGCATGAACGCCGTCCATCAGCGCATGATTGGCCTGAATGGAAAAAGGCAGGAGCGTTTTTTCACCGTCCTTAAAATATTTTCCCCAGGCGATGCGCGGGATAGAATCGTCCCTGTCCAGCGCGATGGGATGCGTCACCTGCGTAAAAGAGAACCAGGGAACGCAGGTGATGTAGAGCACGTCGTCGCGCTCCTCCTGTTCCGGATCCATAAACGTCTTTTGCGCGGCGGAGGCGCGGGACGCTTTTTCCGAAAAGGAGCAGATATCTTCCGTTAAATCGACTCCTACGCACTTGAACAGGTCGCTGTCCCTGTCAAGGTCGGTAAAGGAGGGGTGTACTTTGTCGTGAAGAACCACCCGGCCCCCGCGGATGCGGCAGCGGAATTCGGGGATTTCGTTCGCCGCCCGGGTCGCGGCAAAGCCCATCGCGTAGTAGAAGGAAAGCCGGTGCTCCTTCACAAAGGGCAGAAAACTGGTGATGTCCAGATTCAGGCTGACACTGAACATAGGGTATTCCATTTTATAAAAATGCCGGAAATGCTCTTTCCTGGGCCATGTTTCCATATTGATGTATTCCACTTTCATCCCCGCTTCCCTCAATCCTGCCTTAAAATCGCCCGGTAAATTTCGCCTTTTTTGAAACCGGTCTCGGCGGCGGCCTGTCTGGCGGCGTCCGAGGCCGAAAGGCCGTCTTCCATATATTTTTTCGCGAAGGCGGTGCCGTCCTCCAATGTAAACGTTGCCTGTTCCTTTTGGGGCGCGCCCTCGATCACCAGCACAAATTCCCCCTTCGCGCCGCCGTCGGCGTAGCGCGCGGCGGCTTCGGACAAAGTGGTGCGGATGACCTCCTCGTGAATCTTCGTCAGCTCGCGCACCAGCGCGATGCGCCGGTCGCCCCACGCCGCAAGCATGTCGCTCAGGGTGGTGGAAAGCTTGTGCGGCGCTTCGTAAAAAATCATGGTGCGGGTCTCGTTCCCGACTTCCTCCAGATGCTCCCGGCGGCTTTTTTTGCCGACGCTCAGAAAGCCCTCGAACGTAAAGCGCCCGGTCGGCAGCCCGGAAACCGCCAGCGCCGAAACGACGGCGCTCGGGCCGGGCACCACGTAAACCGGGATTCCGCGCTCCGCGCATTGGGCGACCAGAAGCTCCCCCGGGTCGGAAATGGCGGGCATTCCCGCGTCCGAAACGAGCGCGCAGGTTTCCCCGGCCTCGATACGCGCGCAGATCACGTCCCCGCGCTCGCGTTTGTTATGTTCAAAATAGCTGACCATTGGCTTTTTGATGCCGAAATGGTTGAGCAGCTTCAGCGTGACCCGCGTGTCCTCCGCGGCGATGAAATCGGCCTCCCGCAGGGTTTCCGCCGCGCGCGGGGAAAAATCGGAAAGATTGCCGATCGGCGTGCCGACCACCATTAATTTTCCGCTCATGTTGCCGCTCCTCCCTTGTTCTGTGCGTATTCGCCGTAGATTGCGGTCATTTCCTCAGAGTATCCGCCGCCGTCCTCAATCAGCAGGACGGGGTCGATCACCATGCCGGGTTTTCCGCCCCGGTTTGCCTGTAACAGGAAAAGCGACGGGGACTTGTCCGCGCGCTGCTGCACCAGGCGCAGGCGTTTGGGCTCCAGCCCCGCGCTTCGCAGGTCCAGCAGGACGCTGCAAAGGCGCTCCGGGCGCAGGCAGCAGCAGAAGCGGCCGCCGAACCGGAGCAGGTACGCCGCGCTGCGGGCGATTTCCGCAAAGCTGCACGCAACCTCGTGCCGCGCGACGCGGCGGGACTCCTCCGGATTTTTCAGGCCCGCGCCCTCCTCCTTGTACGGTGGATTGCAGGCGATGAGGTCGAACCGGTTGGCGGGCAGGGCGGCCTTTTGTCTGATCATGGTCATGTCGCAGCAGAGCAGCTCGACCGTGCCGGTCAGTCGGTTCCGCTCCACGGAGCGGCGGGCCATTTCACAGGCTTCCCGCTGAATTTCCACGCCGCAAATTTTTTTCGGGTTTGCCTTCGTGCACCAGATCAGCGGAATAGCGCCGCAGCCCGTGCCGAAATCCGCGCAGGTTTCGCCCGTTTTCGGCAGGGAAAACGACGCGAGCAGAAGGGTGTCGGTATTAAAGCGGTGCGTCTGTGAAACGATCACCGAAATTTCACGCGAAAGCGGTTCAAGGTGTTCATCGGGTAAAAGCATAAAGTCCCTCGGTTATCCTTTTTTTATATCAATCAAAGAACGGCTGGTTTTCAAGAGCTTTGGCTGATTTCAAAGGTTGATTACATAAGAAAAAAGACGGCGCGCAACAACGCTCCGCCTTTCGTCCACATGTAAAATTATTCCTGTGCAGGAGCGCCTACGGGGCAAACATCCGCGCAAGCACCGCATTCTGTGCAAAGATCAGCATCGATAACGTACTTGCCGTCACCTTCTGAAATTGCGTTTACAGGACAGCCTGCCGCACATGCGCCGCAGGAAATGCAGTCATCACTAATTGCATATGCCATGGGAAAACACCTCCATATAAAATTACAACATAATTCTATCATAAATAACAAAAATTGCAACCGTAATCGGATAAAAAATAAATTTAATCTTTTTCCAGTTTTTTAAGTGCTTCCAGCTCGCCGCGGTCAACATTGACCTGTCCGCCCTTGATCAGCTTCACCTGGCACACCTTAAAGGTCTGGGGCGCGGCGTCCGGCGCGGAGTCAAGGCGCACCTGCAAAATGCCGGTCAGCATGTTCAGGTCGGTAACGGTGCCCTTGCCGGAGGGTGTGGTCACAGTAGAGTTTACGCTCGGGGTGGAGCGAATGAGGTCCTGATAGGCCTCCTGCTCGTATTTCAAGCAGCACATCAGGCGGCCGCAGGTACCGGATATTTTCACCGGGTTCAGGGAAAGACCCTGCTCTTTGGCCATTTTGATAGAAACCGGCTGAAAACCGCCCAAAAAGGTCGAGCAGCAGAACGGCCGGCCGCAGATGCCCAGCCCGCCGAGCATTTTTGCCTCGTCGCGCACACCGATCTGGCGCAGCTCGATTCTGGTGCGGAACACCGACGCAAGATCCTTGACCAGCTCGCGGAAATCCACGCGCCCATCGGCGGTAAAATAAAACAAAATCTTGGTATTGTCAAAGGTGTATTCTACGTCCACCAGCTTCATTTCCAGCTTGTGGACCGCTATTTTCTTCAGGCAGATCTGAAAAGCCGTTTTTTCCTTCGCGACGTTTTCTTCCATCTTTTTCAGGTCGTCCTTGGTGGCGACGCGGATCAGCTTTTTCAGCGGCTGCACTATTCCTTCGTCGCTGACCTGACGGTTTTCCATCGCGATTTCGCCGCATTCAATTCCGCGGGCGGTTTCCACGATGACCATATCGCCTTGTTTCAGTGTATTCCCGTCGGGGTCAAAATAGTATATTTTGCCTACATTTTTAAAACGAACGCCAATTACTTCGGCCATGGGAACCTCCAATATCGTAAAATAGGGATTATCTTCCGGCCCCGGCGCGCAGATTCGCGCACAGAGCCGTTACCAGCAGCGCCGCGTTTGCGTTCAGGTCAAGCGCGCGCTGCGCTTTCTGCACTTCGCCCAGCAAAGAAAGTAGCTTTTCGCGGGTCAGTCCCGCGCCGAGAGCCGCCGCCGCTTCCCTTTGACCGGAAAGGCAGGCGCTCCCGCCCGAACGAAGCACTGCTGCGTCGCGCAGAATCAGCCCCAGCTGGGGCAGGACGGCGCGCAGCTTGTCTTTATCTTTTGAAAGATCCGCCGTCAAATACAGCAGATCCGTTTCGTTTGCGGCAGTGATCGCCGCCGCCAGATTTTCCATATACGCGGGGTCGATCCCCGTTTCCGTGCGCGCGCCCTCCAGCGAAAAAATCTGCGCGCGGGAGCGCACGGTGGGCAGGAGCGCCGAAGCGCTCACGGTTGTCAGCAGGAACAGCACGTTTTCCGGCGGCTCCTCAAAAACCTTTAACAGGGCGTTTTGGGAAATCTCGCTCATATTCTGTACGCCGTAAAGGGCGTAAACCTTGGTCTGTGCTTCATGGGGCCGGATATACGCGTCCGAGCGAATCCGGCGGATGGCGTCGATGGGAAAGGCGCGCGGGTTCGCGTCGCCGTCCAGCGTGAAAATATCGGGGTGGGAACCGGCCTGCGCTTTGACGCAGCCCGGACAACTGCCGCAGGGACGGGTTTCGCCGGAGCATACGGCGGCCTGGGCCAGCATTGCGGCAAGGGCGTTGCGCTCCTGCGCGGGGCCTTCCAGAATGATCGCATGCGCAAGCCGGCCCTCGCCGAACGAGAGCTCTAGCTGCTTTATGATTTCCTCATTGCCGGAAAATCCGCCGATACGAAGACTGGTCATACCTTCTCGAATCGATCCACGTTTAAAACAAAAACGGTCGATCCGCCGACGGTGACTTCGACGGGGAACGAGGAGTACATGCCGACGTCCATGGTTGTCGTGCTCGGGACAAGCTGGGTGCGGCGGCTGCTCTGCTTTGCAATGATGGAGATGACCTGATCGACCTTGTCATCCTCCGTGCCTACGATGAAGGTGGTGTTGCCCGCCATTAAAAAACCGCCGGTTGTTGCAAGCTTGGTAACGGAAAAACCGTCCTTGGTCAGCGCAGCGGAAACCATGCCGCTGTCGTCGTTGCTTACAATCGCAAGTACCAGTTTCATAATGAATCCCTCACTTCTATCATTTAACGGAAAGAACAGATATCTGAATTTCATTCAACAGCAATATTCAAAATCCGCGGAAATGTTTTCCGTTTCGCTTTTCCGCTTAATTTGTTTGATTCCTGTTTTATTATTTTAGCACTTTTATTGAAAAAAAGCCATACCCCTGTAAAAACCGGAGAACATCTTTTGTGATTTCCTCCCCGGGCATCACAACGGGGACGCCCGGCGGACAGGGGCACGCTGCCTGAGCCGCGACTCTGCCCAGCGCGTCTTCCAGCAAAACCGTCTCCGCAGCGGAAAAAACGGCTTCGCGCAGACCGGCTTTTACAGGGGGCAGCGGAGGAAGCTCCGGCGTTCCGGGAAGTGGGGACCGCGCCGGAAGCAGCTCGATTGCGTCCTCCAGACGAGCAAAATCGACTTCCGTATTGAACGGAGTCGCAATGAGCACCACGTGGGCGCCGTCCGCGTACTCCGGTTCCACGCCCGCGCCGCGGAAAATCTCCGCCGCCGCCGTGCCCGAAAGGCCGATGGAGGCGGTGTTCAGCGTGATGCGCGTCGGGTCCGACGGGCCGGACGGCAAAGAAAGGCCGTGTTCGCGCGCGGCGAGCCGGACCTTCTGAACGCGCTGCTGCAGGGCGGCGTATTCGCCTTTGTGCGTTTCCAGCCATGCGCGGGCCAGATCGAGCGAAGCCATTACCGCGTAATTGGGGCTGGTGGAGCCGAAAAGCGCCATAGCGTCCTTGGCGCCGTCCGCGAACCGGCTGTCCGCGATATGGAGCCACGCGCCGCCGGTCAGTACGTTCAGCGTTTTGTGCGCGGAGCAGGCGGTCATGCTCGCGCCGAGGGCGAGCGGGTGGAGCACGGGGTCGGTGAACATCAGGTGCGCGCCGTGCGCGTTGTCCACAAGAAGAGGAATATCCGCCTGTCTGCAGGTCCGCGCAATCGCGGGAATGTCCAGCAGCTCCCCGTAGTAGTTGGGGCTGGTGACATAGACGGCCTTTGCGTCCGGATTGCGTTCCACGGCGGAGACGATTTCCCCGGGCAAAGCCCAAACCGGCTGAATGTCCAGCAGCGCCATGGCGTTAACCGCGCTGCGGTGCAGCACCCGGGAGCAGACGACTTTTCCGCCGTCCGGCGCGGCGAGCCGGAGCATAGCCTGAATGCACAGGGTGCAACCGCCCGCGGAAAGGCAGGTGCGCTCGGCGTGAAACAGCTTTGCGGCCAGACGCTCGGCCTCCAGAATCGGGCCGCCCGCCTCAAACAGGCTGTCCGTGTCCGGCAGCTCCGTAAAATCCAGCGAAAGTAAATCCTGCGGCAGAGAGAGAGGGTTGTTTTTATGACCCGGCGTGTGGAACGAGGAGCGGTTTAAGTCCCGGTGATTCACAAGCGCGGTATAAAGAGGAGTCGGCATAGACGGGTTTCTCCTTTAACTGAAAAACCGCACGGCTCAAGCCGTGCGGTCAGACTGACAACAAAGCCGCGCAACCGCAAAATTGTTTTGCAATTCGCTGCAACCTGATTATTTTCCCTGATAGGTTTTGCTCGGCAAATCCGTTTCATAGATGAAATCCGCGACGGTTTTTTGGCATTTTTCAAGATCGGGCACCAGCACGTCCGCGGGGGAACCGCCGATGGAGACCCGCTGAGAGGTAAATTCGTTGTTTGCCGGAATGCGGTTCTGGCTGACGGGGTAATTCAGGTAGGTCAGTGCGTTCGTCGCCATATTCAGCACTTCGTTTTTTGTCATATTGGTGGTAACAAGGGGAAGAATATCGTACAAAGCCTGATTGACAGTACCGAGGTTGGCTGTTTTGAACTTGTTGACGATGCTGGAAAAAACCTTGCGCTGGCGCTCGGTGCGCTCAAAGTCGTCGCCGATGGCGCGGATACGGGAATAGTACAGCGCCTGTTTGCCGCTGAGCTTGTTGGTCCCCGTACGGACCCGGTTCCTGTCGCCCGAATACAGATTGATCAGGTCGGCTTCCGTGTGGCCGTATTTGTCCTTGTCGTTGGAAAGGGTGATTTCCACGCCGCCGAGCTTGTCCACAATTTTGGAGAAGGACGCGTAATCGATCAGGACGAAGCGGTCGATGTCGGTGCCGAAATTCGCTTCAATGGTGGAGACGGAAAGCTGCGGGCCGCCGGTAGAGTAAGCTACGTTCAGGCGCTGGCTGCCGTGACCGGGAATCGCGACGTACATGTCGCGCATAAAGGAGGTCAGCTTCAGCTTCTTGTGGCGGGAATCGACCGAAACCAGCATCATGCTGTCGCTGCGGCCGGGGTCGTTCGGCTGGTAATCATCCACACCCATGACCAAAATATTGGTGATGGCGTCGTCGTGGTACAGCCCGCCCAGGACGCCTGCCTGTGCGCTGGTATCGCCGCTGGCGGTTCCCTCCTGAAAAATCGGAGCGGTTTCTACCTTGGAAACAGGGTCCTCCAGCGGAACAAAATTGATCCTTCCTAACATCTGGTCGGCATAGACGCAGCCGACGCCGGAAATCAGAAGGATGACACTCAAAAATAAGATCGCTATATTTCGGATGAGAGCTTTTTTACTTTTGTCCTTATTCGGGCTTTTCTTTGTTTTATTCACAACATCAGTCCTCAATCGACATTTTTTAAAATAATAACCGCCTTATTATAACCCCTTGGAGAAAAAGAATAGTTTTTTGAAAGAATAATTTTGTGAACAGAATATGGAAGTTCAATCCTGCTCATCCAGTGTGAGTGCGTAGGAGGGCAGGAATTCCGTGACGAAGCAGTCGGCCTCCGGCAGGTGCAGCTCGCTTACGGTTTGGAGCAGGGAGGCCTCCGCCTTAATAAATTCGGAATTGCCCATTCCTTTTTCCTCCATGCATTTGATAACGGCGGAAAGCTTGTCCGCGGCTTTTACAAGCGGCAGAAGCTCTTGGTCACCCTCCTGTGCGGCGGCGAAGACGGATTCGTAGCTTGGTTTCAGGTCGTCCGGCAGAAGGCTCAGAAGTTTTTTCTGCGCGACGGTTTCAACCTCGCGGTAGGCGGAGCGAATTTTCGGGTTGAAGTATTTGACCGGTGTGGGCAGGTCGCCGGTGATGATTTCCGTTGCGTCATGGTAGAGCGCAAGCAGAGCCGCGCGCTCCGGGCTAACGTGGCCGCCGAAGCGCGTGTTGCGCAGCACGGCCAGCGCGTGGGCGATGACCGCGGTTTCAAAGCTGTGTTCGCTCAGGGTTTCGCTGCGGGTGTTGCGCATCAGCCCCCAGCGGCAAATATATTTCATGCGCGACAGCATCGCATAAAAATGAAACATGCTATTTTCCCCTTTGTTTTGATGTTTTACGGACCATGCGGTTGGCAGGCGCCTACGGCGGACCTTCCGGTCAGGAGGCGCCTACGGCGATGCTTCCAATTGGCTTACGTTAAATCGGGAGTGGAATGCTCCGAGACTCCCTCCGTCGCGCCGGGCGCGACACCTCCCTCAAAGAGGGAGGCAGGGGTTCGTCTAAGGCTCCCTCTGTGAGGGAGCCTGAAACGTCCGTCTTTTACGACATTATAACCAATATAATAACAAACAGTAAATATTGCAAGAAACAGTCTTGTAATTTTTAAATTCGCTTTGTTCAGACAAAACCGTGTGATATAATATGTTAATCAGGAATATGGGGGCGACGGTTTGACAGGTGTGCTGACCCGCAAAGGGAGACAAAATGATTATTTGAAGGCCCTGCTTTACGGCATGGGAATAGCTTTTCTCTTTTTCATACCTTTTATTATTTTTGATAACGGTTATTTTCTGTTTTACGGCGACTTCAATGTGCAGCAGGTCCCGTTTTACCAGATGTGCCACGACGCGGTTCGCAGCGGCAATATCGGCTGGAGCTGGACAACCGACCTGGGCGCCAACTTCATCGGCTCCTATTCGTTTTACCTGCTGGGCAGCCCGTTTTTCTGGCTGACCATCCCGTTTCCCAGCTGGATGGTACCGCACCTGATGGGCCCGCTGCTGATTTTGAAATTCGGCTGCGCTTCCCTGACGGGCTTTCTTTATCTGAAAAGGTACGTTAAAAATCCGGACTACGCGATTATCGGCGGAATGCTGTACGCGTTTTCGGGCTTTTCGGTCTATAATATCTTTTTCAACCATTTTCATGAGGCGATCGTCTTTTTCCCGGTGATGCTCTGGGCGCTGGACGAATATATCTACACCCGGCGGCGCGGTATCTTCGCGGTGACGGTGTTCGCCTGCTGTTTTGTCAATTATTATTTCTTTGTGGGACAAGTCGTGTTTACGCTGATTTATGGCTTTACCCGTCTTTTGACCGGCAACTGGAAAATCACGCTCAGGGATTTCCTGCTGATTATCTGCGAGGCCGTGATCGGCGTCCTGTGCGCCGCCGTCCTGCTGGTGCCGACTATTCTGACGGTGATTCAGAACCCGCGGGTGGACAACCCGCCCGAGGGCTGGAACGCGCTGCTTTACGACTGGAACCAGCGCTATGTCCACATTCTGGAATGCTTCTTTTTCCCGCCGGATATTCCGGCCCGGCCCAACTTCACCCCGAAGTCGGAAGCAAAGTGGGCTTCGCTCGGCGCGTGGCTGCCGCTGTTCAGTATGACCGGGGTCATCGGTTTTTTGCGCATGCACAGGGAGCACTGGCTGAAAAAGCTGTTGGCCATCCTGTTTTTGATGGCCTTTATTCCGATCTTGAATTCCGCGTTCCAGCTGTTCAACGCGTCGTATTACGCGCGCTGGTTCTATATACTGACCCTGATGATGAGCCTTGCGACGGTGATCTCGCTCGAGAGGGAGTGTATCGACTGGAAAAGCGCCATCAAGTGGACGACCGGCATCACGCTGGGGATTGCGCTGCCCATCGGGCTGATGGTGAACACGACGCAGCAGGACGGACAGAAGGTGACCTCCTTCGGACTGGAGGATTACCCCACCCGTTTCTGGACGTATGTGGCGATCGCGCTGTTAAGCCTGACCTTGCTGACGATCATTTTTAAATGGTACCGCCGTGATAAAAAGCTGTTTATCCGCCGCTGTATGGGCGGGGTGGCCCTGATTTCCGTTCTGTATTCGCTGTTTTTCATCGCGCTGGGGAAAACCCAGAGCGACGACGCCCACCGGGAGCTGATTCCGTATTCGCTCAATGGCGGGAAAGATATCCAGCTGCCCGACACCAAAAACTGCCGTATCGACGTTTACGACGGCATGGACAATCAGGCCATGTACTGGCAGATTCCGACGATCCAGGCATTCCACAGCATTGTACCGGGTTCCATTATGGATTTCTACCCGTCCATCGGCGTCCAGCGCGACGTGGGTTCGCGGCCGGAGGCCAAGTATTACGGCTTGCGCGGGCTGACCAGCTGCCGCTGGCTGTTCGACCCGGTACAGAGCGGCAAGAACTTTGCGGGGGAAGAGGGCGAGGACACCCCGGCGATGCCCGGCTGGACGTTCTACGCGGCGCAGAACGGATTCAATATTTACGAAAACAACTACTATATCCCC
>ENA-OXEN01000397-OXEN01000397.1-human-gut-metagenome-genome-assembly--contig:-NODE-397-length-10864-cov-14.681192_pt1 | contig 10864 bp, 5 predicted proteins | sample MGYA00249358_ERZ652249 | MGnify/ENA primary metagenome ERZ652249 (study PRJEB26925, sample SAMN05826761) | human gut metagenome | biome: ENVO:2100002; feature: ENVO:00000062; material: ENVO:00002003... | reverse complement strand
CACCATGCTTGTCGGCTCACATGAGGGCGATGATGTCATCGCCATGGCTCATCACGGGTCGGTCTCCAAAGACCGTCGCAAAATGATTGAGGAACGGCTCAAGCGTGGTGAATTGCGCTGCGTGGTGGCCACCTCCAGTTTGGAGCTAGGCATTGATATGGGCTCGGTCGACTTGATGATTCAAGTCGATACACCGTTGTCGGTCTCCTCCGGATTGCAGCGTGTAGGTCGTGCCGATCATCAGGTCGGTGGCGTCTCTCACGCATTGTTCTACCCGCTCACCCGTCAGCAAATCGTCACTGGGGCCGCAAGTCTGGAAGCCATGATTGCCGGCGATATAGAACCATTGGCCGTGCCGCGCAATCCGCTCGATATTCTCGCCCAGCAGACCGTGGCCGCTGCCTCGATGCACGATTTGAACGCTGATGACTGGTATGCCACGGTGCTCCGTGCTGCGCCGTTTGCCGAACTGCCACGTGACATGTTCGATGCCGTAATCGGCATGATGTCCGGCGAATACAACAGAGAGGAATTCTCGGCCTTCCGGCCGCGACTGGTATGGAATCGGGATAATGGCCTGATTTCCGCCCGTCCCGGTTCGCAGAAAGTGGCCGTTACCTCTGGCGGTACGATTCCCGATCGAGGGCTGTACACCGTGGTCCTGCCTGAGGCGGACGCCGGCAAAGGCCAGCGTCGCGTCGGCGAGTTGGATGAGGAGATGGTCTACGAATCGCGCGTGGGCGATGTCATTACGCTCGGCACCTCCACATGGCAGATTCAGGAAATCACCCGTGATCGTGTGGTCGTGACTCCGGCTCCGGGCCGCACCGCCCGTCTGCCGTTCTGGCACGGTGAAGGCGCTGGCCGTGACTACGGTTTCAGCCGTACCATAGCCCGCTTCACCCGAGAAATCGCCGCCGGATTAGACGTGAAGCGGACTGGGGGGAGTTCTGCCGCAGAAGGTCCAGCTGTCCCAACCTTCATCCCAACAATCCTCACCCGTCTCCACCGAGACGGCCTAGACCCCAACGCCATCACCAACCTGGCCCGCCTACTCTCCGAGCAACAAGCCATCACCGGCACAGTTCCCAGCGACCAAACCCTCATCGTGGAACGGACCCGCGATGAAGACGGCGGCTGGCGCATCGTACTGTTAAGCCCCTTCGGCCGCCGCGTTCACGAACCGTGGTCCATGGCCATCAGCCGCAGACTGCGCCAACGCTACGGTTTCGATGGGCAGGTATATGCCGCCGATGACGGTATCGTCATTCAGCTACCGGACGGTGACGGACATATTCCTGCTCAAGACCTGTTCCTTTTCGACCCAGAAGACCTCAAAGCAGATGTAGAACGTCAAGTGGGCGAGTCCGTGCTATTCGCCGCACGATTCCGCGAATGCGCCGCCCGATCACTGTTCATGCCGCGATCCGACCCGGGCCGTCGCGTGCCCCTATGGCAGCAGCGACTGCGCGCCGCACAGCTCCTGCAAGCCGCACGTATGGTCAAGAACTTCCCGCTGCTGCTGGAAACCGCGCGCGAATGTTTGCAAGACGTATACGACATGCCCGCCCTGAACGAGGTGATGACCGGATTGCAAGCCGGCACCATTACCGTGAAGGACGTGGAGACCGAGCCGCCATCGCCTTTTGCCGAGAACATTCTCTTTGGCTTCGTCGGCGTGGTGATGTACCAGTATGACCAACCTCAGGCCGAGCGCAGCGCGCAACTGTTGTCTCTCGATCCGCACGTGCTCGAACGCTTGCTCGGCACCACCGACATGGCACAAGTGCTCAACCCGGACGTGATTCGCGAAGTCGAACAGGAACTGGGGGAGCGCACTTTCTGGAATGAACTTGCCGACGATGATGTGACTGGTCGCGTGACCCGTTACGCCAAAACCCATGGTCCTTTCACCGCCGATCAGCTCATGGCCGATCTGCACCTCGATGCTACGGATGCCGTGCATACTTTGGATGTACTGGCTGCCAAAGGCGAGTTGCTGCAAGGCCACTTTGTAGATGATGACAAGCAAGGCCAACAGTGGCTCCATAAGGACGTATTCCGCCGCATTCGGTCTCGCTCATTGGCCAAGGCGCGTAAAGCAGTCAAGCCAGTAGAACCAGAGGCGTTCCAGATGTTTCTTATCGACCGACAAGGTATCGGGCCGGTCGGCGGCGAACGATATGAAGGTGCCGACGGGCTCATGCGCGTTATCGAGCAGCTGGAGGGCATAGCACTGCCCACTGCACTCTGGGAGTCGGCGGTATTCCCCGCACGAGTACGAGACTACCAACCTGCATTGCTGGATGAGTTGCTGACCAGCGGCGATGTGGTCTGGGTCGGCTCAAAAACCGGGGGAACCAGTGCGATGGACCCCGGTGAGGTTGCTTTCTATCCGGCGGATTCAATATTGCTCAGCGGTGTGGAACATGGTACGACATCGAACGCTTCAGACGCCACCATGCCGGAAGCGATTCTGACCGCACTGGACTCAGGGGGAGCGTTCCATGCCCGTCAACTGGTGGATGCCGCCAAACGTGTGTGGAATGAGGCCGCGGAGCCGGACATCAATCCAAACACCGGTGAAATCATTCCGCAAGAGTGGAGCGAACAGCAGTTCAAGGATGCCTTGTGGAGCTTGGTCTGGCAAGGTAAGGTCACCAATTCCAGCTTCGCGCCGGTACGTGCATTAACCGCAGGCGCAGCAAGCCCGCGTAAATCCACTACATCACGTCGTCGTGGGCGTGTCGCTCCGATTCACCGAGCCACTACGGATATGACGTTAGGAGGTTTGTGGTCTGCCGTAATCGGGCAAGCTGAAGCCGAAGACACTGATCAGACCGAGCAGGCGCTCGCACTGGTCGAGACGTTGCTGGACAGGTATGGCGTCATCGCGCAGCCGGTGATCGACAAGGAAAATATCCCGGGTGGCTACTCAGCGTTGTATCCGATATTGCAGCGCATGGAGGAGCATGGTCGACTGGTACGAGGTATGTTCGTCCGTGGTTTCGGCGCGGCCCAATTTGCCGAGCGCGACACCGTGGATGCGTTGCGTCATCCGTCAGAGCATCGCGGCCAGTCCGTGGTGGCATTGAGTGTGCTCGACCCCGCAAATCTCAGTGGCTCCGCCATCGCGTGGCCGGACGCGCCTGCCGGTGCGGGTAAACCGGCACGCCGTATCGGAGCCACGGTCGTGCTCAATGCGCAAGGTGCGCTACTATACGCGGCTGCCAAAGCCAAGCACTTGACGGCGTTCGATCAATCGGTCGGCCATGAACCCGCCGCCAATGATTCCGACGAACAAATGCGCAAGGCCGCCACAGAACTGGCCTACGCTCTCAAACGCAATGGCACCGGTTCCGTGACATTCAGCGACATCAATGGCGAACCCCTCAACGCCCGTCACCCCTTCGCCCGCATCCTCCACCAGTCCGGCTTCACCCCAGTTCCCCAAGGCATGCGGCTGTACTGATTGCTGCTCACCGAATGCGGTAGTTGGAGCCGCGTTGGGTCATGATGAGGCCGGCGTGGGTGAGCTTCTTATCCAGTGTGTAGAGGGCGTTCCTGAGGAGCCCTTGTTGCTCGAAGAATGGGCCACCGACGAGCTTGACCAATTCGCTGGTGTTGACAAACTGGCCATCAGCCTTGACCAGTGCTTCAAGCAAACTGTATTCCAGACGGGACAGTGAAATTGCGGTGTGTGTGGATGCGTAGTAGGCTTTGCGATTCGTGGTATCCAACGTGAGATTGCCACGAATGATCATGGTGGGGGAGTCGGTGGCAAGCGAGCCGACGTATGAGAGCAGTTCGCCATCGGAGAATGGTTTGCTCAGTACGGCATCCGGGTGTCGTACATTAGCTCGTGCGCTAGCGGCAGCATTGTCCGTGCACTGTTCGGCTTCGGCATCTGAGTTGTTTGCGTGTGAATCCGCGCTGAAGGAGCTGTAGGGCGTCTCTTCGATCGGGGCGTACTCGTCAGGCAGCGCTCGCCAGCGGCTGCCTTCGCCGATGGTTTTGCTGAGTGGCGTCGAAGTCAGCAGCAGGATTTTAACGGAGGCACGGGCATTGTGAAGGGATTCGATGAGTTGCTCGGTGGAGATGCCGAGCAGGGATTCATCGAGAATCACTGCGTCAAATAGCTCCTTGGTGACCGCGGCGAGCGCGATACTGCCGGTGCTTGCCAAGGACACCTCATGACGACAGGCAAGCAGCGCACCACGAATGGCGCGGGCCAACGGTTCATTGGATACGGCAACCAGTAGTCTCATCGCCACCTCCTTGATGCTTAGTGTAGGTCGGGTTTAGGGTCTCTTCTCTATGTGTTTGGCTCACTATCGTTCGCTCCTCGCCTACAAACACCCCACTGGGGGTATTTGCTTTACGGTTCGGCCCATCAGAGGGAGCTTAATTGAGGTTACGCAATGAAGGCGATGGGGGAGGCGAGGTCCACTCCGGAGCCGTCTCGGCGCATATCGGGCTTGGGAAGCTCGACCGGGGAGCCTGCGGATGTGGAGGCATGCAACGGGTAGAGACCAACCCAGGCAAGAATCAGCGTGTTCTGGCCCTTGAGGAAGCGCTGGGAGCGTACGCCACCGGTAGCGCGGCCCTTGGTGGGGTACATTTCCAGCGGGGTGACCTTGGCGGCGCCGTTTTCGGTGCCGGGTAGTGCATCGGAGTCGCCGGCCACGGTGAGCACCACCGCGCCGGAGCCGGAAGTCAAACCGTTCTCGCCCTCCTCATAGGTCCATGCCACCTTGCCGGCGGGAACCACGTTGAATGCCGCCACACGGGCGCCCTCGGCCAGCTTGATGCCGGCCATACCGCCCGCGGTGCGACCCTGCGGGCGCACGTTCTTCGCCTCAAAGGTCAGTAGCGAGGAATCGGAGGAGATGAACACCAGACGGTCGTCATCCTCGGCCACGGCGGCGAATACCACTTCATCGCCATCTTTCAGATCAATGACGGGCCAGGAATCCATGGTGGTGGGTGCCTCACGGTTCCAACGCTTGATGACACCGTTACGGGTACCGATAGCCAGCGACGGCAACGGCTTGGCCTCGGCGGCACCATCCTCGCTCTCGTCCTCGGCACTGGCCTTGCCGGACGTCGGCTGCTCCATGGCGATCGCCGTAATCACGCGCTCGCCACGAATCGGATCGGTGGATTCGGTCATGCCGATCAGTTCGTCGGCTTGGACCCCACCCTTCAGCGACAACGTGGCAGAAGCAGATAGCGCCGGCAAATCAACCACATGCGCGAGCACTAGGCGGCCGGCCGACGTGACCAGCCCGTACGTGGCGCGCGTGGAGGTCTCGAAGATTGTGGTGATTTGATCGTCTCGCAGACGTTCATCGGATGCGGACCGTGCATTGAACACGTCCATCGCGCTTGGCGTGGTACGGGCAATCAAACCGGTGGCGCTCATCATCACCACGCACGGCTCGTCTTCGATCTTCAAGGCTCCGGTCAGCGCGGACCGCTCGCCGGTCTTCTTGGCGGCGGCTGCGGCTGCGGCCACATCGGCTTCGGCGGAGGAAATCGTGGTGGCGGCCTTCACTGCTTCGAGTGCGGACTTGGACACCCCCGAAGCCCCGGCGCCCTGCGCCACGACCGGCGTCAGCGTGCCATCCGGGTCGGCGTCCAGCAGCACGGTGCGACGCGGCGAGCCCCACTTGGCGACCGCCTCGTCCATCTCGTCGGTGACCACCTGGTCGAGCGCTTCGGCGGAGGCCAGAATGCGGGTCAGCTCCTCGATGCGCTTCTTCAGGTCATCGCGTTCGGCCTCAAGTTCGATGCGGTTCATCTTGGTCAGACGGCGCAGACGCAGGTCGAGGATGTACTGGGCCTGGACCTCGTCCAGGTCGAACACAACCATCAAACGGCTTTTCGCAGCATCCGCATCATCTGAGGTGCGGATTACCTGGATCACCTCGTCGATGTCCAGCATGGCCAGCAGCAGGCCCTCGACCAGGTGCAGGCGCTCCAACGCCTTCTTCTTGCGATATTCGCTGCGACGGCGGATCACCACACGGCGGTGGTCAACCCACACCTGAAGCATCTCCTTCAGGCCCATCGTGTGCGGGCGGCCCTCCACCAGCGCCACGTTGTTCATGGCAAAATTGTCCTGCAACGGCGTGTGCTTGAACAGCTGCACCAGCACCGCATGCGGGTCGAAACCGGTCTTGATCTCGATGACGATACGCGTGCCGTTATGACGATCGGTCAGATCGAACGCGCCGGAAATCCCCTCCAGCTTGCGGTTCTTCACGCCGTCGGAAATACGTTCGATCACCTTCTCCGGGCCCACCATGTACGGCAGCTCGGTGATCACGATGGCCTGCTTGCGGGCCGTGACATGTTCGATATGCGTGGCGGCGCGCGTGGTGAGCGTGCCACGGCCAGTGGCATAGGCCTCACGGATGCCATCGCGGCCGATGATCGTGCCGCCGGTGGGCCAGTCGGGGCCGGGCACGTAACGCATCAGCTGTTCCAGGGTGGCGTCCGAATGCGCCATGAGGAACTTGGCGGCGTTCACCACCTCGCCCAGATTGTGGGTGGCCAGGTTCGTGGCCATGCCCACGGCGATGCCCGAGCCGCCGTTGACCAGCAGATTCGGGATGGCGGCCGGCAGCACGGTCGGCTCCTTGAGCTTGTTGTCATAGTTCGGCGTGAAGTCGACGGTATCCTCGTCGATATCCGCGTTCATGCCGAGAGCCGCCGGGCCAAGCCTGGCCTCGGTGTAACGGGAGGCCGCAGGGCCGTCATCCAGCGAGCCGAAGTTGCCGTGGCCGTCTACCAGCGGCAGACGCATCGCGAACGGCTGTGCCAAGCGCACCATGGCCTCGTAGATCGCGGAATCGCCGTGCGGGTGGAGCTTGCCCATCACCTCGCCCACCACGCGGGCGGACTTCATATACGGGCGGTCGGGAGTCAGGTTCATCTCGCCCATCTGGTAGACGATGCGGCGCTGCACCGGCTTCAAGCCATCGCGCGCATCGGGCAGTGCGCGTGCGTAAATCACCGAATACGCATACTCGAGGAAGGATTTGCTCATCTCCTCGTTCAGCGGCGTCTCGACGATATGCTCCTTGACCGTGCGCGGATCGTAGGTTTGCGCGGACGGTTTGCGGTGTGATGCCATGAAACTCCCTTTCGAACGCCCCCATATTAGCGGGAGGGCGCGAAACAGTGCGCAGAGAACGGTTCTCGATAACAACTGTGCGCTGGTTTTGGTGCGCCAATCGCACATGTTTGCCGATAAAATGGCGTGATTCTAGCGTTTCAGTCGATGTGCGTTTGTTTGATTATGTGCGTTGGGGCGCACAGTGGTTATTGAGAACCGTTCTCTGCGTACTGAGCCAAGGGGAGGGGTGCTACTTGAATGGGCAACTATGAGTGTTGAGACGCCGGATATGGACGAGTTGCTGCGGCTGGTGCCCACTGTGGGTTATGGGGATGACGTCCCGGCCGATCGGCGTGGGGGAGCGCTGCACCTGTCCGCCGTGCTGCCCGCCTTGTCCGCCGCGATTGGGTATCCAACTCCCACCAAGGTCCACGCCGATCCCAAGGCCTGCCAGCGCGCGTTGGGACTGCCCGACGCCGAATCGGCCATCGTGGTGCTCGTGGACGGCCTGGGCTTCTGGAACCTCGCCATGCGCCTCGGCCACGCGCCCTATCTGCGTTCGCTGATGAACGAAAGCGCCAATCAGCGTCCCGTCGCCACCTGCGCCCCAAGCACCACTGTGGCGGCCATGGCCGCATTCGGTACCGGAACCTGCCCGGGACTGACCGCAATGGCGGGCTATACGCAGCTCGAACCCGCCAGCCATAAGCTCATCCAACTCATCCAGTTCAAAGACGCGCTGGCAACCAGACCAGCCAATCCGCACATTCCTGTGCCGCCCATGGTCGATCCGTTCGACCTGCAGCGTGAGGAGACGGTGTTCGAGAAACTTGCGGCTCAAGAGGTGCGCGTCACGAGCTCGGGGTTGCCCAAGTTCTCCAGATCACCATTGACCGAAGCCGCATTGCGAGGCACCGACTATCAAGGCAACGTCACCCCACGCGATCGTGTGCTGGCCGCCTCACGTGCCTCCCGTACCCCCGGCCTGACCTACCTGTACATCCGTGACGCCGACAAAGTCGGCCACAATTACGGGTGGGATTCCGAACACTGGGTGGCCGCATTCGAACATATCGACGCCCAGCTCGCGCTCCTGAAACGCAGCGCACCCAAAGGCACGCTGATCGTCATCGTAGCCGACCACGGCATGGTGCAAACCGACGTGGACCAGCGGATTGACATCGCCGTTGAACCGCAGCTCACCCGAGGCGTGTCACTGGTCGGGGGAGAGCCTCGCTCGCTGATGCTGTATGCCGAGCCGGATGAACGACCTGAGGATATAGCTTGCCGGTGGCGCGATTACCTGCAAGACCGAGCCTTGGTGCGGACCAGGGATGAGGCCATCGCGGACGGATTGTTTGGACCGGTCTGCGAGCGAGTCCGGCCGATGCTCGGCGATGTGGTCGTGCAGGCAGCGGGAGCCGTGACCCTCGTCGATTCGCGTACGCAAGGAGACAAAGCCACTCACCTGCCGAGCGTGCATGGCTCCCAAACGGCATTGGAAATGGATATTCCCTGCCTGATCGATATGGCCTGATTCGGAAATTCAGTCTCCGAACAGAATCTCGTCCCAGCTTGGTACGGCCGAACGTCCTGATTTGCGCTTGGCCGGTTTGGCTGGTGCCTCGTGTTTGGTGGCGGCGGATTCGGCCGCCCGCTCCTGCTCGGTGGCTACCAGCTGTGCATTGGGGCCACGCCGTACGGTCTCGTCCGAAATATTGTCAGAACCCTGCTCTGGTGCCGTGGCAGGCGATTGCTGCAATCCTGCGGCAGATGACGAAACGGATCCGGCGGTCTGCGAAGAGACCGGGCTGGGGGCCGTAGCGTCATGAGCCTGGTTCGTGGCCGGTGAGATGGACGTGGATAGGTCCACCGGGGGCATGGAACCTGTGGAAGTGACGGAGGGCCGGATCGCGGCAGGCCGTGCGGCCGGAATCGAAGGCGTAGGCGCCGCCCAAGCAGACACGGCGCGCTCGATACGCGCGGAACGTACGGAGTCGCCGGGCAGTTCAGGAATCGTCGGCTTGAGTTTGGAATCCGTGGCTGATTCCGGATTCTGTTCGCCGAGCAGTTTTCGAGCGGCATTGTTCAGGCTCATCACGGAATTGTCGTGCATATTCCACGTCCATTCGGCATGGATCTCACGGCCCGCGGAAGTGAATATCGCCACGATGCGCCAAGGCTCAAGTCCGCGCCGGGTGGATTTCCAGGTCACTGATTCCATGCCGATTCCAGCAGAGGCCAGCGTGCGTTCCACCAGTTCGCTGATGGTGCGCACCCTGCTGTCTTTGGGTGCCGCCACGGCAAGGAATTGTTCGATGGCGTACTGTTTCTCGGTCTCCACGGCCATGGAGAAACGACGTACCAGCGTTTCGCTCAGATGATATTTCTCCGCGACACGGGCCGGATCGGCACCGGCGCGAATCAGCGACTGTATCTGGGAAATCGGCAAAGTGGACTGCTGATGCGGCTGGGGGGCCTGTCGCATCTCGCTTCTGACCTGCTTGGCCTCAAGAATCGCCCGTTCGAGCGTGTCGTCCACGCTCACGGCCATTTCCCCGCCGCCAATGGAGAATACGAGGTCCCCCGTCTTGCTCACGCGTACGAAACGGGCTTTTTCAAGCCGATCATCTGGCATATTCGCACCACTTTCCGTCGCAAAGACATTACTTCTTTTAAGTATGCCCTACGTGTCGAACTTTACGAGTATTTCAAATCGTGTATCCTATGGGCGAGTACGGCGCTGACCGTGCTATATATATCGACTTACGAACCAAAGACGACGAAAGGACCATGATGGCTCAGGATTATGATTCCCCCCGCAATAAGGATGAGGACGAGGAATCGCTGCAGGCGCTGGGGAAGTCCTCGCAGAACGCCTCGAGCGACATCGACGACGATGAGAACGCCATCGCCGAAGACTACGAACTGCCGGGCGCCGATTTGAGCAACGAGGATTCCTCGGTGACCGTCATCCCCATGCAGGGTGACGAGTTCATCTGCTCGCAGTGCTTCCTGGTCAAGCATCGCAGCCAGCTCGCCTACACGGACGAGGATGGCCAGCCGGTGTGTGAGGAGTGCGCCGCCTGATGGCGTTCGACGAGACCTACAACGAGCCCGAATCCACCGAGGTCCTGGTCAAGAGCCTCGACCCCGAACACCCGGCCCTGCTCCGGTACGCGCATGCGGGCGATGCCGGCGCCGATCTCATCACCACCGTCGACGTGACCCTCAAGCCCTTCGAGCGGGCATTGGTGCCCACCGGCGTGGCCATCGCCCTGCCTGCGGGTTACGTGGCTTTGGTGCACCCGCGTTCGGGGCTGGCGGCCAAGCAGGGCGTCACCGTGCTCAACGCGCCTGGCACCGTTGATGCCGGCTACCGTGGCGAAATCAAGGTGCCGCTGATCAACCTCGATCCGGAACGCACCGCCGTCTTCCATCCGGGCGATCGCATCGCTCAATTGGTGATTCAGCGGTATGTTGAGGCCCGGTTCATCCCGGCCGAAACCCTGCCCGGATCCGATCGCGCCGAACGTGGGTTCGGTTCGACGGGAGTGGCGTCCTGACCGGATTGGGCCGGTTGAATGACCAAGGTGATGACGGCAACGACGGTTGCGGAACCAATGATGGCGGGCGGGTGCGTGCACAAGGCTCCGGTTCGCGGCTACAATGAACTTCATGACGAGGGAGGTGACTGGCATGGCAGAGATTGATGGCGAGCAGTACGCCGCCCGTAAGTTG
>ENA-OXEN01000391-OXEN01000391.1-human-gut-metagenome-genome-assembly--contig:-NODE-391-length-10912-cov-14.936815_pt1 | contig 10912 bp, 10 predicted proteins | sample MGYA00249358_ERZ652249 | MGnify/ENA primary metagenome ERZ652249 (study PRJEB26925, sample SAMN05826761) | human gut metagenome | biome: ENVO:2100002; feature: ENVO:00000062; material: ENVO:00002003... | reverse complement strand
TTCTTCATTGAATAAAAGATGTCTTCGGAAAGGACATCTCTACACAAAGTAAGAGGGAACGCCGTGTGCGCTGAAAGGCGCCCGCACGGTGTGCGGTCGGGGGAAAAAGCCGAGACTTATGTTGGAGCTTTACCTATCGACATTTGTGGATACTTTCCTCGGTCAGATTATCGACTGGATCTACGGCCAGATTGTCGGCTTCCTTGGAAATTTCTTCTCCCAGATGGGAAATATGGGAGCGGAGCTGTTCGAAATGGATTGGGTGAAATCCATCGTCCTCTTCTTTTCATATCTGGGGTGGGCGCTCTATGGGGTCGGCCTTGTGGTTGCTGTGTTTGAATGCGCGATTGAATACCAGAACGGACGCGGCAGCATCCGTGACACTGCCTTAAACGCCATAAAAGGTTTTATGGCCGTGGGTCTATTTACGACGGCCCCTGTAGAGCTGTATAAGCTGTCCGTTTCTCTTCAGAGCAGCCTGACCGCCGGGATCACAGGCTACGGAACCGGAATTGGTGAGGTCGCTTCCAACATCATCAGCGGCTTGAATGTGGCGGACGGGCTCGAAAAAGCCGCCAGCTCCGGCGTATTCGGCGGCCTGACCGCCATCACCAGCCCGATCCTGATGATCTTTATTCTGGTGATGATGGGCTATGCCGTTATCAAAGTCTTTTTCAGCAACTTAAAGCGTGGCGGCATTCTGCTGATCCAGATCGCGGTCGGCAGCCTGTATATGTTCAGTGTCCCACGCGGATATATCGACGGCTTCGTTGGATGGTGCAAGCAGGTAATCGGGTTGTGCCTGACGACCTTTCTACAAGCGACCATCCTTTGTGCCGGGTTGATGGTGCTCAAGGATCACGCCCTGCTTGGGCTCGGTCTGATGATCTCCGCCAGTGAGATTCCGCGGATTGCCGGCGCCTTTGGTCTGGATACATCGACCAGAGCCAACCTTATGAGCTCCGTCTATGCCGCGCAGTCTGCAATCAATATGACTCGCACCATTGTGAAGGCGGTGGAAAAATGAGCGAGAGAAAACTAGTTTATGTCGCAAGCCCCTATGCCGGTAATATCGAACAAAATGTCAAAGCGGCAATTTACTATTGCCGTTACGCTTTACAGTGCGGCTGCGATTTTATCGCGCCGCATCTTTTCTATCCAAGGGTGCTGGATGACTCCGATCCCTCCGAACGCCGGATCGGGATTCAGGCGGGCCTGCGCCTTTTGTCAATGGCGGATGAGCTGTGGGTGTACGGAAGCAGGATATCGGAAGGAATGAAATCCGAAATTGCCGAAGCTGAGCGCCTTGGCACTCCAATCAAATATATCGCCGAGTCAGAAATACTGGGAGGAAGCAGAATGAACCGATACGGAAAAATGGGACAGAATTCGGAAGAGACACCGGCTTCCGGATTTTCTTTAAAATTGTGAGCGGTTGCCTGACGCTTGGCAGCCTGTTTGACGGAATTGGCGGTTTTCCGCTGGCTGGTATCCGGTGTGGGTTTGTCCCTGTCTGGGCCAGTGAGATCGAGCCATTCCCTATAGAAGTGACAAAGATACGGTTTCCCGATATGGTTCACGTTGGAGATATCACTCGTCTGAAAGGCTCCGAGCTTGCTTCGGTCGACCTGGTCTGCGGCGGCAGCCCGTGCCAGGATTTGTCCGTCGCGAATGGTAAACGGTTGGGTCTTCACGGGAAACGCTCCGGCCTGTTTATGGAGCAGGTAAGGATTATTAAGGAGATGCGGGCGCATGACAAAGCAAATGGAAGGACAGCTGACGCTGTTCGGCCCCGATATATGGTCTGGGAAAATGTGCCCGGAGCTTTCTCCTGCTCAGGAGGGGAAGATTTCCGGGCAGTGCTTGAGGAGACATGCCGAATTGCAGACGACACCGTATTTGTACCTCGACCTCCGGGAGGGGTATGGAAATCTGCTGGGGCCATATTGGGAGATCAATTCTCCCTTGCTTGGCGAATACTCAACGCTCAATACTGGGGCCTCGCCCAACGTCGTAAAAGAGTGTTCCTTGTCGCGGATTTTGGAGGCCGCACCGCACCCAAAATACTATTTGAGCAGGACCGCTTGTTTGGGAATCCTGCGGCGGGCGATAAAACGCGGCAAGGAACTGCCTCCGGTATTAAAACAGGCGCTGGAAATTCAGGCGGGAATCATGGAGCCGGAGAATGCCTAACATCGTGGGATGTGCAAAGCCGCCGCATATATGGAGCTGCCGGTGTCTGGCCGTCGCTTTACAGCGGCGGAGGCGGCGGACATGGTTATATAACGACAGACAAAGAAGAACATCCCGACGGGAAACATGCTCCGACGGCTTTTTCCTGCAACCAACGGGATGAGGTCCGAAATCTGAACAATATTGCGGGAGCGTTGCAGGCCCAGCCCGGTATGAAGCAGCAGACGTTTGTGGCGCAGCTTTCGGAGTCTAATGATGGCACTCTGGATAACCCTGTGCATACCTCGGGGGTGGTGACCAAAGGCAACGGTGACTGCTTTCTTACTCCGGAGGTTCATACTTCCATCACCAGCGGTGGAGGGCAGGCCGGACAGGGCTATCCGTGTGTATTAACCGCCGGATTCTGCGCCGGGGCTGGATCTTCCGCTGGGGGAATCGGTTACCAAGAGGAATGTGCTCCAACCCTGAAGGCGTCAGAAGGTGGAAACAGGATGCCGACCGTTCTGTGCCTTAACGATCAGGGCGGGGAACGAATGGACCTTACAAAGAATGTTGCCGCTGCGCTCCGGGCACAGGAGCACGGACATTCCCCGCTGATTCTGGGAAATCAGCCGGAACTGTTTGAAAATCATGGTATCGACGCGCGCTATACTGGACCGCACCGAGTAGCTCCCACTATGTCGGCACGATATGGAACAGGAGGAAACAATGTTCCTTTGATTTCCCAGCTGTCTACCGAAACCTACTGCATTGCCGGAAACATCATCGACCGTCAGGATCAAAACGGTGGCAACGGTATCGGTGTTCAGGCGGATATCAGTTATACCGTGACCGCGACTGACCGCCACTGTGTTTTTTCTCAGCAGCGCAGCGACGAATATGCGCAGAATCAGGTGTCAAGCACCCAAAGCGCACGGCAGTATAAAGATGCCACCGATCTGGTATGTGATACGGATGTCACCGGGCTGGACTGCCGAAACGGTGTGGAAAATGGTGATTTAAGCGCCACCCTCCAGTCCAAAACAGGCAGTGGTTACTCTCTTAATAACGTGCATCCTGTTCGAATCGGAAAGCTGATTCGAAGGCTTACGCCGCTTGAATGCGAGCGGCTTCAAGGCTTTCCCGATTACTGGACGTCCATTCCGAATGCGTCGGACAGCTCGCGGTATAAGGCTCTTGGAAACAGTGTGGCGATTCCCTGCGTAGAGTTTGTTCTGCGGGGAATCGCTTATTTTTTTACGCGGGGAGGATAAAACATGTACATTTATCCCGACAATTTGAAATCCAAAGCGACTCTGTGGCTCTGGCAGCTCCGCGATATCGGAGTAATCGGAATTGGCTTACTGCTCTCAATTCTTGCGTTGACGCAGCTTGGATTTTTCGCGCCGATTGTGGTTACAGCCGTCTATGCTTTTTTGACGATTCGTTTCGAGGATATCTCCATCCTTGATTTTATACAGTACGCCTGCGCTTTCTTTTTTACCAGACAGCAGATGTTCGAATGGAGGAATTCTGAAATATGAGCAGAGAAGAAAAAAAGGCGAGGCGCCGGAAAGCGTCCACACGCCAGCTGATCAACATTAAAGCCCTAACGGATTACAGTCTTCAAACCTGCCGGTATGACGAGCTGGTCTACTTTATCGTGAAGCCGACCAATATCTCCGTGCTATCGGAGGAAAGCCTTTCCGCAAGGATTTATGCCCTGATGACGGTCCTGAAGGGAATCGCTGAAATCGAAATGTGCTGCCTGAACTCAAGGGAAAATTTTGAGGACAACAAGCGCTTCTTGAAAGAACGCATGGATCAGGAGGAAAATCCCGCTGTTTATAAACTGCTGGAAGCCGACCTGCACCATTTGGATCTTATTCAGGTTCAGATGGCGACGGCCCGGGAGTTTTTAATTATAGTACGCTTGCGTGATAAGAAGCAGAACACTGTCTTTTCATATCTCAACCAGATTGAAAAAAGCCTGCGTGAGCAGGACTTTTCTGTGAAACGCGCCGATACAGAAGACATCAAGCGGCTTCTCGCGGTTTATTTTGAGCAGAATGTCACGACAGAGCAATTTGAAGATTTTGACGGGCAGCGTTGGTTGATTTCGAACGAATAAAAACATTGATTTTTGTTGAGGTTCGTGAATAGACTTCCAGACGGGTTTCGGCTATTGTGTGTTGTTGCAGAAGGGTAATTCGGACAATAACCGACCTTCGACTATAAACATAAAGGAAGTGCGATTCATGCGGGATGTAGACGAGGAGTTCAGCGAATATCTGGAAACCTATGAGGCGGATGAAATTTTTAATAATCAGTTTTCTTCCGTCCGAAGGGCATTTATCGCGGGATTCAAGGCAGCGGGTGGAACCGTGCCGAAAAACCAACCTATATTTAAGATTGTAAAAATGAATCCGCCCTCGGAATAGAGTGCGGAAAGGAATGGTTTAAATATTATGCGAAGTTCGCAGGGCGATTACGACAGAGCGAGAAAGGTCAACCATTCTGCATATTATTTGGACCTGACTTCACAAAAAGAGAAGTAAAACTTTTGGGGAACTGCGTTTCAAAGCACATGACTTTATCAGAAAAAGGATGCTTAAACTCTAATTTGTATGCGTGCAAACCCAAACGCTTCAACGGATCTGTTTTTGCCCCATACTTTTTATCCCCCACGACATTATGTCCTATATCTTTCATATGCACACGAATCTGGTTTTTGCGGCCCGTTTCTAAGTTAATATTCAGCAAAGAGTATTCTGCAGTTTCATTTAAGACTTGATAATCAGTTATGGCCTCCAGGCCATCACCGGCACGCGAGCTTGAATACACAAGAAATGTTCTTGTCTCTTTAAGCCAAGATTGAATTCTGCCGCATTTTTCTTTTAGTTGTCCTTCGACAACTGCCACATAACCTCGTTCAGACACTAACTCCGCCCAGTTATCCTGTAGGGCCAGTTTCATCTTCTCGTTTTTTGCAACCATCAATACACCGGAAGTATCACGGTCAAGTCGATGTACTGCAAAAATACGATTTCTGGGATCTTTCATTCGCACATAATCTGTCAATAAGTGATATGCTGTAAGTTCCTTCTCTTTATCAGAAGCGATTGATAGCAGCCCAGCCGGTTTATTGATTACAATGATATCACTATCTTCATATAGAATATCCAATACACCTTTCTGCTTTTTTCCTTCAATGATTGATCGTTTGATTTGTATCTTTTGTCCTTTGTGCAGCACAGCATCGTACTGAGTTATCACAGTGCCATTCACTAAAATTTCTCTATGTGTCAGTAAAGACTTTACATGATTTCTGGATTTATTAGATAACTTGAGCAATAAGAAATCCAACAATCCACATGACTCAGATACCACAAATTCCAAATCGGGTTTTGAGACAATTTTTTGCTGCCCAAAAATTCGCTTTTGTCTATTCACAAACTTCTCCTCTTGTTCGATGCATTCCTTGATCCGCTTCATTTGGGTGACCCTACAATACGCTTGACGCCCCAATTGCAAAGATAAATTAATAATCGATCTTATTACCGCCGTTAAGTTTAAACATTATGCGAAGTTCAAAAAGATTGGGAAATGACCTGTTTGCTCATAATCCACGCTGATAAACGAAGATTAATTAATCGAGCACTAACCGCATGAGAACGACTTCCTGCCAGCCAACCGTACGAGAACAAAATCCTTTAGGATTTCTCCCATATTTCACAAAACACACCTTTTATAAAGTGAAATTGCAGACAATATTCAGCTCCGCTTGAACATACGCTATCATTCTCTTTACACTCCGTATAACCTATCCTTAACATTAAACGATTGACCAATTTTGTTATATTTGAAAAATTTGTAAAGAATGTAGTTTTCTTTATCCATTTCATGGGTTGAAATAATTATTTGTTTATCAGAAAAATCGTTTCTTAACACCTCAATCATTGACGAAATATTAATATCATCCATTGTCTGAACGGGATCGTCTATTAATAAGAATGCTAAATCATCTTCCGATTCTTTTATATATTGCTTATTCATTGAAAACAAAAATGCTAACACAAAACCTGATAACTGTCCTGAACTAAATGTATTTAATATATCATGCTTAATATCACCATTTGTTACAAAGCGCATTTCGTCCTTACTAATGAATACACCTAACCCGTTTTGATAATCCTGCAATATTTTGCCTGTATATATCAATAATGGGACTCTAAGCTTTTCTAAAACCTGGTTCTTATATGAATCAGTAGCATCAGCATATAATTTCCCAAGCTTATCAAAATTCTCACGCAATTTTTTCAGCTTATGGTCTCGAATTAAATTTTGCTTAAGTCGTTCTTTTATTATTATCACATCATTATTTAACTTAACTTCAATTGTTGCTTTTATATACAAAATCTTGTTTTTAATGGCATTTTCATTAAATAAAAGTTTTTGCTCTTTCAGTATAATTCCCGGATAGTCTGCTTGAATCGAAGCATATGTGTATTTATTTAGATTTTCTATAAATAAAGCATCATTGTATTGCTTTTTTTGCAAAAGGCAAATTCTTCGAATTTCTAGTTTTTTTTCGCTTCTATCCAATTCTTTCCATCCTATTTCTCTAGCAATTAGAGAATAAATAAAATTTGCATTACTTATTCTGTTTTTATCTCCAATGAATTCGGTAAGTAAAGAAATAGTTTCTAAAGTGTTTTTTGCCATTTCTTCGTTCATATCGGCCAATTTCTGTTTAACTGCATTTCGAGAGTCATGCAACAAATATTCAAGTTTGGCTTTTAGGTTTTTAATTGAGCTTAATGTTTCTCCTGCCTCAGCTTCCAACATATCTTTTGTCATAGAAAAAGCTCTATTTAAAGTGTCTATATTTTCATATTGGTAACCACAATATGGACAATCAGCTGATTCTGAGTCATAATCATTTTTTACACGTTTCAGCGCTACTCTGGCATTTTCTAAATTAAGAAGAATACTTTGCTTGGTAGTTAAGCCTTTGTTTAACATAATAATTTGATTGCACAACGAACTAACTTTTTGAACATCAAAAGTGATTAATTGAGGATTGAGTTCCTTTATTCGCTCAATATTTGATATATTAAATATTGCAGTATCTGCCTCATTTGTTCTAAGGAATGTACTTCTATTGTATATTTCAATTGTTAAATTTTTTTCACTAATAAAACTATTGATAGCATCTATATCTACCGAATTGTCTTTTATGTATGGGATGATTAAAATAATATCGTCTATTCCACTCTGAAGTGATGACTCAATTCTCATATTCCAAAGATATTTATTGTAATCGTCTTGATTTTTTGCATATGATGATAATCTTTCCACTTCATAAATACCCTTTTGAAGATCCTCTGCTGAATTTCTGTCTAGATTTTCCATATCCCAGTATGGAATGTTTATGTCAGAACCGGACGACAATAACGAGAAATATTCCTTATTACCAATGGTGTGCTCGTCACTAATATGTTTTTTAAGTTCTACAATATCCTTTGTTATGTTTTCCTTTACTGTTTTCTGTTCATCATTTATTACAACATTTGGTGTGTTATTTTTACTTCCAATAAGTCTTGATTGAATATGTGTCTGCCAATCCGACACTCTTTCCAAGTCCAGTAAAGCATTCATAGCATCTTTACGCTCAGCTATAGTCTTTTTCAGGAAGTGAACAGATTCTGCTTGTGAGACATAGTAGTATACATCAAAATTTTCAGGAGAGTATTTCAAAATATTAAATTCTGACATGGAAGCTTTCCAAGAATGATATTCTTTTAAATAACCAGTCAATTCATCAGTTGATATATATTCATCCTTAAATCCGAATTCAACAGACACATCATAAGATACCTTCCGCATACTATGATCTATTCTAGCAAAAACTGATAAGTAATCTTTATTACTGTTTACGAGTGTAGCAACTATATAACCATCAACTTCCGCTCTATTTAATAATACATTTTTTTGTAAATTTGTTGCTTTACTCTCAATTTTAGTATCAAATCGTGTGATTTTATTTGAGAACAACAACTCTAAAGCATCAAAAAAGGTAGTTTTTCCAAAGCCATTCGGTCCAGTAAGTATGACCGGAGATCTCTCTTCGTCTAACTCAAATTCATAAAACTTTGAATTATCAAAGCATTTAAAATTTTTCACTCTTACAGAATGAATCTTGTATTGCATGTCTATTTGTCGCCTCCAAGCAATGTATCTATTTCTGCTTCCAAGTCTTTATCATCCGGAACATAATCTGATATTTGCAGCAATTGATTTATGCTTTCTTCTCCTTGCTTCACTAAATCATGATATTTTCGCAGATTTTCCGGTAACTCAAGCTCTATTCGTTGTTCTATCGTCATTGGCTTTTGTTCCGCCTTGAAATTATATTGCAAAAATGGGACTTTCGAAAACAGCCTTATGACAAGTTCATATACATTATTTAAATTCTTATGACTTGCCAAATCATAATAGGAGGTTACGTCATTTGCTATTTCGCTCAATATTTCATATATTGCTTTTCCTTTATTATCGCTAATAATCATTAACAGTTCGTCAACTTGTTTTTCTGTATAAGGAATAACAAATCTTCTGAAATAATATGGTGATTCTTCCACTGAATATATCAAATTTCTATATGCGTCTAAGCTATCAAGATCGCTTAATTTTATAGGAAATATTGCTGATGTGTTCTTGTCTAACTGAGCAGCTTCACTTTTATTATTAAACAAAGACTGAAGTGTTTTTTTGATGTGCTTTCCATCACTCACATTTATGTATTGCTTTTCCAATTCTCTCAATTTGAACAGAATAGAATCCGCATTTTCGCCTATACCAGTTCCATCGATATACCTAACCAAAAAATAACTTACTATACATGAGTCTGTATTTGCATAAAACTCGATGTTTTCATCGTCCCATTTTCGTACAAATTTATAACTTTCAAATATGAGCTTCATTAACTCATTCATTTTACTAATTCTCCTTTTGCTCCGCTTTCATCAACTAGACGTATTATTTTTGGTCTGTTGCAGTTGTCAATTTCATCATTTATATCCACACCGTTAATAGAATTAATCTCACTCAACTGTTCTTCTTCAAGAACGTTAACATTTGACCCATCAATATTAAAATATCTCTCATTAAGCCTATCCGTAATTAATACATCACATTCATAAAGAAATGATTTATCAGAGGACTCTTTTATTCCACTTCGAATTTTTTCTCTTAACACATCTTCTTCTCTGCTATCATCAAGAGATAGCCAGAAAAACTCTCCTTTAATCGACTTTGCGCAAATTGCATTTTTTTCAGTTATTGATAACTTGTTTATATCCTTTAGTACTTTAAGCAACTGACACTTAATTAAATCATTACTTGGAAGATTATTGATTTCTTTTGGGTTTTCAAGAAGAAGATTAAATAATAGTTTTTGCTTTTCTTCATTGTTTCTGCTTGAAAATAAATTCATTTGTTTTTTAAGGTTACAACTTTCTTTTTCTGGACATACCTCACACTCGTTCACTTTGCAAGTACTGATAGGGAACTTGTCATAAAGTATTCTAATTGCTCGTCTTACTAAATAATATTTATATTCTAAAGTTTCACGCTCTCCTGTATAATCTCGGAGAACTTCCTTATATATTTCAGGGAAAGAAATTAGGCACTTCCCATTTTTTATCTTTTTAATAAAAAATTCAGTAATGCATTTTTTGAGTGTAGAGATTAATTGATCATACACAAAATCGCAGTATTCTAAATCAGCAAAACTCCACTCAGGATGTTCATGGGTAATTATCTGCTTTATTATTTCTACGCTTTCTATTCTTACCGCTTCTGAATTATCGTATTTTTTGCTCCATTCCGCTAAAATGCATTTATCATCATCCAGCTTAGGGTTATCAGTTTTGAATTTAGTCTTTTTACTATTAATCTCGGACTCATATGCTGTCAATGCATACATAACATTGTCAATTTCTTTTTTAACAGATATCAAATCTTTCTTCTCCGCACAGACATAGTTCAATATCTGATAAACGTCAGCTTTCGGCGTTTGAAGCTTTATTTTTTCAATAATTATATAATCCGCTTCATTATCTGAAGGCAATAAATCTCTCTTTAACTTTGGTGTTTTATTGACATCATTGCGCAACTGTTTTATATATGTCAACGATTTACTTAAAAAATCTTTAGGTATCCTTTCCGAAGTATTTATGTGAAAGTATCCATACTCTGCATTATTCTGCAATACGCCAATTACAAAAGCAAACTTATCCACGTCTCTTAGTGAAAGACCTCCGAGCTTTACTTGATGCAAAGTCTTATATTTACCATTTTTCAAAATAGAAAAGTCTTCTTCTCCTTCAATTTGCAAATTCCACTTTAAAAAGTCACTTGAGTTCGTAATTAACTCATACAACTTCAACAACGCTACATTTAAAGCCACATGGCCCTGATATTCATAGCCTTCCCAGGAAGTAATCGCATTTATCGGTGTAATTATTTTCATCAATTTCATTAGCTCCAATCGTGCTATTTAATCCACAATTTTTAGCAAGAATGCAATGCACCTCGCTATTTCCATGTATCCTTTATTATTTATCAGCTTCCCATTATTGCTATTATATACCATATTTGTAAGAATGGACAGCCTTATTTGTATAAAGGCACCGAATTATGTTACTTGGTGCAACCACAGAAATGTGGCTGTTTT
>ENA-OXEN01000388-OXEN01000388.1-human-gut-metagenome-genome-assembly--contig:-NODE-388-length-10964-cov-12.626822_pt1 | contig 10964 bp, 10 predicted proteins | sample MGYA00249358_ERZ652249 | MGnify/ENA primary metagenome ERZ652249 (study PRJEB26925, sample SAMN05826761) | human gut metagenome | biome: ENVO:2100002; feature: ENVO:00000062; material: ENVO:00002003... | reverse complement strand
GTTCGTATGCTGCGAAGGATACCGGAAACGCGCGGGGAGTGAGTACCACTATCGGGACAAGCGAACCTCCGACGGAAATCAGTCGCGTACTGTGAAACGGTGCAGGTCGAAACAGTCGCGCAGCCCGGTTCTATCGCATGGATGGTACAATGCGATTGTTCCGATAGGTTGATCAGGACGATCCGCGACCGAGGAGTTCTTCCATGATTCTCACGTACGAGCAGGCCGACCGGTTCTATACGCTCATCAACGCGCTGCTTGGGTACGCCAACGAGCGCTTCGAGGTGGTTCGCGAGCTTCCCCTCCCCATCGTCGATCTCGAATCCCAATCCAAGGCTGCCCTCGTGGCCGAGACGCTGTGGGATAGCGTCGGGATCATTGACGACTTCGTCCGCGAGAACCCCTTCGACCTGCCGAAGCGCTTCCTTGACACCGCTCTTGCGTGGAAGGATGCGTTGACGGGTTCGTTCGTGTTCGCGGGGCACGAGGATGGGCGCGCCTTGCTCATGGGCGACGAGGACGTGTTCGCGGTTGCCGGGATACAGTTGGAGCCGAGCGAGTTGCTGAGCGAGTGGCCCGACGTGGTGCGCACCACGTTGCTGCCGTTCGACGATCTGATCGTCTACGACGGCATGTTGAACGTGCTCGGCATCGAGTTCGGCCCCGAGGTCGCTGCTTCCGCCCAGGCGGATTTCAAGGAACGCCGCGCCAAGGGCCTCGTGCGCACCGCTGCGGACTTCGTCGCGCGCTCGCGCGCCCTCAACGAGGCCGGTCGCAACCGCGCCGTCGAGCGTCTCTTGGCCGACGCCGAGCGCGACGCGCGTATCGCCGCCTTCGGGGAGCAGCTTCCCCCGGGCTTCCATCGCGGCGCGCTCGCGGGGCTTACGGAGGCCGAACGCGCTGCGGCCTTCGACGAGCGCTTCGACGCGTGGGATGAGGGGCGCTTCGAGCAGAAGGAGGCCATCCTGCGGGAGCGTGCCCTGGACCGCGAGCCGGCCGGCACGCTCGAGGCGTGCCTGGGGCTGTACACGAAGACGGAGCTCGAAGGCGTCGGTCGGCTGCTCGGCCTCAAGGGACTCTCCAAGCTGCGCAAGGCCGAGCTGGCCCGCGCCGTCGCGGAGAGCGTCCCCTCGTCGTCCGAGCTGCTGCGCGACATGCTGGCCGCGTGCTCCCCGGGCGCTTTCAGGACGGCCAAGGAGCTGGCGTGCGAGGGAGCCGTGTCGTTCGGCGCCGAAGATGTGAGCAGACGACTGTACCTGACGCCCCTCATGCCATACACGTTCCTGTTTTGGCGGGGAGGGCGCTTCACGGCCTTCGCCCCGGAGCAGACCAAGTGCATGCTCGCAGACGTCGACTTCGAGGAGATCGAACGGGTGCGGGTCCGGAACGAAGAGGTGGTGACGTGCGCTGAGGCGTGCACCACCTTCTACGGGGTCGTCTCGCTCGACGACGCCTACCAGCGCTACCGGGAGGCCTGTTCCGATCCTGTGACGCGCCGGCGGTTCGTCGAGCTGATCGAAGTTGAGGCTTCCTTCTTCGAGTGCGGGTTCGAGCTGTGGGAGCGCGACGGGGTGGATCATCTGGTTCACTATGCCATCGGCAACGATTACGCGGCTTCCGAATACGCCCGTCTGCACGCCCCCGACTTCCTGGACGATCTGACGAGTCTCGCGGACGAGGTCGTAGACGAGGACTTGATCGAGAAAGCCCTCCACCGGATGGGGGAGGGCCTCGGCTCCGAATGGGAGGAACTTGACGGCTACCGGCGTTTCCTGTTGGAGGAGCACGCGAAAAACCCGCCGCGCCCGCTCGATCCCTCTGCGTTGCAGCGCGATGCGCTCGGCGCGCTGTTCGAGCTGTCCACCGTGGTGCAGCTGCGGAACTTCCTGGATGCCCGCGTCCCTGACGGCGAGGACGACTTCTTCTTCGCGGACCGCGTAGTCGAGGCTCTGGTCATGGGTGCGATGGAGGGCGCCGGAATCCAAGATTTGTTTGCCTACGTGCGCGAGCTGGGCCTTGACGCGTGCTGCGAGGACGACGAGCGGCTGCCCAAGCTGATCACGAACGTGTACAACTCGCTGCCCTCGTGGGAGAACAACGGCTGGTCGCCGCAGGAGCTGCTGGAGCGTATGGCCGGCAAGAAGGTGTTCTACAACGAGAAGGGCGACGTCATGAAGGTCGGCCGCAACGACCCTTGCCCTTGCGGCAGCGGCAAGAAGTACAAGAAGTGCTGCGGAAGGTAGACGTCCCCTGGGCTACTCCTTGCCGGTCCAGCAGTACGTGCACACCTTCTCGGGATCGATGCCGATGGCTTCCAGCATGCCGTCGAGCGACTGGTAGCCCAGCGAATCGAAGCCCATCTGCTCGCAGATGGATTTCAACATGCACTTGCCGCGCTCGGTGGAGCCGTCGGCGTACTCGTCGAGGTGCTGCACGCCCTCCTCGCCTTCCAGCTGGTCCACCATGCGGCGTGCGAGCAGCTCCATGTCCGAGCGGCTGCTGGAGAAGCTCAGGTACTTGCAGCTGAACATGATGGGCGGGCAGGCGGAGCGCATGTGCACTTCCTCGGCGCCGCATTTGTACAGGAAGTCCACCGTCTCGTTCAGCTGCGTGCCGCGCACGATGGAGTCGTCCACGAACAAGAGCTTCTTCTCGTTGATGAGCTCGGGGATGTGGATTTGCTTCATCTTCGCCACGCGGTTGCGCACTTCCTGGTTGCTCGGCATGAACGAGCGCGCCCACGTGGGCGTGTACTTGATGAACGGGCGGGCGAAGGGGGTTTTGCATTCGGTGGCGTAACCGATTGCGTGCGGCACGCCCGAGTCGGGCACGCCGGCCACGTAGTCGAGCTCGGGCACGCCGCCCGCCGCGGCCTCGTCGCGCGCCATGATCGCGCCGTTGCGATAGCGCATGACCTCGACGTTCACGCCTTCGTAATTCGAGTTCGGATAGCCGTAGTACACCCACAAAAACGCGCAGATCTTCATCTTGTCGCCGGCGGGGGAGATGGTGCGGTACTCGTCTGGGTTCACCAGCACGATCTCGCCGGGACCCAGCTCGTACTCGTCGCGGTAGCCCAGCTTGTGGTAGGCGAACGATTCGAACGAGATGCAGAAGCCGTCGTCGCTCTTGCCGATGAGCACGGGCAGACGGCCAACCTTGTCGCGCGCGGCGATGATCTGGCCGTCCTGGGTGATGATGAGCAGCGTGAGCGACCCGTCGATGGATTCCTGCGCGTGCTTGATGCCCGAGACGAAGTCGTCTTTCTGGTTGATGAGCGCGGCGACGAGCTCCGTGGTGTTCACCTTGCCCGAGCTCATGGCCATGAACTGCCGGCCGCCGCTGGCGAAGTTCTTCTCCACCAGCTCCTCGGCGTTGTTGATGGCGCCCACCGTGGTGATGCCGAACGTGCCCAGGTGCGAGCGCACCAGCAGCGGCTGCGGGTCGGTGTCGCTGATGCAGCCGATGCCGCTGCAGCCGTGGAAGCCCTGCAGGTCGTCTTCGAAGCGCGTGCGGAACGGCGTGTTCTCGATCGAGTGGATCTCGCGTTGGAAGCATCCTTCCTCCGCGTCGTGGAAGATCATGCCCGCGCATTTCGTTCCCAGGTGGGAGTGATAGTCCACGCCGAAGAACACGTCCAGCACCACGTCGTGGTGCGCCGCCGCCCCAAAGAATCCGCCCATTGCTTGCCTTTCGTTGTGCCTGCCGCTAATCCGTGCCAACAAAAATATCAGTATACGGCTACCGCCGGTCCGAAGGAACGCTGAGCGGCCACGATCCGCGTTTTCTGCACGAGTTCGCGCCTCGTGGCGAAGCGTTTTCCCTCTTCGGCTAGCTCTTCTTGTCCGGAACGATGAAGATGAATACGAGCGAGCTGATCAGCAGCAGGAACGGGTAGAACAGAAACGGGATGATCTGGAACGCCGACACCGCGAAACCCAGCTCCGTGGCGGCCGAGATGGCCACGAGCATCTGCGCGCCGTAGGGAAGGATGCCCTGGAACACACACGAGAACGTGTCGAGCAGCGATGCCGTCTTGCGCTTCGAGATGCCGTACGTCTTCGCCATATCGGCGGCGATGGGGTTCGAGATGACGATGGCCACGGTGTTGTTCGCGGTGGCGATGTCCATGGCACCCACCAGCAAGCCCATGCCCAGCTGACCGCCTTTCTTGCTTTTGAACAGGCTTTTGATGCCGTTCAACAGCGCCACGAACCCGCCGTACTCGCGGATGAGCGCGCAGATGGCCGACACCAGCAGCGCCACCATCGTGGTCTCGAACATGCCTGCGGCACCCGAGCCCATGTTGGCCAGCAGGTCGGTGGCGGCAGTGGCACCCGTGGCCACCATGATGATAGAGCCCGACAGAATGCCCAGCAACAGCACAACGAACACGTTCACGCCGATGATGCCGCCAACGAGCACGATGAGGTAGGGGATGAGCTGGATCAGGTCGTACTCGTGAACGACGCTGCCGCCGAGGTCGGCGCCGAACGACAGAGCGAGGATGATGACGAGCGATACGATGGCCGCGGGTAGGGCGATCTTGAAGTTCTCGCGGAACTTGTCCTTCATCTGGCAGCCTTGGCCTTGGCAGGCTGCGATGGTGGTGTCGGAGATGAACGAGAGGTTGTCGCCGAACATGGCGCCGCCCATGACGCTGGCCACGCACAGCGGCAGGCTGAAGCCGGACGCGGACGACACCGCCACGGCGATGGGCGTGATCAACGTGATGGTGCCCACCGACGTGCCCATCGACAGCGACACGAAGCAGCTCACCACGAACAGCACCGCCACGGCGAACTGCACGGGAACGACGGAAAGCAGCAGGTAGGCCACGCTTTCGGCACTGTCGCGACCCACGGTGCCCACGAAGATGCCGGCCACCATGAAGATGAGCACCATGGTGACGATGGTCTTGTCTCCCATGCCGCGGCCCATGATGGTAAGCTTGTCATCGAAGGGCAGCTTTCGGTTTTGGAAGCACGCCACCAGAAGCGCGACGAGGAAAATCACCACGACGGGGATGTTGTAGAAGCCCATGGGAATGCCCATGCCGTACTCGAACAAGATGCCCAGTCCCAGATACAGCACCAAAAACACCCCGATCGGAAGCAGCGCCTTGACGTTGCCCTTCTTGACGGTCTCGGTGGTTTTCTCCTCCATATTCGTCCCTTCTTGCCTTCGTCTTCGTTGCGGTGTTCCATCATACCGTAAGGTGCGGGCAATAGAGGGCAAGGCGCGCGTTTTGAGTGCTACACTGTGGCGAGAGCGGTCGAATGGAGGAAAGCGACGGTATGAAGAAGATACTGCTGGTGGCGACGGGCGGCACCATCGCATCGGTCGAGGACGGACGCGGCTTGGCGCCGGCGCTGAGCGGCGAGGAGCTGGCGCGCTACGTGCCCGAGATCGCGGATGTGTGCGACTTCGACGTGGTGCAGCCCATGAACATCGACAGCACGAACATGCGCCCGGCCGACTGGATGCGCATCCGCGACGAGATCGTGGACGCCTACGACGCCTACGACGGGTTCGTGGTGCTGCACGGCACCGACACGATGGCCTACACGGCCGCCGCGCTGTCCTACCTGGTGCAGGGCAGCCCGAAGCCCATCGTGCTGACCGGCTCGCAGCAGCCTATGGCCAGTCCCTTCACCGACGCGAAGCTCAACCTGTACCAGAGCCTGCTGTTCGCGGCCGACGATCGCTCGTGCGACGTGTCGGTGGTGTTCGGCGGCGCGGTGATAGCCGGCACGCGGGCGCGCAAGCAGCGCACGATGAGCTTCAACGCGTTCACCAGCGTGAACTTCCCCGAGATCGCGCTCGTGCGCGGCGAGCGCATCGTGAGGGCGGGGTCGCCTGCGACGTGCGCGGGCATCGGGGGAGCGCCGCGCGCGTACGATAGCCTCAACGAGCGCGTGTTCGTGCTCAAGCTGACGCCCGAGATGAATCCGAGCATCTTCAACCTGCTCAAGCGCGACTACGATGCCGTCATCCTGGAGACGTTCGGCATCGGGGGCATCCCCGACTACGGCGACTACCGCCGCGCCATCTTCGGATGGGTGGACTCGGGGCGCACGCTGGTCGTGACCACGCAGGTGCCCGAAGAGGGCTGCGACCTGGGCGTGTACGAGGTCGGGCGCGCTTATGCGGGACATCGCGGCATCCTCAAGGGCGGCGACATGACCACCGAGGCGCTTGTGGCGAAGACTATGTGGGCGCTCGGGCAGACGAGCGACCCCGACGAGATCCGCGACCTGTTCTACCGCACGGTGAACCACGACCGGCTGGCGGAAGAGGGCTAAACGCGCTCGGCTGCGATGGTTCCGAGGCACACGGTGTGCAGCGGCTTGTAGACGGCGCCCGCGCGGTCGAGCGTGCTCTTGTAGAGGGTGACGTCGGTCGCCTCGTCGTTTTGGGGAAACGCCAGGTGCGGCAGGCCGACGTGCGGGATGCGAGCGCGGCGCGCGAGGGTGAAGTGCGCTTTGAAGGGCTTGGCATCGAAGGGCACGTCGCGGGCGCGCAGCTCGTCGCGCAGACGCGCCGCCAGTTGCTCGAGCTCGGGTGCGGCGGCGATGCCCAGCCACAACGTCGCGTCGGTTGCGCGGCCGAACTTCCCCAGGCCGTCGCTGCGCAGCGGGACGGGGGACGCGCCGGCGCAGGCGGCTTCCAGCGCGTCGGTCGCGGCAGCGAGCTGCGCTTCGTCGACGTCGCCGAGGAAGGCGAGCGTGAGGTGGTAGGTGTCGCGCTTCAGGAAGCGCCCCTCCATCGACGCGCTCAGCCGGCGGGCGAGCGCGGCCGCGTCGTCAGCGAAGTCGGGCGGCAGGTCGAGCGCGATAACGTCCTCATGGGGAGCTCCTTATTCCATGTCGAGCGGCATCTTGCGCGCGGGCGCGGGAAAGATGCGGTCGAGCAGCGCGAGATCGTCGCTTCTATACTGCGTGCATAACGCGGACCGTTATCCCCGTTTGGAGCCTTGACGGCTGATACCGCCTTTGTGGCCCGATGCCTTGTTCGGACCCAAGCCGCCGCGCAGGGCGCGGTTGAGCTTGGGCGCGGGCGGCAAAGGGCGTTCGATGGCGTGCGGCTTCTTGCCCATGAGGCTAGACCAGCTTGCCCTTGCAGTGGTCGATGCCGTGCTGGATGATCTGCGCCGTCCAGCCGTTGAAATCCTTCTTGCGCGGCTTGAGCTCGCCGTCGACCAGTTCGCTGTAGCCCACCTTGATGCGGTCGAAGCGCGTGACTTTGGAGTCGGCTTCAAGCGAGAGGCAGCCTTCGACGGCCTTGAACGCGCCGAGCGCCTGCAACAGGCGCGGGTTGTACATGACGTGCGGCTGATCGTCGTCGTCCAGGTACGCGATGATGCAGGTCGTAGCGCCGATCTGGTTCGCCGCCAAGCAAGCGGCACCGTCCATCGACGTCAGCGTTTCCACAAGGTCATCCGCCACCTGCGCGTCCTCGGCCGTGGCAGGGGTGCATACCTGCGAGAGGGTGGCCTCGTCCTTTACCAGTTCTTTGATCATGATGCTCCGTTCAAGGATGGTTCGTCATTCGATGCTTGTCCGAGGATTTTATCATGAAGGAGGACGAGGTTTTCAGCTTTCGCCGTTTTTGCGCTTGGGCTTGTTGGTGCGGGATGTTGTTGACGATGCATTCAAGCGCTCGTCAATCAAGGGCGGTTCTAATTCAGGTAGTTCTCGGGGATAGCCCGTGCGGCGGTTTTCTGCTCGAAGCTGTAGGCGATGTTGAGCAGCTTCTCGTCCTCGTTTCTCCCTGCGACGAAGGTGGCCCCTCTTGGGGCGCCTTCGTCCGAGACGCCGGCGGGCACCGTCAGCTCGGGGTATCCCGCCGTGGCTGGCACGAGTACGCCTTCGTTGTCGTAGAACACGAGGGCGTCGAGCTTCTCGTCGCGAAGCAGGTCATCGATCCTGCTTTGCGCGGTTTTGACCATCGCCTCGACCTTCGCTTTGTCGAATTCGGTCACTTCGTTCGCGTCTTCAAGGAGATCCTGGCCATATTTCGCCCGCCTGCTCGGGTCTTTCTGGTTGAAGGCGATCAGATCGGAAAGGCTTTTCACCGGCGCTACTGCGGAGAAGTTGGCGGCAGCGGCCGCGCCGCTTCCGAAGCTGGATCCTTCCGGCGAAAGGTTGAGGGGATCGAAGGGATTGTGGGTTTGGCCGGCCTTGGAGCTGTAGCCGCTCGGCATCTTCGTGTCCATGAAGTTTGCGAGTTCGGACAGGTTCGATTTGCCCAATATGATCGCACCGCTGTTCGTCAGGGCCGTTACTACGTCAGCGTCGTCTTTTGGCGTGAAGTCCTTGAGCGCGTAGGTGCCGCCGCTGGTGGGCATGGTGTTCGTGTTGACGTTGTCTTTGACGAGGACGGGGATTCCCCTCATCCCCGCCGGAGTTGCGGAGCTCGCGTCGAGGGCGCGGGCTTCCTCTATCGCCTTCGGATTGATCGCCGCTACTGCGTTGATGCCCTTTTCACCGGCATCGTATGTTTTGATGCGATTCAGGTAGAACGCCGTCAGTTCTTCGTAGGTCAAGTCGCCCCTGGAGATCGCCGCGTGCAGGTCCTCGATGGACTTCTCCATGATCAGGTCTTTTTTCGCACGGACTTTTTCGAGGTCTATCCCGGCAAGCTGCGAGTCGATGAGCGCAACCTGTTGGTCTTTGTCGTAGGAGATGCGCTCTTCCTGTTCGGGCGCGAGCGATCTTGGAAGCGCTAGCGCCGCTATGGCAACGCCGACCAGGGCGATCAATATGATCGATGCGGGCAGTATGATTTTCAGGCGGGTCTTCATCGCGGTCTCCTCGCTTCGGTTGGTGATGCGGTGTCTGCCTCTGTGTTTTCGGTTGCGCCGTGGTGCTGCGGGGTTTCGCCCGGGAGGTGGGTTCGTCCAACGGCATTTTGTTGCTGCGGTCTTTTATGCCACGTCAAACGAGATTTCAGGTGTTTTTAAGGTTAGGCGATGCGCGACGAGGAGCCGGTTGGTGTGGGGTGTGGGCATGTGGGTGGAAACCGAGAAAAGTGTTTTTTGTCCAATATTCGGTACACGGTAGGCGTGTCGATTGTTGTATGCTGAGTTTTGCAGGTAGCAATTAGTTGAAGGGGAAGGTATGAAAAAGTCGGGATGCCTCGGAGCTCTTCTCGCGTTGCTTCTTGCTCCTTTTGTCATCATAGGGAAGGTGCTAGCGTACCTGGTCAAAAAGGTCTGATCCCTGCAGAGGAGCCTTCGCGCTGTCGTCATTTTCGGAACGGCTGTCTCTTCGGGATGTTTCGTCTTTTAATCGCGAGACTACGAAGGGGGATCGGCGGTCTGCATACGAGGGGTGAATGTGGCTATTTGCAATCTAGATCAACTCAACAGAATCGACCTGCGTAAGGTGTGGCCGAACGAGGCGCGCGACTTCACTAAGTGGCTTTCCGTGGAGAGCAACCTCAACATGCTCGGCAATGCGATCGGCATCGAGCTCGAGCTCGTCGAGACCGAGTCATCCGTCGGCTCGTTCAACGTCGACATCTACGCGCAGGAGTCTGGAACCGGGCGCAAGGTTGTCATCGAAAACCAGCTCGAGGATACGAACCATGACCATTTGGGCAAAGTCATCACGTACGCTGCCGGCAAGGGCGCCGAAGTTGTGATCTGGGTTGTTGCCCGCGCGCGCGACGAGCACAGGCAGGCGATCGAGTGGCTCAACCAGCACACCGACAGCAGCTTCGGTTTCTTCTTGGTGGAGATAGAGCTGTGGTCTATCGGCGACTCGTTGCCCGCGCCGCGCTTCAACGTCGTTGAACAGCCAAACGAGTGGACGAAGACCATCAAACTTAGCGAGTGCCTTTCCGAGACCGAACGCACCAAGCTGTCGTATTGGACGAAGTATCGTGAGGTCGCGCAGGCATCGTTTGAGTTTCTGAAGGTTTTCAACCCGCAGAAGCCTTCGAAGGATCATTGGACGACGCTGCGCTGCGGAACATCGTCCTATCATATCGCGTTGCTCGTCGATACGCAGCGCGGCTGCATCGGCATTGAGTTCTACGTGCCGGACAATAAAGAGATCGGTCGCAAGGCTATCGAGAACGCGTCATTGTTCGAGGAGCGGCTAGGGCTTGTAGAGAAGCCCTTCGATGCCAAGAAAGCATCCGGGCTGCGATTCTACAAGGAAGGCTGCAGGATCAAGGGCAACCAAGATGCCTGGCCGGGTTTCATTGCCCAGCAGCTGAGATGGGCTCTTGTGATGAAGAAGATTGTCGACGAATTGGAGCTGTAGGCGATGATGGACCTGACCTTGCTTCGAGCCCTTTTGAGCTCGGGATCAATTTGCTGAGCGATTGCCAGGCGAGGGGAGTGGGATCCGAGGCGATGCGGGCTTTCCTGCTTGGGTTCGAGGAGGTCGTCGGGCCAACGGGGTTTGTCGCGAAGATCGAGGCCGCCAACGGCAACAGCCGGCGCATGTCCAGAAGGCTAGGGTTCAGGCTCACTGGCATCGAGGCCTTCCTTACTGAGGATCCGCAGGTGCTAAGAAGTCTTGAGGAATCGAGGCTTTCATGCATTGATGAAGCCATCTGCGCCCTTGCCGAAGAGCTCGGTGTCGAGCCTAGGACGCTCTTGAGCCATGTTCTCGTGTTCGAAAAGGATCCGACTCGCGAAGAGGAATTGGGGTAATGTCGCATTTGTCCAATGTCTGGTTGTAGGGGTGCCATAGAGACAGATTGAGTCGGCTGCTGTTGGTTGCGAGGTGACGCATGAGATGGCATGAGGCACCAAAGCGCGCCATATAAGAACCACCGGGAGAGACGGAAAAAGCACCCAGCCCGGTGGGTGCGAGAGCGCGCGGGGCTGGGTGCTAACAGATGTCAAGGTATTCCAAAGCGTACAGAAATATTAGAACAAGTGTTCCCTTGCCTCATTCAGGGATTCGTTTTCTCCAGTGAACTCTAATTGTTTGGAGTTCATGTAG
>ENA-OXEN01000387-OXEN01000387.1-human-gut-metagenome-genome-assembly--contig:-NODE-387-length-10964-cov-14.859199_pt1 | contig 10964 bp, 8 predicted proteins | sample MGYA00249358_ERZ652249 | MGnify/ENA primary metagenome ERZ652249 (study PRJEB26925, sample SAMN05826761) | human gut metagenome | biome: ENVO:2100002; feature: ENVO:00000062; material: ENVO:00002003... | reverse complement strand
AGGACTGTCTTCTGTCTGTCCGCACTGCCGCCGAATCCGTGGACGTGCCCTATTCGTTTGCCCGTTCGATCCAGCACGGCTTGGTCCAGGCGGGTATCATCGAGAGCCTGCGCGGCGTGCGCGGCGGCATGCGCCTCAAGGTCGACCCCAAGGACGTGACGATCCGCCAGATCGTCGAGGCTGTCCAGGGCCCGCTCGTCATGAACGACTGCACGGCCGAGAACGGCGCGTGCCCGCGCATGGACGGTTGCTGCTATCATCCCCTCTGGGTGGGGGCCCAGGAGCTGCTCCGCAGCTATCTGGACTCCATCACGCTCGATGACATCGTCAACAACCGCCGGTACCCGGCTGTCGACCCCAAGTTCGCCGACCGCGCGAATTTCCCCGAGTACGCCTCGTGCTCCAAGGGGTGTTCGTGCTTGTAGAGTTGGCGAGTGTTCCCCAATAAGGAGCTAGATATGAACATGGACCCCTTCCGTACGCTGGTTCGAACGGAAGGGGTTCGTCTGTATCGCGACCTTCCGTGGCGGCGCACCCACGACCCGTACGAGATTTGGCTGTCCGAGGTGATGCTGCAGCAGACGCAGGTGGCGCGTGTGGAGACGCGTTGGGCAGAGTGGCTCGACCGGTTCCCGAGTGTGTTCGCGCTGGCCGAGGCGGGAACTGCCGAGGTACTCGCCGCGTGGCAGGGCATGGGGTACAACCGCCGTGCGCTCGCCCTCAAGGCCGCCGCCGAGGAGGTCGTGCGCACGTATGACGGCGTGTTTCCCACGGGCGTCAAGGAGCTGACGGCGCTGCCGGGCATAGGGCCCGCCACGGCTCAGGGGATTCGATCGTTCGCGTTCGACCTGCCGGGCGTGTACTTGGAGACCAACGTGCGCACGGTGCTGCTGCACCATTTATTCCCGGATGTCCCGAGCGTGCCCGACAAGGAGCTCGTGCCGCTCGTGCGGGCAACGTGTCCGGACGGTGGTGCGTGCGTCTTGGAGAACGCTTTGGGCGGCAACGATGCGCATGGCTTGATGGGCGCTTCGGGCGGCAACGATGCGCATGGCTTGACGGGCGGTTCGGCTGATGGCGGCGCGCGTGACGGCGCGAGTGGGCCGGTTCGTTGCGATGCGCGCGGCGGGAAGGGCGGCGTGGGGTGTGTACCCGCTCGCGGCGGGGTCTCTAGTGGGGCCCGCGGCGAGGCCCGCGGCGAGGTGAATCCCTTTGCCACTCCCCAAGACGCGCAAGACACGCCGCGCGCCTGGTATTACGCCATGCTGGACTACGGTGTGTACCTCAAAAAGACCGTGCCCAACCCGTCCCGCCGCGCCAAGGCATACACGCGCCAGTCGCGCTTTGAGGGCTCGCGACGCCAAAAACGCGCCGAGATCGTGCGTCAGCTGCTGGATGCCCAGGCGCACGGCGAGGGGCGCGACCTGGCCTCGCTGGTGACCTCGCTCAATGCGCTCGAGCAGGCGGCGGGCCGTTCGGCCGTCGAGCGCGATCTGGTCTCGTCCATCTTGGAGGATTTGGCCCGTGAGGGCTTTTGCCGGGAGCAGGGCGGTGTGTGGCGCATCGCGTAGCGGTGGCTGCTCGGGTGCCGCAGCGCGCGGCGGCCGCCGCTTGGGTGCCGCATCGCGTAGCGGTGGCTGCTTAGGCGCCGCATCGCGCAGCGGTGGACGCTCGGATCGCGCATCGCCCCGTATCGTGAAATATCGCGACATTGTAAGAGCGACGGCGAGTTCGGGTACAAGGGATGCAATGGCCGCTCGATGTGGGCTGCCGTTTTGAGCCTGGCGCGGTGTGGCGCATCGGCGGGCTCATCTGTTCCTCACGCCAACAAGGAGGTACTGATGGATTTCGAGAATTCTCAGACTAAGAAGAACCTCGAGGCGGCCTTTGCCGGCGAGTCTCAGGCGCACACCAAGTATCGTTACTATTCGTCCAAGGCAAAGAAGGAGGGCTTTGTTCAGATCTCCAACATCTTCATGGAGACTGCCCTGAACGAGTCCGAGCACGCCAAGCTGTGGTTCAAGGAGCTGCATGGCGGCGAGATCCCCGGCACGCTGGAGAACCTGCGCGACGCCGCCGCGGGTGAGAACTACGAGTGGACCACCATGTACGATGAGTTCGCCAAGACGGCGGACGAAGAGGGCTTCACCGCCATCGCGGCGAAGTTCCGCGGCGTGGGCGCGGTTGAGAAGGCGCATGAGGAGCGTTACAACAAGCTCGCCGAGCGCGTCGAGAAGGGCGAGGTGTTCGCCCGCGAGGGCGTGAAGGTGTGGAAGTGCCTCAACTGCGGTCACCTGCACGTTGGCCCCGAGGCCCCCGAGATGTGCCCCGTGTGCGCTCACCCCAAGGCGTACTTTGAGGAGCAGGTCGTCAACTACTAGTACCGAGCGGTGTGGCCGGAGTTGACGGTTGCTTTCTGTGGAGCCTGCAGTCAACTATTGGCACCGAGCGGTGCGTGACCGGCCCTTACACGATTCGAGCACCCCGTGTCGACACCTTTGCATGAGGGGTTGACACGGGGTGTTTTCGGCGAGAAGCTGAAAGCGTCGTTCCATGCATGTTCTCCCTTAAGGAGGATGTTTGCATGGACCTTTTTCTAAGACGAGATCCGAATACGTTCACGGGGCATCCTGACGTGGAGCCCCGCCCGCTGCGGCCCGATTCCTCGCGGGAGGAAAGGCGCTCCGCTCGCGAGGTCCAGAATGCCCCGGAGGCTGCTCCCGTTCCGCTTGAGGAAGCCTATGGGTCGGAGCGGAAATACGATACCCGTAGAGCGCGGCGGCGCGCTGTGCTCGGCATTGTTCGCGCGGTGCTGCTCGTGTTGGCGGTCCCCCTCATGATGGCCGTCGTTTTTGTCGTTTCGTACGCGTTGACGTGCATTTTGGACGGCGCGACTCCCGAAGAGCTGATCGAGGCGCTCGCGATGCTGTACGAGCAGGCTCGTGAGCTTTTCACGCGCGCCCTTTCCGCCGCTTTTGCCTAGCGTGGCAATCGAAAAGCGCAAGTGTGGCGATCGAAAAGCACGGGGGTTGGATGGGGCCGTCCAGGTCGATGCGTCGCGTCCTCCTGATAAGATGGGGGAGTTTGGCCGATGGATTGTTCTGCGCGTGCGCGCGAAAGGTGGGCGCATGGAATTCGAGATGATTTCTGCGGTGGCGTCTGTTGTGGCGGCGGTGCTTGCCGGCTGTGCGGTCGTCCTGTCTGTTCGGGCGCGTAAGGAGCGAGCGGCGCGCGAGGAGGAGGTGGCGCGGACGGCGGAGGAGGTCTCGCGTGCACGTGAGGCCTTGGGCGCGGCGAATGCGGCGTTGAGCCAGCTGTCCGTCACGTCGCATGCGGTGCTCAATCAGGCGTCGAGTCTGTCCATCATCGAGCAGCAGCATTTCGAAGCGACTCAGCGCTCCTTTGACCAGACGGCTGCGAAGGTTGATGACGTGCGGCGCGAGGTGTCCCAGCAGCTCGACCTCAACCGCGACTCGGTTGAGCAGCGCTTGGACAAGGTGCGCGAGACGGTCGATGCGCAGCTGGGCGCGATTCGCGGTGATAACGAGCGCAAGCTCGAAGCGATTCGCGTGACGGTTGACGAGAAGCTCGCCGCCACGCTGAACGACCGCCTGGGCGCGTCGTTCAAGCAGGTGAGCGACCAGCTCGAGGCAGTGTATCGCGGTTTGGGCGACATGCAGAGCATCGCCGCGGGCGTGGGCGACCTCAAGCGCGTGCTCTCGAACGTCAAAACGCGCGGCATTCTGGGCGAGGTGCAGCTCGGCGCCATTCTGGCGGACATCCTCACGCCCGATCAGTATGCGGAGAACGTGGCAACCAAGCCGGGAAGCTCCGAGCGCGTGGAGTTCGCGGTCAAGCTGCCCGTGGAGGCGGGGGAGCCGGTGTGGCTGCCCATCGACTCCAAGTTCCCGGGCGATACCTACGAGCGTCTGCGTGACGCGATGGACGCCGGCGACGCCGAAGGAATCGCCGCCGCGCGCCGTGCGCTTGAGCAGGTGATCAAGCTCGAGGCCAAGGACATCTCGAGCAAGTATCTGAGCGTTCCCGAGACCACGAACTTCGGCATCATGTTCCTGCCGTTCGAAGGGCTGTACGCCGAGGTGGTCGACCGTCCGGGGTTGATTGAGTGCCTGCAGCGCGATTACCAGGTCAACGTCGCCGGTCCCTCAACCATGGCGGTCATCTTGAACAGCCTGCAGATGAGTTACCAGACGTTTGCCTTCCAGCGCCGCGCCGATGAGATTCAAAAGGTCCTCTCGGCCGTCAAGGCGGAGTTCCCCAAATACCAGGCCGAGTTGCGCCGCGCGCTCAAGCAGATCGAGACCGCCGGTAAAACGGTGGACGGCATCATCAACACCCGCACGAACGTGATTGAACGCAAGCTCAGGAGCGTGACGGCACTGGAGGACGAGGTGCAGGCGGCGGAGCTGCTGGGCATCGAGGACCTAGAATCAGAGTAGGAAGGGACGGACATGCCACGAGAGACGAATGCGGCAAAGCGCGAGCGTGCCATTGAGACATGTCGCAGGTTGAACGAACGCTACGGCCCAGTCGAGTGCTTTTTGGATCACGAGACGCCGTTCAGGCTGGTCATCGCCGTGCTGCTCTCGGCACAGACCACCGACGCCCAGGTCAATAAGGTCACGCCTGAGCTGTTTCGTCGCTGGCCCACGCCCGCGGCCATGGCGGGCGCCACGTACGAGGAACTCTCCGGGGTCATCAAGTCGCTCGGCTTTTACAAAACCAAGGCGAAGCACTGCATCGAGTGCGCCCAGATGATCGTGGCGGACTACGATGGCGTGGTGCCCGCGGACATGAAGGAGCTCGTCAAGCTTCCCGGCGTGGGGCGTAAAACGGCGAACATCGTGCTCAACGTGGGCTATGGCATTGTGGAGGGCATCGCGGTCGACACGCATGTGAACCGCATCGCGCATCGCCTCAAGCTCTCGCCCAAAACGCATGAGAAGGAGCCGCTCAAGACGGAGCAGGATCTGCTCAAGATCTTGCCGCGCGAGTATTGGAACGACGTGAACCACCAGTGGATCATGCTCGGCCGCGAGATCTGCGACGCGCGCAAGCCCCTGTGCGGCGAATGCCCCCTTGCCGACATCTGCCCAAGCGCCAAGGTGGGGTAGGATAGTTCCTGAACCATCATGTCTGCATGCGCCCCGCCTACCGTTGCTAGGCGGGCTTTTGGCGTTACGAAAGGTTGCCCATGCTCATCCATCGCATTGCCGCGCAGCTGTATACCGATGAATCGCTCCAGGCTATCGAGACCGCGCTGGCGGCTGGGGAGGATGCCACGCTGGCCGTTTCCCAGTCCGCGCGCACGCTCATGGTGGCGGCGCAGTTCGCTCGCCGCCCGCGCCCGACGGTCTACATCGTCTCGGGTGAGGACGCTGCCGACCGCGCGGCTCGTGCGATTGCGGCGTATGTGGGCGCGGAGCACGTGGCGCGTTTCCCGGAGCGCAAGGATTATCCCTGGAAGAACGCCGAGCCCGATGACGCCGTGGTTGCCGCGCGTTGCGCCGCCATCGCCCGTGTGGCGCAAGGCGAGCCGTGCGTCATGGTCGCTTCCGCGCGTTCGCTCTTGCGTTGCGTGCCCCCGGCATCGAGCCGTTATTGGGCATCGACGACGTTTAAGGTGGGGGAGGAGATCTCCTTTGAGCGCGTGCCCGAGCTGCTGGTTGGCATGGGCTACACGCGTGCGGATGCCGCCGACATGCCGGGACTCTTCCGCGTGCACGGCGACACGGTTGACGTGTGGGCCGCGCAGGCGACGGCGCCTGTGCGCATGGAGTTTTTCGGTGACGAGATCGACCGCATTCGCCTCATGGTCGCCTCGACCGGGCAGACCATCGGCGACGAGGATGCCGTCGAGATCTCGCCCGTGCGCGAGCTTGCCCTCACCGACGATGCCGTAAAGCGCATCTCCGCGGCACTGTATCTGCCCGCGCAAAACGACACCGAGCTCGCCGCGCTGCTCGAGTTGGTGCAGGCGCGTGTGGTCACGCCGGAGCTCGAGCGATTCTTGCCGCTCATGTACGAGGGGACGGTCAGCCCGCTTGCGCACGTCCATAGCGATGCGCTGGTCATCCTGTCCGAGCCCCGTTCGCTGTTCGACGACTGCACGCGCGCGTACGAGGACCTGGAGCGCCGGGCCGCCGAGGCCAAGATCGCTCGCCTGGACGGTTTGTACGTGCGCCCGCAGGAGCTCGACTTTGGCCGGCAGCAGCGCCTGAACTACGTGAGCCTCATCCGCGCAGGCGGCACGGTGACCGCCGAGCTCAAGATCGAGCAGCCCGCGCTCTCCGGGTCGGACACGCGTTTCATGAACCGCATCCAAGAGGTGGTGAACAACCGTTTTGCCTGCGTGTTCGCCATTCCCGACCGCGGTGCGCGTGAGTCGATGGAGCTTTCCTTCACCGACGAGAACATTCCCTTTGAGGAGTCCCTGCAAGCGGCGCCCGAGAACACGGGCGTGGTGGGCGGCGTCGATGTGCGCGTGACGCTGCTCAAGCGCGATGCGGACAAACTCAACGAGCGCGGCATCGAGGACGGGGCCCCGGTCACCGTCCCAACCATCACGCGTGGCCGAGTGACTTTTGTCGATGCCCCCATCCCCTCGGGCGTGGTGGTGCCCAGCGCGCATGTGGCGGTGTTCAGCCTCGCCGACCTGAACAGCCGCATGGACGGCCGCCGCGGGCGCGCGCGGCGTCGCGTGGACATCACCGAGGTGACCTTCCCGTTCAAACCGGGCGATTATGTGGTGCACAGCACGCACGGCGTGGCTCTCTTTGCCGAGATCGTGCGCCAGGAGGTTGGAGGTAAGGAGCGCGACTACTTCCTGCTCGAATACGCCGGCGGCGACAAGCTATACGTGCCGCTTGAGCAGGTCGACCGCATTACGCGCTACGTGGGCCCCGATGGCGACAGCCCGCGCCTCACCCGCCTGAACACCGCCGACTGGAGCCGCGCCACGGCAAAGGCGCGCAAGAGCGCCAAGAAGCTCGCCTTCGACCTCGTGGACCTCTACACGCGCCGCAGCTCGATCACGGGTTTTGCCTTTGGGCCGGACAGCGCCGCGCAGGTCGAGATGGAGGAGAGCTTCCCCTACGACGAGACGCATGACCAGCTCGACGCCATCGCCGACATCAAGGCGGATATGGAGTCCACCAAGCCCATGGACCGCCTTCTGTGCGGCGACGTGGGATTCGGCAAGACCGAGGTTGCCCTGCGCGCGGCGTTCAAATGCGTGGACGGCGGCCGGCAGGTCATGGTGCTGTGCCCCACCACGATTTTGGCGCAGCAGCATTACGAGACGTTCTTCGAGCGCTTCGCCCCGTTCGGCGTGGAGGTCGAGGTGCTCTCGCGCTTCCGCACGCCGGGGCAGCAGCGCCGCGCGCTGGCTGCGTTCGCGGAAGGGAAGGTCGACGTGCTCATCGGCACGCACCGCTTGCTTTCCGCCGACGTGAACCCGCATGAGCTGGGTTTGGTGATCATCGATGAGGAGCAGCGCTTTGGCGTGCAGCACAAGGAGCAGCTCAAGAACATGCGCGAGCAAATCGACGTGCTCACGCTCTCGGCAACGCCCATTCCGCGCACCATGCAGATGGCCATGAGCGGCGTGCGCGACATGAGCCTCATCACCACGCCTCCCACCGGCCGCCGCCCGGTCGCGGTGCACGTGGGCGAGTACGACCCGGACGTGGTGAGCGCAGCCATCCGCCTGGAGATCGGCCGCGGCGGGCAGGTGTACTACGTGTCCAACCGCGTCAAGACCATCGACGACGCGGTCGAGCGCGTGCTCGAGGCCGCCCCGGAGGCGCGCATCGGTGTGGCGCACGGCAAGATGAGCCCGCGCGAGGTCGAGGACGTGATGGTGCAGTTTGCCACCAAGAAAATCGACGTGCTCATCGCCACCACCATCGTGGAGAGCGGCATCGACAACGCGAGCGCCAACACGCTCATCATCGAGGACTCGCAGCGTTTGGGTTTGGCGCAGCTGTACCAGCTCAAGGGCCGTGTGGGCCGCTCCGCCACGCAGGCGTACGCGTACTTCATGTTCCCGGGCGAGCTGCCACTCACCGAGGAGGCCACGGCGCGCCTCACCGCGCTTTCCGAGTTCCAGGACCTGGGCAGCGGCATGCGCATCGCCATGCGCGACCTCGAGATCCGTGGCGCGGGTTCGCTGGTTGGCGCCGAGCAGCACGGCAACCTGTCGAGCGTGGGTTTTGACCTGTTCACGCAGATGCTGGGCCAGGCGGTTGCCGAGGCGCGCGGCGAGTCGGGCGGCGCGGACGTTGAGCAGGCGGGTGTGGGCATCAACCTGCCGGCGGACTTCTTCCTCTCCGAAGAGTACGTGCCCGCCGTGGACCGCCGCGTGCTCGTGTACCGCAAGCTTGCGGCGGCAGACATGCTCGAGGCCGTGGATGCGCTGCAGGAGGAGTGCGAGGAGACGTTCGGCGAGTTGCCCGAGGCCGCGCAGAACCTGTTCGACCGCACGCGCATCCGCATCCGTGCGGATCGTTTGGGCTTGGAGAGCGTGTCGCTGGTTGCGGGCAAGCTCACGTACCAGGGCGTTGACGTGCCCAAGGACGTGGCGTTCGAGCTGCGCACCAAGCTGGGCGCGATCAGCTTCCCCAAGACGCGCAAGTTCACCGTGCCCTATAAAGCGGGTGCCGGCGCGGGCAGCGGCGTGGGCCGCGGCCTGAACGCCGATGTCTCGAACGGCGGCATGGGTCCCGTCCAAGCGGCGCTCGCAATTCTTACGCAGCTCGGTCCCAGTGGTGATGACGATTAGGTGCGTATGAGGAGCGGCGAGGGCGCGCAGCTTGAGCCGCGTTTGCACCTCAGATTAGGGACAGGCACTAATTTGAGGTTTTAGCTTGGTCGCGTCGCCCATCGGTTGTCCACCTCAGATTGGTGCCTGTCCCCAATTTGAGGTGAGCCGTTGGCGGGCTTTTGCGCTCGCAACGTGTGCAACGAAAAAGCCCGGCCTCTGAGGGACCGGGCTTTGTTTGTGCCTTGTGATGGCGGGGAACTAAATACTAGTCCTCGGCGATCTCGGTGATGGCACCGGCAGGGCAAGCGTCCTGGCAGGCGCCGCAGGCCACGCAGGAATCCTCGTCGGTGACGGTGGCGACGTCGTTCAGCTCCAGAACGCCGGCCGGGCAAGCGTCAACGCAAACGCCGCAAGCGATGCACTCGTCAGCTTCAATAATCGGATGAGCCATGGTATACCTCCTCTGTTGCGCCCGGTGCCACAGGCGAAGAGGCAACGGGTCTTTTACTGGCAGTAACTTACCACGAGGGCGCGCCGGCGCAACCCTTTCGAGCGAGATTTTTCGACCGTTTGCCGAGTCACCTATGGCTGACTGCTGGGAACTTGCCATGTTGCTGTTCGCGCGGCCAGGCCGCTCGCATCGGAGGGCGTCCGCCACGCTTTGTGTCGCGAATTTGGCATGCGCTGTGCCATAAAGGGGGCTGGCTTGGGCTTCCCGCACTCCGCGCGGTTACAAATGCGCGGATAAAATATGGTCGCGTGGACAATAAACGCTCGTGTCTACGGGAAAAGCGCAGGATAGGGGCGCGGGGGATTTCTTGCTACTGCTCCCTGTCGGAAATTATCCGCGCATTTGCGAATCGTGTTTCTACCTAGTGCGCGAACCTGACCCCATTCGTTGTTCAAGGGGTGCTTTTTAGCGCTTGGGAGCGTGCCCATGCTCTCGCCTTGCCCGATTGTTCAAGCGGCGCGCCTTGAGCTCGGCTGGAGTTGGCTCGTTGGATAGGGCAAGCCAATCCCCAAAGATATCTGTTCGTAGATTGTTCTCGGCAATGATTTGACGTCCGGTTTTGTCGGGAAATGGTATCCCGAGCTTTTCGGAAAGCATGTCCAGGAGCACCGCAAACTTATCTTGATCGTGGATTTGGCTGTTTGTGACCATCGTCACATTGAGCCCCATTGACTGCAGCGCCGTTGCGCGCAATGCGTCTTTCGTGCCCGCGCCGGCCCTGTCATGAATGGCTTTTCCCTGGCACTCGAGCATCCATTCTTGAGTTCCGTCAGGCGACAGGACGCGCAGATCGACTTCGGCACTGTGCATATCCGTTAGCAGTCCCGCGGACTTCGAGAGCTTAATGTGGCAATTGTTCTGGATGTTCCGGTATCCCCGTCCGCCAAGATTGGGAGACATCCAGAGCAGCATGGATAGCTGCGCTTCTAAGGGAGATGCCGTCATGCCGCTTACGCAGTCGACGGCGCGCGAGAACAACCGCGCTCCTCGGGTGCCCTCGATCTCAGACGCGAAGTCCTTGAGTTCCGCCAAGCTTACTAGAGGAGGCCTGCTCCAAAGGGATGTTGGCTTGCCCGACTCTGACACAACGCGCGACCAGCCATCGAAGAGCTCGCTGGCGTTACGCATGACGAGTTCCGCTTCGAGGCGCTGCGTAGGCTCGTAGAGCGTGAATCGTCCGCACATTTCGTACATCGCCATGACGAGCTGGTTAAACGTCAGGGTGCGCGACAAGGTAAAAAGCATGAGCTCCGGGGATGCGAGGCGAAAGCCGTGGACAGTTTCTCTCGTATGCCCGAGTCGCAGCTCTGGATCGATGACATGGAAACGGAGGGTTTCACCATGTGAGCGCTTCTTCACGTCATCGGTGAGGACGTGTAGCGGCAACCCAAGCACTTCGGTTATGAGGGGCGCAGTTCGCAACCTGCGATAGCGGGGATCAGGCTCAAAGAGGGGTGGTGCCGGGCATGCACCAAGATAACGCGACGGCGTACGATAGTATTTAAATGCGGTTTTGTCGCAGACAACGCTGTGTTCGTTGAACGAATCGGTGGGCATAGGGGCCTCCCAGGGAATCTGAGCGTGGCCAAAACGATGAAACAACCTTCTGATGTGCTTGTGACGTTGTGCTGTGCGCTAAGGATGAGCTGAGATTTCACAAATGCGCGG
>ENA-OXEN01000385-OXEN01000385.1-human-gut-metagenome-genome-assembly--contig:-NODE-385-length-10982-cov-16.476709_pt1 | contig 10982 bp, 10 predicted proteins | sample MGYA00249358_ERZ652249 | MGnify/ENA primary metagenome ERZ652249 (study PRJEB26925, sample SAMN05826761) | human gut metagenome | biome: ENVO:2100002; feature: ENVO:00000062; material: ENVO:00002003... | reverse complement strand
TCTACACCATAGGGAGCAAGCTGATCGAGGTCATCCGACGGCACAGCCGTATGACGAAAAAGCAGGCGCGGACGCGGGCTCTGGAGCTGCTGGAATCAGTCGGAATTACCGACGCGGAGAAAAACCTGAAAAGCTATCCTCATGAACTGAGCGGCGGCATGCGGCAGCGCGTGATGATCGCGATGGCAATCAGCAGCAACCCAAGGCTGATTATTGCCGACGAACCGACCACGGCGCTGGACGTCACCATTCAGGCCCAGATTCTTCATTTGCTTAGAGGCCTGCAGAAGAAAAGCGGCACAAGCGTGATTCTCATCACCCACGACTTGGGCGTGGTGGCGCAGATGTGTTCCCGTATTGCAGTGATGTGCGGAGGATATATCGTGGAGGAGGGCACGGCGGATGACATCTTCAGCAACCCGCTTCATCCGTATACGCAGGCGCTGATCGCAAGTATGCCAAAGCCCGGGTGGAATCCGGAACAGTTTGTGGAAAAGGGTGACGACGACTCGCGAGATGAGGCATTGTGCCCATTTTTAAGCCGGTGCAAATATGCCGGGGAACTATGCAGAAACACTCTTCCCGAAATTTACTGCGACGGCGGACAGCACTGCGCACGATGCCATATAAGGAGGAGCCATGGAAGAGAATTTGATTACAGTGAAGGACCTGAAAATGCATTTCAAGCAAAAGCCGAAGGGACTCATTGCGTTTAGGCCGGAATACCTGAAAGCTGTTGACGGCATCTCCTTTTCCATTAAAAAAGGAGAGACCTTCGGGCTTGTGGGAGAATCGGGAAGCGGAAAGTCCACCGTGGGCAAATGCATTGTGCGCCATTATAACCCAACCGGGGGAGAAATCTACTTCGAGGGCACTGAAATCGGGCATATGGGGGAAAAAAAGCTGACTCCGTTCCGCAAAAAAATGCAGTCCGTGTTTCAGGACCCTTATGCCTCCCTCGACCCAAGCCAGACAGTGTTAGATATTTTGTGCGAACCAATGCAGATACACAACCTGTACAGTAAGGCGGAAAGAAAAGAGCGCGCCTCCAAAATGCTGGAGGTCGTGGGGCTGAAGCAGGACGATCTGTTGAAATACCCGCATGAATTCAGCGGCGGGCAGCGACAGAGGATTTCCATAGCGAGAACGCTGACCGTCAATCCGAGCTTTGTGCTATGCGACGAGCCGATATCAGCCCTTGACGTATCCCTGCAGGCGCAGATCGTCCATATGCTCGAAAAGCTGCAGGCCGAGCTGGGGCTGACCTATCTGTTCATCAGCCATCAATTGCAGGTGATGCAGAATATCTGTGACAATATCGGAGTTATGTACCTGGGAAATCTTCTCGAGGTATCCTCCTCCGAAAAGCTGTACGGCAATCCCCTGCATCCGTATACCAAAATGCTTATGTCCTCCATTCTGGAACCGGACCCCAAAATACACAGTCTGGACAATATCATTCCAGATATCGGCGTGCAGACAAGAGTGCAGACAGGCTGTAAATTCCGCAGCCGGTGCCAATATGCGACCAAACGCTGCGCGGAGGAAATCCCGGCGCTGAAAGAAGTCGAAAGCGACCATTTTACGGCGTGTCATCTTTACGAATGACTACCCGGTTTTTTCGAGATAATAATGGGCAAAAGCGTCACGCTCGTCGACAAAGTTCCAGTCGAAAAGTTCGGCAGCTGCGGCGCAAAGTTTAACCGGATCAATAGGTTGAAGAGTAGGGTACTTATAAAGTTATCAAGCCAAGAGCTTTTTATGGAAAATATAGGCACAGTCGCCCGCCGGGAAGGAAACCAGCCTTTCCGGCGGGCGACTGTATTTGAAAGAATACATATTCAGAAATCGCATGGGAATAAAAGGGGATACTGATGAAGAAATCATATTGAACGGTGGAAAATGATAGAATTTCTGAAATCAATCATGAATACAATGTGTTCTTTTCCAGAAAAAGGTCAATGGCAAAAGAATAGCTCAAAAGGAATTTTACCTGAGGATCCTCCAGGTCGATTCCGGAAACCTGCATAATTTTCTGGCGTCTGTAGTTGAGCGTGTTACGGTGCAGAAAGAGAATTTCTGCCGTCTTGTTCTGATTAAAACCGGTAAGCGTATAAGTGCGCAGGGTTTCATACAGCTTGGTGTCTTTTTGCTGGTCGTATTCTCTGAGGAGTGAGAGGGAGGGATGACAGTAGTGCATGAGTTTCATTTCTTCGGGAAGATGGTCGAGTATATCAAAAAACGCATAGTCTTCATAGCTGTGTATCAGGCCGTTCGCGTCCATCTTTTGCGAAAGGATCACGGCTTTTTCCGCCTGACGGTAATATTCCGGAAATTTTGCCGGATCGGAAAAGGAGTTGCTGATTCCGGCTAAAAGATAGTTCTGTGCGCACAATGTTTTGAGAAGCTCCAGCTGCTCCTGAGGAACCGCCCGGTTCTTTTTTACTCCGATGATCAGCACAATTGATTTCTGGTATACAATGCTCTGCTCCACCTGAAAGATGTTTTCAAGCTGGGGCTGAATAGACGCGGCCAGACTGACTTCACCATGATAATAAAGCGGCTTAACCGTCAGAACACGCATAAAGGGCGGAAATGTGAGCTCGCTGACATGGATACGGGTGGCCGCCTGCTTTTCTGAAATTCCATTCAGCATATCCGTCAGCATTTCGCTGTAAAGGTGTGAGCGCAGAGTGATTTTATTTTGGTGTTTCAGTGTTGTTTCCGTCAGCGTTCCACTGACGATGGACAGCATTTCGTAGCAGTCCGCGCCGAATTCGTTGCTTGGCTGAATCATGAAAATATAACCGAAAATCATATCGTTTTTCGTGATCTTACTGCAAAGGTAAAAAAGCTGCATCTCTTCGCAGATACGGACATAGGGATCGGAACCCGGCTGCTTTCCGTTCTCACGCCGGAGCATACGGATATGCTCCATAAATTCAGTCGGGCAATAGCCCTGCTTTACGCTCTGTGTCCAAAGCGGGTTCTGCAGACGGAAGGGGAACGAATGTGCCAGAATTTTGCCGCTCATGTCGATCATTACGATGGAGCTCTCCGCTCTGTCGGCAATATCACTCAGGATACCGGAAATGCCTTTCCCGTTCAGAATCATCTGCAGCGTTGATGTGTACAGGGCCTGCATCCGGTAAGCCCTGTTCAGGATATCGCAGACGAGGGTCACTGCCGCCTGATAGCTGCCGGATTCGATCTGTGCGGAGTTAACAAAGGATCCGCATACTTTGCCGGATGCGCATTCCGTATAGATGAGATTCTGCGGAACGCTGTCCGTTAAACTGGATGCATCACGCACAAAGTACAGAATGTCATTTTTACATTTGCTCAAATCAGATTTTAAATCCAGCTCTTTCAATTCATAAATTTGTAAGTTGTTACCAATTGTTGATTGCGGTATTTTTAAATTTCCAGATAATATCTCGACTATTTTGCTGAAGAGCAAAGCGATCACCTCAACTACATTTTAGTCATCAGGCACAAAAAAGGCAAGGGTTTTGTGTGAGAGGTCTATATCTTTTCCCAATTGAGTATGTTATATTATTAACAGAGAGTTTGCCGAAGCAAAAAAAAAGCACGTGCCGGAAAAGTCAAACTTTAAGGAAGAAAGGGCTGGTTTCATGAAGTACACAAAGCTTTTTGAAAAAGGAAAAATCGGAAAACTGGAACTGAAAAACAGAATCGTTATGCCTGCGATGGGGACCGGGTTTGCGTCTTCCACAGGAGAAGCATCGGACGAAATCATCCGGTATTATGCCGACCGGGCGAAGGGAGGCTGCGGGCTGATTATCACCGAAATCTGCCGGATCGACGAGGAAACGGGAATCGGCACAAGCAACCAGCTGTGTGCGACAGATTCCAAACACATCCCCCGTCTTGTCCGGCTTGCAGAGGCGGTGCATGCGTACGATACGAAAATCTTCCTTCAGCTCCACCATCCGGGAAATGAGACGATGAGCAAGCTTCTGCACGGAAAGCAGATTGTCGCCCCCTCGCCGGTGATGTGCAAAATCATAGGCGAAATGCCGCGGGAGCTTACCACGGAGGAAGTCACGGCAATGGCGCAGAAATTTGTGAAAGGCGCTGTGATCGCCAAGATTGCGGGAATGGACGGGGTGGAGGTTCACGCCGCCCACGGGTATTTGGTCAACCAGTTCTTAAGCCCGCACACCAATCATCGTACGGATAAATACGGCGGTGATTTCTTCAATCGTATGCGCTTTATTACCGAGATCATCGTCGGTATCCGTTTTGCCTGCGGTCCCGATTTCCCGGTGTGCGTCCGCATTGACGGCAGCGAATTCATTGAGGATGGACTCGACGAAAAGGAATGCATCCATATCGCGAGATATCTTGAAAGCTTGGGAATCGCTTGCCTAAATGTGAGCTGCGGAACCTATGAGTCCGGCGCGACGATCATTGAACCGTCCTGCTTTGCAGAGGGCTGGAAAAAGCATCTGGCCAAAAACATTAAGGCAAATGTCAAAATTCCGGTAATCGCCGTCAACACCATTAAGCATCCCGCCTTTGCCGAAGCGCTTTTGGAAGAAGGTGTCTCCGATTTCGTAGGCGTTGCGCGCGGACAGCTGGCTGACGCCGAGTGGGGCAATAAGGCAAAATGCGGGGAAGACGTCCTGATCCGCAAATGTATCGGCTGTATGAACTGCTTCCTTGTGGCCAATCAGGGCAGGCCGGTCGAGTGCACGGTCAACCCGATTCTCGGTCGGGAACTGACCCACGGGGACGACCGTCTTGTAAAGAACGGAAACGGACGCACGGTGGCTGTTATCGGCGGCGGACCGGGCGGTATGCAGGCTGCATTGGTGCTGGCTAAGAGAGGATTTAAAACGGTGCTGTTTGAAAAGAGCGACAGGCTCGGCGGTACCATTAAATACGGTTCGGTTCCCCCACACAAAGAATTGCTTGCGGAACTGATCGACACACAGGAAGCGGAACTGAAAAAATGGGGCGTAGAAGTACGCTTAAATACTTCTGGCTCTGTTGAGGATTGCAAAAAAATCGGTGCCTGCGGAGTTTTCCTTGCCCAGGGTGGAAACCCGATGGTTCCCAGAATCCCCGGTGTTGAAAAAGCAGTACTGGCGGAGCAGGTTTTATCGGGAGAGGTAAAACTCAAAGGGAAAAATATTGCCATTATCGGCGGCGGTGTCACGGGTCTGGAAACAGCCGAGTATCTGAGCCCGGACAATCAGGTCACTGTGGTGGAAATGATGAACGCCGTCGGCACCACTCTTTATCCGAGCGTCCTGCACTACCTGATGGAACGTCTCAATAAAAATAAGGTTGAAATTCTGACGGGTCACGCCATTAAAGCTGTCGGGGATGGGGAAATCACCCTTTCTGTCACAGCCAGCGCCGTTGAAGTTACCCGCAAAGCCGACGTCGTCGTTTTGGCGCTTGGCGTAAGGCCGAACCGCGCGCTGTACGAGGAAATGGAAGCCGCATTTGATAAAGTGGTACTGATTGGTGATACAGAAAAGCCGGGTACGATTGTCGGAGCAATGCATTCCGCCAACGACAAAGCATTTGTATTTTAAGGGAGGGGAATAAAGATGAAAGAGTTTAAAGACAAGGTTTTGGTTGTTACAGGCGGCGGAAGCGGTATTGGAGAGGCAATTGCCAAAGAGGGCGCTCTGCGAGGCATGAAAATCGTCATCAACGATATTGACGCTCCTGCGGTAGACCGTGTTGTAAAGGAACTGCACGAAATGGGCGCTGAGGCGGTAGGTCAGAAGGCGGACATTTCCCTTCTGGAAAATGTTAAGGATCTTTTAAAGCTGACTCTGGACTCCTTTGGACAGGTCGATATGCTTGTCAACAACGCTGGAGTATCCGTATCCGGTCCTATCTGGGAGATCCCGATTCAGGATATCCACTGGATTACCGAGGTCAACATGCTGAGCCATCTTTACGGAATGAATGTCTTTATTCCACAAATGATTAAGCAGGGAACCGAAGCGGCTATTATCAACACCGAATCCACGGCGGGGCTGATGACCTCCGGAAACGCCGTTATGTATCATGCCACAAAATTTGCGGGACTCGGCGCTTCGGAGGGTACTTACCTTGCCCTGAAGAATCGCGGCCTTGGCCGCATTCAGGTTCATTGCCTTGCACCTGCCTTTGTACAGACAGGGATTCATCTTGCAGATACTCATCGCCCGGAGCGTTGCGCCATTAATGACGATCCCTATTATCAGGGACAGGAGTTCAAATCCGGTTTTGTGCGCAGCGAGCGTCAGGTAACGGCGGGCATTCCCATTGATTATGTGGGGACCTGTGTTTTTACCGCTGTTGAAGATGAGAAATTCTATATCTTCACCCACCCGGAATCCCAGGTTGTCGCCGGGATGAGGATTCAGAATCTGGTTAACGGAAAAAATCCGCAATAGGGAGGGCTCCGGTATGATTGAAAACTATAACGGAAAAGTGCTGGTAATTACGGGCGGTGCCAACGGTATCGGACGCGCGCTGGCGCTGGGCTGCGCGAAACGGGGATCCGATGTGCTGATCGCCGATATCCATGGGGAGGAAGCGGAAGCGGTCGCCGATGAAATCAGGGCGATGGGCCGCAAAGCGGTTGCCGTACAGGCGGACGTTTCCCTTTCGGAAGAATGCCAAAAAATATTCGACCGGACCATGGAAGAATTCGGACGCTGCGATATCCTTATCAATGACGCGGGTGTATCTAACGGTGCTGATATTCTGGATATCAGGGAGCAGGATATCAAGTGGGTGACGGAGGTCAACGTTTATGCCCATTGGTTTATGATGCAGCGGTTTATTCCTCAGATGCTCACGCAGGGCACGCACTGTCAGATTTTAAACGTCTGCTCCATTGCGGGACTGATCACCTTAGGCTCTGCTCCGGTTTACTTCAGCACGAAGCATGCGGCTGTCGCTTTGTCGGAGTGTGTGTACAAGTCCCTCAAAGCGTCGGGCGCCGATATCGATGTTTCCGTGTTCTGTCCCGGCTTTGTACAGACGGAGATGCATCTGACGGACAGGCACCGTCCGGAACGGTTTGCCGTACCGAAGGACGATCCGTATTACTCGTCGGAAAAATATCAGAAATTTATCGAATTCAATAAGAAGATTCTTGACAACGGCGCTCCTCTGGAGCCTACGGTTAAAAAAGTATTTGAATCCCTCGCGAAAAAGCAGTTCTATATCCTGACGCATGAAAATTACGATGAGCTCTTGAAGCAGCAGGGAATTTATCAGGCAAACAGAACAGAGCCTGTGGATCCTTCCCTCCTGACAAAACATTAAGGAGAAAAAGAACCATGAATGAAACAGTACAGAAGCGCTTTCTGCTCTACTTCCGCCTGTCTCTGCTCCTCTGGATCCTGATTGCAAATGCAATTCTCAACGTCATGAATTTTGAATACGGCTGGCTGATTTTTATCAGCAATATCATGCTGTTTACAATGGAAGGGGATATCAAGGACAGACTGATTTCCGTTGAGGTGGGCGGTTTTGTCGGTCTAGTGCTCACTGTTGTGGCACTTTTGTCCATTTCGGCACTGACACCGGTTCTGGGCGGCCTTTTCGGTTTTCTGATTCCTCTGGCTGTCGTCCTTTTTATCCTGATTGTCCTGCATCCGTATGCTCCAAAGGCCCTTAACAACGTCGGGTTTGCGTACTTAACCTGTGCATGTATTGATGTAAATGCGTTTTCGTCGAATATCCCGCTCTTTTTCGGGACTTTTATTGTCGGCAGTCTCATTTTTAACGGGATTTGCGTTCTTCTTATGGGGCCATGTAAAAAGCTGGCTATGAGAAGCGAAGCACAGGGTGAAAACAAAGCAGTGTAATGCAGCGTTGTCATGATAGCAGTTCCATTTTAGTTTGCGAGACAAAATGCGTTCCTCCCCGCCTTTGGCCGGGAGGAACGCAAAATTTTTTGCAGAATCAACTGAAAATGCTGTCAGTATATAAAACGGTAACCTCTAAGCAGACAGGTAACACTGGCGCTTAGAGGTTGTTTCTTTAACCGAGAGGTTAAAACGGACTATTCTACTGTTCCGAAGCCGTTTTCATAACTACTTTTAAAATCTCATAATCAGTCACATCACATGGAATTGCCATGGTATCTCCACCTAACTATTTTTGAAAGGAAAGGTACATATGAGCAAATTATTTGCTGAACTTATCATGAAAAATATCATCATTGAAAACCGTGTCAGTGTACCGCCTATGTCACTCGGACATACCGATAATAGAATATAATTTAGCTTCCTCTCTTGACAAGTGATCAACTGTTCACTATAATAGTGGTGAACAACTGATCACTGCATTTATTGATGGAGGTTATTATGCCAAAAAACGAAATACGGGATACAAAGGAAGCCATTTTGACAGTTGCACTAAAACTGTTTTCTGAAAGAGGATATGATGGGGTTGGTATCCGTGACATAGCAAAAGAAATCGGAATCCGCGAGAGCGCCCTTTACAAGCATTATAGCGGAAAGCAAGACATTTTCGACTCAATTCTCAAAGATATTGAGCGTAGTTATCAAGAGGAAGTTTCTACTTTTATTTCCCCCGAAAGCATGGCCGATATTCTCTCAGAAGAAAGTGATGTAAGAGAGGAATTATTCCGTATTAGCGTTACAATGTTTCAGTTCTATCTTAAAACAGAGTATGGTTCGCAGCTGCGCAGAATGTTGACAATGGAACAGTTTAGAACTTCGGAGGCAGGTAGGTTTTTTAGGGAATTGATCATAGACAAGGGCTTAGATTATATATCAGGCGTGTTCACTGATTTAATAAATACTGGGGTTTATGTTGATGTTGACCCTATGGTAATGGCCTTGCAGTTTTATTCACCTTTGTATTTGCTGTTATCCAAATACGACAATCAGCCCGACAAATATGAAGAAGCATTATCTCTTTTAGAAAAACATATTACAACATTCAATCAAACCCATTTAAGGAGTAATAAACAATGAAAGGAATTGGGGTATTGGCAGCAGAGTGGCTGATTACGGGCCTGATTGTTTATGCAGGACTATCCGGCAAGCAAATATTATTTATCAATGGGCCGAGGTCGGCTGTTATTACGTTAGGCGCAATCGGATTTGCAATGTGTATGATTATGCCAACAATCGGCAAATTTATCAGCAATGCACCTGTTCACCCGCTCACCATCATGGGGTACAGCTTTGGGACAATCGCATTACTTACAACAGCAACACAAATATTCAAATGGAAAATCCCCATTCTTTATGACCCTAGAATTGCGCTTTTTGTCGTTGCTGGCTGCATTGTCATAAAGTCGATTATTGGTAGATTTGCACCATTGGTAATTCAATAAATAGCAGAAAAGAGGGCGTTTTATGAATATTCAAGTGCGTTATTATTCAAAATCAGGTAACACAAAGAAAATTGCAGATGCTATTGCTAAACAAGCAGGGGTATCCGCAAAGTCAATCCAAGAGCCTATACAAGGCGAAGTCGATATGTTGTTTTTAGGAACAGGCTTATATGCTTTTGACATTGACCCGGAGCTAAAGGAATATATATCGACCCTAAATCCGGTGCATATCAAAAAGGTTGTAGTATTCAGCACAGCGGCTATCGTTAAATCTGCCTATGAAAAAACTAAAAAGTATCTTCAAGATCAGGGGCTTACCGTTTCAGATGCAGAATATCATTGCCCCGGACATTATATGATTTTGCGTACAGGCCGCCCCAATTCTGATGATATAAAAAAAGCCGAACAGTTTGCAAGGTCAATACTTGAATAGTAATCACAAAGAACCTCATCCCCCGCCTAATTGGCCGTCTGTTCGAGAGGACTATAGCGCCCTGCAAGACTGCCTTAAAGTCAGAGAAATTGAATTTCTATAAAAGGATTTCTGGTTCATCCGATTCAAGCCTTTGAATATAAGGTCGTCCCCATTCTGTTAACCGGACAAATCCAGCGGGGAACGGCAGCAATTTTTGATGCGTCTCCTCAGTAGAAATCAGCCTTTCAATATTGATGGACAGCAGTTCCAGCAGATAGACCGAACAAAATGGGTGACTGACATAACAGGTACAGAGCAAACCGTAAATCTTGTTTTGAACACAATTAAAGCCGGCGTACAAAAAGAAGCGGTCACCGCAGAGCTACAACTCCGCAGCGACCAAGGCTTTCAATATACTTCCACAGGATATTTTAACCTAACCAAAGAATACGGCATTACGCCATCCATGGTCAAGACGTGGAAACTATTATGACAACGCTATGGATTAAAATTTCTTTGGTATTCTCAAAACAGAATGCATTTACAGACACAAGCCAAAATCATTTGACGAAGCAAGGAAAATGTTTGATAATTATATCCGTTTCTACAACAATGAGCGTATTCAGCTAAAAACAAAGCTGACACCGATTGAAAAACGGCGCCAGCTTGCGTGAATTAGCGGATATTCTACGGTAGGGTCTTATTTTTACTGTTCGATTAATCTGGTTTAGTTCAAATACTGGCGCTTAGAGGTCGTTTCTTTATGAAACGGTTGATGCCCTGCTTCGATTTTAGTCTTTACACTTTTCACTGGGTTATACATATTATGTTACGAAGGATCGGATTAAACACAGCTTGAATCTGTTCGGAAATTTCAGTGCATGGGAGTTTTGAGAATGCCAAATAAAAACAAGTATATTAGTGATGAAACGACTAAGAATTTTACCCCAGAAATGAAAATATACCAAGGCGGTTGTTCATACAACGGCGAAGGTAAGTATAATTCATGTTGCTGCTGTAGGGGCCCTACCGGCCCGAGAGGCTTTCAAGGCCCTGTTGGTCCTGTAGGACCTATGGGATTTAGAGGTCCTACAGGTCCTACAGGACCGGCGGGCTCCTCCGAAGGTCCAACGGGAGACACAGGTCCTACCGGCCCGACAGGAGATACGGGTCCGACTGGCCCAACAGGACCAACAGGTGCGGCAAGCACTGTGA
>ENA-OXEN01000381-OXEN01000381.1-human-gut-metagenome-genome-assembly--contig:-NODE-381-length-11046-cov-15.640069_pt1 | contig 11046 bp, 10 predicted proteins | sample MGYA00249358_ERZ652249 | MGnify/ENA primary metagenome ERZ652249 (study PRJEB26925, sample SAMN05826761) | human gut metagenome | biome: ENVO:2100002; feature: ENVO:00000062; material: ENVO:00002003... | reverse complement strand
TCTGCGCATGTCTCGTGGGCTCGGAGATGTGTATAAGAGACAGCTATTATTATATAGAATTCTTTATAAAACAGGGAACGAAATTCAAACCATTAAGCAGTAAATTCCAAACCAAAAAAATGTATGCATGCACAATTTTAATGAACAATCCAAACATTATTTAGCTCAAAATCATAACATCTTTATACAAAATCTCCGGCTGCAGAATAAATGACTACAGCCGGAGATTTTTCAAATGCGACCGATAGGGTATTGTCTAAAAGCCGCCCGTCAGCGGTTTTCCGTCTTCAGCGCCGGCCGCCTGAGATATTTTGACGCCACTGCTCCTTTGTAATGCAGGAAAAGTGCGTTATACGGGTTTCATGCATCGTTAGAAAAAGCCCGAGCCGGGAAGGAACTGTCTTCCCGGGTCAGGCTTTATTTAAATAGCTACACTTGAACGGTTCCCCGTTTCCGCTCAGCGGAATTGCTCTGCACACGGGATTGCCCGCATGTGCGGAATCATGATGCGGTAGCTAATGCACCCAAAACAAGAATTCACCTCAAAAGGAGGTGGACGGATTTCCGCAGGTCGGGCGCCTGAGCAAGCTTTTTCCAGACGGCGTACCTTTTGGTATCGTCGATATAGGTTTCCCGCATTCTGCCGATAAACCGGTCGAGCTCCTCAAACATCGGTGTATAATCCGTCGTGTCCGGCGGAAGCTCGCACCGGAAGCCGAGAATTTTATTGCAGCAGAGAAAGCCGTCCTCTTTTTTTGAGACCGTGATGGGAACCTTGTCGCTGTGATATTTGTCCAGCCTTTTCGCAAGGTTCTCGCTTCCGACCGTCTCAAACTCAGCAGCGTATCCGCAGCGGATACACGCGAAAAGCTCATCGGTCACCCGGTTTCTCTGCGTCCTTGTCCCGCAGCGGGGACAAGTGAGGAAAAGGCCGTTCGAGCTCACCTCGACCGGCGGCGGCAAACCTTTTCCGGGCAGTTTATATTTCAATTTTTTAGCAAGCAGCAAATACTCCCGGACTGAAAAACAAAGCTCCCGGTTCTGAGCGGGAACAGGAATCCGGTCGTTTTTTCCGCCGTTTGCCTCCAGCACCACCTGAGAGCGGTTTTTCGCCGCGATTTCCGCAACCGCATTGGAAAAGTCGGCCGGACCGTTCTGCTTCTGACACGTGCAAATCCGTTTTCTTTCTCTGACGCCGCCTTTATCGTAAATCGTATAGCTCAATCCCCCATGAACGCCGCGCGCGACCCCCATAGTCGTAACCGCTTCCCTGGTACTCTGCCGGCTGCACTCGATATTGACCATCAGATAATACTGTCGGTCTTTTTTGACCAACCGGGAGGAATGCAGCAAGCGCGGATTTTTCAGCGCTTCCTTCAGGTCGGCGTACTGCTCTTTTCCAAAAGCCAGCGGGACGACGATATATCTTCTCTGCCCGGGCAGATTGCTCATGAACGGCATCCCGTCCCAGACATATTTCAAGCTGAGCCCGCTTGCACAATATCCGCCCGGAATACTGTTGGCCCGGTTCATCAGATACAGCTTCACATAGAACCTGTCCTTAAACTCATCGTAAAGCAGACAGTAATCGCGGTTCATTGCGTACCGGCCGAAATAGACGGACCGCAGCTTTCCCGCCTTATCCACCAGCTTAAAGGAACGGTGCTGAAACCTTTGCGGGCCAATCTCCCCGTTGTCAAACTGCGCAACGCAGTCCGACATTGCACGGGAATAGCGCGCGGCATCCAGAAAAGGAAGAGGATACCCGGTCTTGGGATGATTGCGCCTGCGCGCAAGATAGGAGGCGGCGACGGCGGAAAATTCCAACAGCAGGGAGTCCTTAAAAGGCTGTACGTCGAAGCGGTTCAGGCTTTTCGCGGTTTCCCTGTCGATCATTTTCAGGATCATGTGCTGGGTAATATCGGTCTCCGATTGAGAGAGCTTCATAATTTCATTTTGATAGGTATCCATCAGGAACTGCAGAGCCTGCGAATAGCGCAGTAAGGCCGTATCCATCAAATCCCGTTTATGTTTTCCGGGCTTATACAGCTGAAGCATCAGCGTTTTAAAAATCATCATGCCATTTCATCCTCAAGAGATATTACGGCGTGCGAAGGCTGCTGATCCGGAAGGCCAGCGCCGACAGATCGCTCGCCGGTTTTCCGGAAGAAAGGGAGCTGCCCGCGGCAAGAAGCAGCCGGACCGGATCTTCGGCCGACATCCGGGAATCGTAGGCATTCGCCATATAGGTTTCTATATTTTTTAAATTCCAGCCGTTTTTCAGCCTTCTGTTCCTTCCGGCGGTGAGCATCCCGTTGCCGACCGCGACAATCATATCCGCTTTTTTTGCTGTTATCCTCCCGCTGCGAATGGTTCTGCCCTGCACGACCCTTTGGGTCGTCTGCAGCTCAACCGGCCTGCCCCTGCGGAGCAGGATCACGTCCGGCGTTTCAAACTGCTCCACCCGGATCGTTCCGTCAAACAGTGCCAGAATCAGCGTAAAGGCGATATTCCCCGCCTTTCCCATTTTCCCGCCGGACGGCTGGGACTCCGCAATCATATCGGCGACCCGGTCGATGGACGCGCCGCTGCCGTGCATCGTCACCATCATCTTTGCGGCAAAAGAGGTCAGAAGGCTTGCCCTTGCCCCGCCGCTTCTTCCGTCCGCAAGAATCGCCGAAACGCCGGACTCATCACGTACGATTTTGATCTGATCGTCGCAAAGGCCTTCCTGATACTTGGGAACGGAATCACTGTACGTTTCAATGCTGATGTCCATTTTTGTCCTCCGCCCCCGGAACGATGTTTTCGGTCAGCTGCAGCAGCGCCACCTTGGTTTCACAGGTTGTTTCCCCGAGAAGATCGGCAATTTCCTGTACCACCCGCATTTGTTTGTTGACGACCTCTCTAGCAAAAGCGGCGGTTTTTTCCGTCACCTTCCGCTGTTCCTCCAGCACCTGTTCCTGCTGGGTAATATCTTTCAGAAGCACAAACATCAGCTGGTTATTGCTTACGTGAACCACCGTCTGCTCCAGAATCAGCCCGAGTTCCCTGTAAGACTGCTTATGGTTCAATATATTTTTGCCTGTCTGAAGGACCTCTTCAAAATCTTTGCTGGGAAGGATTTCTTCAACGGAAAGCCCGATGCAATCCTTTCCGAGCTTTAAAAGCTGTACGGCGGAGGGATTGATCTGCTCGATTTCCAGCTGGTCGTTGATGACCAAAATGCCGGTTGGCGTGTGTTCCACAACCGTATTGGACATACTTTCGGCCAACTCCCGCATATAAGGAATGCACATGTTGATATTCGCTTTTCCCTGCAGCACCGCAATCGCTTTTTCGCGGCAGGTGTTGTACCCGCAGCAGCCGCAGTTCAGTTCCTTCTCCGGCGAGGTTTTTCCTGTTGAAGCCAACACACTGCGGATTTTTTCCTCGTCAATAATTTCCTTTTTTGCCGAGCGGTTGCGGAACCGTTTCGTAAACTGGGACGCAACGCCCTCCGTAAGGGCGGGCGGAGCTTCATTCGCCCGTTTCACATTATCGACCAGCACATTTTTGGCGTTTAAAAAGCTGAGATTCATCAGCCTGAGAATCGGGCCTCCCAGACATCCTCCGGAGCAGGCGTTCAATTCCAGAAAATAGCCGGAAAGATCATCCCGCACGACGGAATCCAGAATTTCAATGCAGCGGTCCACTCCATCGACACTCAGGCATTCATAGGTACTCCGTTCTTTCCGGTGAAGATTTTTGATAATGCCCCCCGGCGCGGGATAGTAGCGGGGTAATGTGTTTTTCAAAGTGCGGCTGTTATGGTCGTCCTGAGAAAAATCTACATTTTCTTTCCGAAACCATTTGTCCAGCTCGTCGAACGTTAAAACCGAAAATAACAAATTTCCGTTATCGGGGTCCACGCACTCGTACTTTTTGGAGATACACGGCCCGATAAAAACGATTTTGGCCCGAACGCCGTAAATCTGCTTGATCATGCGCGCATGGGCAATTAAAGGGGTCACCACCGGCGCGAGCTGATGGACCAGCGACGGATAGTTTTTTTCAATCAGCAGGTTCACCGACGGGCAGGAAGTGGTGATAATATTCTGCATTTTGTGTTCGCGAATCAGTTTTTCATATTCCCGGGTAACCTGTTCGGCGCCGATCGCCGTTTCCTCCACATGGGCAAACCCCAGCTTCTTCAGCGCGGCGGATATTTTCACGATGCCGGTTTCGGGGAAAGCGGCAATATAGGAAGGCGCCAGAGACACATACAGTTTTTCACCCGCACGAATCGCCTGTTTCACCTTGGAAAGATCGCTGTTGATATATTTCGCGTTCTGCGGACAGATCAGCAGGCAGTTTCCGCAATAAATACATTCGTCGCCGATAATGTGAATTTGCTCGTCCCGGTAGGCAATGGATTTAACCGGGCAGTTACGAATACACTTATAGCAGTTCTTGCAATTTGATTTATTTAAACCAATAATTTCTTCCATCAAGCATGCTCCAAATAAATAAGAAAATCCAATTTATAATCCGTGTTTTTTATCCTACCATAAACCATTTAAAAAAACAACGTCAGTGTTGCCCGATTTTATTCTTTGTATTGTAAATATGGTTTTTTATTTTGAAGTGTTTTCCCACTGAAAAAAGAATACGGCATCCTTGAAAAACCTACGGCTGATCGAACCTTTTCGCCCATGGACAAATTGCACCTGTCAGAGCTTCCTCTTTCAGAAACGCCCTGCGGCGCCGCATTTTGTTGACGGTTTTTTCCTGCCGTGCTACCTTTACAGTATTAATAGTGTGAATTATTTATCAATTCTGAAAAATGGTTTCACAAAGGATAGGTGGAGTTTTGTATGGTGATCGAAGTATACATTGGAAAATCGCTGCGGCGGAAAGCTCTGGATGTATTAAAAGGATTTCGCAGACTGATCGAAGAAAATCATCTGGAAAATAAGGTTTTGCTCAGCGCTTCACTTTGTGTCGGCGATTTCGCCCAGCCCGGAATCCCGGTCAGATTCGGAGAGAAATTTACCGATTATGTCTCAGCGGAAAATCTGGAAAATGTGTTCGGGGAATATGTTCTTCAGACGGTCGGCTCTTGCTGACCGCTTCCTGTTTTCCGAACGATCCGGTTCGACTTGTGAGAGGGTGTGTAATTTGTTAATTTTTGATTCCAACGTACAGGAACTGAAATACAGGGTACTGAAAGAGGTGGTCCGGCTTTCGTCAAGGAACGAACTGCCCGCAAAGCTGTATGATATTCCTCGCACGATTGTTCCAGGACCCAAAGCAACGATGCGGTGCTGCATTTACCGGGAAAGGGCAATTGTGGAGGAGCGCGTAAAGATGGCGATGGGCGGCAACGCGGACAACAAAAACGTTGTAGAGGTCATCGATATTGCCTGTGAAGAATGTCCGAACAAGCGCTTTCTGGTCACGGAAACCTGTCAGGGCTGCATTGCCCACCGCTGCCAAGGCGCATGTCCGGCAAAGGCGATTACGTTTGTAAATCATAAAGCGGTCATCGACCCTGAAAAGTGCAAGGGGTGCGGCCAGTGCATGAGAGCCTGCCCTTACCATGCGATTACGGAGCAGGAAAGGCCGTGCATCAACGCGTGTAAGGCAAAGGCAATCTTACTGGATGAACAAAACAAGGCGGATATCGATCCGGACAAATGCATCCGCTGCGGCGCGTGTGTCCGTCAATGCCCGTTTGGCGCTATTGTGGATAAATCGTACGTTCTGGACGTTCTGCAGATGATACGGGAATCGAATAATGGGGAAAACTTCCGGGTATATGCCGCGGTCGCGCCGGCAATCGCCAGCCAGTTCTCCTACGCGAAGGTCGGGCAGGTGGCAGCCGGACTGTATAAAATGGGCTTTAACCGGGTCGTTGAAGCGGCCCTCGGCGCGGACATCGTAGCGCATAAGGAAGCGGAAGAGCTTGTCGAAAAGGAATTTCTGACGACCTCCTGCTGCCCGGCCTTTGTCCGGTATATCAAAGCGAATTTTCCGGAACTGGAAAACAATATTTCGAGCAATGCTTCTCCGATGGTCGAGACGGCAAGGCTGATCAAGACGGTCGATAAAACGGCGAAGGTAGTGTTCATCGGCCCCTGCATCGCCAAGAAAATGGAATTTCAGAAAGAAGAGCTGAAAGGGATTGTCGACAGCGTAATCACCTTTGAGGAGCTGCAGGCAATCTTCGGCGGTCTGGATATCCATCTGGAAGAGCTGGAAGAAAGAAAGTTGAGCGACGCTTCTTACTTCGGCAGGATTTTTGCAAGGAACGGCGGCGTGACAGAGGCGGTTTCCAACGCGCTGGAGGAAAAGCATATCGATTTTCAGGTCGAACCGGCGATCTGCGACGGGCTGGAGGAATGCCGCACCGCACTGTTCAAAGCCTCGAAAGGAAAGCTGGCTGAAAACTTTATAGAGGGAATGGCCTGCGTCGGCGGATGTGCCGGCGGAGCCGCCTGCATCAGCCTGAACCATGCGATGAAAAACAAAATGAGCATCGACAATTACGCGAAGCAGGCACACAAGGAAATGGGCGAATTTGTGCCGGTCAGGTAAGTTTATCGACCCTATAAGGAGGATTTCTATGTTGGACTGTAAATTATGCGATTATTATCACGCGGTTTCCGGCCGGGATTTCAATGGGCTGGACCTCGGCATCTGTGATTTTACCGATCTTTTGTTTATCGAAGACGCCGAAAACATAACCGACGAATATCCGTGCCGCAATATGAGCTACAACGAATACCTTCGGAAAAAATCGACGAACAGCATCGACCCTGCCGCGGCCGCTGCATTGGTCGACCCCGAAATGTTCCGGGAAATGAAGCAGTGCGGAGTAGCTATGATAAAATTTCCGGAAGGAATCATCTCCAAATGTTTTCAAAAACAGCTGGATTTGGAAAACAGGGAGACTCTGTGCGAAATACACTCTGATTTGGTGAAAACCGGAAAAAGATAAGAATTTATTTTGAGATTATTCTGACAACCCAATGAAATTGATAAAAAGGCCGAAATCCTGTTAATGCGGGACTCCGGCCTTTTTTTGCTGATCTGAAACGATTATTCCTATTGCTTCCGATTGCAATTTCCATTTATAAGACAAAACGGATCTGTTGCAAAACGAACCGGAAATACTGTAAGTCAATTTTCGTATTGACATAATCACATTACTGTATTAGTATTATTAATACAGTGGTACAAGCAATCAAGGATCATCTTATTATAAAGGTTTAAGGAGGTCTCTATGGAAAAGAAAGAAACCAGACAGCGAATTCTGACAGGAAGCTTATTCGCTGTTTATCTGCTCGTAATGACCTGGATTATATTATTCAAGATGAAGTCCCCTTTTGAACCATTTTATCCCTTCCGCAGTATCAACCTGATCCCTTTTTACCAGTCGGTAGTCGTAAACGACAGGATTGAATGGTCGGAAATCTACGGAAATATCTTGATTTTCGTCCCGTTCGGGCTTTATATCAGTATGCTGAAAGACAACTGGTCTTTCCTGAAAAAAGTCATTCCGATCTTCAGCGTAAGCTTCTTTTATGAGGCAATGCAGTTTATTCTGGCAGTCGGGGCGTCCGACATCACCGACCTGATCGGCAATACGTTCGGGGGAATCCTTGGGATCGCGGTCTATGCCGCTGTCCGCAGACTGCTAAAAACGCAGCGGAAAACCAGCACGGTTTTAAACGCAGTTGCATTGGCCGGAACACTGCTGGCCGTCGCCCTGCTGGCGTTTCTGATCGTATCAAATCTGTAAAAGTCCATGGTTTATTGGGAAAACCGGCAGACAAAGGGTTTGAAAACAGCGTTTACGGTCAGCAGGGAAGAAACAGCGGTTCCCACAACGGATTACACAAGCCAGAATCCGATGATGCCGGTCAGGAGGCTAAACACCATACCGGCAATCACATCTTTTGGAAAATGAATGCCGGCAAGGGGCCGGATAACGGCGATCATCAGCGCAATCACCGACATTGCAATTCCAATGGGAAGCCAGATATACCAACAGGCAACCGCGATAATGGTTACAGAAGCTACGTGCCTGCTTGGAAAAGAATGCCCTCTCTTTTCGCGGGGAATCAGCGGTTCTATCCCCAGTTTTTCATATGGCCGCGGCAGATTCCAGAGCTTTCGCATCACGGTCACGGCGCCGAAAACGAAAGCCGGTATCAGCAGCACCTGAAAGATACGCTCATCCCTCCAAATAACCAACACCGTCAGCAGGGCGGGATACGCACAGTAAACAATGCGCGGCAGCCAGAGGTTTAGCAGCTTCATACTGCTTAACCATGCCGGGTGAAGTAAAAACCATTGCCTGATTTTGTCATATCGTTCCTTATTCAATAAAAATATCCTTTCTGCGATCATGGCTCAATTTCTTTCACAAACTATAGAGGACCGGTAGCGATGCCCTGATGAAAGAATTCTTTCAAATCGATAATTTTTGAATAGCTGAGCAAACTAATCAAAAACAGCAAAGGAGGAACTCAAGTGGAACAAAATCAGGATCAGAATACGCTTGCCCGGAACACGCTGGATAATATTCCATCGCCCGCGCCCAACGCCCGCAGTATCACCGGACTGGTAAAAGAAAGCGGCAGAGTGACCGGTTACCAGCTTTCCGACAACACGGTTCTGGATAAAGCGCAGGCCGTTCAGCTGGCCAGACAGGGCGGAATAACCGGCGTTGGGATTGCCCATCGGGGCGACACCGAATATCTCAAGTCCATTCCCGACGGCAGCGACGGCAACAATCTGAGCAATTTACCTTCCGTTTCCCGTTCCGACCAGTCATAAGCAAGCGGCAGGGCAGCTGTTCCGAGCTGCCTACAGCAGATTTCTTCCTGTTTTCCAAACAGCATGACAGCCATCAATTTTTATCAATCCTATTATACTTCCGGGAATATTACAATTCAACAAAAAGAGCGCAAATGTCTGAAATGCAGGCATTGCGCTTTTTTGTTATTTGGGAGTAGATCTCTGAAAATGTAAAATTTGCGCGGATCTCTGTATTTCTTTCTATGCATTTCATTTCACCGAAGAGTGCGAAAAATATTCTATATAGAAAGATAGATGCCGGAGAAAAGCTTTAAATTGGTATTTGACTATTTCAGCGATAAAAAGTCTCTTGACAAAAAGGAGAAAATCTTTTATCCTTATTGCAACCCTATTTCATATATTAATTATATGAAAAGTATGCTTTATCAGATAAAAGCATATGTACGCTTATGAAACAGGGATGAGATTTTGGGAAAGGATGTTACTTATGAACTGCTTAAAGGGAAAAATGATTCGCTGCATCCATCGCCATACGCGAATGTGTAGAAGGTGCAGCCGCTGTTATATTTAAAAATAGAATCCAAGTTTTATACTTAAAAAATGAAAGAGGTTTTACATATGAAAAAGAGCGCAAAATCAATTTCTCTCTTCCTGGCTACTCTTCTGCTTCTGCTGACCGCCGCCTGCGCAAATGCCGCGGCACCCGCAGCCACCGGTTCGGCGGCGGACACGTCCGCATCTTCCGCCGCGACACCGGCTTCTTCCGGTACCAAGACGGAAACCGTGATCGTTGGAACCGAAGGGGCCTACCCGCCATTTAACTATGTGAACGCGGACGGTACCGTCGACGGATACGACATTGCAGTCGTCCGCGCGCTGGACGAACTGATCCCCGAAGTGGAATTTAAATTTCAGCCTACGGCGTGGGATTCTATTTTTGTCGCGCTGGAATCCGGGAAATTCGATATGATCGCCAGCCAAATTGCCAAAAACCCATCCAGAGAAGAAAAATATCAATTTTCAGAGCTCCCCTATTCTTATGCCGCGAACTCCATTATCTATAAAGGCGGCCGCACGGACATTCATTCCCTGAAGGACCTTCATGGAAAAACGGTAGCGGCGGGCGTCGGTTCCAATAACACCGTCTGGCTGGAGGACTACAACAAGAAAAACAATAACGCGATTAAACTGAAATACTACGACGGCGATGTTACCCTGATGCTTCAGGACATCATCTCCGGCCGTGTGGACGCCACCATCAACAGTGAGGTAACGACAAAGCTGATTGCCGAAAAACAGAACCTTGATCTGGGTTACACACTGGCGCCGGAGTTGGGCGTAAAACCGGAATTTTTCCTTTTCTCTAAAAATGAAAAAGGAACCGGTTATAAAAAACTGATCGATAAGGCACTGAAAACCCTGACCGACAGCGGAAAGCTTGTTGAAATCTCTAAAAAGTATCTTGGCGAGGACTATTCAACGGAAAAAGCCATTACCGACCGGACCTCTTAATTTCAGACACAGGCGGCAGAAGGAATACGGTTTAAACGGTCCGCTTCTTTCTGGCGGCCGTTTCGCCGGAAAAGGAAATTGGCAAAGATCTGCAAGGAGACTTGACTTTCTATGAATAAATTATTTGACCCCGCATTTATGATTTCCACCGTGCCTGAAATTGTGTCCTATCTGCCGGTTACCCTCGGGCTTGCAGTGGTTTCCTCCCTGATCGGACTGATGATCGCTCTGGGGATCGCCCTGATCCGCTATTTTCATATCCGCGTTCTGGAGCCGATCAGCAAAATCTATGTGTCTTTTATTCGCGGAACCCCCACGCTGGTCCAGCTCTTCCTCGTGTATTACGGAACGCCGATTTTCCTTCAGGCGCTAAACGAGCAGTTCCAATGGAATCTGAACGTCGACGGAATCCCGACCCTGGTTTTCGGTGTCGTGGCGTTTTCCTTTAATTCCGGCGCGTATATGTCCGAAACCATCCGGAGCGCCATGCTCTCGGTCGATTCCGGACAGCTGGAAGCATGCTACAGCGTCAACATGACCACAAGGCAGGCGATGGTCCGCATCATTATCCCACAGGCGTTCAAGGTTGCGCTTCCCCCGCTGGGGAATTCCTTTATCTCCATGGTAAAGGAAACGTCGCTGGCATTCAGCATTTCCATTGTGGACATCATGGCCCAGGCCAAGCTGATCGGCGCCCGCTCCTTCCGCTTCTTTGAAATTTACATT
>ENA-OXEN01000377-OXEN01000377.1-human-gut-metagenome-genome-assembly--contig:-NODE-377-length-11092-cov-6.282323_pt1 | contig 11092 bp, 8 predicted proteins | sample MGYA00249358_ERZ652249 | MGnify/ENA primary metagenome ERZ652249 (study PRJEB26925, sample SAMN05826761) | human gut metagenome | biome: ENVO:2100002; feature: ENVO:00000062; material: ENVO:00002003... | reverse complement strand
CCGATATCGTGTGCCGCGAGCTGCATCTGGACTGCCCCCCCTGCGACCTGACCGACTGGAACGAGATGCTGGCCCGCATCGCCGCGCGCAGGCGCAGCGTGAACATCGCCATCGTGGGCAAGTACACCAGGCTGCACGATGCGTATCTTTCGGTGATGGAATCCCTGTATCATGCGGGCTACGAGACGGGCGCGGTGGTGCACATCAAATGGGTGGAGGCCGAGGAGGTGAACCCATACACTGCGGACGATATCCTGCGGGAGTGCGACGGCATTCTGGTTCCCGGCGGCTTTGGGGACCGTGGGATTGAGGGTATGGTCCATGCTGCCCATTATGCCCGCACGCAGGGCAAGCCCTATTTCGGCATCTGTCTGGGCATGCAGATCGCTGTCATCGAGTATGCACGCAGCATGCTGGGCTATGCGGACGCAAACTCCTCTGAATTCGATCCCGTGGGCGCGCATTCAGTCATCGACCTTATGCCCGACCAGAAGGCTCTGGACGAAAAAGGCGGCACCATGCGCCTGGGGCGTTACCCCTGTGTTATCATGCCGGGCACGCGAATGGCGCAGGCTTACGGTGCAGAGGAGGTCAGCGAGCGGCACCGCCACCGCTATGAGTTCAACAATGAGTACCGCACCGCGCTGCGCGAAGCAGGCCTCGTGCTGGCGGGCACCTCGCCGGACGGCCGGCTGGTGGAGGCTGTGGAGGTGCCGGGCAAACGGTTTTATGTAGGCGTGCAGTACCATCCCGAGTTCAAAAGCCGTCCCAACCGCGCCCATCCGCTGTTCCGCGCCTTTGTGGCGGACGCGCTGCGTTACCAGGACGAGGACAAATAAACGCGCTTACCGCGGCAGGCGCGCTTTTGTTGTAGCCGCAGGCGCGGTGTCGTGTTATAATACCCTTAGGCGGGCCGCCCGGCGGGCGGCTCTTTCCAGATCAAGAGGCAGGGGGAAATACGAATTGAAGATCAATGAAAACTACAAGAACCTTTCCGAAAGCTATCTGTTTTCCACCATCGCAAAGAAGGTGGCGGTCTATACGCAGCAGCATCCGGAACAGGAGATCATCCGCCTTGGCATCGGCGACGTGACGCTGCCGCTGGCTGCGCCTGTGGTGGATGCGCTGCACGCCGCTGTGGAGGAGATGGGCAAAAAAGAAACCTTTCACGGCTATGGCCCCGAGCAGGGCTACGGCTTTTTGAAGCAGGCTCTGATGCGTTATTACGCCCGGCGCGGCGTTGTGCTGGCGGAGAACGAGATCTTTGTGGGCGACGGTGCGAAAAGCGACATCGGGAATGTCCTGGACCTGTTCGATGTAGACAATACCGTCCTTGTGCCCGACCCCGTCTATCCTGTCTATGTGGATACCAATGTGATGGCCGGGCGGCGTATCGTGTATGCGGCGGCCACGCGGGAAAACGGTTTTCTGCCCATGCCGCAGGCAGATGTACAGGCGGACCTGATTTACCTGTGCAGCCCCAACAACCCCACGGGCGCGGCGTACAGCCGGGATCAGCTTCAGGCGTGGGTGGATTATGCGAATGAGCGCGGCGCGGTGCTGCTGTTCGACGCGGCTTATGAGAGCTTCATCACAGACGGGGACGTGCCCCACAGCATCTACGAGGTAAACGGCGCCGAGACCTGCGCCATCGAATTCTGTTCGTTTTCCAAAACGGCGGGCTTTACGGGGACGCGGTGCAGCTATACCGTAGTGCCGCAGGCGCTGGTGCGCGGCAGCCTGCACCTCAATGCCATGTGGCTGCGCCGCCAGACCACGAAATACAACGGCGTACCGTACATTGTGCAGCGGGCGGCTGCGGCCGTGTTCACGGAGGAGGGGCAAAAAGCCACCAGAGCAGCCATCGACTACTACCGGGCCAATGCTGCCGTCATCGCGGCTGCGCTGGACGAGGCCGGCATATGGTACTGCGGAGGCAAAAACAGCCCTTATATCTGGATGCAGTGCCCCGGCGGCATGAAGTCCTGGGATTTCTTCGATCATCTGCTGGAGCATGCGGGCGTTGTGGGTACGCCGGGCGCGGGCTTTGGCGCACAGGGTGAGGGTTACTTCCGCCTGACGGGCTTCGGCGACGCGGAAAAGACCAGGCTGGCAGCGCAGAAGCTGAAAGAGGCAGTGCGGGTGCTGTAGGGCGCGCCGTATCAACAAAAACAGTACAGCAAAAGCAGGCCCCGCAGCGGAGCGTTTCCGCCGCGGGGTCTTTGTTCATACGGGGGGCGGCGCGTCCCGCCGCACATATACCAGCTCCACCACGCCGTTGCACACCGTATGCCTCGTCAGACGCAGAGGCAATGCGGGCCCCTCCGGGGGAAACAGGCGGACGCCTCCGCCCAGGATCACCGGCATGACCGTGAGCTGGTAAACGTCGATGAGGTCAAGCGCCATCATCCGGCGGGCGAGCTGCGCGCCGCCGCACACCCAGATATTCCGCCCGGAGCGCGCTTTCAGGCGGCGTACCGCCTCTGCCGGGTCCTCGGACGTAAAAACGGCGTTTGCGTCCGGCGGGGGTGCACCGTGTGTGAACACTTGGCACTCCATTCCCACATACGGCCACGCGCCGGGAGAGCGCTCCTGCGTAATTTGGCGGTAAGTCGTCATGCCCATCAGTACGGTGTCCACTTCGGCGGAAAAGGCGGCATAACCATAGTCCCCTTCAAAGGCTTCGCCGTTGTTGGCGAGGTCCATCCAGCCGACGCCGCCGTTTTTGTCGGCAATGAAGCCGTCAAGACTCATGGCGAGATATAAGATCACCTTTCGTTCCATAAACCGTCCTCCCAAGAATGGATGCTATTTATCATATCATGTGCACGGATACAAGCGCAAGCGGGAAGATATGCGTTGCCTTTCGCGGCATTTCGCGGTAAAATAAAATAACAGAAAGAAAGCGCCCGCCGCGCGCGGGAAAATGTGGGAGGGAACATACGATGTCTATCACGAGCCATTATTATGGCAGGACGCAAAACGGCGAGGAGATTTACCAGTATATTCTGGAAAACGCCGCGGGCATGCGTGTGGCTGTCATCGAGTACGGCTGCGTCATCACCAATATATGGGTAAAGGACAACACCGGCGAGCTGCGTGACGTGGCGCTGGGCTACAGTACGCTGGAGGATTACGAATTGGGCGGCGTATTCGGCGCGTTCATCGGCCGCTATGCCAACCGCATTGAGAAATCGCGCTTCACATTGGATGGCAAAACATATGAATTGGAACCCAACAACGGGCCGAACCATCTGCACGGCACATTTGCCAAGAAAGTGTACAAGGGCAGCATCGTGGACGGCAGCCTGGTGCTGCGGGCAGTGAGTCCCGACGGAGAGGACGGCTTTCCGGGAAACCTGGAGCTTACGGTGCGCTATACGCTTACAGACGAAAACGCGTTGGTGCTGGACTATACGGCAACGACCGACGCTCCCACCATCATCAATCTGACGAATCACAGTTATTTCAACCTGGAGGGGCAATCCAGCGGCAGCATGCTGGAACAGACGTTGTGTCTGAACGCTTCCACGTTTACAGAGGGCAACGCCGAGACCTGCCCCACCGGGCGCATCCTGCCCGTGGCGGGCACCCCCATGGATTTCACCCGGGCCAAGCCCATCGGCCGGGACATTCAGGCGGAGTACAGCCAGCTGCAGATGTGCGGCGGGTACGACCACAACTTCATTCTGGACAAGGAACCGGGGATGCTGGCTCTGGCAGCCGTGGCCCGCTCGGAAAAGACGGGCATCACGATGGAGACTTACACCACACAGCCCGGCGTGCAGCTGTACACGAGCAACTCACTGCAAAACGATACGAGGCCCGGTAAGACGGGCGGTATATATGGCCGGTATCAGGGCTTTTGCCTGGAGACCCAGCATTATCCCTGTACGCCCTCGCACCCCGAATTTCCCTCTGTGGAGCTGCGCCCCGGCGAGGAATATCACGAAACGACGATTTATAAATTCCTGACGGAGTGAAAGAATGGCGGTCCTGCATAAAAAACGCAACGCGAATACAAAAAAACGCGCCCGGCTGATGCTGGGCATGGCAGCCTGTGTGTTTGCGCCCACGGCGCTGGCTGTGTGGTATCTGACAGCTCTGCTGGCAAAGCGGCAGCCTCCTGCCGCGCTGGCCTATGGAGCGCTGGCTGCGGCCGCGGCGGGCGCACTGTGTTTCCGTGTGTTGTACACCCGCAGCGCAGTCCTGAAAAGCGGTATCGACGGCGAGCGGCAGGCCGCGGCTGCGCTGCGCGCGCTGCCGTACGCCTACCATGTGTTGGTGAACCCGGTGTTCCGCGTGCGGGGCAAGGTGATGGAGCTGGATGCGGTGGTCGTGGGCAAAAACGGCGTGTTTATCGTAGAGACAAAAAACCACGCCGGCGTCATCACAGGTAAGACGGACGCGGAGTGGTGGTCGCAGGTCAAGCGCCGAGGCGCAAAAACAATGAAAAATCCACTGCTGCAGGCAGAACGCCAGCACAAGCTGATGGAGCAGCTTCTTGCCGATGCAAAGCAGGCGTGCCCTGTGCACAGCTTTGTATATTTTGCCAACAAGAATGCGCGGGTGGGCGTGCGCGACGCGCGCATCTATACCGATGAGACCTCGTTGCGCCGCGCCATTCAGAGCGCGCCGGAGCCGGGGCGCCCGGTGGACGCGGCACGGCTGGCTGCCCTGCTGGAGCAGGCCTGCGAATAGTATTTTTTGCGCGTTTCCGTATCTTGGTCGCCCCGCGGCTCATTTTGAGCCGCGGGGCTTTTTGGTGGAAAAACAAAGGTGACAACACGCCCGATGCAAAAATTTTGTCAGGTTTGGCCCGGCCGATGTGTCTTATAGATGGAAAGGGGGAACGCGGGGTGCAGAACACGGAACAAAACGCCGTGCTGCTGCGGCTGGCGCGGGAATACGGCGACAGCGTGGTGCGCATGTGCTGCGTGTATCTCAAAGATTATCATTTGGCCCAGGACGTGGCGCAGGAGACTTTTTTGCAGGCCGCACGCAAATACGGTGCGCTGGCGCGGACAGATTCGGAAAAGGCGTGGCTTATGCGCATCGCTGTGAACCGCTGTAAAAACGAGCTGCGCACCCAGTGGTTCCGCCGGGCGCAGGAGCTGCCGGAGCCGTCCGGGGCGGACCCGTACCCGGAGGCGGATACACATATGGCGCTGATCCGGGCCATCGGGCGGCTGCCGCAAAAATACCGTGCCGCCGTGCTGCTGTATTATTATCAGGACATGACCGCCGCCGAGACGGCCGCGGTGCTTGGCATACGCGAGGACGCTGTGTATCAGCGGCTCCGGCGCGCGCGGCAGCAGTTGAAAAAAGAATTGGAGGAGCAGTGAAGATGGAAAAGATCAGACAGGCGATCGACACAAGGCTGGCCGGACAGCATCTTCCGGAAACGGTATACGATGCGCTTTGCGCCCGGCCTGCCCGCCGGAGCCGCGTGCGCCGGGCAGCGGCCCTGCTGGCGGCTGTATGCGTGCTGGGCGGCGCAACAGCGCTGGCAGCGGCCCGACTGTTCGGCATGAACGTCAATGGACGGGAGCTGCCGCCGCTGGAGCCCATGACCATGGTGGAAACTGCGGATACAGGCGGCCCGGCGGACGGTACGGAGCAGCAGGCGGAGGGACTGGACGCGCTTTCCCGGGCTTTGGGCGTGCCGTTCCTCTGGGCGGAGGGCGCCCGGGAAAATCCGTATACGCGCGTGAGCTATCAAAATTTCGGAGGGGAATACCAGATCGTAAAGGCAAAGGCGTACCTGGTGGGCGACTTGAGGGACCTTGTCTGGCAGGACGAATACGACTACTACTCCTGGACGGCGGGCACGGTGTACCAGACGCCTGTGGACCTGACGCTGGAATGGGTCTCAGATGAGGCGCAGCAGCCCTTTGACACGGATTATCTGGGCTATTATGCTTACGCGGACACGTTCACTTCCGCCGGGGGCCATACGGTGAACCTGCTGGTGGATACGGCGCCAGGCACGGCCGGAAGCGGCCTGAAGCCGGAGTGTGCAGCGGTATTCGTGGCAGACGGCGTGCGGTATACGTTATCCGGCCATGTGACGCAGCAGACGATGCGCGCCATCGTGGATTCCATGTCTTATGCATGACAGAAGAAATACCGTGTGAAGCGAGAAAGCCCCGCGTCCGGACGGACGCGGGGCTTTTTATACGGCACAGCTTATTCGAGGATGCTTTTGCCCGTCATCTCTTCGGGCTGGGGCAGGCCCATGATCTTGAGCATCGTGGGGGCGATGTCCGCCAGAACGCCGCCTTCGCGCAGCTTTGCATTTTCCACGCCCGCAACCAGGAAAGGCACGGGATTCGTGGTGTGTGCGGTGAAGGGGTGCTCGGGGTCCGGATCGTACATTTTGTCGGCGTTGCCGTGGTCTGCCGTCAGCAGCACCGCGCCGCCCTTGGCCAAAACCGCTCCGATCACTTTGCCCGCACAGGCGTCCACAGCCTCCACGGCCTTGACGGCTGCTTCGAACACGCCGGTATGGCCCACCATATCGCAGTTTGCAAAGTTCAGGATGATGACGTCGTATTGGTCGCTTTCGATGCGCTTGACGCATTCGTCAGCCACCAGATATGCGCTCATCTCGGGCTGCAGGTCGTAGGTGGCCACCTTGGGGCTGGGAATCAGCGCGCGGTCCTCACCTTCAAACGGGGCCTCCACGCCGCCGTTGAAGAAGAATGTCACATGGGCATATTTTTCCGTCTCAGCAATGCGCAGCTGCGTTTTGCCGTTTTTGGCCAGATATTCGCCCATAACGTTGTTCAGGCTCTGCGGATGGAACGCGACTTCCACATTGGGCATCGTGGCATCATACTGGGTGAAGCACACATAGTACAGAGGGAAACGGCCGTTCCGGCGCTCGAAGCCTGCAAATGCATCATCTACAAAGGTGCGGGTGATCTCCCGCGCGCGGTCCGGGCGGAAATTGAAGAACACCACGCTGTCCCCAGCGGATACGCGGCCGCCTTCACAGGTCACGGCGGGCACGACGAATTCGTCCGTCACGCCGTCCGCATAGCTTTTTTCCATCACTTCTTCCGGTGTGCCGTGCACGCCTTCGCCGTATACCATGGCGGCGTAGGCCTTTTCCACACGGTCCCAGCGGTTGTCGCGGTCCATGGCGTAATAGCGGCCCGTGACGGTGGCGATCTTGCCCACGCCGATCTCGGCCATTTTGGCTTCCAGCTCTTCAATGAACCCCTTGCCGGAATCGGGCGGCACATCGCGGCCGTCCATAATGGCATGGACGTAAACATCCTTTACGCCGCCGCGCTTTGCCAGCTCCAACAGCGCATACAGATGCTCGTTGTGGCTGTGGACACCGCCGTTGGAGAGCAGGCCGATGAGATGCAGTGCCTTACCGTCCGCCGCAGCGTTCTTTACTGCGCCCAGCAGGGCCGGATTTTCAAAAAAGCCGCCGTCCTGGATGTCTTTGGTGATGCGGGTGAGCTCCTGATACACGATACGGCCTGCGCCGATGTTCGTGTGGCCCACCTCGCTGTTGCCCATCTGGCCGTCGGGTAAACCGACGTTCATACCGGAAGCGCCGATGGTGGTGTAAGGATACTGCGCGAACAGCTTATCCAGGTTGGGCGTCCTGGCGGCAAGGATGGCGTTGCCGTAGGTTTGGTCGGGCACCCAGCCGAAGCCGTCCAGAATGCAGAGAAGCAGAGGTTTTTTCATAGATGGTTCCTTTCTGAAAAAAGAAATTGAATGGGGATGCGCCGCGCGGGCAGCGCTGTTTTGCAAAAAGAGCAGCGGAAAATTATTTGCCTGCCGCGGCAACGATGGCGGCAAAGTCCGCAGGCTTCAGGGAGGCGCCTCCGATGAGGCCGCCGTCCACATCAGGCTTGCTCAGCAGCTCGTCGGCGTTGGCGGCGTTCATGCTGCCGCCGTACTGGATGGTCGTGGCCTCGGCCACTGCCTCGCCGTACAGCTCACCCACCACCTTGCGGATGGCCGCGCAGACTTCCTGCGCCTGGTCCGCCGTGGCGGTGCGCCCCGTGCCGATGGCCCACACCGGCTCGTAAGCGATGATGACGCGGGCCATTTCTTCAGCGGAAACGCCGCCCAGCGCGATCTTCGTCTGCATGCGCACAAGCTCCTCGGTCACGCCCTGCTCACGCTGGGCCAGGCTCTCGCCCACACACACGATCACCGTCAGGCCCGCGGCCAAAGCGGCTTTGGTACGCTTGCTGACGGTCTCGTCCGTTTCGGCAAAGTACTGGCGGCGCTCAGAGTGACCGGTGATGACATATTTCACGCCCAGATCCACCAGCATATCCGCGGATATCTCGCCCGTGAACGCGCCGGATTTTTCAAAATGCACGTTTTCTGCGCCCACACCGATGTTGGTGCCGGCGCATTTTTCCACGGCCGTGCAAAGGCTGGTGAACGGCGTGCAGATGACAACGTCGCAGCCCGCTCCCTGTACGGCGGGAACGAGCGCGTCGATGAGAGACGCGGCCTCGGTGGCGGTCTTATTCATTTTCCAGTTGCCGGCAATGACGGCTTTGCGTTTTGCTTTGTTCATCGTATATTCTCCGTTCTGAAAGATATTGCCCGGCGTCCCGCCGGAGAAAAACCGCAGGGGCAGGCGGGATTCCCGCCGCCCCTGCAAAAGAGTCTTATGCGCCCGCGATGCAGGCGATGCCGGGCAGCTCTTTGCCCTCCAGGTATTCCAGGCTGGCGCCGCCGCCCGTGGAGATGTGCGTCATCTTGTCGGCATAGCCCAGCTGCATCACGGCAGCCGCGCTGTCACCGCCGCCGATGACCGTGGTGGCGTCTGTTTCAGCCAGGGCTTTCGCTACCGCCTTGGTGCCGGCGGCCAGAACCGGGTTCTCGAACACGCCCATGGGGCCGTTCCACACAACGGTCTTGGCGCTCTTCACCGCGCCGGCAAACAGCTCCATCGTTTTGGGGCCGATGTCAAGGCCCATCATGTCGGCCGGGATCTTGTCCGAATCCACCACTTCGACGGCAATCTCCGCGTCGATGGGGTCGGGGAAGGCGGAAGCCACGGTGGTGTCTACCGGCAGCAGCAGGGAAACGCCCTTTTCCTCGGCCTTCTTCAGCATATCCTTGCAGTAATCCACCTTCTCCAGGTCCACAAGAGATTTGCCGACTTCGCAGCCCTTGGCGGCCAGGAACGTATAAGCCATGCCGCCGCCGATGATCAGCGTGTCCACCTTGTTCAGCAGGTTTTCAATGACGTTCAGCTTATCGGCGACTTTCGCGCCGCCCAGGATGGCCACGAACGGGCGCACAGGGTCGTTGACGGCGTTGCCCAGGTAACGGATCTCTTTCTCCATCAGGTAGCCCACAGCGGTGTCCTTGATGTAGTCGGTAACGCCGGCGGTGGAGCAGTGGGCGCGGTGTGCGGAGCCAAAAGCGTCGTTTACATAGGCGCCGTCCGTACCCACCAGATCGGCCAGGTCTTTGGAGAACTCGGGCAGATTTTTGGTTTCTTCCTTGCGGAAACGGGTGTTCTGCAGCAGCACAACATCGCCGTCCTGCATTGCGGCAACGGCGGCTTTGGCATTTTCGCCCGCCACATTGTCGTCATTGGCAAACACGACGGGCTTGCCAAGCAGTTCGGAGAGGCGCACGGCGACGGGCGCGAGACTGAATTTTTCCTCGGGACCGTTCTTGGGCTTACCCAGATGGCTGCACAGAATGACCCGGCCACCGTTCTCGATCAGCTTTTTAATGGTGGGCAGAGCGGCCACGATGCGGTTGTCATTGGTGATGACGCCGTCCTTCATGGGGACGTTGAAATCGCAGCGGACCAGAACGTTTCTGCCCTTTACCTCAATATCTTCAACTGTCTTTTTGCCAAGAGTGCTCATATGCGTAACTCTCCCTTTCCTGCGGCTTTTTGATTGTCTTTCGGTCTTGCGCGGGCAATATGCCGCGTCTTTTCTTATTATAGTATTTTCCCGGCTTTTTCGCAAGCATTCGGCTGATATTTAATTAACAAATCGGCGCGTGCAAACTGCATGCAAACGGGCTGTAATGCACAAAAAACGCCCCGGCGCAAAGCCGGGGCGAAAAGTGCCTGAATTTTAGAAGCAGAGCGTGACGATGCGCAGCACGAACAGCGCGAACACGACCCACATCACGGGGTGGATGTCCTTGACCTTGCCGCGGAAGATCTTCAGGAACATCCATGTCAGAATGCCGAACATGATGCCGTTGGCGATGGAATAGGTGAACGGCATCATGATGATGGCCACAAAAGCGCCCAGCACGTCGGCCATATCGCCCTCGAACTTCACCTTCAGCACGCTGGACATCATGAACAGGCCCACGATGATGAGCGCCGGAGCAGTGGCGAAGCTGGGGATGGCGCCGAACACGGGCCACAGGAACAGCGAGAGGATGAACATCGCGGCCGTGGTGAGAGAGGTGAGGCCCGTGCGGCCGCCCTCGGCCACGCCGGCGGAGCTTTCCACATAGCTGGTGACGGTGGAGGTGCCCAGGCAGGCGCCCGCCACGGTGCCGATGGCGTCGGCCATCAAAGCGCGGCCCACGCGGGGCAGCTTGCCGTCCTTATCCAGCATGTTGCCCTTTGCGGCAACGCCGATGAGCGTGCCCACGGTGTCGAACAGGTCAACGAACAGGAACGCGAACACGATAACTGCAAATTCAACGGTGTTGTTCAGCATGAAGCTGAAGTCGAATTTGAACGCGGTGTCGCCCAGCGCCGCAAAGTTGGGCAGGAACGAGCCGGAGGGCAGCAGCGAATACACGCCGGCCTCGGGGTTCACCGCATACCAGCCCGTGAACTGCGCAATGATGCCCAGCCCCCACGTGATGAGGATGCCCCAGAGAATGGCGCCCTTGACATTGAAGTACAGCATCAGGCCGATGATGATCACGCCGATGAGCGCGAGCGCGACCTGCGGCTGGGCGATGTCGCCCAGAGCCACCTTCGTGGAGGCGTCCGCCGCGGCGATGCCGGCGTTCTGCAGGCCGATGAACGTGATGAACAGGCCGATGCCCGTGGTGATGCCGTATCTGTCTCTTATACACATCTCCGAGCCCACGAGACATGCGCAGATCT
>ENA-OXEN01000376-OXEN01000376.1-human-gut-metagenome-genome-assembly--contig:-NODE-376-length-11092-cov-14.246716_pt1 | contig 11092 bp, 12 predicted proteins | sample MGYA00249358_ERZ652249 | MGnify/ENA primary metagenome ERZ652249 (study PRJEB26925, sample SAMN05826761) | human gut metagenome | biome: ENVO:2100002; feature: ENVO:00000062; material: ENVO:00002003... | reverse complement strand
ACACCGTCTAATTCGTCGGCAGCGTCAGATGTGTATAAGAGACAGCCTTTCTTTTTCCTCTTAACGCTTCGGGGCACATATACAACAGCACGAAAACCATCGAGTTGAGAAGGATTTGATATACGGCCGGCTCGCGGAAAATACCGACGTTTCTCTCGAGATCGAATCCACGATCAACATAAAGAAAGAGACCATGTGCCTGGTAGTACCTGGTAGTAATATGCGTTGTCGAATCAGCCCAATAACCTTCCCCGAACAACAGGGGAAAAGAAAACGGCGTTATTCGGTTCCAAATACCCGGAATCACTTGAGAAGTCAAATAGATTACAACACTAAAAGAAGCGAGCGCGGATGTAAGCAGTATCAGACGCTCTAAAAATTTTGAAGCGTTAAATCCTATAGCTACAACAGCTAAGCAAATCATAGCAACCCAGGAAAAAAGCTCCGAAGGCCCCATAGCATTTGTGGTAGATCGAACAAACAACATGGTCAGTGTACCAAGCGCCAGAATCGAAAGAGGGAAAACGTACTGCGTTTTCCTACTTGCAACCACGAGAAAAAGCGCAACGATGGCCAGTATGGGACTCAGACGAAATAGAATGCGATCGTATAAAAATGAATCACCCATGGCAATCATGAGATATATGAGAGCATAGTGACAAGCCGCTTCCCTTCGCTTCTCCCTTGCTATTGAAGTAGCGCTCTGCATGCTTTGACCTCTTTTAACTAACAAGAACAGGAGCCTCCCATTCAGTAGATACTTCTAAAAGATGAATCCCTGCTCACCACCCGCAAGTGCATCCTGCATCTCAGTACGCTTCTCTTCCGTAATACGAGTGATAACGTATGAACCATCATAGACAGGGCATTTTTCCATTGCTTGTCGATTTCATTCAATATACTCTTCATAAGAACAAAGACGACGAGCGGGGTTCCCCGCATATACACCATTACTTTGCAAATCCTTAGTAACGACACTCCCGGCGCCAATAATGACTCTGTCGCCAATCGTCACGCCAGGAAGAACAATGGAATCGGCGCCAATAAAGACGTCGTTACCTATTGATACTGGAGCTATCCTTGTATATCCAAGTTGGTTTTTCGTAGATGCATCATGAGCAAGGATGTAGCAACGAGGAGCGATTGTTACGTTATCGCCAATCGTAATGAGAAATCAGTGCCCCCAGTCAATAACGACACCAAACATTACCTGTAAATTCTCACCATGTTTAAAGCCAAGCCTCTCGAGTTGCTCAATAGTTTTTGTTCCTCGTATTTTCGCAATGAGATCACGGTATAACCCCATATTGCCCCCCCACGTCGGTGTTATCTGCCAAAACAAATAGCTTGAATTGCACACACAAAGCGATCCGCCTAATATGAACTAGCCAATAAACGCACTTTTGTAATCCTCTATATAGCAAGTATTGCCGTAATCAGAACCCCTCAAATGCTCAGTAATTTCCGCAATATGCCGGTTATCTTGCAACAATGATTCAATTCCATTCGCCAATGCAATTGGATCAATATCCACGACTATGCCTTCGTTCTCAGACACTTGATCCACGACCGTCGGATATGCTGTTGCAACAATTGGCTTTGCGAGAATCTTGGACTCGTCCAGCACTACCGACTTGCCCTCAAACCTAGACGGCTGGACGACAATGTCCGCATTCATAATATATGGATACGGGTTCTCCTTTGGTCCCAATAGCTGGAACACGTCGGCCACGTCAAGATCGTCAACCAACTTTCGACACCTATTGAGCTCCGAATCACCCGCCACGCCTTTACCCAATTCATACCACGTGAATTTCAGTCCACGACGTTTGAGCTCCGCGGCCGCTTCGATAGCAATATCAACGCCTTTCTCATGCGTAACACGAGCGACTGTGAGAATAACGGCCTCATCGGATTTGTACTCTGGAGGATAAAACTCCTTTGCACGGCTTCGAATCACTTTTGGCGATACGATATTCGGCAGATATCCCGTCTTTTCTTGCATCTCCGGAAACGCTGATCGGAAAATCGCAAGGCATTCGGGGGAAATAGCATATATCCCATCCATGCGTTGCAAATGAGGCGCCTCATACTTGCTGGAATAATGGGCCGATCGATAATCTCCGTGATAGAAAACAATTTTTCTATCGGCTACAACCTTCTCATCAACGAAATAGAGCACCTGCCCGTTAATGAAAGAGATAGCCGTGTCGTAATGTCCTGGCACTTCATCGATTACATGAGTGTAAAAATGCTTCCATCTAAAACCGCGGCGCGTTTCCTCGTCCCTAGAAATCAACGAAGATACAACGTCTGCTGCCAAGCGCCAGGCGCTTACACGGCGACCACGTATAGAAGTGAAACAATCTTGAACAACGTCTGGAGTATGCAGAAGATTGACCTTTGCTGGAATCTGATTCAAGAACAGACCGCTGGGATTGAGCAACAAGAGATCAATATCGAACTCCTCTGCAGGAAGCTCCTCAATTAGATTCAGCAATGCCCTCTCAGCACCACCATTATCCATCGAAGACATTACGAACAGCAGTCTTTGTTTAGAGGTCATCAGCATTCTCCAATAAGCGCATATAAAATGTAGGCCTGGATTCGGACAAAGCCCTAAACTCCTGCTTCCAAGTCAGCTTGAAAAGTCTTGTATCAGAGTTCAGGTCATCCCAAACTTGCCGATCGAATGGCTTGTCGAGCAACGAGATTAGATCGTCGCAACGGGGATTGTTGGGCTCGATCGTGGCGAACGCCGCAGCGATTGCAGGGTCGTGGCGCTGGGCGAGGACGATAAGGTAATCGGTAAGCAGGTAATCGTCCAAACGATCGCTGCGGCGCCAGTACTCCAAATAGAAGTCCCGAATGACCGCAAAGACCCTGCGATGGGGGGGGTCGCACGCAAGCGCATAGTTCGCGAACATACCGCAGGCAACGGAGCCGTGAAGATAATCAGGTCGCTTGATAGACCACATGGGAAGACTCATGTGCTCTTCCAGCGGCCCCGTGCAAAAGAAGGTCGCGTCGAGCCACATACCGCCATACTCGGCAAGCAAAGCGAGGCGCAACAGATCGGACAAATGAGTCCTCGACATGATGCCGGCACGGACTTTCTCGAGAACCCACTCGGGAATATCCACGTAGTCGGAAAGGTTCTCGTCCGTGATGACGACGACCTCGTGACCGCCAGCATTTCTGCGTACGGAGTCGATGCAGGCGCGAACGATCTCCGGCGCGTTTTCCTCACCCTGCCACCAGCACATCCAGATCTTGCCCTCGAGAGCGGGGTCGAGTGGTGGAAGCGGCGCCCCGTAGTCATACGAAGCGTAATAATCGCCAAAGCGTCCTTCCAAGTACTTGAGGACCGTCTCGTGTTTGCGCAACAGGCGCTCCCTCACCTCAGGGGGCTCTTTGTAGCCATTGCGACTCATGACCTGAATGTCGAGCTTCGCACGAAACGTATTGATCGCCTCGGGCCACGAGGTAGCCCTGGCGATGCGGACCGTCGCCCCGATCTCCTCGCAGGAGCGGTGCGCGATCCGCTTGATGCTGTTGTGGCCATTAGCCATTGACGGCCTCCTCATACAGCTCAACGAGCTGGTCCATGAACTTGTCGCGCGAGCAGTTCTCGCGGACGTAGGCGCGGCAGCTCTCCTGCATCCGCACGTACACGGGAGCGTCGAGGAACGTCTCGGCGCCGCGGACCATGGCATCCGCCATGGTTGCAACGTCGCCGGGCTCACATGCAAAGCCGGTGACGCCGTCTGCGACGAGCTCAGGGATGCCGCCTATGCGCGTGCCGACAACGGGCGTGCCCGCTGCGAACGCCTCCACGATGGAGTACGGCATGTTCTCTCGCCATCGCGAGCTCGCGATGGCGAGAGAAGCCCTCTCGACATACGTTTGGAGGGCGTCCCCGGTTTGGTAGCCAGCGAACTCGATACGCGGGGCGCTACCCAGCGAGGCGGCGAGTTCCCTGAACTCGGCGGCATCGGGACCATCGCCGACCACGATGAGCCGCATGTCCCGAGGCAGCGACGGAGCCGCCGCGTCGAACGCCCTAAGCAACACATCAACGCCCTTCTCTGCAGAAAGGCGGCCAAAGAAGAGAAGGTAGGGACTTTCTCTATCGGTCACGTCGCCCGCCACCCCCGAGGCGCGGGCGAGGATAGCATCGTCCGCGAAGTTCCGAAGCGCCAAGACCTTGCCCTCTGGCCAGCCGCCCTCGATAAGCTTTGAACGCATGAACCTCGAGGGGGCGATGACGCGGTCGATCCGCTCGTTGGAGCGGTGCGACCTGTTGAAGGACGCCTCGAGCGCCGCAAGCGCGCTCTTGGCGCGCGACCCCTTGACGCAGCGGTTCTCGATGCAATGGCGGTACTTGCCGTCTTCGAGGCAAGCGTCGCACACGCGGCCTTCGCCGTCGAGCATGAGGTAGCCAGGGCAAATGGTCACGTAGTCATGCGCCGTGTAAAAGACGGGCGCATGATGCTCCTTTAGATAAGGGGCATCTAGAATGGACAGGGTAATCTGCCTGTGAACGTTGTTGAGATGCACAACATCTGGACGAAATTCTTCACATAGGGCCTGGAAATTTCTCTTGGCCTCAGGCGAATAGATGAGGGCAATGCCATCGCGGACTGCAGAGAGAGGATTCTTGACATCGTTGTACTCGCGCTGAGCGACAAAGTACCTGTCCCATTTGCATGGCAGGTTGTTCGGGTGCTTCATAGAGAAATAAGCGACCTCGTGCCCCATGCGCTCGAGTTCGGACCCTACGGTGAGGTAGTAGGTCTCGGCCCCACCTTTTCGATAATGGAACTTGTTCACCAGAAGGATCTTCATCGGGCTTCCCCCTCGTAGACGGCAAGGGTCCGCGAAACAACGGAATCCCAGGTGTACGTCTTCTCAACGTGCGCCTTCGCGGCGATACCAAGCTGGCTGACGTGTTCACCGCGCGCCAACAGGTCACGCAGGACGTCGCGCAGCGACTCGGCGCTCCCCTTCTCAAACGTCACGCCGTTGCCGGCGAGCACGTCCGCGCACTCGGGAATGTCACTCGTCACGCAGCATCGACCATATGCCATCGCCTCCAGCAAGCTCATGGGCATGCCCTCAACATCTGAAGGAAGCACATATGCGAAGCAGTTAGAATAAAGCTCCTCAAGCGGCTCACCGCTCACGAAACCCGTGAACACGATGCAAGGGTCGTCCGCAGCAAGCTCATGAAGATGCAACTCGAAATCGGAAGTATCCGAGCCTCCTCCAGCGATCACCAGCTTTTTATCCGTATCGAGCCCCTTGAACGCCTCGATGAGCAGCTCGGGACGCTTCTCTGGAACCAGACGACCCAAGAACAGGAGGTAATCCCCTTCTGAAAGTCCCCACGTGGACGCAATGAAATCCGCCGGGCGCAGAATCTTTCGATCCATTCCGTTGGGGATCACTATCGAATCGCGACCGTACATATCCTTGAAATATCGCTCGGCAGATCTTGAAAGGACGATAAGGCCGTCGGCTTTTTTGGCCGCAGCCTTCTCCCCCAACTTGATGTACGTGCTGGCAAGCTTGCCCCACTTGGCGCGCTGCCAGTCAAGGCCATGGATGGTTGCCACCGTACGAATGCCCATCAGGTGTGCGAGACGCAACGGCACGCACGGCCCTTCCGCATGGTAGTGAATGACGTCGGGGTGCTGGCGAATCGCAGCGAATGTTGCAAAAAAAGACGAGCTGAGCGCCGCGAGCCCCTTCTTATCGATGGTACGCACGTGAACCACGCGCACGCCGTCAACTATGCTTTCACGAGCTGCAGTCTGGTCACCAGTCATTACATCGACTCCAGACCGATCGTAACAAGTAACGTCATGGCCCAATGCAGCCATGCGGCGAGCCAGTTCAGTCACCACCACTTCCACGCCGCCCTCGCGGCTACCGAAGCGCTTGTGCCCGATCATTGCGATCTTGAGCGGGCGGCCCATCTACGCCGCTCCTTTCCCGGTGAAGACGACCGCGACCGTCTGGAGGATGATCTTGAGGTCCATGGAGACGGACCTGCGAGCGATGTAGCCGAGGTCGAGCCGCACCATGTCGTCAAAGTCCACGTCCGAGCGACCGCCCACCTGCCAAGGGCCGGTGAGGCCGGGCTTCACGGCGAGCCTCTGCATGGCCCACTCGTCGTACTCGGCGACCTCCTCGGGCAGCGGGGGCCTGGGGCCCACCACGGACATGTCGCCCAGAAGGACGTTCAAGAACTGCGGGAACTCGTCGATGGAGTGCTTGCGGATGAAGCGGCCGATGCGCGTGACGCGCGGGTCGTCCCTCATCTTGAACATGGGGCCCTCGACCTCGTTGGAGGCCATGAGCTCGTCCTTCATCTTGTCGGCGCCCTTCACCATGCTCCGGAACTTCCACATGGTGAACTCGCGCGGCCTGCCGTCGGCGCCGATGCGGCCCACGCGCCTCTGGCCGTAGAGCGGGCAGCCGGGGCTGTCGATCGCGATGGCGGCGCACAGGATCGCGCCGGGCACGAGCCCCACGGCGATAACCGCGGCGGAGAAGGCGATGTCGAACGCGCGCTTCACGAAGCGGTAGCCCAGGCGCTCGCGGTCGTAGGCCTCGGCGCTGCGCATGAGCGAGAGCCTGCGCACCGAGCGCTCCCCGTCCTCGGCGGCGCGGCGCGTGCCGGCCACGGGCGTGTGGACGGGGGCGGCCACCACGCCGTCCTCGGGGCCTGCGACCATGCCGTCCTCGGGAACCGCACTCACACCGTCGCTAGAACGCGCGCCCGCGTCCACGACCATCGCGTCGCTATTCAATTCCTCCTGAGAAGTGGGTTCACCTAGTGGTTGCACGGGGAGCTGCCCCCCCCCGCTACGTGTTTACCATCAACTCCTGCTGCGGCTTGCTCCCGCTGCGGGTAAGTATTTTGCTCGACTGACAATTCCCAGTCCCACCTTTGTCGTGACCCTACGTCCACATATCTCGAGCTCCACGTAGGCGATGCTGCGGTGTCGGTTGACGCTCTTGATGCACGCCTCGCGACCCATGAGCGGACCGGACACCACGACTACGTGGTCGCCCTCCATGACGCCCATCGACATGGGCACGCACCGCTCGCCTTTACGGGTAAAGGCGTCTATCCAGGCGCGCTCGCCATCTGCCAGGGGAACGAACGACTCTCCCATATTGAGCACGCGGGTGTATTCGGGCACCTCGCGCAACAACCGCTTGACGCGACCGATGTGCTCGGTGGCCACAATCACGTATCCGGGTAAAAGGGTTTTCTCAACGTCCAGCCACCCCCCTCCCCGCTTGATCTGCGTGGAGTACAGAGGGCTAAAGCACTCGCGCACCGCACCCTCGGGCGCAATGCGCTCTATCACCTTGCACAGAGCTGACTCCTTGCCCGTCGGCACGTTCACCACGTACCAGGGCACCTCTTGAGATGCGCAAGCTCCGCCGCTCTTCATAGGGCAACCTCCCGCCCGCACGGCAAGCATCCTGCGGGTGCTCACATCACATAGATAGAGCTTCGCCATAGGCTGCAAGCCATACGGAATCGTCGTATTCGCTCTCCTGAACCGCCGGGCTCTGCACGTGGCACGATCCCCTTTGGAGCAAGATATGTATGTCAGAAAACCGAACGAGTCGGCCTTCTGCCGTGCCGCCACTCAAACGCACCGTTCAAGTATCGGCAAGGCAAAGGGCCCACCTGCGGTGGCTACGCCCTCATGTGCGCCCCTCTCCGCGGGAACTTGGCAACGGCCTTCGCGAGATACGCATAATGTTCGGGCTTATGCGCATCGCTAGCAATGTAGCGGTAGAGGTTCTTCTCGAACATGCGCTTGGCAGGCTTCCTCTCCTCGCCAAAACGGCCGCCGCCCAAAAAGTCCGCACTCGCCTGCAAAATGCAGCCCTGGCGCAGCAGGCGCTCCGCGATCTCGATGTTGTTCTGGATGGCGCGATAGCGCTCGGGATGCGCGATGATCACCGTGAGCCCCATACCCTGCAGCTCAAAAATCGTGCGCTCGTAATCCTGGAAGTCGCGCTCGGTGCAATTGGGCTCAAGCTCGAGCAGGAACTCATTGCTGCCGTCAAAGCACAGATGAGGTGCCCACTGCTCAATCCCTAGCTCGAGAAGCTTGGGATGGGCAACCTCGAACCCCATCTGGAGCGGAAAACCGCCGGCATGGGCCTGCAGCTCACGGAAGGCGTTCCACATGCGATCGAAGTCGAAATACGGGTCGCGGCAATGCGGGGTGCACACGATGCTGGTCACACCCGCGGCCTTGGCGGCCTCGAGCATCTCGAGGCTCGCGGAAAGATCGCGCGCGCCATCGTCCACGCCGGGAAGAATATGGCAATGAATGTCTCTCATGTGCACCTCCTTGCTACAACGATTCGTTACCTGTTACTGCTTGTTGGACGAACGTGTCATGCTCGCGATGAACTGGGCGGTCGTGTCGGGGGCGATCTTGGCGCCCGATGCCGAGGGAATCGGCTTGAGATTCGATGCGGGCGCGGGTGCGGGCGTGGAGGCCTGGGCACGGCGGCCAGCGCGAGAAGATGGCGCGGCGGCTGCCGGAGCAGGCGCGGAGGCAGGCGCGGGCGGCGCGGCGGGGGCGTCGGCGTCGGAACTGTTGCCACGCGCGTAATACTCGGTGTAGTACTCGTTCTTCTCGCTCTCGCACAGGTTCATGACGGCGCCGATGATGTTCGCATCGGCCTTCTTGAGCTGCTCGTAGGACTTGGTAAGCTCATCGCGGCGTACCAGGTTTTGACCCACCACGAGCAACACGCCGTCCACGACCGTGGACAGGACGGCCGCGTCGACGAACGCGCTCAGCGGCGGCGTGTCGAAGATCACGTAGTCGAAGTTACCGAGCGCCTGCTCCACAAAGCGATGGAAGCGCTTGGAGTTGAGGAGCGCATCGGGGTTGGGGATGTGCGGCTCGGAGTCGAGGAAGTACATGCCGCGCGTGAGCGTGGAGACCACGGCATCTCTGATCTCAGCCTGACCGCACAGCACCGAGTAGATCCCCGTGCGCGCATGCAGGCCGAGCGCGTTGGCGAGCGAACGACGGCGCATGTCGCACTCGACGAGCAGCACGGTCTTGCCGTTGGAGGCCATGGCCTGGGCGAGCTGGATGGCGATGGTCGTCTTGCCCTCGTTGGGGACGGAGGAGGTGACGGCGATGGAGCGAATGGGATCGTCGACGGAGGCGAAGCGGATGTTCGCCGCGAGCGTCTTGATCGCGTTTTGCATACGGATCTGGTTGATACCGGCCTTAGCCTTCTTTGCCATGTTAGTTACCACTCTTCACTAGGGGGATACGGCCGATGACCGGAACGTCGATGAGCTCCTCGACGTCCTCGGCGGAGCGAACGCGGGTGTTCATCATGTCGCTCACCACAACGATGGCGACAGCCAGGAACAGACCGCCCATGGCGGCAACGGCGATGTAGAGCATGCGGGACGGGCCGCTGGGGGACGTAGGCACCACGGCGGGGTCGACGATGTTCACGGCGTCGACGCCCATGACCTCGCTGGACACCTCAGCAGTACCTTCAGCCAAGGCGTTGGCGATGGCCGCCGCCTGCTTGGGATCGGTCCCGCTCACGCCGAGCTCGATGATACGAGAAGTCGTGGTGCTTTCGACCGAGATGTCATAGTCGGAAAGATCCTTGAGGCCAAGCTCCTCCGCAACCTGCTTCTGGACGCGGCTTGAATTGAGAAGGGACGTGACATCATTGGCGACGAGCTGCGACGCGGTGAGATCCGTGGAAAGGTTGGAGTTTGAATCGCTTTGCACGGTTAGCACGTACAGGCTCGTGGTTGCCAGGTACGTGTCCGGCATACCAAGAAAAGCGTACGCGCCCACCGCGACCGCGCATGCAACAGGCAAAAAGATCATGAGCCTGAGCTGCTTTTTCATCAGATTAATTAGCTCGAGTAAGGTCATTCGGCACTAATCCTTTACGCTCTCGACGACTCCAGAGTGAAGTACTGACAATAAACCAACGCACTATGATAGCAAAACTATGGCTCATCATACCAAAGCCATGAAGAGCACCCCCCCCCCATGACTTAACGCCCCAACAGAAACTCCAACGCGCGCAGGCGGCACTCCAGGTGCGTCGCGGCCCACAGGTGTGCCAGTCCCAGCACGTGCGCCGCGGTATGGGAATCAATGGGAGCGATGGCGAGCTCGGAAAAGCGCATCGAAACAAGCCCCTCGAGCCAACGGGCCAGATTGGTGTCGACCGGCTCGCAACCCGGCACGCCCGAGGCGCAACTGGCGCACAGCAGGCCGCCCGCCTGAGCCGAGAAATACCCCGGGGACGGGCCTCCGCACGCGACGCAGGCGGAATAGTCGGGCCGATACCCCACATGGCTCAGCAGCTTGAATATGTACGCCGCGACCAGCAGGTCAAGATGCGCGGGGCCCTGGGAGAGCGCGTCCGCCCCAGCTGCCGCGAGATGCGCGAGAACGGCCCGCGTGATGGCGTAGACAAAAGGGTCCTCGGCGTCCTCGTAGGTGCATTTTTCCGCAACTTCGGCCACGGCGCTGGCCGCAGTCAGCAGCTCGAAGCTCGGTTGCACACCCAGCGGGGCGGCGATGAGGTCCGCCTGCGAGACGATATCCAGGTTCCGTCCATGGGCTAAAAGCACATCGACTTCGCAGCAGAGCTCGCAGCGCGCCGCCAAGCGGCTGCCCGGCTTGCGTGCCCCCTTGGCAACGGCGCGGATCTGCCGCCCCGACTCCCCCACCAGCGTGAGGATGAGGTCCGTCTCCTTGAGCTTTGTCTTATCGAGCACGATGGCCTTCGTGCGATACGTGCGACTACCAGCCATGACGAACCGCCATCGAAAACGAGCTCGATGATGAACTCGTCATCACCGCAGGACGGCGTATATCGTCAAATGCGAGTTCCGCACGAGCCGAAGGCGAGCATACCTGCGAATCGGCGCTCCCCCTCGCAGCGTCTCGCCATATACATCGAATGCGAGTTCCGCACGAGCCGAAGGCCCCGGTGGGGCCTGTCTCTTATACACATCTCCGAGCCCACGAGACATGCGCAGATCTCG